>Ga0182015_10006226_pt1 | contig 12062 bp, 11 predicted proteins | sample 712P3MmetaG_FD_120478 | JGI IMG/M metagenome (GOLD analysis project Ga0182015, IMG submission 120478) | Permafrost microbial communities from Stordalen Mire, Sweden - 712P3M metaG | ecosystem: Environmental > Terrestrial > Soil > Wetlands > Permafrost | place: Sweden: Stordalen | collected...
ACGACCTCGACGCCGGAGTCCTTCAGGTTGAGGGCGTGGGCGTGGCCCTGCGAGCCGTAGCCGATGATGGCGACGGTCTTGCCGTCGAGAAGCGTGAGGTCTGCATCGTCGTCGTAGATCATGCGCGGCAGGCTATCCAACTTGCGCGGGCTCTCAGGCGCTGGCCGCTGCGACGAGCGTGCGCGCGGGGATCTCCAGCGAGCCGTCGGCGGCCGTGTAGGGCGCGAAGCGCTCAGCCACGGCGACTTCGATCTCGGCGATCTCGGCGGCCGGGCGCGAGAGCACCGCGTCGTGGAGGTTGCGCGAGAGATCGAGCGTGGAATCCCACAGCTCGGCGAAGCTCGCGTGACGGCGCACGAGCTCGAGCGCCTCGATCCGCATCTCGACGAATCCGGCCTCGGCGAGCATGTCCTCGACGCGTCCCGGCTCGGCCAGCGCGAACGGGCCCGGCGGCGGCGCGGCGTCCGGGTCGGGACCCGGCGCGAGGCCGCGCGCGATCAGCTCCTGCGCTGGCAGTAGCGCCCACGGGTTTGCCTCGAGCGTGTCCCAGACGGCGAGCGCAACGCGCCCGCCCGGGCGCAGGACGCGCCTGGTCTCGGCCAGCGCGGCGGCGGGGTCGGCCATCAGCATGTAGCCCCAGCGGCAGGTGACGACGTCGACGCTCGCCACCGGCAGATCGATCCATTCGGCGTTGAGCACCTGGAACTCGACGTTCGCCAGCCCCAGTTCGTTCGCCCGCGCCCGCGCCCCCTCGAGCATCGCCTCAGCCTGGTCGGAGATGACGACGCCGCCATGCGGGCTCACCATTTCGGCGGCGAGCAGCGCCGTCTCACCGAGGCCCGCCGCGAGTTCGAGCACGCGCTCGCCCGACTGCGGCGAGGACGCATCGAGCATCCAATGCGACACCGGGATCGCGAACTCGCGCAGCAGCGCCTGCTGGCGCACCCATCCAGACGCCGCCTCTTCCCATCCCTCGAGGCTCGCGCGGCGATATCCGTCGGCGTCGAAGCTCACCGCAGCTCCCGCCGCAGGAGCTTGCCCGAGCGCGTGCGCGGCAGCGGCTCGCTCGCGAGGACGAAGTGCTTGGGCACCTTGTAGGGCGCGAGCGAGCCGGCGCAGTGCGCGCGCAGCGCCTCGGCGTCGAGCCGCTCGCCGACGCGCGCGACCACGATCGCAGTCACCGCCTCGCCCCAGTGGGGATCCTCGCGGCCGAGCACGGCGGCCTCGAGCACGGCCGCATGCGACTCGAGCACGGCCTCGACCTCCGCGGGTGCGACGTTCTCGCCGCCGCTGACGATCGTGTCGGCCTTGCGCCCACTGACGCGCAGGCGACCCTGCTCGTCGAGCTCACCGAGGTCACCCGTGTGCAGCCAGCCGTCGGACGCGAGCGCGGCCGGCGCCACGGTCGGCCCCGCGACGAGGATCTCGCCATCGGCGGCGATCCGCAGCCGCGTGCAGAACAGCGGCGTGCCGGCGCTCGCGGGCGCGCGTGCGATCTCCCCCTCCGGGGACAATGCGGCGACGGGCGTCGTCGTCGCCTGCGAGCAGCTCTCGGTGAGGCCGTAGGTGAGGCTGACCGGCACGCCGGCATCGTGGGCGCGACGCACAAGCGCCGCCGGCACCGGGCCGCCGCCGGTCAGCGCGCAGCGCAGCGTCGGCGGATGGCGCAGTCCCGCGTCGAGCAGCCGCGCGAGCGTCGTCGCGACGAGGCTCACGAGCGTCGCCTCCCCCGCCCTCAGCGTGTCCAGCACGCGCTCGGTCTCGAAGCGCTCGTGCACGACGGCGCTCGTCGCGTAGATCGCCGAGCGCAGCAGGATCGACAGCCCGCCGACGTGCGAGAGCGGCAGCGTGCACAGCCAGCGCTCCTCGGGATCGAGACCGAGCGCGACGGCGGACCCGAGCGCGCTCCAGAGGATGTTCCCGTATGTCAGTGCCACCGGCCGCGGCGCGGCGGTGGTGCCGGATGTGTGGATCACGACGGCGGTGGCGTCGAGGTCATGGACGCCACCGTCGGGGACGCTCGAGCGATCGAGATCATCGTGCTCGCCCGCACGCGCGAGCGGCTCGTCGACGAGCACCGCGGCGCCCTCGGCGATCTGCGCGCGCTCGCCGTCCGCGAGGCGCAGGTCGACGGGCACCGCGATCGCGCCGAGCGCAAAGCACGCGTGCAGCGACTGCGCCAGCTCGAGCCCCGCGGGAAGAGCGATCGCCACGCGCGCTCCGCGGGTTGCACCGCGCGCGGCCAACTCCCGTGCCCCCGAGCGCGCCGCCGCGTGCAGTTGCGCGTAGGACCACTCGCCCGCGGGCGTCGCAACCGCCGTGTGCGCCGGACGCGCGCGGGCGGCGCGGGCGAGCCATGCCTCGACCTCCATGGCGCACAGGCTAGCCTTCGCGCGATGAGCACAACCTGGATACCCGTGCCCGCCCCCGCCGGCGGGCACTTCACCGACATCCGCTACGAGAAGTCGAGCGGCGCAGACAGCGGCATCGCGAAGGTCACGATCGCCCGCCCGGAGGTGCGCAACGCGTTTCGCCCGCGCACGATCATCGAGATCTCCCAGGCGCTCGAGGACGCGCGCGAGGACACCGAGATCGGCGTGATCATCCTCACGGGCGAGGGCGAGCACGCGTTCTGCTCGGGCGGCGATCAGCGCGTGCGCGGCGACTCCGGCTACCTGGACGGCGACGAGGCCGGCGATCTCGATCGCACCCGCCCGGGGCGCTTCCACGTCACCGACCTGCACATCCAGATCCGCCGGCTGCCGAAGCCGGTGGTGGCGATGGTCGCCGGCTACGCGATCGGTGGCGGCCACGTGCTGCACCTCGTGTGCGACTTGACGATCGCGGCGGACAACGCGCGCTTCGGGCAGGTCGGCCCGAAGGTGGGCTCGTTCGACGGCGGCTTCGGCGCGGGCCTCTTGGCGAACCTGGTGGGCCCGAAGAAGGCGAAGGAGATCTGGTTCCTGTGCCGGCAGTACTCGGCCGAGGAGGCGCGCGAGATGGGCATGGTCAATACGGTCGTGCCGCTCGAGCGCCTCGAGGCCGAGACGGTCCAGTGGTGCCGCGAGATGCTCGCCGTCTCGCCCTTCTCGCTGCGGCTGCTGAAGGCGAGCTTCAACGCCGCCGAGGACGGCCTATCTGGCATCCAGCAGCTCGCGCACGACGCCAACCTCCTGTTCTACGGCAGCGAGGAGGCGCAGGAGGGACGCGACGCGTACCGGGAGAAGCGCAAGCCCGACTTCTCGCGCTTCCCCAAGCGGGCCTAGCGGCGTGAGCGCGGTCCGCATCTGGGTGATGGCGGCGCGCGTGCGCACGCTGCCGGCCGCGGTGGCGCCCGTACTCGTGGGCACCTCGCTGGCATTGGGCGCCGGGCACTTCCGCGCGCTCGCGTTCGTCGCGGCGCTGCTCGGCGCGGTCTTCATCCAGGTCGGCACCAACCTGTCGAACGACTACTCCGACGCGCGCCGCGGCGCCGACACCGAGGACCGACTCGGCCCCGTCCGCGTCACCGCCGGCGGGCTCGTCCCGCCGAGCCAGGTGCTGCTCGCGACGTACGTCACGTTCGGCCTCGCGGTCGCGTGTGGCGCCTACCTCGTGGCGGTCGCGGGGCCGGAGCTGCTCGCGGTCGGCGCGGCCTCGATCCTCGCCGGCGTGCTCTACACCGGCGGCCCGCGCCCGTATGGCTACGAGGGCCTCGGCGAGGTGTTCGTGTTCCTGTTCTTCGGCGTCGTCGCGGTCGCCGGCTCCTACTTCGTACAGGTGCAGCATCTGCCGTGGCAGGCATTCGTGTGTGCGGTCCCCGTCGGCCTCCTGGCGAGCGCGATCCTGGTCGTCAACAACGTGCGCGACCTCGAGACAGACCGGCGCGCGGGCAAGCGCACGCTCGCGGTGCGGCTCGGGCGCGGGCGCACGCGCCTGCTCTACTCGACGATGCTCCTCGGCGCGTTCGTGACCGCGCCGTTGCCATGGGCGCTCGGGTCGATGAGCGCCTGGCTGCTGCTGCCGTGGGCGGTGATCCCGCTCGCGCTGCGCCTCGCCACGACCGTGCGCGCGCGCACCGACGGACCGGCGCTCAACGGCGCGCTGGCCGGAACCGGCGCGCTGCAGCTGGCGTTCTGCCTGCTGTTCGCCGCCGCGATCCTGGCGAGCGGGGGCATCGGCGCATGAGGCGATGAAGCTCGAGCTCGCGCGCCGCACGCTCACGCTCGCGACCCCGCTGGAGAGCTCCTACGGCGCCGTGCGCGAGCGCCACCTGGTGATCGTGACGCTCACAGGGGAGGACGGCGTGCCCGGCTACGGGGAAGCGTCGCCGCTCGAGGCCTACGACGGCGTGAGTACGGATCGCGTCGAACGGGTACTGGACGGCTACCGTCCGGTGTTGGCACGATCCGGGGATATGAACGGCGCGCAGGTGATCGAAGCCTGCAGGGGAGTCGAGGACCTGCCGGCTGCGCTCGCGGCGATCGACCTCGCGCTGTGGGACCGTGCCGGACGCCGGGCGGGCAAGCCCGTCGCGAGGCTGCTCGTCGATGAGCCCGCTGCCGACGTGCCCGTCAACGCGACGCTGTCGGCGCTCGACCGACGCGGCGCCGCCGAGCAGGCCGCGGCGGCGGTGCGCGACGGCTACACGTGCCTGAAGCTGAAGGTCGGCGTCGGCGACGACGCAGGGCGCGTGGCGGCAACCCGCGCGGCCGCTGGTCCGGCGGCCGCGCTGCGTCTGGACGCCAACGGCGCCTGGGATGTGGAGCAGGCGGTGGCCACGATCGATGCGCTCTCCCCCGCTGGGCTCGAGCTCGTCGAGGAGCCCGCGCACGGCCTCGAGGCGATGCGCGAGATCCGCGAACGGGTGGCGGTGCGCGTCTCGATCGACGAGACCGCGGGCGAGCTCGGTGCGCTCACGGCCGGCGTCGCGGACGCTGTCTGCCTGAAGATCTCCCGCTGCGGCGGCATCGCGGCCCTGCTGGCAGCGGCCACGCTCGTGCGGGCCATGGGAGCCGAGGTCTATCTGGCCTCGACGCTCGACGGACCGCTCGGCGTAGCTGCCGCCGTGCACGCGGCCGCCGCGCTCGCCTCGCGCGGACCGCTGGCGCACTGCGGCCTGGCGACGCTCGGGCTGTTCGCGGATCTGGAGAGCCCGCTGCCGGTCAGCAACGGGCGCATCGACGTGCCCACGGACGCCGGGCTTGGGGTCGAGCCGTTCTGACTACGCGACCAAGAGCGTGCTAATCGGATACTGAGCGATCTCGGGATCGGCTGTCAGGATCGGTACATCGAGCAGGCTGGCCTGCGCCACGAGCAGGCGATCGAATGGATCGCGGTGGAGCGGCGCGAGCTGCGAGACGGCGAGCGCATGGCTGTGCTCGACGGGCAGCGGCCGGGCTCTAGTGAGACGAATACGCTCCGGGACGTAGCGCTCTGGCGGTTCCGGGAGCGGAAGCCGACCGAGCCCGTACTTGATCGCAATCTCCCAGGAGCTGACCGCTGAGACGATCAGCTCAGTACGCCTGTCTTCGACGGTCCGCAGATGCTCGCCGAGCCGCTCTGGCTCGGTCTGCATCCAGAGAAACGTGTGCGTATCGAGCAGGACCCTCAACGCTCGAACGCGGCGAGCAGCTCATCGGGGAGCGGCTCGTCGAAGTCATCGGGTACGACAAATCGCCCACGGTCGATCCCCAGGCGCCGCGGTGCACCTTGACCAACAGGGCTCAGACGCGCGACGGCCTCGCCACGCCGCGTGATCACGACCTCCCCGCCGGCGGCCACCTCCTCCAACAAGCGCGACAACTGAGTCTTCGCCTCATGTACGCCAACAGACTTAGTCATCGACTTAGTCTATCAACTCGCAACCTCTTCGAGGACGTCGGCCAGCTCGCGCGAGCTCTCCAACGGCAGGCCGTGACCACCCGAGATGACCATCACGCGCGCATCGGGCAGCCTCTGCGCCATCCGCTCGCCGAGTGCACGGAACTTCGCGTCGCGCTCTCCGGCGACGACGACGACGGGCATCGTGAGCTCGCCCAGCCGCTTCCACAGCGGCTGCATCTCACCCGTGCCGATGCCGCGCAGCACTGCGGCGAGCGCGTCAGGACGGTTGCGTCGCTGATCGGCGCGCGCGAGCTCGCGGACCTCGGGCGGGTCCGCGGCGAACAGCGGCTGCGTCCGCCAGCGTTCGATGAAGTCCTCGAACGGGATGCGTTCCAGCTCGTCCGCGAGCGCCCTGTCGGACTCGCGCCGCCGCGCCCGCTCGGCGTCGTCGGCGATGCCGGCGGTCGACGAGACGAGCACGAGGCGCGACGCGCGCGCGGGCGCCGCGAGCGCCACATGCAACGCGACGCGGCCCCCCATCGAATAGCCACATAGGTTGAAGCGCTCGGGGCTGCGAGCGAGCACGTACGCGACGCAGCCGGCGAAGGTGATCTGGCACTCGCTGCCGGCAGCCTCGCCGTGGCCGGGGAGGTCAAGCGCCAGCGGCAGGTAGCGTTCGCGGTCGAGCGCCGCGATCACGCCGTCCCAGGCATGGTGCGTGCCTCCGAATCCGTGCAGCAGGACGACGCTCTCCGGCATCCGAGGATCCTATGACGCCCACCGCCGACAGCCCCACCGCCGCCATGTATGCGCTTCTGCGCGCGTTCGTGGACGAGCTGGCGCGCTGCGGCATGCGCGCCGCGTGCACCTCTCCCGGGTCGCGCGGGGCGCCGCTGGTTCTTTCCCTGGCACGCGAGCCGCGCGTGCGCTGCTTCTCGCACATCGACGAGCGCTGCGCGGGCTTCTTCGCGCTCGGGCTCGCCAAGGCGTCGGGACTGCCGGTGGCGGTGACGTGCACGTCGGGCACGGCCGCCGCCGAGCTGCTGCCGGCGGCGGTGGAGGCGCGCGAGGCGCGAGTGCCGCTGCTGCTGCTGACGGCCGACCGACCTGCGGAGCTGCGCGAGAACGGCGCCGGGCAGGCGATCGACCAGCTGAAGCTGTTCGGCAGCGCCGCCAAGTGGTTCTTCGAGGTGGGCGTGCACGAGGCGGGTCCCGCGCAGCTGCGCTGGATGCGCACGCTCGCGTGCCGCGCCTACTGGACTTCGCTCGAGGGCAGCCCGGGCGCGGTGCACCTGAACTTCCCGTTGCGAGAGCCGCTCGTCAGCGAGGAGGCGCTGCCGGCAGACGACACCGGGCGCCCGGACGGGTCCCCATACGTGCGCACGACGGTGGGCTCGAGCGTCCACACCGGCGCGCATCGAGGAGCCCCCGAGCAAGACGACGCGCCAGAAGCGAGACTGCGAGAACTGATCGCGCACTCGCGCCGAGGGGTGCTGATCGCGGGACGCCATGAGCGCGGAACCTCGCTCGGCGCGGCGGCGGCCACCTTTGCGCAAGCCGTCGGCTGGCCGCTGCTGGCGGATCCGCTCTCGGGCGCACGCCGGGGCCCGGCCGCGATCGCCCACTACGACGCGCTGCTTCGCGATGAGACGTTCGCGTCATCGCTGCGGCCCGACATGATTCTGCGCGTCGGCGATCTGCCCGTCTCCAAGCCCTTGCGCGGCTGGCTCGCGGGGCTCGAGGGAGCACACCAGGTGGCGCTCGACCCCGATGGGGCGTGGCAGGACCCAGCTTCGATCCTCGCAGACTCGCTCGCGGTCGAGCCGGCAGCGGCGCTCGCGCGGCTGAGCGCGTCATGGCTGGACGCGGACGATCGGACACCGGCCCGCGACATGGACTGGCTCGAGAGCTGGCGGAGCGCTGACGAGCGCGCCGCCGAGGCGATCATCGGCCTCCTCGGTAGCGGCGAGCTGTCCGAGCCCACGGTCGCGGCCGAGCTGGGCGTGCTGCTACCAGAGAGCGCGACGCTGTTCGTCGCCTCCTCGATGCCTGTGCGCGACATCGAGACGTTCTGGCCGGTGCGAGCAGACCCGCCGCGCGTGCTCTGCAACCGCGGCGCCAACGGCATCGACGGGACCGTCTCCTCTGCATTCGGCGTGGCGGCTCACGGTGCCGGCCACGTGGTGCTGCTGATCGGCGACGTCGCGCTCGCATATGACGTCGGCGGGCTGCTCGCCTCGACCCGGCTCGGACTGAAGCTGACGATCGTGCTGGTCGACAACGGCGGCGGCGGCATCTTCGACTTCCTGCCGGTGTCGTGCGCGAGCCTCGCGCTCGAGGCCGACGCCGGCGCTGCTGGCACGCCAGGCGCCGGACCGGCCACCACGACCGACGGCGAGGACATCTACACGCGCCACATCGCCACGCCGACGGGCCTTGACTTCGCGCACGCCGCCGCGCTGTACGGATTCGAGCATCGGAGCGTCGCCACAACCGCGGAGCTGCGCGCGGCGCTCGAGCTCGCGCTCACGCCTGACGTCGGCTCAACGCTCGTGCACGTGCGAACCGGGCGCGCTGAGAACGTCGCGCTGCATCGCCGCGTCTGGAGCGCCGTGTCGGGCGCCAACGCGTCGTAACTCCCACCCCGCGCCGCTCACCCCGCAAGCAGCGGCAGCAGCGCCTGCAGCTTGATCTCCGTCTCGGCGAGCTCGGCGGCGGGGTCGGAGTCGCGCACGATGCCGTTGCCGGCGTAGCAGCGAGCGACGTTCTCGTGCAGCAGCGCGCAGCGCAGCGCGACGCAGAATTCGCCGTCGCCGGTGGCATCGGCCCAGCCGACGGGGCCGGTGTACCAGCCGCGGTCGAGCCCCTCGAGCGCTGGGATCAGCGGCGCGGCGCTCGCGAGCGGCTCGCCGCCGACGGCGGGCGTCGGGTGCATCAGCTCGGCGAGCTCGAGCGCCTCCATCGGCGCGGCGAGCTGTGCGCGGATCGGCGTGGCGAGGTGCTGGATGTTGGCGATCCTGACGAGCTCGGGCTCGGGCGCGGCGGCAACCCAGATCGCGTGCGGGCGCAGCATGCGCTCGATCCGCCTGGCGACGATCGCGTGCTCCTCGCGGTAGCCCGGGTCGCGCAGCAGCTGCTCGCCGAGGTGCGCGTCGACGGCGGGGTCGGCGCTGCGGCGGGTGGAGCCGGCGAGCGCGAGCGTCGAGACGCGGTGGCCCTCGCGCCGCACGAGCAGCTCGGGGCTCGCGGCGATCAGCGTCGAGTCGCCGCGCCCGACGCAGAACACGAAGCACGAGGGGAACTCCTCACGCAGCACGCCAAACACCGCCGCGGGGTCATAGATGGGAGCCCCCCCGCCCGCGTGCACCTGCACTTCGCGGGCGAGCACGATCTTCTCGAGCCGGCCCGCGCCGATCAGCTCGGTGGCGCGCTCGACCGCCTGCTCGTAGTGCTCGGGCGGCATCGCGCTCGCGACCTGGAAGCGCCCGGTGGGCGCGGGGTCGAGCAGCGGCAGCGGCGCCTCGCGCAGCTGCTCGACGCGACGCTCCAGGCGCGCGAGCAGCTCCTCGGGGACGTCGTCGGGGCAGGCGAGCGCGGACAGCGTCAGCCCGACCACCGGGCGCCCGCGGCGTTCGCTGCGCGTAAGCGCGATCTCGGGGACGACCAGCGATGCCGGCTCGAAGCCGCGCCAGTGCGGCGAGCCGCCGCCGTCATGCGCGAACGCGAAGCCGCCGACGGCGAGCGGACCCCCACCCACCCCCGTGCCGGCGCGCTCGTCGGCGGGATCGAATACGGCGCCGGCAGCGAGCGCGCGCCAGCGATCGGCGACGGTGGCGAAGCGGTTCACGCCGGACGCCTGCAGGCTCGTGGCCTCACCGAGCGCCGCGAGCGCGACGCGGCCCCTGTCGGGCTGCTCGAACACGAACCACTGCTCGCCCGGCAGCCGTGAGGCGCAGACGACCGCCGAGGGGTCGATGTCGGGCGAGAGCGGCAGCGAGATCGACGCGAGCACCTCGCGGCCCGCGCGCCGCGCGCGCCTGACCGCGAGCGCGAGGCGCGCGGCCAGGCGTTCGCGGTCGGTGTCGGTGAGCGCGAACGGCGAGCGTGAGGCGGTCTCGAGCAAGCGCTAGGTCTCGGTGCGTCCCCGCGAGATCGCGATCTCGCCCGTGCGCATCATCTCGATCAGCCCGAACGGCCGCACCATCGTCTCGAACGCCTCGATCTTCTCGGTGGTGCCCGTGACCTCGATGATGATCGCGCGCTTGGTTACGTCGACGACCTTGCCGCGGAAAATCTCGGCGATCTGCATCAGCTCGCCGCGCTGCACGCCGTCGGCGGTGACCTTGAACAGCGCGAGCTCGCGCGCGACCGTCTCGGCCGGCTCGAGGTCGCGGATCTTGAGCACGTTGACGAGCTTGTGCAGCTGCTTTGTCACCTGGTCGATCGGGTGCAAAGCGCCGTCGACGGTCAGCGTCACGCGCGAGATCTGGACATCCTCCGTCGGCCCGACGGTGAGCGTCGAGATGTTGAAGCCGCGCCTGGCGAACAGGCCGGCGATTCTTGTCAGGACACCCGACTTGTTTTCGACGAGGATCGAGAGCACGTGCTTGCGGCCCGTGCGCATGCTCGTGGACGCTTCCAGCTCCTCGAGGCTGAGCGGCTCCTTCGTCCCAGGCTCACCCATGACGCTCACCCCACCATCTCGCGGGCGGCGGAGCCGGCCGGGATCATCGGGTAGGTGTTCTCCTCGCGCGTGACGCGCACGTCGACGAGCACGGGGCCCTCGACGGCGATCGCACGCTTGATGTCATCGACGAGCGTGTGCTTGTCGGTGAAGCGCATACCGGTGACGCCGTATGCCTCGGCGAGCTTGACGAAGTCGGGGAACTCGCCCATGTCGACGTGGCTGTATTTGCCGTCCCAGAACAGCTCCTGCCACTGCCTGACCATGCCGAGGTAGCCGTTGTTCATGATGAACACCTTGATCGGGATGTTGTTCTGCGCGCACGTGGCAAGCTCCTGCGCGTTCATCTGCACCGAGCCGTCCCCGGCGATGCAGCACACGAGCCGCTCGGGGCTGCCGACGGCCGCCCCCATCGCGGCGGGCAGCCCGAAGCCCATCGTGCCGAGGCCCCCGGAGTTGATCCAGCGCCGGGGCTCGGGGAAGTCATAAAGCTGCGCGGTCCACATCTGGTGCTGGCCGACGTCGCTCGTGACGATCGCCTCGCCGCCGGTCGCCTCCCACAGCGCCCGGATCATGAACTGCGGCTTGATCTCGGCGTCGGTGGTGTCCTCGTAGCCAAGCGGGTACTTGGCTTTCCAACCGTCGATCCGGCTCCACCATGCGTCCAGGCGCGCGGGGTCGGCGCCGATCGCGCGGTACTCGATCACGAGCTTTGAGAGCACGTTCTTGGCGTCGCCGACGATCGGGATGTGCGCGGGCACATTCTTGGAGATCTCCGCAGGGTCGACGTCGATGTGGATGAACTTGGCGCGCGGCGCGAACTCGGAGAGCTTGCCGGTGATGCGATCGTCGAAGCGCGCGCCGACGGCGCAGATCAGGTCGGCCTCGTCCATCGCATAGTTGGCAGCGCGCGTGCCGTGCATGCCGAGCATCCCCAGCCACTTGGGATCGGGTTCCCACCCACCCTGCCCCTGTACCACCGCCGGATATGCGCCCAGCCCCATCAACGTGCACGTGACGGGGAAGCGGTCGCTGCGCGCGAACTCCCGCAGCTCCGCGGATGCGTTGGCGTTGACGACGCCGCCGCCGGCGTAGATCACGGGGCGCTGTGCGGCGGCGAGCGCCTTCGCGGCCTGGCGGATCTGCTTCTGGTTGCCGTCGATCTTCGGCTGGTAGCCGGGCAGGCGCACGTCGGTGACCGGCTCGTAGTCGATTTCGGCACGCGAAAGGTCGTTGGGTATGTCCACCAGGACCGGCCCCGGGCGCCCGCTGCGGGCGATGTGGAATGCCTCGTGAATCGCCCGCGGGATTTCCTGAGGGTGCACGATCATGAAGGAGTGCTTGACCACCGGCATCGTGATGCCGATCGTGTCGGCCTCCTGGAAGCCGTCGGTGCCGAGCAGCTCGGTGCGCACCTGGCCGGTGATGAACACGCACGGCACCGAGTCCATCATCGCGTCGCAGATCGGCGTGATCAGGTTGGTCGCGCCGGGTCCGCTCGTGGCGAACGCGACGCCGACCTTGCCGGTCGCCTTCGCGTAGCCCTCGGCCGCGTGTCCGCCGCCTGCCTCGT
>Ga0182015_10006227_pt1 | contig 12060 bp, 10 predicted proteins | sample 712P3MmetaG_FD_120478 | JGI IMG/M metagenome (GOLD analysis project Ga0182015, IMG submission 120478) | Permafrost microbial communities from Stordalen Mire, Sweden - 712P3M metaG | ecosystem: Environmental > Terrestrial > Soil > Wetlands > Permafrost | place: Sweden: Stordalen | collected...
GCTTTTCGTCTTCAATTGTCACCCAATTGGATTGGCCTCAGAGTATGCAAACGAGGTTGTCCACGATTTGGCGTTGGCCCGCCGCTTGTTGAATCATCTCGCTCGAAATGTCATAGGCTGTTGCTCATCGCAGAATGCGCCAGAGAACAGGCCCTCGGGCCGGTCTAAAATCGTTGTCGTGCACTGCTCGCTCGCTTGAATATTCCTTTTTTGGTGGTTTTGTTCAGTCTTTTTTTCGGCTGGCTGGTTAAAGAGGGCCGGCGAACCCATAGCTCTCCACGGCGGCCTTAGGCTGCACTGCGTGGCAGAAAATCAGAGTACGCTGCGGTCCTACTGAGCAAATCTGCTTATCGTGCCCACTCAAGCCTTCAAAACAAGGCTTGAATGGGCCACCCGGGCATCGTAGGGTAGGAAAGAGAAAACAGGAGATCTCTCCGCTTCCTCCCCCGATTCCCTGTTAAGCAGTGTGGCGTTTGACTTCAGCCCTTTACGGGGATGGGAAAAAACCCTGAACAGAACAGCCGAAAAGGGAATATGTATACGAGACCCCTATTGATGCCGCCGACCGATTCCATGCAAGATTCAATCCGGGCGTTCCCAGTAAGCGTCAGCGTTGGATCCTCCACGAAGCCGTCTGAGATCGAGTGCGCGGTCATTCAGCTCTTTGAGGAATTCCGCAATCCGCTGCTTCGTTACGTCATCTCGCTGGGTCTGTCTCTGCACGATGGAGAAGAGATCATCCAGGAGGTTTTTCTGGCGCTCTTTCGACATCTGCGACAGGGGAAATCGCGGCGAAATCTTCGCGGGTGGGTTTTTCGGGTAGCGCATAATCTCGCATTGAAACAGCAGATGGCCAACAAGAAGGCTCTGGTAGCGCTGGATTCCGATGAGGGAGTGGCGCAAAGGCAGCCGGATGCGACTCCCAATCCCGAGGAGCAGGCAGCAAGCGGCGAGCGGCTGGCACGCATGCAGGCTGTTCTACGCGTGTTGCCGGAGCAGGACCGCTGTTGCCTCTCCCTGCGCGCAGAGGGACTTCGTTACCGTGAAATCGCTGCTGCTCTGGGAATTTCGCTGGGCGCCGTTTCGATCGCGTTGGCGCGCTCCCTGACGCGGATGGGCCGCGTAGACCAAGGATGATGCCATGGTAAGAGAGCCATTCCACTTATCGGATGAGGATATCCTGCTCGTCGCTGATGGCGAGGTATCGCGCGGCCGAGCGAAGCAAGCGCGGGCCCACCTGACTGCGTGCTGGTTATGCCGCTCCCGGTTAGCAGAGTTGGAAGGCACGATCGCGGATTTTGTTTCCCTTCATCGCCGCACGCTGGATCCACAGTTGCCGGCTGCGAACGGGTCACGAGCGCTGCTGAAAGTCAGGCTTGCCGAAGCAGCAAACACCCCATCGACGGGTCCGTGGATGCGGTTCCTGGAGTGGGTTCCGGCTCACCGTGCTGTCGCCTGCATTTGCGCGGTGGTGTTCCTCACCGCACTGGGAGCGAGGCTCCTCTTGCAGCACTCCCAACTGCCGGGAGCCACTCCGGCGGAGGTTTCCTTCGCACGTCTGGCGGTTCCCGACCATCATTTAACGCCAGGCGCCACCCGGCCTGTCGACATCGGGCAGGTATGCTCCATGGCCCATGAGGAAGTGGTTCGCGCAGTGCCCAGCGGCTTGCGACAAGAAGTATTCAAGGAATATGGAATTGTGGACCCGCGGCCTGAAGATTATGAGATCGACTATCTGATCGCCCCAGGATTGGGAGGTGCAGAGGATATTCACAATTTATGGCCGGAGCCCTCTACGGCTCCCAAATGGAACGCCCATGTGAAAGATGCTCTCGAAGAGCGCCTGCATCAACTGGTGTGTGCCGGTTCGATCGACTTGCCGACGGCGCAGCGAGCCATTGCAACCGACTGGATCTCCGCCTATAAGAAGTATCTTGGCGATGACCAATACGTCTCGCAAAACGAACTAGAGCTTTTCCCTAGCGAGCAACTCTGAATCGCGGTTCGAACGCTTCATGTTCAGAGCGTCCGTGATCTGCGAAGATCGCGGCTATAGGTTCCGCACCTTCGCAGTTGCTGCAGGGGGAGGCGCACAGCAGGTCCCTCCACTGCGCTCACCCGGATTTCCGGGTTCGCTCCGGTCGGGATGACAAAGTGTAGGGGAGCGAGTTACCACGAGATTTGTGAGTCGGATGGGAAGATCCGCCAAACCGACTTTCCGCGGTTTGTTTAGACGTGCCCTTCCTGCACCTGAAATTTCTACATTCGTCTGTCTAGAATTTACCTATTGTTTCAATATATGCCTTGATGCCGCTGGAGATAATCTGCACGCCAATGCAGAGTAGGATGAATGAGGAAAGGCGCAACACCATTGACGTTCCTGATCTACCGAGAAGCTCCTCCGCCTTACGGGCATAGAGATAGCAAACGTAGATGATGACACAGATCGAAACGATCCCGCTGATGGCGGCAATCAACACCCTGGGTGCGAACAGAGAATGTTCGTGTAACTCGAGAGGGAGATGGGCGCCAAGAGTAATGGCAACAGAGATGGAACCCGGCCCGACGGTGATGGGCAACGTGAAAGGATAGAAGGCGTTTTCCAGGATCTGCTCTTCCTCGGGTGCCTCCATCTTTGCTCGTCCTGTGTCCCGGTTAAGCAGGGACCAACCCGTAGCCGCCACTACCAGTCCTCCACCGATTTGCACTGCGTAGATCGCGATGCCAAAGAACGCAAGTACATGTACCCCCCACAACAAGGAGCAGAGCAGTAGAAAGAAGCTGTAGATTGAGATTTTCTGGGAAAGTAACCGCTGCGTGGTGGGGGCGACCGGTCCCACCATATTGACGAAGATGGCAGCGCTCCCTAGAGGATTGACGATTGGGAAGAGAGTGGCCACGACCAGTATGGTGGCCTCAATCACATCGGTTACTTCCTGGCGGATATCGATCACGAAGCAGGATCTCCAGGGTTGCGCATTGCCTCAAAATCTTACTCCCCTTTCCCTGCGGCCCTCGGGCAGTGTGAGGGAGAACTTACAGGACTGGAGATGCAAACCGTCCCCGCTTGGCCCGGGCGTTGCTAGAATTGATGATAATGACGGTCACGACAAGCGTTTCGCCTGAAGTGCTGGACCGGTACGAGCCGGTCATCGGGCTCGAAGTCCACGTACAGCTTCTGACAAATACCAAAGCGTTTTGCGGCTGCGCCAATAAATTCGGTGGAGAACCGAATACGCATATTTGCCCGGCGTGCCTCGGTTTGCCGGGCGCACTACCGGTGCTGAATAAACGCGCGGTGGAATATGCGGTGCTGGCGGCGACGGCAATCAACTGTGAGGTGCGCGAGCATTCAGTCTTTGCGCGCAAGAATTATTTCTATCCTGACCTGCCCAAGGGCTATCAGATTTCCCAGTTTGACAAACCGCTGGCGGAACACGGGTGGATTGACGTTCCTGCGCTCGACAACGCTGGCCACTCTGTAACGAAGCGCATTGGCATCACTCGCCTGCATATGGAAGAAGATGCGGGCAAGAGCATCCACGACGGTTATCCCGACTCTGCGACCAAGACGTCTGTAGACCTGAATCGATGCGGAACACCGCTGATTGAGATCGTGAGCGAGCCGGATTTGCGGACGCCGGATGAGGCGTATGAATATTTGACGCGCCTCAAAGAGATCCTCCTCTATACAGGAGTGAGCGACTGCAACATGGAAGAGGGTTCGTTGCGTTGCGATGCCAACGTAAGCGTGCGGCCGCGCGGGCAACAGAAATTCGGTACCAAGGCCGAGGTGAAGAACGTGAACAGCTTCCGCTTCATTCGGTCAGCGCTGGAGTACGAGATCGAGCGCCAGGTGGAGTTGATTGAGAGTGGCGGCCGGGTAGCCCAGGAAACACGACTTTGGAACGCGAGTGAAGGGCGCACCTACTCCATGCGGTCGAAGGAGCAGGCGCACGATTATCGTTACTTTCCCGAGCCGGATTTGCCGCCGCTGCTGGTGTCCGGGGAATGGAAGGCAATCCTTGTAGAACGGATGCCTGAGTTACCGGAGGCACGCCGCAAGCGCATGATTGCGGAATACGAGATCAGCATGCAGGACGCACATACCCTGACGGCGACGCGCACGTTTGCCGATCAGTTCGAGACAGCTGCGCGACAGGCGCGAAGCCCGCGGCGCGTCGCCAACCTGATTCTTAGCGAATTGATGGGCCGGCTCAAGGCCAAGGGAATGGAGTTGGAGCAGTCACCCATTAGCATGAGGGGATTGGTGCAGGCAGCCGATCTGGCTGAGGGTGGAGAGCTCTCCAGCAAGCAGCTCAAGGGACTCTTCGACACGGCCTTTGAAAATGGCGAAGATTTCGGCGCGGTCTATGAGCGCGAAAAGCCGCAGCAGATCAGCGACCCTGCTGCATTGGCGAAGATGATTCAGGATGTGATGGCCGCCAACCCCAAACAGCTGGAACAGTATCGCGGTGGCAAGAAGACGGTGGCCGCGTTCTTTGTCGGTCAGGTCATGCGGCTGTCCAAGGGGCAAGCCAACCCTGCTCTTTTGAATGAATTGGTGACCAGAGAACTCGACGCCTAAAGGCTGTAACCCTGGAGCGGAATGGGCGTCCAATAGGCGGGGGTGAGCCCGTGTTCGAATCAGACCTGGTTCAGGATGCCTCGCAGCAAAAGGTGACCCGGCGCACTTTTCTGGTGAGCGCAGGCGCGGTGGCAGCGGCCATCGCTGCATGGTCCCTGCGGCCTGCCCCACCGATCGCAACTCCACAGCACAGCGGGCCGATTCCCGAAGTGACGATTGCCGGCTTTTCTTCCCTGGGCGTGCCGACCGGCACGATGCGCGTGCCCAAGATCCTCAAGAGCGACGCGGAGTGGCGACAGCAGCTTTCCGCGAACGCCTTTGATATTGCCCGGCGAGCCGATACCGAGATGGCTTACACAGGCTCTTATTGGAACCTGCACCAACGGGGAATTTATCGCTGTATCTGCTGTGACACCGCGCTCTTCTCTTCTGATACCAAGTTCGATTCGGGTACTGGATGGCCTAGTTTTTGGCGGCCGATTGCCAACGAAAACATTGCGGAAGTGGAAGATACGAGTTGGGGTGTGCGCACCGCAGTCGCCTGCAGCCGGTGTGATGCCCACCTGGGGCATGTCTTCAACGATGGGCCTCCGCCCACGGGATTGCGTTTTTGCATGAACTCCGAGTCTTTAGTGTTCAGGGCGATCGCTTGAGATATGCGTGGAGCGGTTGCTCCACTTCGCTTCCCAATCTTCTGTTGAATTTAGCGATTGGCGAAACAGTGCCGCGCCTACGGCGCTCGGGGATCATCGTCGGCATTGATTCCCAGCCCTACCGGGCTGGGCTCACGTTTGGCGGACGGCCCTCCGGGCCTTAACGAACTCCTAGGGTGCATTCAATCGTTCAGGGCTAAAAGTTCCCACGCGAACACGAACGCTACATGTTCATTTTTTTGAAGCGGGAGCCGGGAATGGAGCGCACCAGCAGCATGATCCACGTCCAAAACCAGGGTACGTAGACAACATCGCGGCGCCGCTCAACCGCCTTCAGGATGTCGCGAGCAACCCGTTCAGGTGAGGCAAAGAGCGCGTTCTTTGGCACATGCGCGGTCATCGGGGTGGCGACAAAACCAGGCTTGATGGTCAACACCTGCACTCCATCGCGGTCGATGCGGTTGCGCAGGCCTTCGAGAAAGATGTTGAGCGCGCCCTTGGAGGCGCCGTAGACATAATTGCTTTTTCGGCCGCGGTCCCCAGCAACCGAAGACACCACCGCCAATGTACCGGCGCCCTGGGCCTGGAAATAATTTCCCAGCCAGGTGATCAGCCCGACGGTGGAAATGAAGTTGGTGTGCAGAATGGCCGCCGCGGTGTCAAAATTCGCTTCCGCCGCCTGCTGATCGCCCAGGACGCCGTGTGCAATCAAAGCCAGATCGATTGCGCCCAGCCGCTCGACTGCAATGGCGAGCATTTCCGGTTGGGCTGTGGTGTCATCCAGATCCATGACCCAGGTATCGACGGAGAGCGCACCGCGGGCGAGTAAGTCCTGGGCTACGGCGATCAGCCGGTCGCCATTTCGGGCCACCAGCATGAAACGCCGATGCGGCGCCGCAAGCTGCCGCATGGTGGCAATGGCGATGCTCGAAGTGGCTCCTAACACCAGTACCGTGGCCGGAAAACCCGGATCGCGTTTAGTCAAGACCAGCTACCCGCTGCCAAAAGCTGGAGCTGAACGAGGGATCGATGTAAGAAGAAAACTGTTGCCATTGGGGATAGAACTGCTGGAAATGGGCCGCGCTCATGCACGCATCTTTGGCCGGATACATTCGTCCCCCGACCTCGGCCGTGATATCGGCCAGCCGGTCCAGCAGGTCAAAGCTCACCTCGCGACGAATGGGAAAATCGAGTGCCAGGGTGATGCCGGGCATGGGAAACGACATCATCCCAGGAGAAGCCACGTCACCGAAAACTTTGATTACGGCAAGAAACGAGGCGAGCCCGGACGCCGTGATCGCCTTGAGCACCTGGATCATGCCCATCGGATCACTTTCCCATGGCAAAACGCATTGGAACTGAAGCAAGCCATCTTTGCCATAAAGCCGATTCCACTGCAGGATGCGGTCCAGAGGATAAAAGAATGGCTCGTAATCGATCAGCCCGGAGCGTTGTTTGCTCATCTGCTTGTGATAGTAAAGGGTGTTGAAAGCGCCAACGGATGAGCGGTTGAGCGCAAACGCCGGCAAGTCGACCGGCAGCGTAAATTTCGCTTTGGCCAAAGGTGTAAGCGGGCCCGGAGTTTCGTCGTGATCTCCCTGGAGGAAAACCCCACGAGCAAAGTTACGGCCTTGGGCGACGCAATCGATCCAGGCGACGGTGTATTCCTGGGTGCTCGCTCGTGAGAGCGCGACAAACTCGTCCAGGCCGACGAATTTGGTGGATTGGTAGCGAATACTCCGGGAAACGATCGGGCGCATCTGCACTTCGGCCCAACCGATCATGCCGGTTAATCCCATACCGCCGATGGTAGCGGCGTACCAGTCGGCATTTTGCGTCGGGCTGCAAATCGCCTGGGTGCCATCGGACCGTATCAGCTCGAAGCATGGCGTGTGCAGGCCGAACGTGCCCGCCACATGATGGTTCTTGCCGTGAATGTCATTGGCGATGGCTCCGCCGACAGTTACGTATTTGGTGCCCGGGGTGACCGGCAAAAACCACCCGCGGGGCACAGCGAAATCAAGAATCTCGGCCAGCGTAACGCCGGCTTCGCAGCGCAGCAGACCGGTTTGCTCATCGAACGAGATCAGGCGATCCAGATGCGGCGTGCGCAGCAGAGTTCCATTCTTCAACAGGCAAACGTCGCCGTAACTGCGCCCCATGCCCACTGCGAGCATCTTGGCCACAGGGGCGGTCGCCGGGGGGAAATCTTCTTTCCAGAAAAGGGACTGTACTTCAGCGGGGTGGCTTGGATAGCGGCCCCAGGATTCGAACTGCGGCCGATCCTGTCGGGGGGACATAGTCATTCTTTCTCTTGCGTGATTTCGCGATGAAGGTTCGTAGACCACAATTTTTTGCGCGGAACACAAATTGTAAATCGGTTATCAAGACTATCGCCGTTACTTAAGTTGTGTTGCGCTCGAGTATCCATTCTGATTCCGTCCCAAAGCACATCACAACGCCGAAAGGGCAGCGAGCACTACCGCCAGACCGAGCAGCAGACTGGTGCGGTCGGTAAGCGCAAAGACGACAGGATCTTCATCTAATACGCCGCGTGAGGCCAACAGCCAAACACGGCTGACCCATAAGATCATGAACGGGGTAATCAACCACATACGGCCAGGATGGTGATAGAGCGCTGCCACGTCGTTTCCATTGATATAGAGCGCAAAGATCACGATCGAGGCGTAGGCGCTGGCAGTGCCGAAACTGCGCACCTGCTCGATGTCGCTGATAAGGTAGCCCCTGGCGTTGGTCGGGTTTGCTCCGCGGGTATGCAAATTCTGCAATTCGCTGAATCGCTTGACCATCGCCAGACTGAGAAAGAAAAAGATGGAAAAGGCTGCCAGCCAGGGAGAGATGAAGGTGCCGGTGGCTGCAGACCCAGCAACCATCCGCACTGTGTACAGACTCGACAAGATGATCACATCGACCAACACGATGCGCTTAAGCGCTATCGAGTAAGCCAATGTGGTCACCAGGTAGAGCAGCAGGTAAATCAGGAACATGCGCGGCAGGTATACCGCCATGGTGAGGCTGAGCGCCGCCAGCAGAAATGAAGTCGCGATGCCCGCAGCGACAGAGAGATTGCCCGCAGCAAAGGCACGCCGGCGCTTGTTGAGGTGTACTCGGTCTGCCTCCAGGTCAAGCAAGTCATTAAAAATGTAGGTTGCCGAAGCGATGAAACAGAAGCAGAAGAAAGCAGCGATGGTCGTGAGCACTGGCGCCAGGCGAAATTTATGGGCCAGCAGAAGGGGCAGGAACACGAGCAGATTCTTTGCCCACTGATGCAGCCGGAGAGCCTTGGCCATGGCGGCAGCCGGACTGGAACGGTCGACAAACTTCCTGCTCACAACGATATTCCGGCTCTTCAAGGCGCTGCTCAACCCGAGGTGAGGGTTGGCGAGCATCGCCACCTGGGCACCTTGCAGGAGCGGCAAATCGGGCATCGCGTTGCCGATATAGTCGAAGCCGTCGGCCGCAAATTTTTGCTGCAGGTGCTCGAGCTTGTTTTTTCCGGTCAGGTTCACGGTTCCGTCACTGGCCATCACGTCGTCGAAGATGCCCAGGTGGGCCGCGACTCTCCACGCCAGCCCGCGGTCTGCCCCGGTAGCCAGGTAAAGCTTGCGGCCGGCCGCATGCTGCTCTTCCAGATAGTCCAGCAGCGGCCGGTTGTAGGGCAGGTGTGCCACGTCGAGCGTGACCCTGGAGGTCACCTGCGACTTAAAATATGCCTTTCCTTTGATGGCCCATAACGGAGTAGACAAGAGAGCTGCGGGATGGCGACGCGCGAGGACCATCAGGGAGTCGACGAACGTGTCCGACTTGACCAGGGTGCCGTCCAGATCGACGCACAACGGAAGCTCCGTCTGGACCGGAACGGGAGACGCCGTAGCCCTGAGATCGGTCATCCGCGCATTTCTCCTGTTTCGTTGTTGATTCCGAGAGAAACGAGGTGAACCAAAGGTGTGTGGTGCTATTACAGCTCCACCACATCCCATGAGTCTTACGGAGCACTCTCACAACAGTCAGGGAAATCCGCGCTTCCCCTCGCCGGGCCACATGGAAACGTACCATCGATCCGGATCTGTGATCCACGTCTATCGTAACGATACGCGAGCAATAGACGTGCCCCAAGTAACCACTGCTATTCGCCCTGTGGCGGGCGATGCGGCTTTTGCAATGGAACCGCGTTGGTCTTCGAGATCGGCTGTCGAGAATTGCGTGCGGTCCAGGTTCATAGTTTTCTTCGCCCGGGTCGAACCTTTCCGGGGTTGCCGTCGTCATATAAGAGCCAGTTGGGCAAGACGAGCCCCGCAAGCAAGCATTGGGGCTTAAGGATCATGAAGAGAATCGGTTACAGCGTCTGCAAAAAGAAAGCGAACCGCGGCATTTCGATCGTGCTGAGGATGTTGGTGACACTTGCCGTATTGGGCTCCCTTGGTTCTCTGCAAGCGCAGGAGACTTCGGGCGGGCGGGCGATTGTGACCGTGACCTCAAAATCAACAGAAGACGTGATCACGGTTCCCCGGCAGAGCATCAGTTTTTACGCTAACCGCAAGCTGCAGGAAGTAAGCGGATGGGTTCCGCTTCGTGGCCAGCGCGCTGGGCTTCAACTGGTTGTGCTGCTGGATGACGCCTCCGGAGGGAATCTGGGCCTGCAACTGAACGACCTGAAGAGCTTTGTGAATGCCCTGCCACCTTCCACGCAGGTAGCGATCGGGTACATGCGGAATGGCGCCCCCAATATCCTGCAGGGCTTTACCAGCGACCACGCAGAAGTTGCCAAGTCGTTTCGCCTGCCGGTGGGGACGGCGAGCATTAATGGAAGCCCCTATTTTTGCTTGTCAGACCTGGTCAAACACTGGCCGGGCGGGGATGCCAACGTTCGCCGGGAGGTCATCATGGTCACCGACGGCGCGGACCGGTACTCCGGTGGGCGCTTCGATCCCGACAATCCCTACGTGCAGGCGGCCACCAGCGACGCCCAACGAGCGGGCGTGATCGTTTATTCCATCTACTACCGGGGTGCGGGACGCTTCGACCAGAGCAGAGTGGTGACCGATGGCGGGCAAAACTACCTGACCCAGGTTTCGGACTCGACCGGTGGCCAAGTTTATCTGGAAGGCTTTGGAAACCCGGTGTCGTTTGCCCCGTTTCTATCCGATATTCAGCGCAAGTTAGAGAACCAATACGAGTTAACCTTCGTGTCCACAGCGAAGCCGGGGTTACAGTCCATCCGGGTGAAAACCAGCCAGCCCAACACTGCCCTTAAGGCGCCTGCGCGCGTTGCAGTTGGCGGCGTTACCGCTCCCGACTAACAAGCCGGAATTAGAAGCAAGCGAAAAGAACGATGGCGAGGCGAACGATGCCGGAAATACAGACGCGGAAACAATCGACAAGATTTAGAAGCTTGATCCTGGGCGGGTCTCTATTGGCCGGCTGGTTTTCCGGGTTGGCAATGGCCCAGGATGCAGCTCCGGCGGCTAAGCCGGTGACCTTTCTCGGCACCGTCCAAACCCTGAGCGGCAGCACCATCACGGTAAAGAACGATGCGGGCGCCACCATGCAGGTGACGGTCGCGCAGGACGCCCGGCTGCTGCGCGTCGAGCCAGGACAAAAGACCCTGGCTGGGGCCAGCCCCTTCAACCTGGCCGATTTACAGACGGGTGATCGAGTCATGGCGCGCGGCTCCACGAGCGCGGACGGCAGCTCGTTGACCGCATCCATGCTGGTGGCTATCAAGGGCGCCGACATCGCGCAAAAGCAGGAACGCGACCGGGAAGATTGGCAAAAGAACGGTACGGGGGGCCTGGTGAAGTCGGTTGATCCGGCGGCAGGCACGGTAACCATCTCCGCGGGACCGGGTGGCAAGCGGATGGAGGTCATTCACGCTTCACCAACCACCGTCGTTCGCCGGTATGCTCCAGGCTCAGTCAGGTTCGACCAGGCAGTCAAAAGTACAGTGGATCAAATCAAAGCCGGTGACCAGCTCCGCGCCCGAGGGCCAAAAAATGCCGACGGCACTACGCTGGAAGCGGAAGAGATTGTCAGTGGCAGCTTCCTCAACCTGGCTGGTCCGATTCAAGCTGTGAACGCAGCCGCTTCTACGTTCACGCTGAATGACTCGGTCACCAAGAAGCCCGTGCTGATTTCCATTTCGCCTGACAGCGAAGTGAAAAAACTCGACCCTGCTGTGGCCCAGCGTTTGGCCGCGCGCCTCGGGGGCGGAGCAGGGAGAGCGCCGGGCGGGGCTTCCGCTGCGGGTTCCGCGCCCAACGGACCTCCCTCAGGACCTCCTCCAGGAGCCCCCGGGGCGGATCGACCGGCGGGAGCACCGGCACGCGGCGGCTCAGGTCCTGATTTGCAACAATTGCTGGCCCGTACACCAAGTGTCACGCTGAAAGATCTGCAAAAAGGCAACATGGTCATCGTGGTCGCAACCGAGGGGCAGACTGCCGGCACCGCGACCGCCATCACGGTCGTGGCCGGGGTGGAGCCCATGCTTCAGGCCTCAACCAGCGCAAGTCAAGCCATGCTCTCTTCCTCCTGGAATCTAGGTGGTGGAGGCGAGGGCGGCGGTGGTGAAGGTTCACAGTAAGGGTTCGTCGAAAGTTTTCCACGGTAGACCTTTATTGGAAAGTTGCGAATGGAAGAAAAAGCGGCGGCTTTGCTTGGCGGCGTTTCGGTCGAAAATCGCTATCGAGCGAGATCTCAGAGGGGTCGAGAGAACCGCAGGTCCCTCCACTCCGCTACGCTCCGGTCGGGATGACAAATTTTAGGGCGGGTTTCTACCTTGGCGATAGCTGTTGGGATGGA
>Ga0182015_10006229_pt1 | contig 12058 bp, 8 predicted proteins | sample 712P3MmetaG_FD_120478 | JGI IMG/M metagenome (GOLD analysis project Ga0182015, IMG submission 120478) | Permafrost microbial communities from Stordalen Mire, Sweden - 712P3M metaG | ecosystem: Environmental > Terrestrial > Soil > Wetlands > Permafrost | place: Sweden: Stordalen | collected...
ATCTGCAGCAACTTGTGGTGAATGTGTTCGCGGTCGGCGGTGAGGATCGGGCGGCCACTGATCAGCCGTCGCAGGATGGAAACTAACGTTTCCAGAATCGGCAATCCGAACGACACCACCGGGATGGCCACGGCCACGAACGTCGGCGCCTTTTGCGCTCCCGCGAGAGCCAGCGCGCTGAGCATGAAACCGATGAACAAGCTGCCCGAGTCGCCCAGGAAAATCGTAGCCGGATTGAAGTTGAAGCGAAGGAATCCCAAGATGGCGCCGGCGAGAGTGACGCTCATCAGGGATTCCAGCCAGGAATGATTGACCAGTGCGCAGACAAAAAACACCAACGTCGAAAACAAGGCCGATCCGGCAGCCAAACCATCCAGGCCATCGATAAGATTGAAGGCATTAGTAACCGCGACCACCCATAACACCGTCAGGGGCAAACCGACGAACCAGGGCAGCGAGTAGGACCCGAAGATCAGCGGCAGATCGAGAACGCGCATTCCGCCGGCGAAGAGCATGGCCGCGGCGATCGCCTGCACGGCAAACTTCAAATACGGACCGGCGCCGCGGAGATCGTCGTAGATGCCAAGACAAAAAATCAGGCAGGCGGGCACGTAGATACGGAGGAGCGTGGCGGGGGCGAGTCCATCGACCAAGCGGGGGAAAACGAGGGAGAGCCCCAGCCACACGCTCACGCTGACCGAGAAAGCCAGGAAAATCGCTACGCCACCCAACCGGGGAAGGGGGGACCGGTGTACATGGCGCCCATCTTGCGGCGCGAAAACCCAGCCTCTGCGGGTTGCGAGGTCGCGGACCGCACGCGTCGCCACGAACGACACCAGCAGCGAGAATGCGAATAAACCAAAGAACAGGAGCGTCAAGATCAGAGTTCCATTCCGCCTGAAACACCGGGCGTTGCAGAGCGCAGGTGCTGCCCGTGAGTTTCAGTCAATCACTTCAGACAGGGTTTCCCCATTCGGGGGCGACAGTGACGAGCCGAATATTTATTTCCCGAAACTATACAACTCTTGGCCGCGTTGAGCAACTGTTCTGGAACATATTCTTAGTTTATTGTTGCGGGTCCGAGGGCTGTGAAACGCAGCACTCGACGCCGATTTCAACGGCCTGCGTGTGTTAAACTCGACCCACGCGCAAATCCAGGAGTCTGAGTATGTCCGGGTGGAATCGCCGCTTCCTTTTGCGAAGCGCGCATGTTTTTTTTGTTGGTTTGTGCAGCCTCCAGCTCGCGGCTCAGACACCGGCCGCAGTGGAAGCGCCGCCGCAACCCGCGCCCACGAGCCAAACGACTTCTCCCCAATCGTCGCCCCAATCGCCGCGACTATTGGCCAATTCCAATGTGAAGCTGGGCATCGGCGATCTGATCGAGATCACTGTGTTCGGAGTCCCCGATCTTACGACCAAGACCCGCGTCAGCGGTTCCGGGGACGTCTACCTTCCCCTGATTGACTATGTTCACGTCGCCGAGTTGACGACCGATGAGGCGCAGGAGTTGATCCAAAAACGACTGGAGGATGGAGGTTTTGTCCGCGGGCCCCACGTTGCCATTTTCGTGGACGAATCCGCTTCCCAGGCCATCACGGTGATAGGAGAGGTCATCCGCCCCGGCGCCTACCCTGCCATTGGTGAGCGCCGACTGTTCGACTTGATCTCGGCGGCGGGAGGATTAACGGACAAGGCGGGCCGCAACGTGACCATCGAGCATCACGGAGATCCCAGTCGGAAGGTTGACCTGCAGCTCTCGTCGAATCTGGCCGAAGATACCCAGAATAACGTGGATGTTTTTCCGGGAGATACGATCATTGTTTCGCGCGCCGGGGTCATTTACGTCGTTGGCGACGTGAACCATCCCAGCGGGTTTCTGATTGAAGATACCAACCTAAGTGTTCTCAAAGCCCTGGCGCTGGCCGGCGGCAGTACCCGTACATCTGCGTTGAACAAAACCAGGATCCTGCGGCAAACACCGAACGGGGTTCAGGAAATTCCCGTCAACCTCAAGAAGGTGCTTTATGCCAAGGCACCGGATTTGCCTCTGGTGAAAGGGGACATATTGTTCATTCCCGGAAGCGCGGCCAAAGCAGCGGCCTATCGCACCGCGGATGCAGCCATGTCGCTGTCGACCACGCTGGCAGTCGTAGCGGTTGATCACTAGGGTCCCTCCGCTCTACACGCCCAGCGCTCCAAGCACGGCGGTATAGTCCCGCGCCGTTTTTTCGCGGGAAAATTTGTTGACGATGTATTGCCGCCCACTGGCCCCCATTTGTCGTCTGCTCTCGGGGTCCGCCGCCAGGGTAAGGATCGCTTTCACCAGGGCTTTACTATTCTCCGGCTCCGCGTACACACCGGCACCTGCTTCTTCGACAATCTGGCGGGCCTGCCCGTCGACAGCGACGACGACGGGCCGCTCGCACGCCATGTATTCGAGCAACTTGGTGGGAATCACCGTCTTGAACAATTCCGTCTTTTTCAGCATAACCAGGCAGAGATCGGCGGCGGAAACATAGGCGGGAATCCGTTCCCGGGGCTGCTGCCCCAGAAACTGAACGTTGGCGAGTCCGCGCCCAGCGGCGAGTCTCACAATCCGTTCCTTTTCCGCCCCTTCCCCAATCAGCAAGAACGTCGCGTTAGGCAACGCGGCCTGTAGTTCTTCGGCGGCCGCGATCAACGTGTCCAGTCCATGCGCATTGCCCATGGTGCCGATGTAGCAAATCAAGAAGCGATCATCGATCTTCAGTTGCTTTCGCACCTCTGTCGCTGCCGGGTCGAACTGGAAAAGATCGGTCTCCACCCCATTCTCGACAGTGAAAATCTTTGCTGCGGGAACATCGCAGTATCGGACCAAGTGATCTTTGAAGGCGGGCGCCACCACAACCACGCGTTCGGCGCGACGGTAAAGAAATCTCGCAATCGCGCGCAACATCCGATGAAGCAGGGTCTTTTCGCTGCCCACGCCGACGGCCGCGAGCGATTCCGGCCAAAGATCGCGCACTTCGAAGACGAACGGGACGCGCTTCCAAAATGCCAGCCACCACCCGGAAAGGGCGCACAGCAATTGCGGCGACGTGGCGATGATCACGTCCGGCTTATGCAGAACCAGGCCGCTGACCGCTGCCGAGATACAGAACGACGCGTAATTGCGGATCCTTTCGTGCGCTTTTCGGTTCGGCAACGGCCAGAGCCAGGTGCGAACGACGCGAACCCCATCGACGGTTTCCATGTAGCGAAGGTGGTGGAGCCGCGACCGCCATTCCTCGGGCACGACGCCGGTCGGATGATTCGGAAATCCGGTGAGGACAGTTACATCATGCCCCATCCGCGCCCAATGCCGGGATAACTCGGCAGCGCGCGCCGCTGGCGCTCCCATTTCAGGCGGAAAGTACTGCGAGACGTAGAGAATCTTCACAATGATTCTAGAGCGATCAGTAGTGGAGCAATTTGAAAACGCTTTTCTCGATCAGGGCGCGGTTCCGATTGCTCCGACGCTGCGCGTAGCCTTCCCAGCGTTCGGCAACCGCCGCAAAGCGAGCGTCTCCGGACAGCTTCGACATTACGCGCAACTGTACGCTATGCAACTGGTGATAGAAAGGGCTCGCTAGCATCTTTAGGTGGGTTCCAGACTGTTCATAGAGCGACCAGTATCCGGTATCGAATCGAGCGAGGTTGCGAAGCAGAGTCTCGACCCCGCGATCGAAAATTTGCCTGGCCGCGGCATCCGTGCGCGCCAGCCAGTAATCGAACACGCCCCAGAGTGTCCACATGAATCCGTTCAAAATGTGCGTCGGCGGATTGACGAGATACTCTTCGATCCATAGGTTCTTCTCTTCATCCTCAAACAGCACCCCACCTTCGGCAATGGGCCTCGTCAGCGCGACAAACGCCTGGTCGGCTGCACGCTGATACTTCCCGTCCCCACCATGAGCGTGTGCCCGCAAGAGCATCGAAACGCCCTGTCCTTGCGCGAGTCCGGAATACCATGGCGCTTTGAGCGTCTCGCGATAGTCCCAGTCAAAATGATGGTTCCAGACCCAAAGCCCGTGAGAATTTTGTTCCAGGTTCGCGGTAAGCCAGTCGGCAGCTTTGAGCGTCTTCTGCCCGCGTGTGTCATCACTGGTCTGGCAGCAAAGGTTGTAATTCGCCAGCCCCCACTGTGCGATCGCGATCGGGTTGTACTGCAGGCCAATCGATCCGTGGTAGTCGAGCAGGGGAATGCCGGAAGCGTCGTAGTGCCCGGTGTAGTCCGCCTTCGCGCGAAACAGCATGTAGTATTCGCCTAACTGAGTGGCGGTGGCGTGGGGATTGATCTCCGGCACCTCGTGCCAGAACGTCAACTGGCTTCGTCCGGAACCGAGGTAGGCGCGGAAGATACGCCGGTAGTAATGCCAACGCGTGGCGGCGCTCATACCGATTCGACTTCCCAGAGGGTGGTGACCAGATCCTCACGCTCGACGGCAATGGTCGTCGCTGCAAGATAATTAGTGGAGTTCTCGCCGTCGGGCAGGAAGGCGTTGCCGTACTGGAAATAGCGCATCGGCAAGCTGTCTTTCTTCCATCGGGCAAGCACCTGCCAGTTCGTTCCGTCTCTGGAGCCGATTATCGAGCCAACGAGATGGACTTCACGGACAGTGTTCACAGTGCTGGGCTCGACCATCGTCGAAAAAAACACCGTCTCCCTCACCCCGCAACCGATCCTGCAACCATAGATCGAAGAACTGGCGAGGTCGCCCACCCGCTCAACCTTACCCGTCCGATCGAACCGGTACACGTGATTCTTCTCAAAGGGCGTGTCGGTCGAGAGATACAGTCCGTTTTGCGTTGGGACCGCAGCCACGGCCCGGGCTTGCTGGTTCCCTGAGAGCATCACCTCCATCGAGCGGAGGTCACACGAAGCACGCAGCACCTTGCATTCGGCGCCTTCGTCTCCTGTCAGTATCCAGAGGCAATCGCCCCAACGGTCATAAACGACGTTGTGGACGTGCCGTATGCTTCCCGCGGGAAACGTGTAGGCAATCTGCCACGTGCGGCCGCGATCTGTCGAAACGTAGATGTGCACTTCCGCGCGCTCGCGATTGTCGAAATACTCGCCCCAGTAGATCGATCCCGACGGAACCGCGGTGACGTGCAGCGGCCGTGTGCCGCGCTGAATTTGGTGAGTAACATGAAATTCATCGCTGTCGGGAGTTCGCGTTACCAGCGCGCCCGGAACTGCGCCCACCATCGCCTGGTCGCTTGTCTTGCCGCCGAGAATGGCCAGCGCGTGAAAGCCATCGCGCATCAGACGATAGGTCAGCGCGGTGCGCGACGTGAGACTCCTCCACCAGGCTGGACGAAAGCGCGCGACCACTTCCCACTCGGCTTGCTTGCTGATCTGCAGTCTAACGATTTGATACCCACGGCACCCGTAGAGGACGTCACCGTGCCACGCATGCACTCGAATGCCGCGCCAGGCAGTGACTCTCCGCAGCTTTAGCGCGGAAAATGCAGCCACCGCAACTGGAGTCTCAGGCATGCCGGGTAATGTCAGCTTGCGGTCTTGAGTCTTCTGTCTTGACTTCTTTCGTAAACTTCGGATTTGAGGGCGAAGAAAGGGCCGATGGCCAGCACATCCATCTTGGTGCGCTGGAAGCAGTCGATCGCTTCCTGCGGTGTGCATACAATCGGCTCATTCTCGTTAAAGCTCGTGTTCAGGATCACCGGTATCCCGGTTTTCTTGCCAAATGTCTGGATCAAATCGTAATAGAGCGGATTCTCTTCTCGCGCCACGGTCTGCAAGCGCCCAGTGTTGTCCACGTGGTTCACCGCGCAGAGGCTCTTCCTCTTGTCCGGACGAATCTTGTACACGTGGAGCATATAGGGCGATGGATGATCGTGCTCGAAATACTCGTGCTGCGCATCGGCCAGTATGGAGGGCGCAAAGGGACGGAACCATTCGCGGTGCTTGATGCGCGCGTTCAACACATCCTTCATGCCAGGCAGCCCGGGATGAGCTACGATCGAGCGATTGCCGAGCGCGCGCGGCCCCCACTCCATGCGTCCCTGAAACCATCCCACCACATTGCCCTGCACCATCTGGTCGGAAACCACGTCGAGCAGCGGCCCGCGCTCCAGTCGCTGATACTTCATGCCCGCATCTTTCAAGGGCGATTCAATCTGCGCTTCGGAAAACTCCGGACCGAGGTAGGCATGATTCATCTGCTCCCGCCGTGGCTGTTTCAGCACAGAGTGATAGGTGTGCAAGGCGGCGCCAATCGCGAGGCCTTCGTCGCCTGCGGCCGGCTGAATCCAAGTGCGCCGGAAGGGCGTCCGCGAAAACAGCTTGCCATTGGCTACGCTGTTGAGCGCACATCCTCCGGCCATCGCAAGATTCTCCTCGGGAACGCGCTGGTGCAGCTCTTTCCCAAGATGAAAGAACACTTCCTCGAAACAATATTGCATGGCATAAGCGAGATCCATGTCGCGTTGCGTAATCTCGGCGTGCGGCTCGCGGGGCGCGCCGAAAAGCTTTTCCATCTTGTCGGAGAAATGTCGCGCCAGGCGTACCGTTCCGTCGGGCAGCACCTGCATTCCATGGCTGCTCCCCAGCGGCTTGAAGTAACTCATGTTGAGCTGGAAGTTGCCATTTTTGAGCGTCACAATTTTCCGAATCTGGTCAACGTAGGTGTCTTTTCCGTATGGAGCCAGCCCCATGACTTTGCCTTCATCGCCATATTTTCGGTAGCCGATGAAATCGCAGATCATGGTGTAGAAACTGCCCAATGAATGCGGCAGAAAAACGCGGTCGAGCACCTGGATTTCATGGCCCTCGCAACGTGCCATCATGGTGGAGACAAAATCTCCCGAGCCGTCGTAGCTGAAGCCAGCCGCCTTTTCCCATGGCGAACAGTAATACGCGCTGGCGATATGCGCGATGTGATGCTCCAGATGATGCTCCTGGAACTTCAGCGTCGAGGCGTCCACGTCAAGCGTCTGTGCCAGCAGCGAACGCACGTCGCGCATCGACTCTTTCCGCTGCCGCATTTTGATAAAGTTCAGAATCTTCGCTGGATTCGCAAGCGCATACTGCACTTTCTTGGCGAGGTTGACGTCGCTGTCCTGTCCGACGGCGACATGCTGAACGTCGGTGATCCTGGCGCCCGCCGCATCCAGACAAGCTTTCACCGCCAATGCAGGAAAGCCGCCGTAATGTTTATGCCGATTCAACCGCTCTTCGGCCACTGCAAACAGAATCTTCCCGTCTTCGACGATCGCAGCCGAAGAGTCGGCATGAAACATATTCAGGCCCAGAATCAGCATTTACAGCTCGTTCCTTCTCTCAATTGTTAGTGTCCGGATTTTTCCCGCAGAGCGGTGGCAACGAACTCGCTCAGTTCGACTGTCAGAGACTGCCCGGTCTGGTACGAGTTTTGCAGTCGAAGGGTTGCGAGAGTTGAGCCCACGATTTGCTCAAACGAAATAGGCGCAGGCGTCTTGCCTAGAAGCGCATCCACGAATGCTTGCATCTCCGCTTGGTGGCCCTTGTCCTGTCGCCAGCGCGCGCGTGTCATTTGTTTGCGCCCGTTGCGAACCAGTTCAAGCCGTCGAAAATCTTCTAGGATCGCGACCGAGCCGCCACCGAAAACTTCTACGCGCTCCTTCGACGCCGACTTGTCACCATTAGCGAGGTAGCTGATCGTCCCAAGCGTGCCGTTCGCGAATTTGAGCGTCGCGACGATGTTATCCATGCTGTACTGGCCCGAATTGCCGACGGTCTGCGCTTGCACTTCGATGGGACACGCGCCCGCGAGAAAGCAGAGGAAGTCCACGAAATGGCAAACCTCGCCGAGGATGCGTCCGCCGCCCTGCTCGGGATCGTTCACCCAATGGTCGGCGCCGATGTAACCTGCATTCACGCGGTAATGGATGGCGAACGGTTCGTGGATGTCTGACAAAAACTGTTTCAACCGGAGTGCCATGGGCGCAAATCGACGATTGAAGCCGACCATCAGGAGCGGAGCATGGTGATCGGCCGACTGACAAACCAGTGCCGCGAGTTCGCCTTCATTCAGGCAAAGCGGCTTTTCGCAGAAAACCGCTTTCCCTGCGCGCAGCGCCGCCAGCGACTGGCTGGCATGAAGGTTATGGCGGGTGGCGATCAGCACCGCTTTGATTGCCGAATCCTGCAGAAGTTCTTGCTCTGAATTCGAACAATAGGAGAATGCAAATTTCTCCGCCGCGTTCCGACTGCGCGGTCCAGTGGCATTGCAGACGCCGACGAAAGAGACGCCCGGGATCGCCTTCAGCGCGGGCAAAAGCGTGTTCTGAGCGAAGCTTCCAGCCCCGAGCACGCCCAAACCTACGGAACCTGCCGAGGGCACAACAGCGGCCACCGGAATTGTCTCGGACAAATTCGGAGTGCTTCCAGATTCGGCGCGCGCATAGGTAATCAGCACGCCCAGGAAAAACTCACAACTGGTCCCCGTAATCAGGTCATAGGCCTGGGTGGCTTGTTCCATTGGGTAGCGGTGCGTGATCAGAGACGGCAGGTCCAGTTTGCCGTCCGCGACGAATTGCAGAAAGGCTTCCAGGTTGCGCGTTTCCGTCCAGCGCACATGTCCGATCGGATAATCGCGCCCTTTCTGCTCAAACGCAGCATCATAACGGCCGGGGCCGTAGGAACGTGAAATTCTAAAATCCAGTTCCTTCTCGTAATAAAGTTTGCGCTGCAACTCCATGCCGACGGTTCCGACAGCGACTACAATGGCGCGATCGCGCGCCAGTTGCGCCGCCAGATTCACCGGCTCGCTGCTTGGAGTCTCCGCCGTAATCAACACCGAGTCCACACCGACGCCGCCCGTTTTCTGGAAGCACAGATCGCGGAAGTCCCGCGCACCGGTGCACGCGTCCTCGACTCCGTTCGCGATCGCGAGATCGGCTCGCTGCCGCAACAGGTCCATTCCAAAAACGCGGCAACCGGCAGCCTTCAGCAACTGCACCGTAATTTGTCCTAGAAGTCCCAGACCGATCACAGCGACTGTATCGCCCAGCGCAACTTCCGCGGTTCGAATGCCATGCAGGCAAATCGCGCCCACCGTCCCGAAGGCTGCTTCTTCGAACGAAACTGGCGAGTCCGCTTCCCCACCCTCGGGAATCTTCGCCACCAACATGCGCGGCACACAGGCCAACTCGGCATGCACGGCAAATCCTGAGCCGGCGCAGGCGACGCGGTCGCCAACACTGATGTCGGCTACGCCATCGCCAACCGCAACCACCACTCCGGCGCTGCTGTAGCCCAACGATTGCGGCTGTTCCAGGCGAGATCGAACGGTTTGCATGGTCGAAGACAAACCATCCCGGCGCATCTTGGCAAGCGCGTCGCGCACCAGATCAGGACGAGCTTTCGCTTTCGCCAGCAGACTCTTGCCGGCAAACTCAGCCGACGCGCGCTCCGTGCCGGCGGACACCAGGGACGCCGCAACTCGCACCAGCACACAGCCCGGTAACAACTGCGGAGCCGGAACCTCGGCGACCTTTAACTCACCGGTGCGCGCGTCTTGTAAGAGTTGTTTCATGCGTTTGGCTGCCGTGCTTGAATTAGCTGCTGGCGCGGACGCTTAGGTTCTTCTTGCCACAAACATCAGCAGCGATCCGCCATACCGGCTTCGCTGGGCCCACTTCGGCAGCGGGCTGCCAAAGGCCACGACTTTTTCGGCGCAGAAACCGTAAGCAGCCAGCCTGCGCTCAAACTGATCGGCAGAATACTGGTTGCGCGAATAATCCAGGAACGCAAACCAACTCTGTCCCAGCCACTTGCCAAGGCAGTGGCATCCTGCCTGTGTCAGCCGAACAATCGAATGCCGATTGGGCACGGACACCAGCAAGAGCCCGCCCGGACGCAACACTCTGGCAAATTCCTTCAGGCATGCATCCACGTCGGAGACATATTCCAGAACGCTGGAACACAGGACCCCATCGCACGAATTGCTCACCAGAGGCAGCCGGGCAATGGTTTCCACCCGTTCAAACTTGAGTTGGACGGATCTGTCCCCGGCCTGCGCCAGTTGGCCCGCAGCTTCGACCATCTCCATGGCGGCATCCACGCCGAGGACTCGGCATCCGCGCCCCGCCAACAACCGCGACAGAGTGCCAGTGCCGCAGCCTGCATCGAGCCAACTGCCGCCCGCCAGATCTCGCGCTTCCAGGCACTCGATCAGTACGGCCTGACGCGCTTTGAAAGACCTCTTTCGGTAACGCTGCTCCCAGCCGCTCGCCAACTGCCTATGGTACGCAACCGCTTCCAAGGGCTCCCCGTCAACGCGATATGCTTCGGTGTTAGCTTCGGCATTCATGAGGACGCTTTCCAGAAACTCAGGGCGAGCGAGCATCAGCCTTTCCCAGCATTTAATTCGAAGATTTTGGCTTTCACGTTGAAGAGTTGGGTGGCCTGTAAACCACAATAAATTAGTCCGGGCGTGCCGTCCAGAAACCCCAACTGGAAAACATAGCGGTAAAGAAAAAAAAGAACCGGGGAGCCGGGAACAGCGAAGAACTTCTTTCTCAGCCAGCGCCGGCGTTGGGCTTGGGTTCCAAACAGCGATGGCGCCAGATCGCCATAGCCCGCTTCCCCCTCCAACCATACCCGCGCCTCCCAATTTGAGTACTCATCGTGCTTCTGGATAAAGCGGGAAAGCGACTCGACATTGCGATGGATCAGCGCGTTTCTCAACTTCCCGGTTTTTCCTTCGACCATGACATGCTCATGCACCTCCATGTCAGCCATCGAAGTATCCTGGTTCTTGAGGCGGCATTCGAAGCGGCCTTTGCGGTGGCGGAAGAGCGACAGCTTGTTGAAACCGGCTCCGCCGTGACGCAAGACTCGGCCAAGAAAATACATCCGGAGCGCGATGTAGTAACCATCGAAGTCTGGATTCCGGATCGCCTGTCTTATTTCCGCCGCTAACTCGGGAGTAAGAGCTTCATCGGCATCCACGAGCAGTACCCAATCATAGGCCAGAGGAAGCGTGTCCATGGCCCATTGGCGCTTCTTCGGCCAGCCGCCGGCATAATAAAATTGGACCACTTTCGCACCATACGACTGAGCAATGGCAGAAGTGTCATCTGTGCTCTGCGAATCGATGACATACACTTCGCCGAAATCGGTGAGCGACTCCAGGCAGTGCGGCAGGTTGCGGGCCTCATTGCGAGCCGGAACGATCACACTCACGGGCAGAACCGGCGCAGCCGCGATCGAACTCGACACCCTAGTCTCAGATTTTGTTTCGATCAAGTCCGTTCCCTTGCCAGGTACAAGATTTCACTATGTTAGCTGAATTGACGGGTTTCTTGAACGCTAGGTCCGTCCCTGCCGAACGCCGAGGGAGTTTAACGCCCCCCGGAAAATGCAGACCGATCAAGTAACAGCTTGGCGGTAAATCGTGGCCAGGTGTTCCGCCTGGTGGGATAGCGTGAACTTTTCCAGGATCGTCTGACGCGCCGCGGTCCCTATGCGCGCGCATGTTTCAGGCGAGCCCAGTAAACCGGCAAGCCCCTGCATAAGTTCTTCGAGTCCGTCGGGCGGGATGAGCCAGCCATTCTTGCCGTGCTCAATCACTTCCTCGATTCCCTGCCCGCGGCAGCCAATCACCGGTTTGGCGCAGGACATAGCTTCCAGGTACACGCATCCCAAGCCCTCGTTCCGGCTGGGCAAGACAAATACTGAGCAGCGTCGCATGGCCTCGGCCACTTCAGAGCGGCTCTGCCGGCCGACAAACTGAACTTGTTGCTCGATGACGATGCCCAAGTCGCGAACCAACGCTTCAAACCGGGCGCGCTCCGGACCTTCTCCGATGATGCGGCATCGGAGTTTGGGAAAGGAAGCTCTGAGATTTGCGAGAGCTCTCAACACAATTTCGTGGCCTTTGCTGCGCAACAGGTTGCCGACGACCAAAATCTCAGTATCCAACAATTCAGCGGCGTGGGAGTCCGGCGAAAACAGAACTGGATTCACGCCGTTGTACACAATGGCGCTACGGGTCTCAGACGGCATTCCGGTTTTCAGAATTTCCTGCAC
>Ga0182015_10006230_pt1 | contig 12056 bp, 13 predicted proteins | sample 712P3MmetaG_FD_120478 | JGI IMG/M metagenome (GOLD analysis project Ga0182015, IMG submission 120478) | Permafrost microbial communities from Stordalen Mire, Sweden - 712P3M metaG | ecosystem: Environmental > Terrestrial > Soil > Wetlands > Permafrost | place: Sweden: Stordalen | collected...
ATCATGCCGAAAGTGATCGAATACAAAAATGGGAGAACGTATAGAGCCACTTTCATAGCATCGGGGCCATAGAGCGTCTGGCATTCGAGTGGCCAAAACGCTGCTAGTGACCAGTAGTTGGCGCCGGCCAAGGCGGTGATAATCAACGTCATGACAGAAATTCTCTGCAAGTCAGTCAGAGTTTCGAGGATGACACCTTGTGTGTGAAAAGCACGCTAGGAAACATTGGATAACGGGCTCGCATTTCCCAAAGGCAAAAAGCGATTAGCAGGACAAGTCCAAGAGTGATTGTAACGATGATGTGCGCCGATCTCCAAGGACTACCCATTAGAAACGTTTCGTTCGAGAGGGTTTGAGACTAGCTTACTCCTCCCCATTGAAGACCTATAAGAAAGATTGAAAAGCCGCTGATAGAGAGAATGCCGCCGACGAAGTCGATCCGTGCCACAATTTGTCGTTTGGTGAGGCCGAGCGAATTTGCCCGAGGTGGAGGCCGGTAGAAGATCCAGAGCATGACAAAGTTGACGCCGCACAATATGACCGAGATCCACGCACCCCATCGCCACGTCGAAGATGCCGTGTACAATTGAGCTGGAAAGGATCAGCCTGGTTCCCAGGGATGTACCATATGCCTGCGCCGCAGCGAAGGGCAAGTTGAACAGAAAAACAGTTCCCATATACTTGCCCCGACTTTTGACTGGCGCCATTTCCAGGATGCCGGCACACCCCACCACTTCGGCCAATCCACCGCCAACGCCCACAATAGCCGTTCCGCCGATGGCAACATCCATCCGGCGTGCAGTTCCCACAACTATCATGCCAATGATAATCAACGCTGAACCCAATAATGCAACATAACGCCGTCCAATCAAATCCGAAATTGCTCCGGCAAACGGGGCAATTGCGGCAGTGGCGACAGTGCTGGCAGTTCCTAGCCAGGCCTCAGACGTTTCTCCACCGATATCAGCTACGACATAGGCTACAATTAGTCTACGCGCGAAGAAGAGATTACAAAGTACGGCCGTGATGAAGATAATGGGAGTAGCAGAGGTGACCATCAACCAAACCAGGGACAACAACACCATGAATCGCTTGAATGTCATCGGCGGGCTGGCCTTAAGATCGTCAATCCCAGTCTCGACGTTGTCGGTGAAGGAGTCCTTTTCTTTGATTGCATTTTCTTCCATAGTGGATACTCCTTTTTTTTCGTCGTGTGCCATGGGCCTGTTGCTGGTCGGAATGACAAACGAGTCGGTGGGGGCGGAGGACACCTTCAGCGCGGTTGAGACCGAACTGGTTTTAAAAAGGGACAATTTCAAATACCCCTGAAAATTTTTCGTATTCTGTTCGAGATAGACATTGGGTTGCCTTGTCTGATTGGCTCTCAAATATGCATGTCTTCCGATTTCACCTTCGACTGCAACTCTTCACTTTTCCGTGACTCAGTCAACATGTCGAAAGAAGTCTACACTCCTCCTCCCAGGCCAAACAGAGAAGCATACACGCCTCCCACCGGTGCAGACATAGCACAGACCTTCACAGCCCTCCCTGCTCGTCCTCCCGTGGCGATAAGTTATCTCTGCGCAGGTGTGTTCCTTTGTTGACTTTTTCAGCTGACAAATAGACTGTGGAGCGTCCAACTCGATTAGTCCGAAGGAACAGATTCGGTGTCGGGAATGTGGACATCGTGTTATGTATAAGAAACGGACTAGACGGATGGGTATGCGATTTTGGGGAGCTTGACTTACTGTAGTGCAATTTGAAGCGAGATAACAAATTTTAAAATTGCAGGGAATGGATTATAGCGATGGGTTGATATCTGGATCAGTTTGAGAATACGAGGGGCTTCGAGTGGATATTGTTAAGGGTGTCGTCATGCTGATGCACCGAGGCTGTATATTAATCCATGGAAGTTGAACATGGTCTGTGCTTTGGAAAGTCGGCCGACAGTATATTGCTTCCAACGACAGGATATCTCCTGTTCATTAGTCCCTTCCGCGTGTCTCTATCTCCTCTTATGCTCACCCAACGAATATTTCACGTTATCTGTAGTGACTTACATCTTGGCCTGATTCTGCGGTCTTTTGTGGCGATGAGACACCTTTGATCTCACATCGCAAAGATCGACGGTCAGATATAGGCCCGTGCTCGCATCCAACCGCGGCATACATACACCAAAATTACCCCGTCTAATAGGGAACCGCCTTTATTTTCATCTCCGTCACACACACTTTTCATCCTTACTTTCAACTTCATCCTTACCTTCATCCCATCACTCGTCACTCCTTCTTTACCTCGTTCATCTCATTTCTCAACCATCAAATCAAACAATCATGGCTTGCCCGTGCAAACAGGAAACGCTTGACTTCATTTACAACAAATTCCTTCCCTATCTTAATTCCGGAGACCCAAAGATGGGAGACGAAATCTTCTCCGAAGACTACAAAAACGTTGTCTCTGGTACCGATACAGAATTCATCAGTCCCGTTGGCCTCCATTCCGACATTACAGGTATCTTTACCACGCCCACAAGAAGTATGCTCACCAAATGTAGGACAGAAGGGATTTTTCAACTTCATGAATAAAATTTTCGAGGAATTCAAATGGAGTATTCAATCGGTTTTGGTGGATGGAAATATGGTTGCTTTGAGGAGTGAATGGACCGGTAATTCCTTAAGTTGTGAGATGACGGATGTTTACTATAGGTGTCTTTCCGGAGAAAGCGGAATTGCCCGAGGAGAAGTGCGGCGCTATTCGTATGTTCCATTACCTTACCATGCGTGATGGGAAAATTGTTTCGGGGGAGGCTATGATGGATTGGTTTAGCATCTTCTCCCAGGCGGGACTTGTGTCGTCTCCAGAGAAACTTCGTGAGGCTTTCGAGGCTGGACGCGTGCTCAGCACATGGGCTAGATGAGAACAAATTCCAAGAATCACATTGTTGTTGAATTGCTTTAGACTTGTTTTACAAATTGCTTAGATTTGCTTTTTAGAATTGCTTGAATTGAGATATGGCTTTGAAATTAAAAATGCCCAAATAAGTCCAAAATCAGATATGAATGTTCCCAACCGTGCCCTGTCCCTATGATACAACCTCAAACTCAAGCTCAAAACATATCAAGTCCGCCCATCGCCAGCGACCCTCCAAGAGTTCCCAAATCAAATTCCAACCTGAATATCCTAGTGCAATCTCACACTCCACCAATTATCCCTCAATGGTCAAAATCCCGGACCATCCTTCTCATTCTTTCGTAGTCCCCACACAATAATCTCCCCCCTCGCCTCCTGAAATCCCCACCCATTCCGTCTCAACCACCCAGCAACCGCGGGGCCCAACTTACTCCCCCCACGGCTCCTTTCCCCCTTCCCCACGATAACGACAAAACTTTCCAACGCTTTTACTTCCCCCCTCTCACGAATGACTACTACTCGCGCCCACCAGGCAGTAATACCCTCTTCCACAAGTCGAAGGGCATCTTTGACAGCGACACCGTGTAAATCGAGTTCGTTTGGACGGGTTCGTCGTTCGGCGACAAGACGGTTTGTGGAGAGCTGTGAGTAGTATCGGAATTTGGTATCATAGTCACGACCTAAAGTGGCGTAGTAGGCTGCAACACCGGAACGAAGGGAGTCGGATTTAGATTTTCGGTAGGATTGGGACGCGGCTGCGAATGCCTCGTTGCGTTTAGCGAGATAGTAGGATTGTAGGGATAACATGTCTTGGTAGGAACCTTGTCCGTCGTCTTGGATACGAGAAAGAGCAGGAACCGTAAGGTCAGTAGTTGCAGCGAATGCGTTTTTAGAGCGAAGAGTTATTGTAGAGTTTGTAAAATATTTATCGTGATCGAGAATTCGAGCGAGTTCCATTGCACAGTCAAGATCGTGGTTTGTGCCAACAACAATCTTTCGTAAGGAGTCCTCGTCGACGCGTTTGAACGAAGCTTTTAAATTCGCAACAATGTCCTTGTCGTATCTTCCCATAGGAATCTCTTTGAGCAAGTCTCGCAGTGTTCGAGGTAGAGAACTTGCGTTGACATGAAAGGCGGATCGTACCTTTGTCGTAGGCAGCGACAAACTTTTCGACAGGAAGGCGATTTGAGAGTCGAGAGCATCCCATCTGGAACGTACTGGAGACTGTGACCGAGATGAAATAGGAGACTTTTGCGGAGATACTGTTCCGCCGAGGGCAGGAAAGGCGAGAGATTTCGGCGTTGTGATATCCGAGACGTGGGGTCTTGCTACCCCTCCTGGCCGCCGTTGTGCCCATATAGAGTCGTCCTCATCCTCATTATCATCACCAACTCTATTTGGTGCATCTTCTTTTTGAACGGCATTATTATACTCCGTGTTCAATAACGTATCGACAGCTCTCCGGACATCGCCGCCAGATATTTTGATGGTTTCTCTGAGGTCCGAATCCGAGGGCTTAGGAAACGTAATTCGTAGGAACTGAAAAGCCTCATTTTCGGAGAGAGTATCGATCTTGATATACTCTTCTTCACTCGAAATCGAGGCTTCCGGACTGCTTGACCCGTACGTTAATTTTTGCTGAAAGTCTTCGTCGGATATTGATGCTTCCGCAAGCGGATCTAATATTTTCTTGGCCTCTTCAACTGAGCCCGTTTCGGCAGCAATCGAGGCGATAAGCGAGGAGTCAAGACGCGATATGTACAGGCCCTGGAGCATCAGCATTTTTAGGACTGAAAGTTGTACTTCTAGCTGGGACTGCAGCGTGGCGGTAGAGTTTGTTGAGAGATTCTTCTTTCTGGATCTCCTGGAACCCATGAAGTTTGCCGTAGACGTAAAAGAGCAAGTGAAGCAAAAGAACGACGGGGAGCTGTGGTCATGAATATTTTGGTAGATAAGCGAGGGGGACAGAAAGGCGACGAGAAGAGCGCCTCAATTTTGTTGAGTGATTGGCCAATCACAAAAGGGGAAATCTTTGGCTATCTCACCGCGACAAAATGCGAAAACTGTCTTTTCCAACTACAAAGATGAAGATATTTAGTAGTAGTAGAGAATATGCCCAGGCTTTTGGCTGAAATTGTTGCTTTTCGCTGTTAACCTTCCTGCGTTCGTTCCTTACATAACACATCCGCTGTGGAAGATGTTCTTCGCCCGGGGGAAGGCTTCCAATTCCAATCTGTTGGCCATCTGTGTGTAAGGTCGCGAGCGACGAACTTCAAAACTGGCTTGGCTCGCCAGTCGCCAGCGGCTTGTGCTCTGGACACCGAAAAGCGACGTGAAGGATGAGATGCGAAACTACGTTCGGATTGGGTTACCTCCCAGACAAGTTGGCAGTCCAGACCTTGGCGTTTGAGTAACTTACCCCTTCAGCCAAGATCTTTGGCAACTGAGTCATTATCTCATGGACCAAGGTACGATATGGTTGATTTCGACATATATCAATCACGCTGCACCCGGCTTCGGAGAATTCTGAAAGTCTGCCCAGCAGCCCTCTCTTCCCCGGCACTATGGCAGAAGTGTGTCAGTACCTTTCTAGAATCGAATGCCCAATAAATGGACCTTACTATGAAAGAGCAGGAACGGATTTTTCTCGGAGAGCCAGCACAAGACGACCTTGAATTTGTTGTGCGCCGAGATGTAGGAGTGAAGTGCAATTAATTGGTGCCGGAGATGTTCCAATACGCGATGTGGTCGATTGTCTTGCAGAGAACTGCAACCTTGGCATGGTTTGTATCAAGGGTGATATCATAGAGGTAACTGACTCAGAAACGGATGCCAATTTCAAGCTCCAACGACATGTCGATAATATGCATTAGTAGAAGCGTACGCAACAATACATCATCGTAACTTTGTTCTGGGTACCCATTGCTATGCTAATCTTGCAGTATCGTTACACCCGACTCATTGTGTAAACCAATATCGGAATAATCTTCGCTCGGTTGAAATATCTCTACCTCCTGATCCCAAGTGACTTTTGAATGCACCCATCGCCGGTGAAACACAAGATGTAACGAATGCGAGATACGAAACCATTCTGTCGTAAACCGTCCCAGCATGTGCGGTAACAGTCGCAAGGAAACGTGACCGGGTTCTATTGACGGTGAAATCGTATGAGACTCCGTGATTTGAGTAATGTCGGAAATCCGTCGTTTACAGCCGCCGGTCCAGACAATGAACGAATGATGTTGATATATGCATACAGAGATTTTGGTAACCGATGTAAGCGTCGACTCAGAAGCCCCACGGAACGAAATCTCAACAGGAAATACATGATCTAGTACAAATTAGCCAGCGAGGGCGGGTGGGGTAGCCACTGTTGAACCATTGATCCGGGTATCGTACGAACGCCGTCAAATCTTTGTAGATTTCTATCGTGTTCCCCACCATTTCAGACTCCATATCCCCACCCCATATCAACCCCGGTCTCGGAATATCAAACACCAAATGCGGGTTCCATACTGTCACCGTCTTTGACGCCCCTATTAAACCCCCACCGTCGTTTCCGTCATCGAAATTCACGTGAAACAGATACTCGATAATCCCTTTCGTACTGACAAACGAACATGGCGTCGAGGTGGGAATCTCTGCGATAACGTCGAATCTGTACTTCCTTCCCGCTTGTAATTTCCCTTTATTCCACAAAACCCACTGCAGAGAAAGAAACGAAGTGCGAAACCGTGGCCCAACGAAATCGACGTCCAAAATCCCCTCAAATTGCGCTTTGATGGTCCCAACATCCAACGGTCGGCTCAAAATGAAAAACACGACGATATTGACCAGGACGTGATGGACCGAAGCTGTTGCAGTTTTGCTATTCGGAGGATGCCAGACTTCTTCTAACCCACCATCGATATGCACGATATCCGGCTTAATATCATGATCGTCCGGTGACACGGATCTTTTCGGTTGTGACCGTCCCCACGAGGTTACAAATTTCCCGATCTTCAAGGGTCCCATAACAACACGATGAGCGATATCGCGATCCGGCCGCACATAACTTATAGGCAGCATCGGAGGGGCGTTGTGCGGTGCACGGATGAACAGTAATAGTGTGTGCAGGTGGCCTCTTCCGCCGCGGCTGCGGTCTCCATCTTTCCGAAACTCAAATTTCTTTAGGCCGTGCGTGGTATTATCAGGTGGTCTATGTCGTTATCTGTAAGCCGATAGCGCGGAAAAGCGAAAATGTTTTTCAAGGGCAGTGATCGACACCGACGGGCTATCGCTGATCGGGAGAAAGTTGCGGATTTCGCATTAGAGTTTGGTGCGCCCCGCGACAATATCAGAAATTTTGATAGGCTGGGCCGCCCGGGGGGGCGTCGGAAGTCGGCGTAATGTTCCGCAAAAGTTACCCCAGTCGATCAATCAATTGTTGATGACAATTTCTAGCGGCGTGCTTGAGAATTTCAAAGCTGGACTTGTGATGTTGTGATGACGTGGAGGACTCTTGGCTTCGAGTTGGACACGTCGGTGCTTGATCAAATAGGAAATGGACCAACTTTTCATCAGTGTCCCTGTGGCGCCAACGACGGACCAATTGCTTAATTGGGTGTAAACTCTTAAGTGTGTGGGAATTTTGGACGGGTTCCCAATGTTTGTGGTTCGAAACCAAGTATTTGTTGTTCGTTTTTGAAGGTTTATCGAGTTGACTAAAATGGGACTTCTGACCTCAGCGATACCAGCGGTCGCCGGCGATTTGGAATTTGGAAAAGTTGATTCCAAATCTTTTCGCGAGGGATTTGTGCGCAATTCATTCCTTTTTTGGGTTGCGTCGGCTTCCCAGAGTCTACTCGATCTCAACGCTTAGGTGGCAGAGACGTCCACCCCCCGATTAGTCCTTGGACGCGTAATGGAAAATGGATATTGCTTGCCTGATTGGGCCTCAATACTATCGAAGACGTTAGCAGTATTCCATCTGTGCATGTAAATGAAACGGTCAGTTCATTTGAAAGCGTAATCGAAATTCGAGGATTTCTGCAAACTTTTGAATTCTCAATCACCCGCAAGCAGGCATTTAACCAAATCTAAGTAAATTATAAAAGCCAATCCCACTCACTATGAAGCCCTCCCCACTTAAAACACCAATAATCCACCGAAAAGAGCAGCAACACCAAATGCAAACATGCTAGTCGCACCAAGAGCCTGAAGATTCATGGCACCAGATTGAGGAGTGGACGTTGAGCTACCGGTAGTACCACTGCCGGTAGAACCACTGCTGGGACTAGCACTGGTTGCAGCACCCGAGGATTGAATTCCGCCTTGAGCATTGAATGTAGGAGCAATGTTGGAAGCGGCAGAGGCAGCAGCAGTCTTGAATGCATCGAGAGTCTTGTTTGTCTACATATTAGCACGATATGGATGGGAGTGAATACGGTAGCATTAACGTTGACGGCCATGACCATACCCTTCTGACAATGTTGGGCTTGAGCGCAATAGAACCATAGAGGAGAGGTATTGTTGACGGTGATGGTGAACTCAGGGACATTGGAAGCTCGTTTTTCCTTGTATCCGGAAGAGTAACCACCAGCAGATGTAGTGGCAGCAGCAGCAGCAGCAGATGAAGATGATGCAGCAGCCCCAACGAACTCAAATCCAGACCAGACACCTATACGTCAACACTGCATTGAAGGGGGGAATATACCGTTGATGGGCACACAAGGGGCAGCGAATGTGGATTGTGCGACCGAATGATTCTAATGCGATTAGCGCAATGAAGATGGGGGGTGAGGAAAGTTACCCCTGCTAGAAACTGGAAGGTGATGGTATCGCCGACCGCAGCGACGACATTGTTGGGACTGTACTCCAAGGCTCCGCCTGCACCGACAGAGACAATGTGATTTTGACTGGCTGCCTGTGCCATCAAGGCACTGCTCAGGACAACAACAGCAGAAGCGACAAAAGACTTCATTGTAGAAATGTGGATTGACGAAAATTCAAGAAGAAAAAAAAGTGAAAAAGTTGGTATGCAGAAGCGACGAAGATGTAGAAGAATGAGCAAATTTTGCGGAACAAGCCTCCCCTTTTATACAAAACCGCCACTTGGAGGGGGGAAATTTCTGAAACAAAAGAGCGCCCGTGTATTATGCAGGGGATTCCCCATGAGAATCGGTTGCAGCCAAGAGGACAAAAGGAGAAGTGTAGGGAAAAGCGGCCAGAGCACTGCCACGTTCCTTTCGTGCCGTGTGTGTATGTGTTTATGAAACAAGAGGACAATCAGAGGCTGAGCGTCGGTGCCTCAATCATGAAACGCCTCCGGTAAAAGTTCCGATAAACTTTAATTTTGGCAGCGGATTTGCTGAGCTAAGATCACTCACGCTCGGACTCCGACGGAGCTCCCACCCAATGATTTCACGCGTCGGCTGCCTAAAGTGGTTGTGTGTTAAAGGGAGTGTTTCATGTGCTAAATGAGGGGAAATTGGGGTCGACGGTTTCAAGGGTCAAGTCCACGCTTACTAGGTTTGAGAACAAAGCACTGCCCAGAAGATAACTTCTTCGCTAATCAAGGGAAATGTTGTTATTGATTCGGCTGGAGACGCATATTTAAATACTTTGATGCAAAACATTGAATTGCGGTTGCGAGTTCGAGAATTTGTAGTGATTAGAGAGATCAGTTCTGAAGACACATCCTAGTATTTATTCTCGTGCATCCCGTTTTGTGGGATTGTACTCAGTGTAGGCTGTGCTCAGTGCTCCCGCTCAAAACTCGGGATTCTCTCTCTTCAACTTTGCCCGCTCGCACGCTATTCTCCCACTCTTCAACTTTGCCTCACTAAAGTCGGGATTCTCTCACTCTGCCCGCACCAGCCATTTACGCACTCGCAATTCACTCCCAACTTTTGCCCGCAATTCAGCCAACTTTTGCCCGCAGTTCACTCACTCTTCAACTTTTGCCGAAAACCGGGATTCACTCACTCTTCAACTTCATTCCCCCCCCTCATTCCGGGAACGATGTCCGACCATACTAAGCTCAACAGTGAACATTTCGACAAACGCGCAGCTTCTTGGGACTCGCCTCTGAAAGTTGCACTTGCAAAGAAATGCTCCGACGCGATGTTACAAGCAGAAGGTGTGCAATGGGACCCAGCCTCAACTGTCGTCGTCGACTTTGCGTGCGGCACAGGTACCTTGGTTTCTTACGCAATAGTTGACAGCGCAGGTTTGATCTCGCAGGGGCTTGAGCCTTACGCGCGCAACGTGGTCGGTGTGGATATCAGTGCGGGAATGGTCCATGCATATAATCAGAAAGCGAAGAAAATCGGGATCGAGGAGAAATTGAAGGCGTTGTGTGTGGATATTTTGGCTCCGGGTGCCGAGATTCGAGATGAAATGCGCAACGTAGATGTTGTCGTTTGTTCGATGTCCTATCATCACATTGAGGATATCGTTAATACTACCAAAGTGCTTGCCTCGCTCTTGAAGAAAGGAGGACATCTTCTTGTCGTTGACTTACTTGAAGGTTGCATCTCGATTCCTTGCAACTTACACTAACGTCAGACGAGGTGTCGCGCACATTTCACGGTGATGGACACATGCACGGTCATGGCCATTCAGATCACCCTTCTCATGACCATGGAGGCCATCACGGGGAGCGTATGGATGACCCGGATAATGCGCCAGCTATTCACACAGTAGCACATATCGGGGGTATATCCGTTCATGCCCTCGAATCCGCTTTCAATGCAACAGGGGTTTTGGAGAATGTTATTGCGAAGAAGGCTTTTTCTGCGAGGAGAAACGAGATCTCTGAAAGACCTGGACAGCAAGAGACTGAATTTCAGTTCGTCATTGGGAGCGGGAGGAGAATGTAGGTCATAGATTACTACATTTACCCAATTCTCAGCTTCTACTACAACTCAAGCGCGACCTCTTCACTTGCTACAAGGCGTAACCCGAGATCTGCGAGTGGAGGTTTGCGACAGATAGACGCACAAGATCTCATCAAGAATTGTCAGACACTACGTAGACGGGGAGTAGCGTAGGCTACTACCATCGCAGCTGGCGAGTATAAGTTTGAATTACCCTAAATCTCTGAGCTTTTACTCACTTGCAAATCCATATAGGCTTTAAAATTAATATTGTCAAAATTCGTCATTGCAGCCCAAGTTCATCCTCTTGATCGAGAGGTAGTCGAATCCTTCCTTCGCGTTTTCTGATGAACCAAACCCATCCCCAGATAATCACAGCCCGGACAACTTCATAAATAAAGAATGCCAGAATTACCCATAGGATAAACCAAATTCCTCTCCACCATCTCACATGAAACCGGTGTTCATGACAGAACTCTCCAGTAAACGAGTACATACCTATATCAGCGAGTTGGGCTCTTGGAATACCATTTGACTCGTCGTACAGATACCCAAAGTCCAAGGACATCAACGGTGCCCACTTATCCCATGCTGGATTGCGCGGAACCCAACTTCGTTCTCGAGGTCCCTCTCCATTGAAAAGGAAACTAGTAGCTCCGGGTTCTTTGAATCGCTTTAGAACTGCGGTTTGGTTGAACCGATCCTTATCATTCACGAGAAGGGTATTCCATGCGTGCGGTTCGTGTGTCGGACCGTGAATATCACCTCCAGCGTAGATGGGTAAATTGTGCTTCTGAGAGAAGTACAACGTTGCCAGGTCAATCTCGATTCCGTTGACGGACTCGAAAGCATCGATGCCCCATGAGACGAGATCCTCTCGAGACGGGTGTCCCGGGATTCGGATTTCGTCGTAGCCCCCTTCTACTCTCATTAAACCGTGGATGAGACTGACTGAACCTGTGAAATGAGACCACGCCCAGTGATTCAAAACTGCTATACCACCGAGCTCGTGAGTTCGATTGATGGCTCGTTGTAGCTCTTCATCTGATGGCCAAGCATTCGAAGGAGCAATAGTCTCATTGATCCCCACGAGATTCATATGCACACGGCAACAACTATGATGAGCGGTTTCTTTAGGGAGTATACGTATACTCCACCCCAGGAATGACAAGTATTGTGCTCTCATTATACCCCTTATGCTCAGCATAGGCTTTTGCACGCAATCCTCCAGCAATAGTATTGTGATCTGTCACCGCGATTGCACTAAATCCGTACGCCACAGCCCAT
>Ga0182015_10006231_pt1 | contig 12056 bp, 5 predicted proteins | sample 712P3MmetaG_FD_120478 | JGI IMG/M metagenome (GOLD analysis project Ga0182015, IMG submission 120478) | Permafrost microbial communities from Stordalen Mire, Sweden - 712P3M metaG | ecosystem: Environmental > Terrestrial > Soil > Wetlands > Permafrost | place: Sweden: Stordalen | collected...
AAATTTCACGTTGTACTCGCAGTTGGGCGTGGTCACGATGATCGTTTTCGGACGTGCTGCTTCGAAAAGAACACGCTCGAATGCCGCCAACCGGGGTGCATCCAGATGCTCGATGACTTCAACCACCGTGGCCGCGTCGTACCCGGCCAGGCGCTTGTCGCGATACATCAGCGAACCATGCATCAATTTCAGCCGCTCCTTCTGTTTCGTGGGCATCCGGTCGAGTCGCAGACGTTGGCTCGCAATCTCAAGACTCCGGTACGAAACATCCATACCCACGATCTCTGTCAGGGACTTCTCATCCAGCAAGGCCCTCAGGAGTTTTCCTTCTCCGCAGCCCAGGTCTAGGACCCGCTTCGCCTCGACGGATCGAAGCACAGCAACCACTGCTCCCATACGCTGCTGCCAGAGCCGAATCGGTTCCTCCATTCTCGTTTCTTCTTCAGAGTGAGCTTCCTCTGTTGCGTCAGGATCGGGGTTATCTTCCTCCGCTAGCCTTGCGAGTGCTTCTCTTGCCAACTGCCTCTGGCGCGGAAGGTACCGCTTTACGATCGCCTCCTTGTGTGGATGCGCCGCCAGCCAGCCTTCTCCTTTGCGCAAGAGTTTCTCAACCTCATCCTTACCAATCCAGTAGTGCTTCTCAGCATCCAGCACCGGCACAAGCACGTAGAGATGATTGAGCAGATCCTGCAAGCGAAAAGTCCCCGCCAAGGTCACAGAGTAGTACGGTCCCTCCCCCCACTCTGGGAATTTCTCGTCGAGCGGATGATGCTCCGTACTCACGCTGTACCCCAGAGGCTCGAATAGCTCGCGAATCAGCCCCTCACCAGCGCGGCAAGCCACGACCGTCAGGGTTGCCGTCAACGGCATCGCTTGGTCCGCCAGTTCTTGCCTTCCCTTGCTGCGGCCAGACATGGCCGTACCGAAAGCTCGGCCCATAGCGACGCTAAGAAAAGAAGAGAGAACATAGGGCCGGTCGTTCACATACTGATCAAGAGTTCCGCCCTCATGCTGACCCCGCTTGCCGCGAACCAGTCCAATCGGATCGACATCGAGCAACAAGGCTGCCGTGCACCTTTCCGCGGTTGCTTCCGGATAGAAAACATGTGCTTTTCCAAACGACAGCTCGAACGAATGCAATTTCGCCGGGTTCTTGTGAAGCAGATAGCCCAAGTCCGTTGCCGGGTTATGCGTAGTTGTGAGCGTAAGCAGCATGGTCGAATTATACGAGTCCGTGATCTTTAGCTTCGGCGCGAATGTCCCGCCTCGCAAACACAAAAAATGGTCCGGGTGGCAGGAGTTGAACCTGCGTGGACATGTGCCCAAGACATGTGGGTGGCCGCTACCCTACACCCGGATCTGAAGAGAGGGCCTTGAAGCCCTCTCCCGTTTAGCCCTTCACGCAGACCACCTGGCGCAACGTGTGCACCACGTCCACCAGATCACGCTGCGCTTCCATCACCGCGTCGATGGACTTGTACGCCATCGGCGTTTCGTCGATAACGTCCGCGTCCTTACGACACTCCACGCCGGCAGTCGCCTTGGCATGGTCGTCCACGGTGAAGCAGCGTTTGGCTTCCGTACGCGACATGGCGCGTCCGGCTCCATGACTACAGCTCATGAAGCTTTCCGGATTGCCCTTACCGCGCACGATGTACGAGCGCGCCCCCATGCTGCCGGGAATAATTCCCATGTCGCCCTCACGCGCGCGCACCGCGCCCTTTCGCGTGATGAGCACGTTTTCGCCGTAGTGGTGCTCCCAAGTCACGTAGTTATGGTGGCAACTCACGACTTCCACATTGGCTTCGAACGCCGGGACTTCTCCCGAGCCCTGCACAGCCGCGATCAGGTTGCGCATCATCAATTCGCGGTTGGCCAGCGCATAGTCCTGCGCCCAGTGCACCGCCCGGACGTAGTCCTCGAAATGCTCTGTTCCCTGCGGCAAGTAAGCGAGATCCTGATCCGGGAGGTTGATCATCCACTGGCGCATGTCGTTCTTCGCCAGCTCGATGAAAAACGTGCCGAAGCGATTGCCCACGCCGCGCGATCCCGAGTGCAAAAGGAACCACACGTTCTCGTGTTCATCAAGGCACACTTCGATGAAGTGGTTCCCAGTGCCGAGCGTACCGAGGTGGTTCACGCGCTGCTTGTGATCCAGCTTGGGATACTTCTCGACGATTGCCTTGTAGGCTGGCTCCATCTTCGCCCACACTTCCGCGTGATGCGCCGGGCTCTCCGACCATGCACCGCGGTCGTTCGCGCGTCCGTTGTCAGTGCGCCCGTGCGGCACCGCCTTCTCAATCGCCGTACGGATGCCGTGCAGATTGTCCGGCAAATGGTTGGCGTGCAGAGAAGTCTTAACGGCCATCATGCCGCAGCCAATATCAACACCGACCGCCGCGGGAATGATTGCGCCGCGAGTTGGAATTACACTTCCAACGGTCGCACCGATACCCCAATGCACGTCCGGCATGGCCGCCACCCACTTGTAAATGAACGGCAACTGGGCGACGTTCAGCAACTGCTGGCGTGCGGCGTCCTCAAGCGGAACACCCTTGGTCCAGGCCTTAATGGGTACACCCTTGTCCGGCATCATCACGTTGTAAGTTGCGTCTGTCATCGTCTTTCCTTTCTTGCAGCCAACACCTGCGTCACGAATCTGGTGGCTCGGCACGGAATTGAACCGTATCCACTGGCTTTTCAGACCAGCACTCTGCCGTCGAGTTCCCGAGCCAAACTTTGGTGGACGGTGCGAGAATTGAACTCGCATTTCACGGTTGCAAGCCGTGAGTAATCCCGTTATACGAACCGCCCATCTGGGGCGAGATGAGAGAATCGAACTCTCGTGACTGGATCCACAATCCAGCGCCTAAGCCATTCGGCCAATCCCGCCATCGAAATCTGGAGCTGGTCGAGTGAATCGAACACTCGTCGGAGAGATACAAGCTCTCTGCACTCCCACTGTGCTAGACCAGCAAACCTTGGAGCTGGCACGCAGCCTCGAACTGCGGTCGGGCGCTTACCATGCGCCTGCTCTTCCCGTTGAGCTATACCAGCGGAGCTGGCGCGGCGATTCGAACCCCGATCACGGACTTACGAGGCCCGCGCTCTTCCCACTGAGCTACACCAGCACAAAACTTCTTTGCGACAATCTGGAGGCGGTAGGGAGAACTTCACTCCCGATGATCTCCTTTGCAGGGAGACGCCTTGCTGTCTTGGCCACACCGCCCCATAACTTGGAGCGGAAGGCGGGACTCGAACCCGCGCTCTCGACGTTGGCAACGTCGCGTCTTGGCCACTAGACGACTTCCGCCCTCACAAAATCATGGAGCGAGCAGCGAGAGTTGAACTCACGTCATCGGGTTGGAGGCCCGAGGCACCATCCGCTATACCATGCTCGCTATGCACACTTGGCAGGGGTGACAGGATTCGAACCTGCTTGAACTCGTTTTGGAGACGAGCGCCCTTCCCGTCGGGTCATCACCCCTGTGGCGGTCGCAACGGGAGTTGAACCCGTCCCTCCTGATAGACAGTCAGGCATCCTGCCGCTAGACTCTGCGACCACTTTTCAAACTTGGCTGCGAGGGCACGATTCGAACGTGCATGAACCGGGTCAGAGCCGGTTATCCTGGCCGATTGGATGACCTCGCAACTATGAGGAGGGAACCTGCGGATACGATGTGTTTTCTGGACAAGAGAAGTAACCGTAGCCTTCACCACTCCCCGAATTCTCACCATTGCTCCTCAATGAGCTTCCTCCTTTGCTGACCTTAGAAACTGGCTGCCGGGGAGCGATTCGAACGCCCATATCTGGATTCAAAATCCAGGGTCCTGCCACTAGACGACCCGGCATCACACTTTCAGCGACACTGCTTCCATGCACCGCACACACAACACCGCCGACTCATCGATGTTGTGGCCAAGTCTCCTGCGATCCATGCGCGCACGATCCACCAACTCGCGATGATCTCCGCCGCGGTCGCAGTAGAGTTCCGATGCCAGCTCGATCTCAAACCCTTCGAGTTCAATCGTTTGTGTACTCATAAGTTGGTAGCAGCGAGGAGAGTCGAACTCCCATCTCAGCCTTGAAAGAGCCGTATCCTGGCCGTTAGACGACGCTGCCTCCTCTCTGCGCATCGGTACAAATGCGCCGCAAAAAGCAAAAGCCCCCGATTTGTATCGGAGGCTCAGAAAAACTACGCGCTATGGATCGCCCCCGTTACATGAACGTACCTTCCCCCGCCCCTTGCCACGTAAACGTGGCCGGTGTCGGGAAGCAATCGGTATGGGGTTTGCGCATCATTGCGTGTATCTCAGTTTCTACTTTTACATCATTCTACAAATTCGTCAATACCCAAAAGTGGTGGGCTTACTTCCGAGTCGCCAACCATCCTTAATCCAATTCGACCACAACGGTCGCGTCCTCAGGCGCCCGGCCTAATGCTGTGAAACGATCCAGTCTGACTTGTACAAGTTACCACCGATGTGTGAAATCACTAAATCCCATCGCTAATTCTGCTACCATGCGGCCATTCGGAGAACCACATGGCCTGTTTGCGCGCTTCGTACGCGGTGTGCGTCCTGATACTTTCCTTTCTTCTGGCTTCACACTCCTTCGGACAAACGCCCCCTTCACTTCGTGTCGATGAGCAGCAAATCAAGTTTCGACTCAACTCCCACCCGGTCGTGGAACTGCCGGTTGTCAACACATCGGAGAAAACACAGGTCGGAGATTTCAGGCTCGAGTTGCTGGACTCAACCAACAAAGTGGAGTCTCTCGTAACGGGCAAGTTTCAGGAGAAGCCAGGCACAACGGTTGAGAAGGTCGAATGGCCTTTGGATTACCTGGCAAACATTTCTCCTTCGAGTCTCGGTTGGCGACGGCTGCACTACTCGTTTGTCCAACGACCGGAAGTCGGGGTGGCGCCAGTGGAAGGATTTGTTCAACTGAGCCGAGTGCTGGTTGGCGTCTTCGAAGTCCGCATGACCGTAGCGTCGAAGGCCAAGCCGGGAAACAAGTTCCCAGTGCGCATTCGTGTTGATGATCCAAGCAATGGAAAGCCCCTACATGGAACTGCTGTAGACCTCACTCTGGAGTTGGGAGACGATGACGACAACGCAATAAGGCACACGGTAACCACGGACTATTCGGGATACGCAGTCTATAGCTTCGATCTCCCGAAAGAGATCCAGGCCGACGAGGGGACTGTAAAGGCGGAGGCGAAACGAGGTCCCTATAGTGAGGACGTTGAACTCACTTTTGACCTGCGTTCTAAGGGCAAGCTAACGCTGACGACAGATAAGCCTCTGTATCAACCAGGACAGCAGGCTCATCTGCGGGTTCTCGCGTTCGGGCCAGACAAGCGGGCGTTTGCAGGTAAGGACTTGGTGGTCACGATCGAAGACGAAGATGGGGACGAGCAGTTTCACGAGACAGTCAAGACTTCGCGCTTCGGGGTGGCGAGCGCGGATTGGGACATTCCACAGAAGCTGCGTTTGGGAGACTACCAAGTTCATGCAACATTAAAGGGCTCAGAAGACGACTATGACGCTCCACAGGCACGGGTCACTGTACGTGTCAGCCGCTACGAATTGCCGACCTTTACCGTGAAGGCTGATCCGGACCGCAAGTACTATCTGCCTGGCGAAGACGCGACGATTACGATCAGCGCAGATTATCTCTTCGGGAAGCCGGTTCGGAACGCAAACGTCCGCCTGGTGAATCAGCAGAATCGCCATTGGGACTTCAAAGAGCAGAAGTGGGTGACGGAAGAATCCAATCCGATCGAAGGTACATTTGACAAAGAGGGCAGGTTCGAAGCGAAGGTCGACCTGCAGAATGATTTCAAGGATTTCAATCCGGAAGACTACTCCCACTATGAAGACTTAACATTTGCAGCTTACGTCACAGATCTCTCGACCAAACGGACCGAGCAACGCCGTTTTCGAATTCGCCTCACTGAAAGGCCGATTCAACTCTATGTTACAAGCGGCGATTCCTGGTCCGCTCCCGACAAACACCCCAGTCTGTATGTGACATCTTCCTACGCCGACGGAACTCCCGCTTCGGTGAGCGGCACTCTGTATTTTGCTGAACCGAACAACGCGGGCGAATTTGAAAAGGCTCCCTGGCAGGGTGGCCGATCCAAAGTCCTCGCGTTCCACACAAACCGATTCGGGGTAGGCAAGATCACGCTGCCTCGCATCCGAGATCGGTTTCTAGTGATTCCCCGAAACACTTATCGGTACTACTACAGCTATTCGCGCGAGAACGACCATTCTCGAAACGCACTACTGTTGCTTGAGGGAAGGGATAAAAAAGGTCGACAAGGGCGGAGTTCCGAAGAATGGACGATAGCTCCCGAGCGCCCGTACTTACGGGTCAACACAACACAGGTGCTGTACCGACCAGGAGACGCACTGCCGATCACAATTGAGTCCAACAGTCCTGTCAGCGATGTGATTGTCGATGTCTCAACGCCAGCCGGATTGATCGCCTCACGAGTTGTGCGTCCGGTAAACGGACAAGCGGAACTGAGCGTTGAGTACGATTCGCGGCTGAGTGGAGAGGTTGAAATTACCGCCTTCGCGCTCACGGAGTCTCCACAACAAAATGACTACGCACTCAGCGGGACCACCCATGTCATTTATCCAGCGCTGCAGGATTTGAGAGTCGGCGTGAAAATGGCACATACCACGTATCGTCCCGGTGAAACCGCTTCTGCAGAATTTAGCGTCAGATCGCCAGAAGGAAAACCCGTCGAAAGCGACTTGGGACTCTTGGTTTTCGATCGTGCAGTCGCTGAGCGCGTGCGCAGCGACGAAGAGTTTGGCCGTCCTTCCGGGTTCTCTATTTACGATTATCTCGATGAAAACTATATCGGAAAGATAGCAGGCATTGGGTATCGCGATTTATTGGGCCTCAATCCCAATGAGCCATTCAGTGCAGATCTGCAACTGCTTGCTGAAGCGTTGATGTCTTCGGCGCAATACAACTGGTGGTACGGGAATGTGAAGTTAACGGGCGGCGAGAACTACTCTCGGGGCGCCGGGAGTGTCTTCGCTGAACTCATGACCAATTCCCTGAAGCCGGTACGCGAAGCTGTACAGGCGACCTATGACAAGGAAGCCCGATACCCCAAGAATGATGCTCAGTTAAATGCCATCTTGGCAGCCAAGGGCGTTGACATCGCAAAAATAACTGACCCATGGGGCCTTACGTACCAAGCCGAATACTCTGTGAGCGGGGCTTTCGACGTGCTGACGTTCAAGAGCAATGGACCGGATAAGAAGGCCGGAACTGCCGACGATACCGACGCGACTTCCATGCAATGGCAGTATTTCCGGAAGCCGGGCCAAATTATCGACCAAATGACGCGAGAATACCCGTACAAGACGGGCAGCTACATTCGCGATTATCCGACTCTACGTCAGGTGATGAAAACGAAGGACCTCGATCCTGATACGATGCTCGATCCGTGGGGGCATCACTACCGGTTTTCCTTCGAAACAGTTGGACCATACTTCAAAGTATTCGTAACCGGTGCTGGCCCGGACGGCGTGTTCGATTCTCAGCAGAAGCCGTCTTGGGACGACGTACAGGAGTGGACATCCTCTGTTCATTATTTCGTCAGGGAGACCGAGGACATTGAGCGAGCGTTAGCAGAACACTTTGCAACGACCAAACAGTTTCCGCAGACAGAAGACGAACTCAAACCGATTCTCGCAACTGCACACATTTCGGGCGATCGTTTACTCGATCCCTGGGGGAGGCCATACCACTTCACATTCTCAAAACGGAGCCGCTACTGGGACCGCGTGAACGTTTCTACTTACTACGATTACACCGCAGCCAAAGAAAAGCGTGTCACTGAGGTGACGCCAGTGACCCAGGAAATGGCTTTCCTGGCGGTTTCGAGCTACGGCCCCGAGAACCAGGCGGAACAGGCGTTCAACGTTGCCGAGTTCAGCCGCGTCCTAGCCGAACAGTCCAGCAAAGACCTGAGTAAGAAGCCAGCGTCCACTACACAGGGTCCGCTTCCGTCAGGTTCGGGGGCGATCACCGGGGTGGTCACAGATCAGAGCGGTGCCGTGGTTGCGAATGCCAGAGTGATAGTACTTTTCGAGAATGGCCAGAGCGAAACCACAACCACCGATAGCAATGGGCGCTATTTGATCTCCAGTCTTTCTGCCGGAACGTGCGAGATCGAATTCAATGCCGCCGGTTTCCAGCAAACTACAGTGACCCGCGTGCCGATACAACCGGGCTCAACGGTGAACCTGGATGCCACCCTACGCGTGGGGACCACATCAGAAGCGGTTGAGGTGACTGCCGAAGCAGTTCAATCATTGAATACAGAATCGGCGGAAGTCGCCGGCACTGTCGCGAAGGCGTTGCAGGGAACTGCGTCCGCCGAGAAACCGCTCTTTACGCCACGTCTCCGGAAGTATTTCCCTGAGACGCTAGTCTGGAAACCAGAGGTTATCACCGACGACCACGGACGGGCGCACCTCGACTTTCCGATGTCAGACAACATCACGGCATGGTCCATGTCAGTTGTCGCTTCGACCGAAGCTGGACAGGTCGGAGTGGCAGAAAAGGAGTTGCGGACCTTCCAGCCTTTCTTCATCGAGCACGATCCACCCAAAGTACTTACCGAAGGTGATCAAATCAGCCTCCCGGTGGTCTTGCGCAACTACTCCGACAAACAGCAGACGCTACTGACGGAACTCAAATCAGAGGAGTGGTTTTCCATGCTCTCTCCGCCGCAGCAGACCGTCACCGTCGCGGCTGGAGGCGATGCGAATGGAGTATTCACCTTCAAGGCGATAGCACGAGCGAATCCCGGCAAACAACGCGTAACCGCGCGGAATAACGAGACCGGAGACGCAGTGGAACGCGAGGTTCAAGTCCATCCTGACGGTCAGGAAATCTCGTTTGCTACCGGCCGACTCCTTGCCGGTGAGAATCAGACGCTTGAGATTCAAGTTCCGCCTACGGCGATTCCCGGTTCTATGGATGCGGAGCTTCGTATCTATCCGAATCTCATTGCGCACGTCCTCGACGCCATGAATGGCATCGCCAAGCGGCCGGCGGGCTGCGCGGAGCAGATTACATCGATCGGTTATGTAAGTCTCCAGGCTCTGCAATTGCTGAAGAAGGCGAGTGTGGACGCTGCAACGAAAGATTCTCGCGCACAAACCTATGCAGGGGCCGTCAAGTCCGTTCAGGACGCTTACGCATTGCTGCCCTCGTTGCAGCAAGCCAACGGCGGCTTTTCTTACTGGGGCAATACTTCGGCAGACGTCGCATTGACCGCCTACGTTCTGAGATTCCTGACGGAGGCCGGTGAATTCGTTGAAGTCGACCCTCAAATCATGTCGAAAGCGCGATCTTACCTGGTCTCGCAGCAAATGCCGTCAGGAGTCTGGACTCGATACGACTGGTCCACAAAAGGTCAGATAGACGATCCAATCAAGACGGCGTATGTGACACGCGCCTTGGCGACTTCCAGTAAATCACCCGATGCAAAAGAGCGAGACACAGTCGATACATCAGTGGCAAGGGCTCTTTCTTATCTCGATGATCGGATCAGCGAATGGCAAGATCCGTATCTGGTTGGAAACTACGCTATCGCTGCGATTGGCGCGAAGCGGCAAGAGCACATTGCGAATGCTCGCGAATTGCTGGCTCGGCTGGCCCACAATGAAGGATCCACGACGTACTGGAACCTGGAAGCAAACACCACACCGTTCTACGGATGGGGCACTGCCGGACGGCTTGAGACCACGGCTCTTGCCGTTGAAGCTCTTGCGAAATTGGAATCGCTTGGACACGATCCGGTGCTCGCAGAACAGGTCAATCGCGGTCTTCAATATCTGCTGACGCACAAGGACCGCTACGCTTGCTGGTACTCCACGCAAGCGACCCAGAATGTTATCGAGGCCATGATTGCCACCATGCCCGTTGGGAAAAACGGGACTGGCGACGACGCCGCATCTGTCCTAGTGAATGGCACGAAACTGGCGGACATCAAACTGCCTAGGGCGACCGAGGTTGTAGGCCCGAGAGTGATTGATTTCGGTAAAGAATTGAAGGCGGGCAGCAACAGAGTTGCTATCCAGCGAGCGGGCGACAACAGTGCCATGCAGACGAACGTGATTACGAGTTATTACATACCCTGGCCGCAAGCAGAAGCAACTCAGACGGAGAACTTCAAGTCAGGGGACACAAGAGCGCTGAAACTGAAGGTGGATTTTGATCGCCACGAGGCAAGAGTTGGCGAGGCCTTAGCTTGTCGAGTGGAAGCAGAGCGGGTCGGATTCGCTGGTTACGGCATGATGATAGCGGAAATCGGATTGCCGCCGGGCGTGGAAGTCGACCGCGAATCCCTGGAAGAAGCCAAACAGACTGGCGTTGACGGGTACGAAGTCCAGCCAGACAGAGTTGTCTTTTATCTCTGGCCGAGCGCGGGAGGAAGCAAGTTCCAGTTTATCTTCCGCCCTCGCTTTGGCATAAGCGCAATGAGCGCACCGTCGGTTCTTTATGACTATTACAATCCGGAGGCTAATGCAGCAGTCTTGCCGGTAAGGTTCAATGTTCAATAGTAACAATCAAATCGCCTTGCAGGTCATGTCCGTATTCTGGCAACTGGGGGGCGGGCCGGGAGTCAAACCCGGATTTGCAGCTTCGGACGCTGCCGTGTTGTTCGATTACACTACCCACCCTCTGGAACTCGCGCCGGGAATCCAACCCGGATCTCTTCGTTAGGACCGAAGCGTCATCATGCTTTAGACCACGCGAGCCTAACTAAATGTGGAGGGGATGCAGAGAATTGAACTCTGATCTCAAGGTTCGTAGCCTTGCGCCCTCATCCGTTGGACCACATCCCCACATTGGAGGCGGCAGAGAGATTTGAACTCTCATCGTCCGAGTTAGAAGCTCGGCGCATTGATCCGTTATGCTATGCCGCCTCTTTGCTAACTCTGGTGCGGGATGTGGGAATCGAACCCACTTCGTCTCGCTTAAAAGGCGAGTGCATATCCATATCTGCCAATCCCGCGAATCTGGTGGGTGACGCTGGAATCGAACCAGCCTGGTCTCGCTTAAGAGGCGAGTGCATCAGCCATCTCTGCCAGTCACCCGTGCGTTACAACAAAATGGTGCAGGATGTTGGAATCGAACCAACGCCTCGCGGTTATCGACCGCGGGCTCGACCTTCGAGCTAATCCTGCCTGGTGCGCCGTTCGGGAGTTGAACCCGCATCTGTTGGGTGTAGGCCAACTGTTCTGGTCCGTTGAACTACCGGCGCGAAAAAATTGGTAGAGGGTACAGGAGTCGAACCTGTCTAGCCGCGCTAATCTGGCGCCGAAGTGGGTATAAGCCACTGCTCCTCCCGGAGGCCCCTCCACTGGTGGCTCGCGATGGATTCGAACCATCCGCGACGGCTTTATGAGAGCCGCGTTCTTCCTACTGAACTAGCGAGCCTTGTCTCCCCTCGAAATTGGCTGGCCGGGCAGGATTCGAACCTGCGCATGGTGTGAGTAACAGTCACGTGCCTTTCCAACTTGGCTACCGGCCAAAAAAACGTCCGCAAAAAGCAAAAGGCCCCGACTTTTGTCGGAGCCTCGGAAATCGAATCTGAACTTGGAAATCTAGCGAATGATCAGACCAATCCCGAGGGCCGAGCGCGATTGACGCGCCGTCTCATAATGGATTTGGTCTGTATCGTCATTTTCGAAATCGAGTATAGCATTGCTTTTGGCGGGAATCCAGCACCAATAAGCTGTTCTGTCACTCAAGTTGCTCGCTGTACTCCGCGCCTTTTATCTGTCACCGACTTAGCACCCTCGCCACGAAGTGGCAGCTGTTTGGACGTGGAAGGCATACAACCAGGCAGCAACTCTCTTGATCCCGAACTTCGAACAGCGCTAGGGTCTGCGTGTGCTGACGATTCGTGCCATGACCGGCGGTGAAGGCTACGCACAGCGCCATCTCCAACAGAGCGACTACTACGACCAGAATCGGACTGTCGAAGGCAAGTGGCACGGACGCG
>Ga0182015_10006234_pt1 | contig 12055 bp, 14 predicted proteins | sample 712P3MmetaG_FD_120478 | JGI IMG/M metagenome (GOLD analysis project Ga0182015, IMG submission 120478) | Permafrost microbial communities from Stordalen Mire, Sweden - 712P3M metaG | ecosystem: Environmental > Terrestrial > Soil > Wetlands > Permafrost | place: Sweden: Stordalen | collected...
AGAGGAGACCTTGTGGCTGTTGGGCGCGAAGCGGCTGGCGGAGTTTGCTTCTTTGCCGAGCCAAGCACCGTTGGCCACTTCCACTGCTCTGGTAGAGAGTGGCTTTTATCGGATGGCCGACGCGCCATCTCAACAGCAGTGGCTGATCGATGCCGGTCCGTTGGGAGCGGGAAGTGGAGGGCATGGTCATGCGGATGCTTTAAGCGTTTCCCTGGTCCGCAACGGCCGGAATCTTTTGATCGATTCGGGAACATTCGAGTACGTGGGCATCAGCGGCGAGCGCTCTCGCTTGCGTGGAACAGGTGCCCATAACACCATGCAGGTGGATGGAAGAGACCAGTCAGAAGGCACCGGTCCGTTTTCTTGGGAGAGTGGTCCTCAGCCGAAGGTCGAGCAATGGATCACGGGCCAGCAGTTTGATCTGTTTCAGGGCAGTCATGACGGATATTGCCGTCTGCCCTCTCCCGTAATTCACCGGCGGTGGGTCGTTCATAGAAAAGGACAATTTTGCCTGGTTCGCGATCTCGCTGAGGGCAGCGGACCACATCAGCTGGATGTCGCTTGGCACATCGGCCCGACGCTATCGTCCGCTCCTCCCATGGAATATTTATTCAGCGATGACCGGGCAAGTCTGGCGTTATTGGTCGCTGAAAGCAATGGGTGGTCGCAGGGTGTGCGCCGGGATCACTGGTCGCCCGCCTACGGACGCAAGGAGCAGTTAAGCGTGGTCCACTTTAGTGCGCAAGCGGAGCTTCCGGCGGAGTTTGCCACGCTGCTGATCGTGGATGAAAAGCCTCAAGCAGATTATGGACGGCTGGTGAGGAAAGGGGAATCGACCTGCGTCTCCGGCTATTGCTATTCCAGCCCGCGCCAGGAGCATATGTTCTTCTTTGCCCGCGAAGCCGGGACGTGGGCCCTGGAAGAGTGGGCCAGCGACGCCAGTTTTCTGTGGTGGTCCTTTGATCGTGAGAGGGAATTGTACTCCCTGGTTTTGTGCAATGGCTCCTACGCGGAGGCCGGAGGCCGTCGCGTGCTTAGCTGTCACAAACGAGTAGGCTATGCTGAAGTATTGAGCTCTGCCGCGAAAGTTGACCTCTTCTCGTCGGAGCCGGAACACGTCATGCTACAGCAGTCTCTGAATCGAGTGTGGGCGGAGGCCAATTTGGTGGTACCGGACAGAGATCCCAAAGGGGTGGCGGAGTAACCATGTGCGGAATCTGTGGAATCTTCCATTTCGACCCGGCTCAGCCTGTCAACCGCGATGTGCTGAAAGCCATGAACCGGCAGATCGTTCACCGCGGTCCGGACGACGACGGCTTCTTTGTCGAGAACAACGTTGGTCTGGCGATGCGGCGTCTCAGCATCATCGACATCCAAACCGGCCACCAGCCCTTGAGCAACGAAGACGGGAGCGTCTGGATCGTCTTCAATGGTGAAATCTATAATCACCAGAATTTGCGCAAGGAACTCCAGGCCCGTGGTCACCGCTATCGCACCAAGAGTGATACAGAAACCATCGTTCATTTGTACGAGGAATATGGACAGCAATGCGTCGAGCACCTGCGCGGAATGTTTGCGTTCGCCATCTGGGATCGATCCAAAAGAGGTTTATTCATTGCGCGGGATCGGCTGGGAATCAAACCTCTCTACTACCGCTACGACGGCAATACATTGCTATTTGGGTCGGAAATAAAAGCCATCCTCGCCTATCCGGGAGTGAAGCCTGAGTTCAATCCGGGCAGCCTGGCTGAATATCTTGCATTTGGTTATCTTGCCGGTGCGGAGAGCATGTATGCCGGCGTTCGCAAATTGCTGCCTGGACATATTCTGACTGTGGATGAGCGCGGCCAGCCGGAGACTTCTGCTTATTGGGATCTGAATATCACGGTCGATGACGGAAGCCTGCCCCGTGAATACTATGTCCGCCGCTACCGCGAACAATTGGAAGAGTGCGTTTCCAGCCACCTGATGAGCGATGTTCCGCTGGGTGTTTTTCTGAGCGGCGGCCTGGATTCGAGTGCGATTGCGGCGCTCACGACAAACCTTCGCAGTCGACCGATCGAGACTTTTTCCGTAGGGTATGGCGAGGAGGCGTTCAGCGAACTCCCCTACGCCCGGGCAGTAGCCGAGCACTTGAAATCGAGGCACCACGAAGTCAGTCTGAGCCGCGATGAATTCTTCGAAGCTTTGCCTCGACTGATCTGGCACGAGGATGAACCGATCGTTTGGCCGTCCAGTGTGTCGCTCTACTTTGTGGCGCGGCTCGCCCGAGAACGCGTAACCGTTGTTCTGACCGGTGAGGGCAGTGATGAGACGCTGGGCGGTTATACACGTTATCCGTGGACTCTAGGGAACGCGCGCATGGATCGCATCTTCCGCTCCCTGACGCCGGCCGCTCTTCGCCAAATGTTACGGAAGGGAATCGGCAGCTTCCCGCTGTCAGCAGCTTCCAAGAGAAAGCTCGACCATACGTTTCTGATGCGTGACGGCGGGTCTTGGCCTTCGTTCTATTTCGATAATTTCTATTCTGCATTTTCCGCGGCGGAGCAAGACGATGTGCTGACTCCCGAGGCGAAGCGAATGGCGGGCGATGCTTATGCAGGTTCGATGAAATACTGGAATCACTCTTCGGGAGACCTGCTTCACCGCCTACTCTATACCGATATCAAGACCTATCTGGTGGAGCTGTTGATGAAGCAGGACCAGATGAGCATGGCCGCCTCCATCGAAAGCCGCGTACCCTTTCTCGATCATTCGCTGGTGGAGTTCACCGCAACCATCCCTGCGAAATATGCGACTCGCGGAATGACGGGAAAGCGCATTCTGAAGTCGGCGGTCGAAGATTTGTTGCCACACTCCGTCGTGCATCGGCGAAAGATGGGATTTCCCACGCCTTGGGCATACTGGCTGGGAGGCTCGTCCCTGAATGACTTGCGGGAACTGCTGACGCAACCGCGAACAGTGGATCGGGGATTGTTCCGAAGTGAAGTCATCAAGCGGCTGTTCGAAGAACACTCTGCTGGCCGTCGTGATCACGGCAATCGCATTTGGCGATTGCTGAATCTGGAACTGTGGTTCAGAGTGTGTTTTGAGGGTGAGCCAATGTCGGAGTTGATTCAACGGGGCCATGCGGTGGTAGATCGATGAATTGTTTTCCCGGAGTCGAAGTCGGGGAGGTCCGCGGGTCCGGTCGAAACCATCTTGACTCTGTAGCCGTGTGCTCGCCAATCTGTGCTGAGGTGCGCCACGGATGAGGACCGCCGAGGACCACGCCGATGCGCCATCAGGATTAATTTCCATGGTCGTGGCCGTTCATCGCGGCGGTGTCGAATTGGTGGACCGTTGGGCGGACGAATGGCGTGCGTTATGCAATCGGGCTGTCGACGATCAGCCCTTTTACCGGCCCGAATGGATCGGCGCTCACATCCGGGCCTTTACTCCGAACGCCAAGGTTGTTCTGTTAACCGTCAGTTCTGAAGGGAAGCTGCTATTCGTGCTTCCCCTCGTGGAGGAATGGTCAGTATTTAGCGGAGTTCCATTGCGCAAGCTTCGAGGACCGGTAAACAGCCATTCCTGCCGCTTTGATGCGGTGCGTCAGCCGGGTTCGCAAGGCGATGCTGCCGTGGTTGCAGCTGGGAACTATCTGCAGAACCTTGGTGGCTGGGACCTGCTGGAGTTCCAGGACGTACCCGAAGGGGGTACAATTTCCGCCCTGGCGCTTGCGGCCGGCAGGAATGGCTTTCGCGCTGTTCAGGTGCCGAACCTGAGTAATCCCTATGTTCCGATTTCTGCGGATGCCGCGGATCTCAAAAAGCTTCCCGTCAATGCGCGCTTGAGAGGCAAATTGCGCCAGATTCGCCGCGAACTGGATGGTCAGGGCGGCTTGAAGTTCCTTCGGGTGGAAACGGCAGACCGCGCCGTGCTCAACCGGTTCTATGAACTTGAATCCGCTGGCTGGAAGGGAGCGGAAGGAAGCGCCATTGCCTGCAAACCGGAGACGCGACAGTTCTACGACGAAATTTCCACGGCTGCCGAACGATTTGGATATTTGTGCATGTATTCTCTGGAATGCAACGGAGAATTGTTGGCATCGCATCTCGGCTTATCGCACCGGGGGCGTTACTTCTCACCGAAGGTTGCTTACAACGAGAAGTTTCCGCAGTACGCGCCGGGGCACCTCATCGTGAGCGAAATTCTGCAGGACTGCGTGGCCAGAGGTATTTCCGAATACGACATTACGGGGGTCAACGACGAGTGGAAGATGAAATGGACTTCCGAGACCCGGGCTAAATCCATTCACTTTATTTTCCATACGGGGCTCTGGGGCAGGCTGGCGCACGCGATCCGCTTCCGTATAAGACCGGCAGTGAAGAAGTTGGTGCGACGGTGAACCTATTCGCAACCGCATGCGCGCTGGAGCGGACATGATGAAAGCTTTGGCGCGGAAGATTGTCCCCGGACGTTTCATAGAAGAGTTGCGGCGTTACCGCCAGTTCAAGAAATCGGAGCGGCCGATTTATCTCAAGCTTAGAATCGCAGATCAGCTTGGCATGCAGTCGCGCAAGGTTCCACCATCCGCTCGATCTCTCGTTTTCGTCTGCTTCGGCAACATTATGCGCAGTCCCATCAGCGAGGCTTTTTTCAAGGAGGCGATCGCATTCAATGGCGACACTGGCGTAAAGGTCGCTTCCGCCGGGCTCCACGCGACTCCGGGTACGCCGGCTCATCCCTGGGCGGTCGCGGCAGCGCAAGATTTCGGAATTTCTCTGGATCTCCATCAGGCCACGTTGTTGACCCGTGCGATGGTCGATGAGACGGATGCGATCGTGGCCATGGACTTTCAGAACCAGGTTGAGTTTTTGTCGCGTTTCCCCGATGCTGCCGATCGTTTCTTTCTGCTCGGGGCGTACTCGGGAACCTCTGGTTCGGGCGAAATTCGGGACCCCTTTTTTGGGGATTTGGACGAAACACGCCGCTGTTACCGGCGGCTGCGGACTTGTGTACGAAATCTTGCCGACAGCCTCGATGGAGGCCGGATAGAAAGCAGCGCGGCTGCATCGCGCCGAGCCCGGTGAAGCGGCCAGTTCTGTTGTTGGGCGCGGTGCCGCGCATTACGGTTCCAATCGCGCGGTCGCTGCACCGACACGGTGTGCGGGTTGAGGTCGCGTCTTTTTCAAGCATCGAACCTGCTCCCGGGTCCACCGCCATTTCAGGTTTTTTTCGTTTGCCCAGTCCGGAGAATCAGACCGGTGGTCAGCCGTCCACCCTGACGCAATTGGTTCGACTGATTTCGGAACGCCAGTACGACATGCTGATTCCTGTGAACGACCCGGCTCTGGTTTTTATCTCAGAACACGACGCGCCTCTGCGCGAGTTGCTCTACGTTGCCTGTCCGCCACCTGAAATAGTGCAAAAGGTTCTCAATAAATCGTTAACCGTGGAGTTCGCTCGCTTGGCGGGAATCCACACGCCATCAACCTATCGTGTCTCGAATGTTTCTGAGTTACATGGAATCGCCGATCAGCTTCGCTTCCCGCTGGTGGCTAAGCCCTACGATAAGAGCGCCGAAATGCAGTTTAAGGTCCGTTATTTTCAGACCTATCAATCGCTCCACCAGGCGCTTGCGGATGATGAGGAGCTCGGAAGCAGACTGCTTCTGCAGGAGTTTGTCGAAGGAGATGGCGTTGGGATCGAGGTGTTGATGCACCATGGCGAAGCGGTGGCGATCTTCCAGCATCGCCGCCTGAAAGAGGTTCCTGCGAGTGGTGGGGTGGCGGCCGTTGCCATTGCCGAATCGCCGGAACCGATGCTCGTCGACCAGGCCCTTAAATTGTTGCGCGTTCTAGAATGGGAAGGGGTTGCGATGGTCGAGTTTCGTTATGACCCTACTCAGCGACGCAGTGCCTTATTGGAGGTGAACGGCCGCTACTGGGGCACATCGGCGCTTCCCATCCAGGCCGGAATGGATTTTCCCTGGTACGAATGGCAGATCGCGCATGGCGAAAAGCCTTCCGTGCCGGCCACTTATTCGATGGGAGCACGCTGGCGCTGGAGCGCAGGTTACATCGACCGTTGGAATGGGCTGGTCAAAAGCTCGGCCAGGAAGGCGCTTCAACATCCGGCTCTGCTGCAAGAGCTGGTGCCATCTCTCTCGGATCTTTGCAGCCGCGATGCTTTGTGGGATTCCGCCGACCCGATGCCTGCGATCTTTGAGCTGCTGCGAACCGTGAAGAATGTGGCTGTATCCGACGTTAAGTCGATCCTGCGAGCGCTACATTCCCCGCGTCGAGGGAAGAAACCGGCGTAGCGGGACACCCGGCGACTCAAGCACTTTTCAGACACGGGAGAGCGCTTTAGCCTGGAACTGGTAGGAGGCTGAACACCACTCCGATCCCGTGCGGTTCCAGTTCAATTTCCTGTTCGCATCTCTTGCGTTCAAGATCGTAGAGCGCGACGTGGGAGGGTCTGTGCCGATGGCTGTAGCCATTTCTGATCCAGGCTACATTCTCGATGAACTTGGTGGGACGGACTCGCGTGAAGCCTACCCACAACCAGCGTTCATCCAGCGGAAGCACGCCACGGCACCAGCCCAGAACCTGTCCCGACGGTCCGCTCATCTGATTCAGATCAATCGTCTCTTCAACCTGCAGGGTCTTGCGGTTGGCGATGACGATGCGGCCGTCGACTGTTGTGAAATAGATTCTGTCTCCGAAAATACAGCCATCATGAGGCCTCTGCACCGCGATGTCGATACGGGGACCCGGTGTGGTCAGGCAGATCGCGTCGCGCTGTTGCAAGCGCGTGACCCAGACCTCCTCGCCGAGCACAAACACGTGATTCGGGTGCGACTGGTGGGGCTTAGTCGTGGGAACCTTGCGATAGTCGGTTTGTCGCGAGAATCGTGCCCAAGGATCTTCGCCGATCACGCTCCATTCCCGGACCACGCTTCCCGATTCCCTGATCTCCACCACCATATCCAGTCCGGTCACTACGACCAGAATCGTTCCTTGCTGCGTGGGATAAACATGATGGAGGTCGTTGAAACAAGGAAGGGAAATGTAATGCTTCAATTTGAAACTTGGCACCTCGTAGACCAGCACTTCGGTGGAGGTGCAGGTATAAAGTTTATTTCCCTGCAGCGTGGTTGATTTGAACAGCACGGCCGGTATCTCTTGCGGACAGACCTCAGGCGGGGAAACGTATTCCACGAGCACGCGCGATTGATTTTTTTCCGGGTCGAGTTCGATCAGAAGTGCTTGTTCGCACGACTGCCATTCTTCCAGCTTACGGAAAATCGTGCTTCGCAGCCGGCCTCCGGACACGTAGAGGCTATTCATCGAGACGCTCCGGTTGACCCTGCGTTTGCTCGTTTGTTTCGCTGGCCGATCGGCAGTCGATATCGGAATCGGCGGTCATGCACGGAAATGCGACGTGGGGCCTTCTCAGCCACGCTGGCGGGATCTAGAATATGCGTAGTTTCCAGGTTTTTGTTCAGAATCGTTCTATTTCCTTCTTCATGAAATATCATATTAGAAATTCTGGCCATGAGTAGAGTGTGGACAGCCATTTACGTTGTGCTTCTCGGAACCGTCTCGGTCGATCTGTACCGTTTCCCGGTTTACCCGATGGACATCCTGGGGTACATGGGGAAACGCACTATGGATGAAGCATCTGGACCCGGCAAAGATTCATGAATTGGTGTACGCCGAAGTTCATAAAATGTCCGAGCGCAATCAGGAGGATCTTCTCGGAATCCAAATAACCACAGACCCAACCGGGGACGCCTCGCGGCAGATGCGCGCGAAAAATGTTGACAGCTCCACCGAGTTCTTGCCGTGCTTCGCCATTCGCCCTCTTTACAATCAATTGCTTTACGTCCTGTCGCTAGTCGTTGGACTTCGGCGGGCCGCCGTTCTCATCTCTGTTGTTCCGTACTTTTTACTCGGGATTCTGGTATTCGCTTGGTGCCAAAGATATGTGCCCAGTTATGGCGCGGCAGCGTTCTGTGGGGTACGAATGTTGACGACGCCAGTTACTTTATTAGGTCGCAGCTGCTCTTTTCACTCTGCTGGCGATGAGTGCATTGTTTCTGATCTTCGAAGTTGAAAAACTGTTACCGGGACTGCTCTTATTGCTGGTTTCAACGTTCGTGCGTACGGATAGTGTGGCGTTGGCATTGCCCGTCCTCGCGGTTTTGTGGTTCACGTCGCGATTGGAATTCTGGAAGGCGGCTTTGCTCGGACTGCTATCCGTTCTTTCCGTGGCGCTCATCAATCACTTCGCGCGGGATTACGGGCTTGCAGTGCTTTACTACCGGAATTTTTCAGGGACGCCGAGGTTTCCTGCCGATATGAATTTGCACATGTCGGTGCGAGTCTATGTCTCCGGCTATGTCTCCGGCTTCCGGTTCGGAATACGGTGGATGCTGGTGAGCCCATTGCTGGGGTTTGTTCTGCTCGGATTGGTCGGTCTCTGTCGAAAGTCTCGTCGGCTATTGATTTCGGCCATCTCCACAACCTGTGCCGTCCTCCATTTTTTGCTATTGCCCAATTGGGAAGACAGATGGTTCGTGATTCCCTATCTATCGCTTGCACTTTCCTCCATCTGCGTTGAGTCCACGGTCCCGGTCTCAACGTCCCCATCATCCCTACATCCGGCCAACATTTCTTAGATGGACAGCTGCAAGGCGCCCTACAGGTGTTGCCCCAGTCGCTCGATTCAACGTGGTTGCGGACAGGCGACGCGGTAACGCCGGGCATGCAGGTTGGGACGCTGTCCCAGGGCTGTGCAGCAGCCGAAGCAGCCGATGGGTTCATTGCGATTTCCGTCCAAGTAAAGCATACTGTTTTGCTGTTTCCTGGCCAGGAAAACGATGCAAAGGATTTGAAATGCCGGATCTAAATGGGACCCTTCATCTCGATATGTGGCGGCAGTACAAAGAACGGAACTCGTTCTTCGGTCGGCTGCGTAGAGCCGCGCGAGATCTTTTCTCCAACCCGTTGTACGGCATGGAATGGGGCGATCCTGAGACAATTCGCCCGCTTACCTTCATTCGGGACCAATATGTTCTTCGCTATGTCAACCCAGACCAAGCGGCGCTAGAAATCGGACCTGGTGGGGGACGGTGGACCCGCTACCTGCGCGGCTTTCACCGGCTCTACGTAGTAGATTACCATCCTGAGTTGCTGCAAGAATTGAAGAGGAATTTCAATCTTCCTAATATGGCATTCATCCAGAACAACGGAGCTGACTTCCCTGGAATCCCGGATAGCTCGATTGATTTCCTATTCAGCTTTGACTGTTTTGTGCATCTCGATGCGCACCTAATTGAAGCATATTTGAAGAACATGGGAAGGATTCTTAAACCCAGCGCCAATGTCGTCATTCACTATTCAGACAAGACAAAGATACTAGCTCAAATGAATCCCTCTTTCTCCGACAATACCCCAGGACGCATGAGGCAAATGGTCGTGCAATCAGGATTTCGGGTTGTGGAGGAAGACCTGACAACGATGTGGCACAGCTCTATTATTCGTTTTACCAAATAGTTAATTGGGTTTGTCAAAAGCAACGTTTGGGCGTGGCAATACGGGAAAATGGACGTGGCTAACTAGCCCGTTGCGTTAGTCACTTGATTCAACGTTTTTTGTGGAACAACCTCTTGATGCTCGACGCAGATTTGAATCCCAGGTCGCGGACCGCCAGCAAAGCGTTGACGAATGCCAGTAACCGAAATCGGGACACCTTTCGCAGATCCGCGCGCAGTTGATCCCGTTCCTGATAGAGAAGGGATAAAATCAGGTTCCTCTCGATGATTTCATCATTGAATACTTCTTCAGGAACCGGACATTTACTTGCTGTCTCGGGAGAATCGGATTGCCTTGCGGGCCACGCGTCTCGGTCGTAGCCCAACTTCTCAAAGTCCTCCTGATACAGCGAGTAAACTTTGTCAGCCAGGCTTGCGTTATAGCCCTCGCCGTCGGCGCCGCGCGAGACGTTTCTTGCATCGGCTACAAGAGCGCGGGTAAGGCCCAGATGCTGCTCGAATCGCTGTAAACCCTCGGCCATACACTCTATCTTTCCCACAAAGGAAAAATTTAATGCCGAAAAAAAGATGTGGTCAGATTGACGCCGCCAATGCAGATTACAGGTGCGCAAGTCACATTGGGTCGCGATATACTCAACGAATTCATCGAAGGTGATCAAAGACTTTTTGCGCAATGCCGGAAGATCGCCCTTAATTTCAACGTATACGTTTTCATACCCCGGCTCGCATAGCATCACCTTGTTCTTCCAAGCGGAAATAAGGCGCGTGTACGGGTTCCGGACGAAGGTCATGCGCAGGAAGTCGGGGGATCCTAGGACTTCTCTTTGCGTCTTCTCGTCGAGGTCCACCAGCGAGGGCAGCGGCACGTTCTTCCGGTCATGGATGAACATTTCTCGACGAGTCTCATAGAGGTTGCCGACCAATAACTTGATGGGCGGTCCGTTTTCCAACCTCCACAATAGCTCCTTCATCTTGGTGCAAGCGGCTTTTGGGACCTCAAAATACAGGTATCGTTTGGGAACGCTAACGAAGGTGGAATAGCGAAGCCGCTGGGTTACCTCCTCAGGTCTTAAATAATCATAGCGGTCCAAAATCAGCCGCACCGCGTAGGGATAACTCATGATTTCGCCTTAAGTGGATTGCGTGATTCCCGGTCCAAGGACCTCGGTTAAACCATGCCGCGATTCCGATACGATTCTACGAGCCTGCCGACATCTCTGTCATCGATCATCTGAAAGCGTGGTTTTCGGAAACATCTGCCGGAGTAAACACCTCAGCATCATCGGCGCCGCAGACGCGCATCATCCGTCGTCTGGTGTAGCGCGCTTGGAACGAGGGATGTCCATGTCCGAGGTTGTGCTCCGAAACCGTACTGTCGTGGGCGTGACGTCGTCTTCTGCGTATGCAGCCATTGCGACCGTGGGCAATGCTACTGCAGCCAAGTGTGTCGACGAGGAGCCCGGCGGCAACAGCTCCGCGCGGCCAATCGACGTCACCAACGGACGGACGCGGGCCGACGACTGCATCGGATGCGCCAGCGCGACTATCGGCTGCGGAGGTCCGAGGCCCGCGTGACGGATCATGGTTCCCTTGTGATCGTTTTGCGGGGTTGGGCACAGCGTAATCGTCCTGAAAGCTGTGCGGTCTGCGGCCGTTACAGCTGATGGATCGATCCGTTTCCCACGATTCCGCTACCGCGAAGTCCTCGGATATGGGCAACACGCGGTCGGCAAACGGTCGAAAATACACGTTTTCAGATGATCGCTAACAGACATCTCTGTACGTTCGGAGCTTGTAAGGAAAGCGTCGCTATCTCCACAACCATATCCAGTCCGGTCACTACGACCAGAATCGTTTCTTGCTGGGTGGGATACACATGATGGAGGTCGTTGAAACAAGGCAGAAAAATGTAATGCAGCAGTTTGAAAGTTGGCAGCCCGTAGACCAGCACCTCGGTGGAGGTGCAGGTATAGAGTTTGTTTCCTGGCAACGTGGTTGACTCCGGTATCTCCTCCGGACAGACCTCAGGCGGGGAAACATATTCCGCGAGCACACGCGATTTTTTTTACGGGTCGAGTTCGATCAGGAGTGCTTGTTCGCACGACTGCCGTTCTTCCAGCTTACGGAAAATTGTGCTTCGCAGCCGGCCTCGGACACATAGAAGCTGTTCATGCAGGCGCTCCCATCGACAGATGTTTCCTCCTTCGTTTCGTTGGCCGATCAGCAGGTTGACACTGGAGTTGCGGGCCACGCACAGCAGTGGACGGTACCGAAAGGCACCGACAGCAGTGTTCGTTCCGATAAGATACGCGACCGCGCAAACCAGGATCGTTTTTGTTTCAGCGTGCGAACCAACTCCGCATTAACCGAAGCTCGCACGTTGCCTGCAGAAGCGGGCAGGAAACTACCAAAAAATAGGACTCTATTCACAATTCAATTGTCGCCGGAAGAATACTGAAGACCGTATTCATTCCATGCGGCTCGAGTTCCACTTGTTTTAAGCGTCTC
>Ga0182015_10006236_pt1 | contig 12055 bp, 11 predicted proteins | sample 712P3MmetaG_FD_120478 | JGI IMG/M metagenome (GOLD analysis project Ga0182015, IMG submission 120478) | Permafrost microbial communities from Stordalen Mire, Sweden - 712P3M metaG | ecosystem: Environmental > Terrestrial > Soil > Wetlands > Permafrost | place: Sweden: Stordalen | collected...
CGCGGTAGCGGATGCTGCATTGCTGATCGTCGACGTCATGGAGGGCATCCAGGACCAGACCCTGCGCCATGCGCATCTACTCGCCTTGCTCGGCATCGCGCAGATCGTCGTCGCGGTCAATAAGATGGATCTGGCCGGCTTCGACGAAACCCGCTTCAAGCAACGGCGCGATGAAGTGACTGCGAGCCTGAAGAAGATCGGGCTGGCACCGGTGGCCATCGTCCCGGTCGCAGCGCGCGACGGCGACAACCTGGTCCAATCGTCACCGCGCATGTCCTGGTACAAGAGACTGCCACTCACCGCGGTGATTGCGGCGCTGCCGGTGGCGGCCGCGCCGGTCGACCAGCCGCTTCGCTTTCCCATCCAGGACGTCTATCGCATCGATCAGCGCCGGCTTTATGTCGGCCGCATCGAATCGGGACGTCTCAAGCTCGGCGATGAAATCCTGTTCTCCCCCTCGAACAAGCTTGCCCAGGTGCGCAGCATCGAGATCGGCGCCGCCAATTTGACCGAGGCAACCGCCGGCCGATCCATCGGCATCACGCTCGACCGCCCGCTTTTCGTCGAGCGCGGCGAGCTCATCAGCCATGTCAAAAATCCGCCACTGCTCAATCAGCGCTTTTCCGCCACGATGATTTGGCTCGGCAACCAAAAACTGAGCCTCGGCGAGAATTACCGCATGCAGCTTGGCACGATGGAAACCGCCGCGACGGTCGAATCCGTCAATCGGATCGTCGATACCGGGATTCCGACGTCCGGCACGGGAGCCACGCTGGAGCGCGACGCCATCGGCGACGTCACGCTGCACAGCTCGCGCTTGCTGGCGCTCGACGATTCGAGCCGGCTGCCGCGCTCCGCGCGGTTCGTGCTGCGTCATCGCAACGAGGTAGTGGCCGGCGGCCTCGTGCGTCTCGCCGGAATCCCCGATCTCAGACCCATCACGGCAGCAACGGCTTTGGCGCCAGTCGCCCATCGGGTCACGCGTGAGCTGCGCGCGCAGCGCTTCGGCCATCGCGGCGGCGTGCTGTGGTTCACCGGGCTTTCGGGTGCCGGCAAGTCGACGCTCGCCATGGCGGTGGAAGAGCATCTCTTCCGTAAGGGCTATGCCGTCTATGTGCTCGATGGCGACAATGTGCGTGGCGGCCTGAATTCGGATCTGAGCTTCTCGGCCAAGGACAGGGCCGAAAATGTGCGCCGGGTCGGCGAGCTCGCGGCGCTGTTCGCTGATGCCGGCTTCATCTGCATCACCGCTTTCATTTCGCCCTATATGGCCGATCGCGCGCGGGCGCGGGCCGCGGCGGGTGCCGCGTTCCACGAAATCTACATCAGCGCCGATCTTGCGACCTGCGAGCGGCGCGATACCAAGGGCCTCTATCGCAAGGCACGCAGCGGCGAGTTGCGGGAATTTACCGGCATATCCTCGGAATACGAGCCGCCCGATGCGCCCGATCTGGCCATCGACACGCAAAATCAGCCGGTCGAAGCCTGCGCCGAGCTGATTGTCGGCTACATTGAAAGCAATTTCGCGGCACGCGATCTTGGGCGCTAATTCGCGCATCATGTTGGAGCATAATGCTTCGTTTTGTCTATCATGCCGTCCGCCGAACCGGGAGATGCTCGGATGATTGGCTTCCTGCGCAACCTTCTGCTTTTCAACCGACCGAGAAACCGGGGTCGCGCCGCGGTACTCGCCGCGATGCCGGATCGCGCCGTCTGCGCCGAGCTTGGCGTTTGGAAGGGTGAATTCTCCACCGAGATCGCTGCGCGAAATCCCGTGCAACTGCATCTCATCGATCCCTGGCATTTTGAGCCTGCCCTGCCCAATCGCTGGTATGGCGGAGCCCTGGCGAAAAGCCAGGCGGACATGGATACGATTATGCAAGACGTCGCTCACCGCTTCCGCAATCGCCCGAATGTTACGATCCATCGAGGCAAGTCGCTCGACATTGCTCGACAATTCCCCGATCGCCATTTCGATTGGATCTACATCGACGGCGATCACTCGTACCAGGCCGTGCTCGACGATCTCGAAACCTGGCAGAAGAAGATGAAAAGAGGCGGAGTCATTTGCCTCGATGATTATCCTTGGCGTGATGAATCCGGCCGGCAGAGCGTGAAGGACGCGATCGAGACTTTCCTGCAGAGCTACCCCGCGATCGCCGGTGAGGAAATCGGGGGACAGTTCATCATTCGCGCCAATGCGTAAGTCATGTCGCGCATCGAATATCTGAACCGACTGCGCGCGGCGGAGATCGAGAAAGTCGCCGTTCATGTTCCGGCCGGCGCGCGCGTGCTCGAGATCGGTGCCGGCACAGGTCGCCAGGCGCTGGAGCTGAAGCGGCTCGGCTTCTACGTCGCGGCGATCGAGCTCGCGGAATCGGCCTATTCCGGCGACCGCGTTTTCCCGATTACCGATTACGACGGCGCGCATATCCCCTTTCCAGACGCCAGTTTTGACGTGGTATTCTCGTCCAACGCCCTGGAGCATGTGCACGACCTCGACGGCATGCATGCTGAAATCAGGCGCGTACTCAAGCCGGATGGATTATGCGTTCACGTCTTGCCGACACATGCCTGGCGCTTCTGGTCGAGCCTGACCGCCTATCCCAACGCTCTGATCAGCCTAGGCAAGGCGATCAAGGGAGGAAACCGGCGCGCCTGGGGCGAAGCGTTGCGTTGGCTTGGTTTCGCGGTGCTGCAACCGCGTCACGGCGAGCGCGGCCACGCCCTGACCGAGTTGTGGAGTTTCCATCCTCGCTGGTGGAGACGGAATTTTCGCCGGAACGGCTTCGTCGTGCTCCGCGACGAGCCGATGGGGTTATTCTATACGGGCAGCGCGCTGGCCGGTGCGCGGCTTGGCTTCGACCGTCGAGCGCAGCTGGCGCGTCATCTCGGCAGCGCCTGCCATCTCTATGTTCTGAAACGCAAGCCCTCGGGCGATTGACAGCCCGGCCTTGCCGCTTCCACATTGGGCCGTTGACGGAGTGACGCTTTGGAAACCTGCCAGCCGCCCGATCCCGCGCCGCATAAGCCGAAATTTGCGCTGCCCGCCGGCAGCTGCGACGCGCATTGCCACGTCTTCGGGCCGGCAGCGGTCTTTGCCTACGCGCCCGAGCGCAGCTATACCCCGCCCGACGCGCCGAAGGAAAATCTCATGGCGCTGCACCGCTTCCTCGGCATTTCCCGATCGGTGATCGTGCAGGCGAGCTGTCACGGCGCCGATAATCATGCGACGCTCGACGCGATCGCCGCCAGCGCCGGCCGCTATCGCGGCGTCGCCATTATCAACGAGGGCGCCGGCGAGAAGAATTTCCAAGAGCTGGACGATGGCGGCATTCGCGGCGTGCGCTTCAATTTTGTCCAGCATCTCGGCGGCCGCCCCGACATGGCGTTTTTCCAGCGCAGCGTCGCGCGCATCCGCGAGCTGGGCTGGCATCTCGTGCTGCATCTCGACGCGGCGGATATTCCCGAACTCGCGTCGATGATCCGGAAACTGCCGGTGCCCTTCGTCATCGACCATATGGGCCGCGTCAAGGCGGGGCTGGGGCTCGCCCAGCCGCCCTTCAAGGCCTTACTCGAATTGATGAAATTGGAGAGCGCGTGGGTCAAGGTCTGCGGCGCCGAGCGCGTCTCGACGGCGGGACCGCCCTTCACCGACGCGGTGCCCTTCGCCCAGGCGCTGGTGCGGGCGGCACCCGACCGCGTCTTGTGGGGCACCGATTGGCCCCATCCCAATATCGCGAAATACATGCCGAATGACGGCGATCTCGTCGATCTGGTGCCACAGATCGCGCCCGACCCCACCCATCGCCAGAAGCTGCTGGTCGACAACTCGGCAAGGCTTTACGGTTTTGCCGCATGAGGAACCGCGCATGAAAAATCTCGTCGTCCGCAACATCGACCGCGCCTCCAACAACGTCGTGGCGCAACTCGCCGAGCTCGGCGTCGCCACCGTGCACGAGGCGATGGGACGCAACGGGCTGATGAAGCCTTACATGCGACCAATCTATGCCGGGGCGCGCATCGCCGGCAGCGCTGTCACCGTGCTGGCGCAGCCGGGCGACAATTGGATGATCCATGTCGGAATCGAGCAGTGCAAGCCGGGCGACGTCATGGTGGTGGCGGTGACCGCCGACAACACCGACGGCATGTTCGGCGAGCTGCTTGGCACCGCGCTGCAGACCCGCGGCGTCGTCGGTCTCGTCATCGATGCCGGCTGCCGCGACGTGAGCGATCTGACCAAGATGAAATTCCCGGTCTGGTCGCGCGCCATCTCGGCTAAGGGCACGGTCAAATCCACGATTGGCAGCGTCAACGTGCCGGTGGTCTGCGCCGGAGCCTTGGTCAAGCCGGGCGATGTCATCGTCGCCGACGATGATGGGATCGCGGTGGTGCCGCGCGTCGCGGCGTCGGACATCGCCGGCAAGGGCAATGAGCGCGTCGCGAAAGAGGAAAAGACCCGCGCACGCCTGAAAAAAGGCGAGCTCGGCCTCGATATGTACGACATGCGCGGCAAGCTGAAAGAGCTCGGCCTTGAATATGTCGACCGGCTCGACGAGGACAAGGCGTGACGACAGAGGCGGCATCCGGCCACAACCAGCCGCGCCGCATCGCGCTGATCGGCTTCGGCGAGGTTGGTACGCGCTTCGCCGAGGGCCTCATCGCCTCGGGCCGGCATGACGTCGCGGCTTACGATATTCTTTTCGACGATCGGCGCGAGGCCCCACGCCTTCGCGCCAAGGCCAGGGAATTGAAGGTCGAGGCCTGCGCCAGCCCTGCCGCCGCCATCGCCGGCGCACGGATCGTGATTTCGGCAGTGACCGCTTCCTCGGCACAAGAGGCCGCGCACGAGGCGGCAAAACACATGGGGCCAGGCCAGTTCTTTCTCGACATCAATTCGGTCTCGCCCGAGACCAAGCGCGCCGACGAAGCCGCCATCGTCAAATCCGGCGCCGCCTATGTCGAGGCGGCGGTGATGGCCGCAATCGCGCCCTATGGGCTCAAGGTGCCGATGCTGCTGGGCGGCAAACCGGCCGCCGAACTCGCCACCATCCTCAACCCCGCCGGCATGAAGATGGAGCCGGTGGCGGCGATCGTCGGCCAGGCCTCGGCGATCAAGATGTGCCGCAGCGTCATGATCAAGGGCATCGAGGCGCTGGTGGTCGAGGGCTTCCTCGCCGCGCGGCATTATGGCGTCGAGGACAAGGTGATCGCCTCGCTCGACGAGACCTTCCCGGGCCTGAACTGGAACCGCCAAGTGGGCTACATGCTGGAGCGCGTGCTGATTCATGGCCGCCGCCGCGCCGCCGAGATGCGCGAAGCGGCCGACACCGTCGCCGCCGCCGGATTGGAGCCGCTGATGAGCACGGCAACGGCGCGGCGCCAGGATTGGCTCGCCGACCAAGCAGCGGCGCTGCCGGCGCTGAAAGCGGCGCCGGAGGGCGAATGGCGCGCCAGCCTCGATCAAATCCTGAAGCGCTTGAAACTCGCCAGCGCCAAGGCGGCGGAATAGCGTCGCTAGGCCTAGGCGCCACTCCGGCGCCAGGCGATAAACGCCTCCATGTCCCGGATGTAATCCTCCGCCTCGTAGAGCCGGTCGCACAGCACCAGCAGCAGCGTCGCCGGATCGCGATAGATTTGCTCGGCCCAGAGACCGGGTGGGATATGGAGGGCTTTTTGCGGCGTGTCCAATTCGACCGTGCGGCTCGCCGCGCCATCGGTGATGCGGATTCTGACGGCGCCGCTCGGGCAAATCAGCAGCTGATGGCAGCGGCGATGCGCGTGATGGCCGCGCATCTCTCCGGCGGCGACGCCGGTGACAAAAAAAACGCGCCGCAGATCGAATGGAACGTGCTTTTTCGCCTCGGCAATAATGAGAACACAGTCGTCGTTGATGCGCGGCAGCTCAACGAGCGTTGCCGCGTCGACGCTTGGCAGGATCGTCGTCATGACGCGAAAATCTCCTTCAGCCGCTTCACCATCTGCTGGTGGCGCGGCACATCGGCGACGCTGACCGCCTTGCCGATGCCGAGATAGCGCTCGGCGACTTCGGGGTTCTTCAAGAGCTCGCGGCCGCTGCCGGATAGCGCGACGCGACCGTTCTCGATGACATAGGCGCGGTCGGCTATCGCGAGCGACAGCTTGGCGTTCTGCTCCGACAGCAGGATGGCGCGGCCCTCGGCGCGCAAGCTCGCAATCAGCTGGAAAATCTCGGTCACCAGCACCGGCGCCAGGCCGAGCGACGGCTCGTCCAGCACCAGGATCTTAGGCTCGGCCATCAAGCCGCGGGCGATCGCCAGCATCTGCTGCTGCCCGCCGGAAAGATTGGCGGCGGGTTCGCGCAAGCGCCTGAGCAGGACGGGAAAGCGCGCACAGACTTTCTCGATCGCCGCCTGCATCTGGGATTCGGATAGGCTGCCGCGGCGCGCATAGGCACCCAAGCGCAGATTCTCGCGCACCGACATGCCGCCGAAGACCTGACGGCCTTCCGGCACATGGGCGATGCCGCGCAGCACCCGCGCGCTGGGGGAAAGCTTGTCGATGCGCGTTCCCTCGAAGGAGACGGTGCCTTGGCGCAGCCCCAGCACGCCTGAAATCGTCTTCACCAGCGTCGATTTGCCGGCGCCGTTGGCGCCGACCAACGCCACGATCTCGCCCGGCCCGACCCGCAGATTGATGCCGTGGATGACGTTCGCCGCCTCGTAGCCGGTCGAGACGCCTTCGAGCTCGAGGCTCATGCGACCTCCGCGCCGACATAGGCGGCGATGACGCGCTTATCCTGCTGAATCTCGCGCGGCGTGCCGGATGCCACGATGGCGCCGGCGTCCAAGACGATGACTTGATCGGCGACGCCCATCACCAGCGACATGTTGTGCTCGACGACGATGACGGTGATGCCGCTGTCGCGCACCGCGCGGAGCAGCTCGGCGAGATCGGCGGTCTCGGCATCGTTGAGCCCGGCCGCCGGCTCGTCTAGCAGCAACAGGCGCGGCCCCGCCATCAGCGCGCGCACCACTTCGAGGAGCTTCTGGCCGCCCATCGGCAGATCGGTCGCCGCCATGTCGCGGAAGGGTGCCAGACCGACCAGCTCGAGCAACGCGTCTGCCTTGGCGGCGAGTCTGCGTTCCTCGCGTCGCGCCGGCCCGAGCCACAACATCTGCTGCCAGGCGCCGTGCTTGACGTGGAGATGGGCGCCCGCCATGGCGTTCTCGCCGGCGGTCATGCCGGGAAAGATGCGCGCGGTCTGGAAGGTGCGGATGAGGCCCATTGCGGCGATCTCGCCCGCGCCGCGGCCCAGGATGGACTGGCCATGAAACAGCACGTCACCCTGATCGGCCGGATAGAGGTTGGTGACGAGGTTAAAGAGGGTCGTCTTGCCGGCGCCATTGGGGCCGATCAACGCGGTCAGGCTGGCCTGCGGCACGGCGAAGCTGACATCGGATATGGCTTTGACGCCGCCGAAGCTCTTGCCGAGGCCGGAAACCTGCAAAGCGGCATCGCTCATCGCTTGGCCTCCAGCGGCGCAGGGGCGGAGGGCTCGATCCTTCGCCACAGCCGCGTCACCAAGGCCGCCAGGGCGCCGAAAATGCCCTCGGGCAGCCAAAGGAAGCACATCACCAGCAGCGCGCCCTCGGCGAAGGTCTTATAGAGCGCGAAGGGCTGGAAGATGGTCGGCAGCAAGGTCAGCAGCGCGACCCCGAGGATCGGGCCGATCAGCGTCCCTTCGCCCCCCGCCACCAGCATGGCGATCATCTCGAAGGAGCGCGGCGTGCCGACCATCTCCGGCGAGAGAAAATGGAAATAGAAGGCATAGAGGCTGCCCGAGAGCGAGGCGAGCGCAGCACTGATCAGCACCGCCGCGAGCTTGGTGCGCACCACGTTGACGCCGAGCGCCGCCGCCGCGGTCTGGTCGGTGCGCACCGCCTTCAAGGCGCGGCCGAAGCTCGAGCGCATGCCGCCGATCAACACCACCACCAGCACGACGATGATCCCCGCCACCAGGTAATACATCGACAGCGGCGTCGAAAAGATGAAGCCGCCGACGGCGAAAGCGGGAATGCCGGCGAGGCCCGACGGACCGCCGGTGGTGTCGGTCATGCCGACGGCCAGCGAATCGACCAAGAGGCCGAAAGCCAGCGTGGCGAGAGCCAGATAATGCCCGCGCAGTCGCAGCGTCACCAGCGACAGGGCCAGCGCCGCCGCCAGCGACAAGGCAATGCCGGCCAGCACGCCGAGCAGCGGCGAGACGCCATAGGTCACGGCGAGGATCGAGGCGGTATAGCCGCCGATCGCCATGAAGCCTGCCTGTCCCAGGCTGACCTGGCCGGTGAAGCCCATCAGCACGTCGAGGCCGAGCACGGCGATATAGAGAATCCCGGCGATGACCAGCGAATTCAAAATGCCGCGCCCAGGAAAAATCCAGGGTAGCGCCAGCAGCAGCGCAATGGCGCAGGCGCCGAAGACGAGGCCGCCCTTGCCCTCGATGCGGACGATAGCGCGGTAGATGCGCTGCTCGTCGCGCACATCGGTGCGCCGTGCCGGTCCGGCGGAGAACAGGCCGTTCGGCCGCCACAGCAGCACCGCCAGCAGCAGCAATAGCGCCAGCGCATTGGCGAAGAGCGAGGAGACATAGCCCGCCGCCAGCTGCTCGGCGACGCCAAGGAAAAGCCCACCGATCACCGCGCCAAGAAAGGCGCCGAGGCCGCCGATCGCCACCGCGATAAAGCCGAAATTGGTGAAGAAGCGGCCGGTATCGAATTCGAGCGAGGTGATCGGCGCCACCGCGATGCCGCAAATGCCGGCGATCAGCGCGGCGAGGCCGAAGCTGAGCAGTGTCATGCGTGGCACGTCGATGCCCATGAGACGCGCCGCCATGCGGTTCTCGGCGCAGGCGCGCAACGCCATGCCGAGCGTGGTGCGCTGGATCATGAACCACAGCGCCAGGATGATGGATGCGGCGATGCCGGTGATCCAGAAGCCCTGCGTCGGGATGCGGATACCGGCGATCAGCACCGGCGCCTCGCCCGAGAAGGGCGGCAGCGCATAGGGCTGACTCGACCAGCCGATCAGCAACAGCCCCTCCATCAGCGTCAACAACCCGGCGGTCAGCACCAGCATGGAGCTGACCGGCAAGCGGGGCAGCGCCGGAACAAAGGTCGCGGCGCCGAGCCCCAAGCCGAACAGCCCGGTCAGCAGCGATGCGGCGATGAAGGCGACCGGCATCGGCAGCGTCGACCCCGCGGTGAAGGGGATGCCGCCGATCTCCAGCGTATACATCAGCAGCGCGCCCAACACGCAAAAGGCGCCTTGCGACAGATTGATGACGCCGGTGACGCGGAAGACCATGGAGAAGCCCAGCGCGATGACGGCAAAGACGCTGCCTTGCAGCACGCCGCCAATGACGATCTGGATCGCGAGATTCATGGCGCCGGGCCTGGGCGGGCGGACGCGCTCAGTTGAGCAGGAGGCCGGTCGGCTTGCTGACCACTTCCCAGATGTTCTTGGCCGGTGCCCAATGGGTGACGACGGTGTCCGAGACATCGAGGCCGCGCTGCGGCGTTGCGACGAAATCGTAGATGCCGTTGACGCCGGCGATGCCCTGCTGCTTGGCGATGAAGTCGCGCAGCTGCGTCGCCGTCGCGTTGGTGCCAAGCTTCTTCAGCGCGTCGATGACGATGTTGGCCGGCTCCCAGCCGAGCTCGGAGGCGATGTCGGGCTGCGCGCCGCCATCCTCGAACGCTTTGTAGAAGACCTGGTTCTTTGCCGCGACCGGTGCCGGCAGCAACGTCTGGTCGCGCACTACCCATTGCGCGGCGGGAATGAAGAGCTGCTTGGGCAAGAAGTCCTTATATTGCGTCATCTGGGCATAGGTCATGTTGCCGTCGGTGGTGGCGATCGGGATATCGAGCCCGGCTTGCTGCATCGCGCGGAAAATCGTTGCGATCGGCGCACCCGTGCTCCAGGCGATGATGGCCTGCGGATTGGCCGCCTTGATCTTCTCGATCTGCGCCGAGACGCTGACATCGGTGGTGTTGAAATGCTCGCGCGCCACCACCTGGATCTCGGTGTTCTCCGGCTTCTGCAGCAGCGCGTCGATGCCCTTTTCGGCGTCCTGACCCGAGGCATCGGTGCTGAAGATGACGCCGAAGCGCTTCCAGCCCTTCATGCGGAAATAGCGGATGACCGAATCGGCGAGATCGAAGGTCGAGACACTGGCGGTGAAGACGTAGCTGCCCTCGTCGGGATGGATGCCGGGCGAGAAGCAATACATCAGCGGCCCGTTCTGCATCAGCGGCATCATCGCGCGGCAGGTCGCCACCAGCGACGAACCGAGAATGACGGCGGGCTTCGTCGCTAGCACGTCATTGGCGAGCTGCACCGCGACTTGCGGATTGGTTTGGTCGTCGTGATAGACGAAGGTGAGCTTGTGCCCCTGAATGCCGCCCGAGGCATTGGTCGCGCTCTCGGCGAATTGCAGCGCCTGCCGCTCGCCGTTGCCGAGAAAGGCGCCCGGCCCGCTCAGCGACAAGATCACGTGAATTTCGTAAGGGTCGGCGGCCTGGGCGGGGGAACAGAGTCCGCCGAAAAACAGCGCCGCGGCGGCCAAGGCCGAAGCCGAAGCCGCGAGAAACCTGGTCTTCATGGCCGTGCTCTCCCCTTATGCCGAATGCGGCGCATTATTCATTCCGCGCCTCTTGTGGGCAAGGCCAAACGCCCGATTCTTCGGCATCCGCCCTCACAGGCGCTTGCGCCGCATGCGCGATACCGCGCGGGTCGAGGGCAACCGCCTCTCATCCGCCGTCGCGGCCGCCTCTTCGCGCGCCAGGTTGCGGATCATCGTCAGCAGGGTCTGCCGGGTGATCGCGATATCGGCGGCCCCAACCCCGGCGAGCGCGATCTGGTTGACCTGTTCCGCGAGCGGCACCAGCTTTGCCTTGAGCGAGGCACCCGCCGGCGTCAGATGGACATAGAGATTCTTGCGATTGGTCGATTTCTGTCGGCGCGTCACATAGCCGAGCTTCTGCAGCGCCCGCACCGCCGCAAAAGCGGTCGGCTCCATCACGCCGACCCGCGCGCTCAATTCGCTCTGGGTCAGCCCATCATGCTCCCACAAGACGCGCAGGAACGCCCAGTGGCCGAAAGACACCGCGTGGTCGGTCAAGCGCATCTGCAGGCTGCGACCGAGCCCGCGCGCCGCGTCGCGGATGAGGTGCGCCAAGCGGTCGTTGGGCACGGCTTCGAGCCAATGGCGCAGCATTGCTTGCGCCTCGGCGGCGATCTCCGGCGCCGCTTGCGACTTCATGCCGGCACCTGATGGATGAGCGCGATCTCGCGCCGCTCGGCTGCCGATTGCAGTATGGCAAGACAGACCTCCATCGTCGCCATGCCCCATTCGCCGGAATGCAGCGGTGTCCGACCGTTGACCACCGCGTCGTAAAGCTCGTCGAGCACAGCCTCACGCGACACGGCGGGCTTGGCGAGCGGATGCAGCGCCCATTCGCTGTCGCCATAGACCAGCGTGCCCTGCGGCATCGGCCGCAGATCGGCGCGCTCGCAACTGGCAATGATGAATCCGAAATGCTCGTGATGCGGCGGCGCGCCCGGCGGTGTCGCAGCGTCCGTGCCATAGGCGCGAGTATTCTTGAGAGCGACCTCGGCGCCGGCATCCGCTTGACCGAGCAGCTTGCGCGCTTCGCCATAGCGCGCCGGGTCCTTCAGGCCGCCGGTCTCACCGATCCAGCCCATCAGCTCGTCAGAATCGAAATGCCCATAGCCACTATAGGCGAGGCTGGCGCAGACGCCATCGGCGAAATCGAGGAAGGCGGCATAGGCGCCTTCGCTGCGCCGATCCCGATCCCAGGCGCCGGTCGATGCGCGAACGCTGCGCGCCATGCCGCCGGCGAGCAGGCGCAGAATATCGACCTGATGACTCGCCTGGCTGAACATGACGCCGCCGCCCTGAGCGGTATCGAGTTCGGCCGCGCGGCGCGGCCGATAGAGAAAATCGGTGTAGTTGAGCGCCGTGATCATGCGGAGATTTCCGTAGGCGCCGGAG
>Ga0182015_10006238_pt1 | contig 12053 bp, 9 predicted proteins | sample 712P3MmetaG_FD_120478 | JGI IMG/M metagenome (GOLD analysis project Ga0182015, IMG submission 120478) | Permafrost microbial communities from Stordalen Mire, Sweden - 712P3M metaG | ecosystem: Environmental > Terrestrial > Soil > Wetlands > Permafrost | place: Sweden: Stordalen | collected...
CCAGGTTGTGCAGCACGCCGATTTCGACGAGTTCCCCTTCCTTTGATATGCCGGTACCGTACATGATCTCGAATTCCGCTTCGCGGAACGGCGGCGCGACCTTGTTTTTCACGACCTTGACCCGGGTCAACGAACCGGTGACCTCCTCGCCGCTCTTGATGGCCCCTATGCGCCGGATGTCCAGCCGCACCGATGAATAGAACTTCAAGGCGTTGCCGCCCGTGGTGGTCTCCGGATTGCCGAACATCACGCCGATCTTCATGCGGATCTGGTTGATGAATATCACGATGGTGTTGGATCGCTTGATGTTGCCGGTGAGCTTGCGCAATGCCTGCGACATGAGGCGAGCCTGCAGGCCCATGTGCGAATCACCCATCTCCCCCTCGATCTCGGCTTTCGGGGTGAGCGCCGCGACCGAGTCGACCACCACGACATCCACTGCGCCGGAGCGCACGAGCATGTCGGTGATTTCCAGCGCCTGTTCGCCGGTGTCGGGCTGCGACACCAGCAAGTCGTTCACCTTCACGCCCAACTTCTCCGCGTACACCGGATCGAGTGCGTGCTCGGCGTCCACGAACGCGGCCGTGCCGCCGTTGCTCTGAGCGGAGGCGATGATCGCGAGCGTGAGCGTCGTCTTGCCGGAGGACTCGGGCCCGAAGATCTCGATCACGCGGCCGCGGGGTATTCCCCCGACGCCGAGCGCAATGTCGAGGCCGAGCGATCCCGTCGGGATGGTCTCCACCTCGTAGGTGGCGCCCGCATCGCCCAGGCGCATGACGGAACCTTTTCCAAACTGTTTTTCGATCTGGCTCAGCGCGGCAGCGAGAGCTTTCTTACGATTCTCTTCCATAGGGAGTCCTCGACAAAGTGTGCCGTCATTATTTCATATCCAGCGCCCCGCGCTCATCTCATATGCATCGAAAAAGCAGAGTTTTCTACGCTATGCCGCGGTTATCCAGTAGTGGCCAGGTGTCGACTACTGTATATGCGGGCTCGAAGCCTCGAGTATCGGAGCGCATCAGACAAAACTGGATCACGGGCCAGTCGAAAACGGACAGCGCTTGCGGCGCCGGCGCGTGCGGAACCTTTTTCGCCAAGGTGACATGGGGCCGCAACCGTTTGGCGTTGAGCGCCCACCGATGTGGCGCGAGGTCGCGGTGCAGGTGTTGCCACAATCCTTCCATGGCAGGCGCCGTGCTGCGCACCGCGGCTACGATCACCTCAGGTTTCGGCCAATATTCATACGATTCAAACCGTAGCGTGAATGCGGCGGCCCGCTGACTGCCCCCGATGTGGAGGAGAGTCTGCACCTGCGATGTGTCGACCTCGCCGATGAACGCAATCGTCATGTGGTAGTTGTTGCGCGGCACCAGACGCGACTGCGATCCCATCGGCAGTGCTGCGGCTGCCTGCGCGATGCGCTCGCGCGTCGCGGCGTCCGGAACCGCGGCGAAGAACAGTCGAACCCGGGTGGCGTCGGTTATTCCCACGCGCCCGCCGTCACCGGATCAGCATGCCGGCCATCGCCGCCCGCACGGTCTTGCGTCGCACGGTGTCGCGGTCGCCCTTGAATTGCCTTAGTTCGACGCTTACGCGGCTCATCCTCCCACGCTTGATGGCCCACGCCATCCAGACGGTGCCCACCGGCTTGCCCGGCACGGCCCCGCCCGGCCCGGCAATGCCTGTCACGGCGACGGCAAGGTGCGCGCCCGACCTCGCCAGCGCACCGCGCGCCATCGCCCGTGCTGCCGCCTCGCTCACGGCGCCATCGGCCTTGAGGACCGACCTCGGCACACCGAGCCGGTGCAATTTCGCCTCATTGCTGTAGGTGACGAAGCCTTCCGCAAACCACTGCGAGCTCCCTGCGATGTCGGTCAACACCTTCGCGATCCACCCGCCGGTACACGACTCGGCCGTGGCCGCCATCCGCCCGGTTCGCGTGAGGTGCCGCCCCACTCGCATCGCCAGGCGCTTCAGCGCCCCATCTGTTGGCTTCATGGACGCTACACCGGCACCTTGCCGCTCCAACCCGGCAGGTAGCGCGCCGCGTGCGAGCGCGCCAATCGCGTGCCCTCGCGAACGGCGCGACGCGGATCCTTTTTGATGAGGCGCTCGGTAACCAGTGGCCGGAAGAAATCCGCCCAGAGAAACTCGACGAACGGCGCCTGGTCTTTCGCAAAACCGCCGGCGATGCGCACCAGGCCGGCCAGGCTCCGGTAAGGGTCGTCCTTGAGCTGCGACAGCCGCAGCGGCATCTCTAGATAATCCCGTCGCCTGCCCAGGTTGTCGTACGGATGGCTCCATGCCCGAAATTCCATGGTTCGCCAGAACACCAACGGCGCCAGCCACGACATGTCATCCAGGGTGAGTACGAACACCTCCTCGATTCCCTCATCGAGCAACGCTATTCCCAAGTGGTGATGATCGACGATGAAATATTCCCTGCCCGGACCGAGCACCGCCGGAAAGGCATGATGCTCGAGCTGGACCTTCCGTTCCTTCTTTCCGAGCCGCGCCCACTGGCGGGCCTTCAGCTCGACCTCGGCGTAGCCGACGGAGAACTGCGTGGGGCGCAGCCGCTTCAGCTGTGCGCGGGCCAGCGCAGGATTGCGAGTCACGTGATACATCCCTCGAGCTCCCTTTTCCCCGGGCTGCCCCAATACCTCAGCGGCAGCTACTGCAGTTTCTGGCTTTTGAAGACGTAGTTCACTACGTTTGTCAGCGTGTCGCCGGTTTCGGGAAGTACCCTTGTGGGGAAAGGCTCCCAAGTCTGAAAAATATTTTGCGCGGGCGCCGGAACGCGGAGACTATTGTAGAAGTCCACGTTCCTTTTGGCCTTGCTGACCCACAGGGTGTCGGTCGTGCCCGGGGGTTGTCCGCTATTGCGAATCAATCCGTACGGGATTCCCGCACCTTTCTCACCCTCGGCTCCCTTCAATGCCGCTTGAACCGCGGCCGTGTTCGTTCCCCAGCCAGGCTGAAACGCATCGTCATGAAAGAAGGCGAAGGACACGCCGGCGGCATGGCGATACGCAGCGGCCCACTCCGCCATTTGGGGACCGGTCATGCCGAATTCGACGTCGCCGACCTGAATGGCGGGGAACACGGCCTGATAGGCGGCATAAAAATTGGCCACGTTCTCGGCCAGGTCCGATAAAGATTTCAATGGGCAAGACGCAGCGTGGTTGTTGTAGAAATCGACCGGCTCGTCCATGGCAGCATAGGCGAGAGTGCCGCCCAGGCTTTGAACCTCCAGGGCAATTTCGGTCGCCTGCGCGGGTCCCGAGGGAATTCCCACCCCCTCGCCCTTGACGGTCTGGTTGATGCAGGTAACCGGCTCGGCCTCGATTGCGAGGGCGATATGGTGTGCCTTCAAGAACTCGATGATCGTTCGCAGGTTTTCGGGAGAATGAACTTTTCCTTGAAAATACTGAAAGTTTTGGGTGTAAAGCTTGACGACATTGATATGCGAAAATGCAACCTGCCAGCCTGGTGCCCCCTCTTGGAAAAGCTGCATGAAATCCGGAGCGCCGGGGCGCGCCGCGCCGTATCCGCCGAAGGGATCGACCGGAGCGAGCCAGTTCAGATTCTGCCCGGCGCCCCATACGACTTGCCCGGCACGGTAGCTTTGTTGGGTCGTCTTGCCGAATTGCACAAAGGGCTGCAGCTTTGGCGTCGTGGTCCGAATGCTCAAGTAGGGGGGCGCCGGGGATAGCACAAGCACGGCGCCCGGATTTCCGTATGTTGCGGTGTTCCAGTAAGCGGTGGAACCGTTCTTGTACAAAACCAAATTACCGTCCGGCTGCAGCGCCGCCATGCATTTGTCCGCGCAGCTCCCCGCGGTATTTGACTCCCATAGCACCAACTTGCCGGGTGAACGATGGAGAACGAGATTTCCGTTGGCCTCCATGCTGAGCGTCAAATTGTTGCTCGTAATGGGCGAAGCGCCGGCCGCGAGATTGAACGAGCTGCAGGTGGTCGAGTCGCCGGCGCTTGGGCTGCAGGCCGGAGAGGGCGGCGTGCTCGTCGGAGCCGCCTGGCCCTGAGCCAGTCGCAGCGCTGCGCCCGGGGCACCGCCCGGCGGAATACAGCAAAAAATGAAAACCGCCAGCTTGACAACGGCGGCGAACTTGAAATGTTTCATGGTCGACTCAGGAACGCGTCTCGTTTTTCCGGATCTGATGCCTTTCGATGATAGCAGTACCGGCATTCGAATTGCATTCCGGTGCCCCCTCGCTCACACATTGGCCTCCAATGACCGCCTCCATCCGGCCCGCATCCGGTGTGCGGCGAAATAGGAGCCCATCACTCCGCGCAACGGTTCCGGATGGCGAGGTTCTCGCTGCTATTCACGGTGCCGCGAACGTGCCGTTGATGAGATACAGTGCCTGCACGCCCGCGGTGGCGCCTGGCCCGATCCAAGCGAGGCCAGCGAACGCAAATCGGCATGAACACGCTTTTTGGCGAAGTGACGTTGGTTCCGTGGATAATTTGGACGCAAAGCAAGCCGGCGAGCCCCCGGTGACTCCCGAGCACACCCCCATGATGCAGCAGTACCTGCGCATCAAGGCGCAGCATCCCGACGTGCTGCTGTTCTACCGCATGGGTGATTTCTATGAAATGTTCTACGAGGATGCGCGTCTCGCCGCGGAGTTGTTGGACATTGCGCTCACCCAGCGCGGGAGCTCGGCCGGCGCCCCTATTCCCATGGCCGGTGTGCCCGCGGTCACCCTCGATACCTATCTGGTGAAATTGGTCCGAAAGGGACGCTCCGTTGCCATCTGCGAGCAGCGCGGCGAGCCCGGCAGGGCCAAAGGTCCGATGGAGCGGGAAGTGGTGCGCATCGTGACGCCAGGCACGGTCACGGATGAAGCGCTGCTGGAGGAACGCCGCGACACGCTGCTCGCAAGCGTTTTCGGCTCCGGTGCGCGCTTCGGTCTCGCGTGGCTCGATCTGTCGGCCGGCCGGTTCAGCGTCATGGAACTCAACGGATTGGCGGCTCTCGACGCCGAAATCGAGCGATTGAGTCCCGCCGAAATCCTGCTCCCCGAGGGAGAACAATCCGCCCTCGGCGCGGGGGATGGCCATACCCGGCCCTGGCGATTGCGCGCACCCTGGCATTTCGACACCGAATCGGCGACGCGGGCGCTCACCGCGCAATTTCATACGCACGATCTGGCCGGATTCGGTTGCGCCGACAAGCCCCTGGCCATCGCCGCCGCGGGCGCGCTGCTCGCCTACGTGCGCGAAACCCAGAAGGCGGCCTTGCCGCATTTGCTATCGATCACCACCGAGGAGCGCGACGCGGCGCTCATCATGGATCCCGCGACGCGCCGCAATCTCGAATTGGATGACAGCCTCTCCGGCAAGCCCGAGCTCACGCTCGCCGGAGTGTTCGATCGCACGGCCACCGCCATGGGCGGGCGCCTGCTGCGGCGCTGGCTGCATCGGCCGCTGCGCGATCACCATGCGTTGCGGATGCGCTATCACGCGGTGGCGACGCTCATCGAGGGCGCCCGTCACATGCGTCTCGCGGAGCTGTTTCGCCCCATCGGCGACCTGGAGCGGATATTGGCCCGCGTCGCGCTGCGCTCCGCGCGGCCGCGGGACCTGACGCAATTGCGCACCGCCCTGGGCCAGTTGCCCGACCTGCATGCGTCGCTGCGCACCATGCTCGCGGCATCGCCCTCGCCTCTGGTCGAGACACTGAACGCGGAAGTGGAGGACCATTGCGACGCACACTCCGTGCTGACGCGCGCCATCGGGGAATCGCCGCCGCATTTCCTGCGCGACGGCGGCGTGATCGCACCCGGCTACGATGCCGAGCTCGATGAGCTGCGCCTGCTGGGCAGCGACACCGAACAGTTCCTCCTGGAACTCGAACGGCGGGAGCGCGAGCGCACCGGCCTTTCCAGCCTGAAGCTGGGATTCAACCGGGTGCAGGGTTTCTTCATCGAGGTCAACCGCAGCCAGGCCGACCGCGTTCCCTCCGAGTACTTGCGGCGTCAGACGGTCAAATCCGCCGAGAGGTTCATCACACCCGAGCTGAAATCCTTCGAGGACAAGGTGTTGGGCGCCCGCGACCGTGCACTGGCGCGCGAGAAGGAGCTATACGAGGCGCTGCTGGAATTGTTGACGGCGCGGCTGCCGGCTCTGCAGCGAACCACCGCGGCGATCGCCCAGCTGGACGTGCTCGCCTGCTTTGCCGAGCGCGCCGCCGCCCTCGACTGCACCCAGCCGGAGTTGGTGGGCCATCCTGCACTTCTCATCAACCAAGGGCGGCATCCGGTGGTGGAGTGCGCCAGCCGGGAGCCTTTCATTCCCAATGATCTGCGCTTCGACGACTCGCGGCGCATGCTCATCATCACGGGCCCGAACATGGGCGGCAAGAGCACCTACATGCGCCAGACCGCGCTCATTGCCATTCTTGCGCACATCGGTTGCTTCGTGCCCGCGAAGCGCGCCGTTCTGGGACCGCTCGATCGCATCTTCACGCGCATCGGCGCCTCCGACGATCTGGCCGGCGGCCGCTCGACATTCATGCTGGAAATGACGGAAACGGCGAATATACTCAACAACGCCACCGACAAGAGCCTGGTGCTGATGGACGAGGTCGGCCGCGGCACCAGCACCTTCGATGGGCTGTCGCTGGCATGGGCCTGCGCCGCATTCATCGCCGCGAGGATCCGCGCGTTCACGCTGTTCGCCACGCATTATTTCGAGCTCACCAGTCTTGCCTCCGAAGCGGCCGGGGTGGCGAACGTTCACGTCGAAGCCGTCGAGCACGGCGACAAACTCGTGTTCCTGCACAGCGTGAAGGAGGGCCCGGCCAATCAAAGCTACGGTTTGCAGGTTGCGGCGCTCGCGGGGATTCCGAAGTCCGTTACAGCCAGGGCGAAAAGATACTTGACCGAACTGGAACGCGAACGCGACGCCTTGCGCAGCGCTACATCGCCACAGGCCGAGCTTGCGCTCACGGTAGCGCCGGGGCCGGAGACGCCGCCGGAGTCGCCGGTGCTGGAAGCCCTGCGCAGGATCGATCCGAACTCCGTGAGTCCGCGCGAGGCGCTAGAGTTGCTGTTTCGATTGAAGCACTTGGACGGCGCCGACTAGGAGCCTGTCCGCTTGGACTAAGGCGTCTCGAACCGGCCGTCCCGCAGGAATGCAGCCACCTGCCGGGCCGCATCGGGCGAAAGCACCAACCCCGTGTGGCTCACGGGCAGCTTGAGCTGCATGGTGGCGCCGGGCAGGTCGGTTTCCGCGACCAGAACCGTGCCGTCATTGGGACCGTCCAGCGGACCGAGTATTTTTCCCAGCCCGAATCCCAGCTCACCCGCTATGACGCCGAGTTCGCGCTCGCCCCGCCAACGACGCTCCCGCGGCGCCAGCAGCACGTCTTGCGCCGTCCGGCCCAACAGGTTGCGCCCGAGCGGCAGACGCGCCAGCCTCGCGGCTGACAGGCTGCCGCGCACCGGCGATCCCGTCAGCACGACCCGGCCGGGCGGCAGCAGCCACGCCCCCTGCTTCGCGAGCCGCCGTTCGAACAGCTCCAGGACGACCAGGCCGCCCATGCTGTGCGCAACCAGGTGGACCGCGTCGGCGGAAATGGCCTGCAGGTACCGCTCCAGCGCCTCGGCATTTTGCGCAACTCCGGTGCGCACGGAGGAATACGAGAATACGCGGGTCTGCGCCCCGAGCGCCCGAGACAACCGGCGCCGAAGCAGCAGCGACTCCCCGCCGCCGAACCAGAGCCCATGGACGTACACGACGACGACGCCCATCCTAAGGGGCTCCTAACGGCGCAACTGCTGGATGACCGTGCGATTCGTGCTCGAGGAGGCGATGTCCACGGCTTCTGCGGACGGCACCCAGCGGTACTGCGCGTGTTCCGCCGCGCTCAGGGTCACCGGCACCCGGCGCAGCAGTTTCAACGCGAAGCCGTGTTCCAGATTGCGCGTGATGCCGGGCGCATAGGTCTTGCCAAATGCGGGCAGAATGTCGTACACCTGGGTCCAATGCAGATTTCGCAGCAACCCCTGCGTGATCCCGGTCTCCTCGAGGACCTCGCGGCGGGCCGCCTCGTCCGCCGTCTCGCCCCATTCGAGGCTTCCGGTCACGGATTGCCAGAACCCGGGCGGCCTCCGGCGCTCGAGCAATAGAAACTCGCCTTCCGCCGTGTAGATCACGATCAACACGGATTCCGGGCGCCTAAACGTCTCCAATTAGGAACCTACTCGACCTTGAGCGGAGCACGCACGCGAATGTGCAGCTCCTTGAGCTGCGCCTCGCTCACTTCCGTGGGTGCATCCATCAAGGGATCCGCCGCCGTCTGGGTCTTGGGGAAGGCGATCACGTCGCGAATGGAGTCCGCCCCCGCCATCAACATCGCCAGCCGGTCCAGGCCGAATGCGATGCCGCCGTGCGGCGGCGCGCCGTACTTGAGCGCGTCGAGCAGAAACCCGAACTTCACGCGGGCCTCCTGCGGCGAAATGCCCAGCAGGTCGAACACCACCGACTGCAGTTCCTGTGTATGGATGCGCACCGATCCGCCGCCGATCTCCGAGCCGTTGAGGACGAGATCGTAGGCCTTGGCAATGGCCTCCCCGGGACTCGCCGCGAGCGCCGCGTAGTCCAGGTTCACGGGACTGGTGAAGGGGTGGTGCATGGCCGCCCAACGCTTGGCATCCGGGTCATACTCGAACATCGGAAAATCCACCACCCACAACGGGCGCCACCCGGATTCGACGAGCTTCAGATCCTGCCCCACCTTCAGGCGCAGCGCACCAAGAGCATCGCTCACCACTTTGTGCGAATCGGCGCCGAAAAATATCAGGTCGCCGTCGCATGCCGACGTGCGCTCGAGAATTCCCGCAATCGCCGCATCGCTCAGGAACTTCAAGATCGGCGACTGTAATCCGTCGCGGCCCCTGGCGATTTCGTTGACTTTGACGTAGGCCAGTCCCTTGGCGCCGTAGCGCGCCACGTAGGTTGCGTAATCGTCGATCTCCTTGCGCGACAGCTTGCCGCCCTGCGGCACGCGCAACGCCGCCACCCTGCCCCGCGGATCCGCGGCCGGACCGGCAAACACCTTGAAATCGCAATCCTTGACCAGATCCGCCACGTCCTGAAGTTCCAGCGGCACGCGCAAGTCCGGCTTGTCGGATCCATACCGACGCAGCGCCTCGGCATAGGTCATGCGCGGCAACGGGTCCGGCAACTGGACGCCGAGCACCTGCTTGAACAGGTGGCGCACCAAGCCTTCCATCAATCGTTGAATATCCTTTTGGTCCAGAAAGGATGTTTCGATGTCGAGCTGCGTGAATTCCGGCTGCCGATCCGCGCGCAAGTCCTCGTCGCGGAAGCACCTGACGATCTGATAATAGCGGTCGAAACCCGCGATCATCAGGAGCTGCTTGTAGATCTGCGGAGACTGCGGCAATGCGAAGAACTTGCCGGGATGCGTGCGGCTCGGCACCAGGTAATCACGCGCTCCCTCGGGCGTGGCCTTCGACAGCATCGGCGTTTCGATGTCGACGAATCCCGCATCGTCCAGGTAATGGCGCATCGCGCGCGTGATGCGATGACGCAGCAGCAGGCGCTCGCGCATCTCCTCGCGGCGCAGATCGATGTATCGAAAGCGCAGCCGCACCTCCTCGCTGACGCTTTCATCCAGCTGGAACGGCAGTGGCTCGGACCGGTTCAATATCTCGAGCTCCTGGCACAGCAGCTCGACCTGACCGGATTTCAGGTTGACATTGGCTGTCCCGGAAGGCCGCATCCGCACCAGGCCGGTAACCTTCAGGACGTATTCGTTGCGCACGCGCTCGGCCATGGCGAACACCGCGGCCCGGTCCGGATCGAACACGACCTGAAGAAGGCCCTCCCGGTCGCGCAGATCCACGAAGATGACCCCGCCGTGGTCCCGGCGTCGATGCGCCCAACCGGCCACCGTCACCACCTGACCGATCAACGATTCGCCGACCTGGCCGCAATAGTGGGTGCGCATCACGCCCGCCGCCGCGACTTCATCGCGGTCTTCTTGACCGTCTTCGCGGGTTTCCTGAGGCCGGGCTTTGCCGCCGCCCCCCGCTTGGAAGGAGCGCCGCCCGCGGGCTTCTTCTGGGATTCCGCCGCCGCGGGCTTTTCCGCAGGCTTGTCGGCGGCCTTCTCCGCGGGCTTCGTGCCGTCCTTTGCACCGACGTCCGTGGCTTTGGCGTCGGCCGCCGCCGGCTTGTCTTCCTTCGGCGCATCCGCCTCCGGACGGTCCGCCAGATTTTTCTTGTTGTCCTTATCGCCTTTGAAATCAGTCTCGTACCAGCCCCCGCCCTTCAGGCGAAACACCGGCGCCGACATCAGCCGCGTCAGCTGCGACTTGCCGCAATCCGGACACTTCCGCAAGGGCGAGTCGTTGACCTTCTGCATGGCCTCCAAAGTGTGGCCGCAGCTTTTGCACTGATACTCGTAAAAAGGCATGAATTTCCTCGTAATCCCTGTCGGCTCAAGTATAGCGAAGCTGTGGCCGGGGCGCCCGCCGCGACCTGTGCCTCCCCGGATTCACGACTAATGCAGCCGTTCTTTTTCGAAAATCAGCGCATCCCGCTTCAGCCGCGCTATCACGCGGTCCCCGGCGATGAAGTCTCCACGCAAGATCCGTTGCGCCAGCGGATTTTCGATCTGCGATTGAATCGCTCGCTTCAAGGGACGTGCGCCATAGACCGTGTCGAAGCCGGCCTCGCCGATCTTGTCGCGTGCTTCATCGTCCAGTGAAAGCTGAATGTCGCGCTCCGCAAGACGCTGCCGCAGCCGCCCCAACTGGATGTCCACGATGGCACGGATCTGTTCCCGGCCGAGCGAATGGAATACCACGATGTCGTCGACGCGGTTGATGAACTCGGGCCGAAAGTGCTGCGTGACCACCTGCATGACGGCCGCCTTCATTTTCGCGTAATCCGCCGATCCGCCCATCTCCTGGATGATCTGACTGCCCAGATTCGACGTCATGATGACCACCACGTTGCGGAAGTCGACCGTGCGCCCCTGACCGTCGGTGAGCCTCCCGTCGTCCAAGCCCTGGAGCAGCACATTGAACACATCCGGATGCGCCTTCTCGATTTCATCGAGCAGGATGACGCAGTACGGCCGGCGGCGCACCGCCTCGGTCAAATAGCCGCCCTCTTCGTAACCGACGTATCCCGGCGGTGCGCCGATCAGGCGCGCGACCGAATGCTTCTCCATGAACTCCGACATGTCGATGCGCACCAAGGCGCCTTCCGTGTCGAACATGAATTCGGCCAACGCCTTGCACAGCTCGGTCTTGCCCACGCCGGTCGGACCCAGGAACATGAACGAACCGCTGGGCCGGTTCGGGTCGGACAATCCCGCGCGGGAACGGCGTATGGCATCGGCCACCGCCTTGACGGCCTCGTTCTGGCCCACCACGCGCCGATCGAGCACTTCCTCCATGCGCAGCAATTTGTCGCGCTCGCCTTCGAGCATGCGCGACACCGGAATACCGGTCCACTTGGACACCACCTCCGCGATCTCCACGTCGGTCACGGAAGTGCGCAACAACTGGTTCGGCTTGCTTTCGACCTCCAGCGCCTTGGCGAGGCGCTGTTCGAGCGCCGGAATTCGGCCGTACTGCAGTTCGGACATGCGCGCGAGATCCTGCGCGCGCCGCGCCGTATCCAGATCCTGGTGCGCCCGCTCGAGTTCCTCCTTGATGTGCGCCGCGCCCTGCACGCTCGCCTTCTCGGCCTTCCAAACCTCCTCGAGATCCGAGTACTCCTTCTGCAGCGCCTGCAGCGCTTCCTCCAGCGTCGAGAGCCGCTTGCGGGAGGCTTCGTCGACCTCCTTCTTCAGCGCCTCGCGCTCGATCTTCAGCTGAATGATGCGCCGGTCGAGCTTGTCCAGCACTTCGGGCTTGGAGTCGATTTCCATGCGGATCAGCGAACCCGCCTCGTCGATCAGGTCGATGGCCTTGTCGGGCAGCTGACGGTCCGCGATGTATCGATGCGACAGCGTTGCCGCCGCCACGATCGCCGGATCGGTGA
>Ga0182015_10006239_pt1 | contig 12050 bp, 12 predicted proteins | sample 712P3MmetaG_FD_120478 | JGI IMG/M metagenome (GOLD analysis project Ga0182015, IMG submission 120478) | Permafrost microbial communities from Stordalen Mire, Sweden - 712P3M metaG | ecosystem: Environmental > Terrestrial > Soil > Wetlands > Permafrost | place: Sweden: Stordalen | collected...
CGGCCGCGTCGGAGACCGGGTTCACGGTTTCCGGCGCGGACGTGGTGAGGATCAGGTCGACGTTCTGCGCGTTGATGAGGTCGCTCGCGGCCTGGGCCGCACGGGTTCCCGACTGACTGTCCTCGTCGATGATCTGGACGTTGTACTTCTTGCCGCCGATGGTCAGCCCACTCGCGAACGCCTTCTTCGCCAGTGAGATGACGTAGGGATCCGGCTCGCCGAAACCGGCGTCGGGTCCGGTCAGCGGGCTGACGAACCCGATCTTGATCGTCCCCGCGCTGGAGGATCCGCCGGTGGTGCCGAGGGCCGAGCCGCACGCCTCGATGAGGCCACCGCCCGCGAGGGTGAGGGTTCCGGCGCCGATCGCCTTGAGGACGTCACGACGCGACAGCTCGTGGCCTGCGACCAGGCGTTCGACGAAGTTGACGCCGCCTGCTTTGACGAGGGCGTCCTCCTGGGACATGGCTAGCACCCCGCACTACCCGGTTGCAGAAATGTTCGCATAGCGAACCCGCGTTCTCTGAATGAACGTAGCATATCCTTGGGAGGGCAGGCAAGTGCGCGAAACGCCGACCATTGAACGAAATGGCTTATGGTTGCGACTACGAGTGTGCGCTACGCGAACATGTTGATCTGTGAGCATGGCTGAGATCGTCTCGCTGTCCGACGGCATCGCCGCGGTCGTCCACGATGGCGACACGCTGGTGATGGAGGGATTCACCCATCTCATCCCTTTCGCCGCCGGCCACGAGATCATTCGCCAGGGACGTCGCGACCTGACCCTGGTGCGGATGACGCCCGATCTCATCTACGACCAACTGATCGGCATGGGGTGCGCGTCCAAGCTGATCTTCTCGTGGGGCGGCAACCCGGGAGTTGGATCACTGCACCGGTTCCGCGACGCAGTGGAGAACGCCTGGCCGCTGCCCATCGACCTCGAGGAGCACAGCCACGCCGGCATGGCGAACCGGTACCTCGCCGGGGCGAGCGGACTTCCCTTCGCGGTGCTTCGCGGCTATGTCGGCACGGACCTCGTGGCGCAGACCGACACCATCCGCTCGATCACGTGTCCCTTCACCGGCGAAGTGCTCACCGCGGTCCCGGCGCTGTCACCCGACGTCACGATCATCCACGCGCAGCGCGCGGACCGAAAGGGCAACGTGCAGATGTGGGGGATTCTCGGCGTGCAGAAGGAAGCGGTGCTCGCCGCGAAGCGATCCCTGATCACCGTCGAGGAGATCGTCGATAGCCTCGATCCCCAGCCACAGGAGGTCGTGCTTCCGTCCTTCGCCACCACGTACGTCGCCGTGGCTCCGGGCGGTGCGCACCCGTCGTATGCGCAGGGATATTCCCTGCGCGACAACGCGTTCTATACAGAGTGGGACGCGATCAGCAAGGACCGCGACACCTTCCTGCGCTGGATGGACGAGAACGTTATGCGCCGGGCACCGGCGGCGTGACCGCCGCATACACCTCCGACGAGATGATGACCGTCGCCGCTGCGCGCCAGCTGCACAACGGCACCGTCTGCTTCGTCGGCATCGGACTGCCGAGCACCGCGGCGAACCTCGCGCGTGTGACGAGCGCTCCCGACGTGGTGCTGATCTACGAGTCGGGAACGCTCGGCGCCAAGCCCGCGCGCCTGCCGCTGTCGATCGGCGACGGCATCCTCGCCGAGACGGCGGACGCGGTCGTGAGCGTTCCCGAGGTCTTCAACTACTGGCTGCAGCCGGGCCGGATCGACGTCGGCTTCCTCAGCGCGGCCCAGATCGACCGCTACGCCAATATCAACACCACAGTGATCGGCTCCGACTACCGCCACCCCAAGGTCCGGCTCCCGGGTGCGGGAGGCGCTCCCGAGATTGCGGCCTCCTGCCGCGAGGTGGTCGTGGTGCTGCGTCAGACCCTGCGGACGTTCGTCGATCGCGTCGACTTCATCACGTCAGTCGGCTTCGGACAGGGCCCCGGCGATCGCCAGCGTCTCGGTCTCAGCGGCTCTGGACCACGTGTGGTCATCACCGACTTCGGCATCCTGACTCCCGACCCTGAAACCTGCGAGCTCACCCTGGTGAGCGTCCACAACGGGTCGACGGCCGAGGACGCCCGGGCTGCGACCGGCTGGCCACTTGCGGTATCGCCCGACCTCGCGACCACGGACCCGCCGACGGAGGAGGAGCTCACCGTGCTCCGCCGTCTCGAGGCGACCCAGGGCGCGTGAGCGAGGACGTCTTCATCCTGGATGCGGTGCGCACGCCGATCGGTCGGCACGGCGGTGCTCTTGCGGGCGTGCGCCCCGACGATCTTGCGGCGGGAGTGATCGGAGCGCTCGTGCAGCGGAGTCCGAACCTCGACCCCGCGGAAATCGGTGACGTGGTCTTCGGGGACAACAACGGCTCGGGCGAGGACAACCGCAACGTCGCGCGCATGGCGCTGCTGCTCGCCGGCGTTCCGCCGAGTGTGCCGGGGACGACGGTTAACCGCCTCTGTGGCTCCGGCCTCGAGGCGGTGATCACCGCGAGCCGTGCGATCGCCGTGGGTGACCACTCCGTGTGCATCGCCGGCGGAGTCGAATCGATGAGCCGCGCGCCGTGGGTGATGCTCAAGCCGGAGCGCGGTTACCCGCGCACCAACGAGACCATGTGGTCGACGACGCTCGGGTGGCGCATGGTCAATCCGCGCATGCCGGGGAACTGGACGATCTCGCTCGGCGAGGGCGCGGAGCTGCTGGCATCGAAGTACTCGATCAGCCGCGAGGAACAGGACGCGTTCGCGGTGCGCAGTCATCGGCAGGCCGCCGCCGCGTGGGACGTAGGGCGCTACGCCGCCGAGGTGGTGCCGGTGGAGGGAACCGACCTCGCTCGTGACGAGTGCATCCGCCCGGACAGCACGATCGAAGCGCTTGCCAAGCTGCGTCCGGCATTCCGGCCGGACGGCACCGTGACCGCGGGAAACGCATCACCGCTCAACGACGGTGCCGCAGCGGTGCTGCTCGGCGATGCCGAGGCCGCGCGGCGGGCAGGTCGCGAGCCGCTGGCGCGCATCGTCGCCCGTGCCGTCAGCGCGGTTGAGCCGCCGCTCTATGGGATCGGCCCGGTCGCCGCGGCCAACACGGCGCTCCGTCGCGCCGGCATCGCATGGAAGGATCTCGCTGTCGTCGAATTGAACGAGGCATTTGCTGCGCAGTCGCTTGCCTGCCTGCGCGACTGGCCCGACCTCGACCCGGAGAAGGTGAATCCGAACGGTGGCGCGATCGCGATCGGTCATCCCATCGGGTGCTCCGGAGCGCGGATCATCGGTTCGCTCGCGCATGAGTTGCACCGGCGGGGTGGCGGCTACGGTCTCGCCGCGATCTGCATCGGGGTGGGCCAGGGGCTCGCCGTGGTGCTGAGGGCTGAATGACGACATCGTCTCGATCCGTCCATCCGCCCAACGACTATCCGGCGTACGGATCAACAGCGCTTCGGGCGCCGAAACAGCCACTGCGTGTGCTCCCGGCGAGACTTGGCGAGCTCACCGCACCATTGCTGGCCGGCGAGACGATCGGTGCTCTCGACCACGACCTGACCCGGCAGCACGACGCCGACCCGCTCGGCGAGCGGATCAGCATCAGCGGGCGCGTCTTTGACCAGGACAGGAACCCCGTCGCCGGCGCGCTCATCGAGGTCTGGCAGGCGAACGCCGCCGGTCGCTACGCGCACCTGTCGGATCAGCACCCCGCACCGCTCGATCCCAACTTCAGCGGCGCCGGCCGCTGTCTCACCGAGGCTGACGGTGGGTACCGGTTCGTGACCATCAAGCCGGGCGCGTACCCGTGGCGCAACCATCCCAACGCTTGGCGGCCGGCGCACGTGCATTTCTCGGTGTTCACGCCCGCAATCGCGCAGCGCCTGGTCACCCAGATGTACTTTCCGGGCGACCCGCTCTTCGATCAGGACCCGATCTTCAACTCGGTGCCGGACCCGGATGCCCGACAGCGACTCGTCGCGCGGTGGTCGCTCGAGCTCACCGAACCGGAGTGGTCGCTCGGCTATGCGTGGGACATCGTGGTGGCGGGGCGTGATGCCACGCCGCTCGACGATGATGGGGCGGAATGACGCTGCCGCTCACGCCGTCGCAGACCGTCGGGCCGTTCTTTCGCATCGGGCTCTCGACCACCATCGGATCACACGTCGTCCATGAGGGAATGCCCGGGGCGGTGCGCATCTCGGGCCAGGTGTTCGACGGCGCCGGTGAACCCGTGCCGGACGCGCTCATCGAGACGTGGCAGCCGGAGGGCGCCGGGCGGTGCGCAACCGACGACGAGGGGCATTTCGCCATCGTCACCATCAAGCCGGCGCAGGACGGCGGCGCGACGGGCGCGCCGCACCTCGATGTTTCTGTCTTCGCGCGGGGACTGCTCACGCGCCTTGTGACGCGCGTGTATTTTCCCGACGAGCACGCCGCGAACGGTGCGGACCCGGTGCTCCGAACCCTCTCTCCCGACGAGTGCTCGACGCTCGTGGCGGTGCGAGAGGAAGGTGGTCTTCGATTCGACATCCACCTCCAAGGCGCGCGTGAGACTGTCTTCTTCGACCGCTGAGGGCATCGTCGATCCCCTCTTCGGCAGCGCCGCGGTGGATGCCGCGGTGAGCGATGAGGCCTGGCTCCAGGCGATGCTCGACTTCGAAGCGGCGCTGGCCGAGTCGGAAGCGGAAGCCGGGCTCGTTCCGGCACCGCTTGCGGCGGAGATTGCCGCCGCATGCCGCGCGGAATCCTTTGACATGGCGGAGATCGGACGTCGTGCTGTCGGCTCCGGCAATCCCGCGGCGCCGCTCGTGCGAGTGTTGATGAACGCCGTCTCCCCGGCGGCGCGGGAGTACGTCCATCTGGGTGCCACCAGTCAGGACGTCATCGACACAGCGCTGTCGTTGATGGCGCGGCGAGCGCTCGACGTGATCCTCGATGACCTGTCCCAGGTGTCGTCTGCCTGCGGGGACCTGATGGAGACGCACGCGCACACGCTCATGACCGCGCGGACGCTGCTGCAGCCGGCGGTCCCGACGACGCTGGGCTACAAAGCCGCCGGCTGGATGGTCAGCGTCGACGAGGCACGCGTGCTGTTGCGACGTGTGCGCTTCGAACGTCTGGCGGTGCAGTTCGGCGGCGCGGCGGGAACGCTCGCGTCACTGAAGGGTGCAGGCGTCGACGTCGCGCGACGTCTCGCCACGCGCCTCGGGCTCGGAGATCCCGCGCTCCCGTGGCACACGGATCGCACCCGCATCGCCGAGCTCGCGGCCGCGCTCGGAACCGCCGTTGGCGTCCTCGGCAAGTTCGCCCGCGACGTCACTCTGCTCGCCCAATCCGAAGTTGCCGAGGCGGAAGAATCGGAGCCGGGGACGTCGTCGACGTTGCCACAGAAGCGAAACCCGGTACGGGCCGTGCTCATCCTGGCGGCGGCGGCGCGCGCACCCGGGCTGGTCGGGACGCTGTTCAGCACAATGGTGCAGGAGCACGAGCGCGCCACGGGAGCGTGGCACGCGGAGTGGGATGCCATCCGCGACCTGCTCCGCATCACGGGCGGCGCAAGTCATCACGCGGCGGCGTTGCTGAGCTCGCTGCAGGTCGAGCCGGCACGCATGGCTGAGAACCTCGATGCTGACGGCGGCCTGGCGATGGCGGAGCATCTCGCGCTTGAGCTCTCGCGACGCGTGGAACGCGCCACAGCACGCGACATCGTGCGCCGCTGCAGCGAGGAGTCCATCGAGCGTCATATTCGTTTTGCAGAGGTCGTCCGCGACGATGCCGAGGTGCGTAAGCACCTCTCCGACGAGCAGCTCACCGCGGCGCTCGATCCTGCCGGCTATCTCGGGTCGATCGATGAGCTCATCCGCCGCGCGGCAGAGGCGCACAGCGACGCCGGTGTGCAGCGATGAGCGTCGAGGTCGCGTTTTCGTGGATCGGAGATCGTGAGAGGCCGGTGCTGGTGATGAGCAGCGCGCTCGGCACGTCGCGCGCGGTGTGGGACAGCCAGCATTCGCTCGGCGACCAGTACTCGCTGCTGCTGTACGACCATCGCGGTCTGGGCGAATCGCCTGCACCACCAGGGCCGTACAGCGTCGCCGAGCTCGGCTCGGACGTCATTGCCCTGCTCGACAAGCTCGGTCTCACGTCGGTGGCTTTCTGCGGACTCTCGCTGGGGGGGCTGGTGGGACTCTGGCTCGCGGCACATCATCCGTCGCGCATCAGCACGCTCATCGCGATGGCCTCGCTCTCACGCCTTCAGCCGGCGGATCGATATGTCGAGCGCGCTGCCGCAGTCCGAGCGGACGGCATCGAGCCGGTTGCGTCAGGCGTTGCTGCCCGCTGGTTCACGCCGCACTTCGCCCAGGAGCATCCGTCGACGCTGCGGCGATTCACGGATGCGCTGGCGGGCATGAGCGCCGAAGGCTACGCGAGTTGCTGCGAGGCGATCGCGACCTGTGACCTGCGCACTCATATACGCAAGATCCATGCGCGAACGCTGATCATCGCCGGCGCTGACGATCCGGTCGTCCCAGCCGCGAGCGCGATCATGTTCGGCGCGTCGCTCCGCGATGGGAGCGTGGCGGTGGTTCCCGATGCGGCGCACCTGATGAACGTCGAGCAGCCGGAGATCGTCAATCGACTGGTGCTCCAGCATCTCGAAGAACCCGATGGAGGAGTGGTGTGAGCGACGACATTCGAGAGCAGGGGATGACCACTCGGCGCGAGGTTCTCGGCGACGAGCACGTGGACCGCGCCATGACGGGTGCCGACGCGTTCACCACCGACTTTCAGGAGTTCATCACGCGCTCCGTCTGGGGGGAGATCTGGTCGCGCCCAGGGCTCGACCGGCGCACGCGCAGCTGCATCACCATCGCCATGCTGGCCGCTCAGGGCATGGAGCACGAGCTCGCGCTCCACCTGCGTGCCGCGCGGCGCAACGGTATCAGCGTCGACGAGATCAAGGAAGTCCTGCTTCAGGTTGCGGCGTACGCGGGTGTCCCGCGGGCAAACCGCGCGTTCAGCATCGCTCGAGACGTGCTGTCCGAGCCCGAGTCGACCACGGAACCGACGTGACCGACATCGATCAACCGCCGGTCGCGCGCGTCGATCGCGGCATCGGCACCGACTTCGTGCAGTCGCTGGAGCGCGGGCTCGCGGTCATCCGTGCCTTCGACGCGGAACACCCGGAGCTCACGCTCAGTGAGGTCGCGCGCGCGGCGGGGTTGACACGCGCATCGGCTCGGCGATTCCTGCGCACGCTGTCCGAACTCGGCTACGTGCGCAGCAATGGACGGCTCTTCGCGCTGCGTCCGCGCGTGCTGGAGCTCGGCTATGCGTACCTCTCCAGTCTCAGCCTGCACGAGGTGGCCCAGCCGCATCTCGAACGGCTCGTGGGCATCCTTCGAGAATCGTCGTCGATCTCGGTGCTCGATGCCGATGACGTCGTCTACGTCGCCCGCGTGCCCACACGCAGGATCATGACGATCACCATCAGCGTCGGCACCCGGTTCCCGGCATATGCGACATCGATGGGGCGTGTCCTCCTTGCCGGTCAGAGTGATGACTGGCTCGACGGGTATTTCGCGACAGTCGAGCTGCGGCGGCTTACCGCCCGTACTGTCACCGACGTCCCGGCGTTGCGCGCGGAGCTCCTCCTGGTGCGCGACCAGGGGTGGGCGTTCGTCGACGAGGAGCTGGAGGAGGGGCTGCGGGCCATCGCCGCACCGATCAATGACTCGTCGGGACGGGTGATCGCCGCGGTCAACGTCTCGTCACCGGTGAGCCGTGGGAGCGCCGACTTGGTGCGTGGCGAGTTCCTGCCGCACCTGCTTGCCGCCGCACGTGGGATCGAGGAGGATCTGAGTCACAGCGCGAGCGGGTCGCGCTGAGCAGCGCATACCTGGGGACCTGACCATGCCTGTCACGCACGTCGGCGGCATCGACATGTACTACGAGCTGCACGGGGCCGGTGAACCGCTCGTGTTGATCGGCGGACTGGGCAGTGACATCTCGCGATGGGCCTCGATCACGGACTGGTGTGCCCAGACGCACCACGTGCTCGCTTTCGACAACCGCGGCGCGGGCCGCACCGACAAGCCGGATGCCCCGTACACGATCCCGATGATGGCCAACGACACCGATGGGCTCATGGAGACGGTCGGCATGTCACACGCAACGATCCTTGGCATCTCGATGGGTGGCCGGGTGGCTCTGGACCTCGCGCTCGAGCACCCGAATCGCGTCGCGCGACTCATCCTCGTGAGCACCATGGCGTCGGCGAGACCGCTCACGTCCATGACGCGCATGGAGATGCTCGGCGCCTTGTCAAACCTGATATTCCGAGGCAAGCATCCGCAGCCCCGCTACGCGTTCGAGCGGCAGCGTGAAGCGTCGCGGTCCTACGATTGTGTGGAGCGCCTGAGTGAGATCCGCGTCCCGACGACCATCCTGCACGGACGCAGAGACAAGATTGCCCCGCTGCGTGAGGCCGAGCGGATGCGGCGGGAGATCACCGGATCGACCCTGGTGACATTCAGCCGCGGGCACCTCTTCTTCATGCGCGAGCGCAAGTGGTTCTTCGACAGCGTGACCACCGCGATGCAGGCGGACTGATCGGGCTCAGCCCGGCCGCCAGCGGCTGTGGCGTGTCCGCGCCGCACCCTCGCGGATGAGCTGGAGCCTGGGTTTCGGACCGTCGGTGCGACCGCCCTGGGGCTTGCGGCTGCCGGCCTTGAATGGATCAGGCCATTCGGCACCAGGTCCGAAGTAGCCCTGGTCGGCCGCTGCGTGCAGCGTCCACTGCGGATCGTAGAGGTGCGCGCGAGCGAGCGCGCAGAGGTCGGCCCGGCCCGCGAGGACCAGTGAGTTCACGTCGTCGTACGACGAGATCACGCCCACCGCGATGGTCGCGATGCGGACCTCGTTGCGAATGCGATCCGCGTACGGCGTCTGGTACGAACGGCCGAACGCCGGCTGCTCATCCTTGGTCACCTGGCCCGTCGACACGTCGATGGCATCGGCGCCGTGCTCCGCAAACGCGCGGGCGATCGCAACGGCATCGTCGCCATCGTTGCCGCCGGGGTACCAGTCGGTGGCGGAGATGCGCACCGTCATCGGCTTGTGCGCCGGCCACACCGCGCGCGCCGCGTCAAAGACCTCGAGTGGGAAACGCATGCGGTTGTCGAGCGAACCGCCGTACGCGTCGGATCGTTGATTCGAGATCGGCGAGATGAAGCTCGAGAGGAGATACCCGTGTGCGCAGTGCAGCTCGAGGAGATCGAACCCGGCGCGCTCACCGGCCTCCGCCGCACGGACGAACTCCTCGCGGATCTGCGCCATCTCGTTGCCGGTAAGCTCGTGCGGGACCTGGTTGGCGGGTGAATATCGAATCGGTGAGGGCGCCACGACCTCCCAGTTGTCCTCCGGCAGCGGCTCGTCCGTGCCCTCCCACATCAGCCGCGTCGACCCCTTGCGCCCGGAGTGCCCGAGCTGGAGCCCGACGCGCGCGCTGGTTCGGTCGTGCACGAAGTCAACGATTCGCCTCCAGCCGGACTCGTGCTCGGGTGCGTACATCCCGGCGCAGCCCGGCGTGATCCTGCCGGCCGCGGAGACGCAGACCATCTCGGTCATGACGAGCGCCGCACCGCCGAGTGCCTTGCTCCCGGTGTTCACGAGGTGAAAGTCGTTGGGCATGCCATCGACTGCCGAGTACATGTCCATCGCCGACACGATGACCCGGTTCTTCAGCTCGAGGTCACGCAACCGGAACGGCTCGAACATGGGCGGGGTCACCGTTCCTGTGTTGCCACGCTGGTGTCCGTTGGCCTGGCTCGCGAACCAGGCATCGACATCACGCACGAATTCCGGGTCGCGGAGGCGCAGATTGTCATACGTGACCCGGCGGCTCCGGGTCAGGATGTTGAATGCGAACTGCATCGGGTCCTGGTGGACGTACTGGCCGAGATGCTCGAACCATTCGAGGCTCGCCTGCGCGGCACGCTGTGTCGACACCACAACGGGTTTCCGCTCGGCCTCATACGCATCGAGCGCGACTGCGACGCTCCGCCTCTCGTGCAGGCACGCGGCGAGCGCAAGCGCGTCCTCCATGGCGAGCTTCGTACCGGACCCGATCGAGAAATGCGCGGTGTGCGCGGCGTCGCCGAGGATCACGACGTTGTCGTGGTGCCAGCGCTCGTTGCGCACCGTGGTGAAGCTGATCCATTTCGAGTTGTTCGCATGCACTGCGTGACCGTCGAGGATGGGAGCGAACAGACTGCGGATCTCGGCAATGCTCGCGACGTCGCTCTCACCGGGCGCCAACCCCCGGCGGTCGAGCGCTTCGAAGCCGGCGCTGCGCCAGACCTCGTCGTGCATCTCCACGATGAACGTGCTGCCGGTGGCGTCGTACGGATACCCGTGAATCTGCATGATCCCGTACGGCGTCTCGACGATGTAGAACTTGAAGGCGTCGAAGACGAGGTCGGTCCCGAGCCACATGAACTTGCAGCGGCGCACATCGAGGCTCGGGCGAAACGTCTCCGCATACCGGTTCCGTATCGTCGAATTGACGCCGTCCGCACCCACCACGAGGTCGTGTGTTTGAGCCAGCTCACCCACGTCGGGGGCCTCACTGTTGAATCGCAGCGTCACGCCGAGCTCGAGACAGCGCCCGTGCAGGATCTGGAGCAGGCGTTTGCGGCTCATCGCGGCGAAACCGTGGCCACCCGACGTGATCACCTGTCCGCGGTAATGGATGTCGATGTCGTCCCACCTGGCGAACTCACGCGACATCGACTCATGGATCGCCGGGTCGGCATGCTCGATGCCGCCGAGCGTCTCATCGGAGAACACCACGCCGAACCCGAAGGTGTCGTCATCCGCGTTGCGTTCCCAGACGGTGATCTCGTGGCCGGGATCGAGCTGTTTGGTGAGCGCCGCAAAGTACAGCCCGCCCGGCCCGCCCCCGACAACCGCAATTCGCATGTGAGTCTGGGCGCAACTGTAAAGTGTGGACCGTCGTGAATGTGGCGTCCTCAGCATGCCTGCATCGATCTATTTCGCCGATCTGACCTCACCGCGCGCGAGGGCGCTGCTCGACAGCGGCCAGGTTCCGGTGCTGCTGCTGCCCATCGGTGCGGTGGAGCCACACGGTCCGCACGCGCCGCTGGGAACCGACTCGATCATCTCCTCGGCGATCTGCGAGCGAGCGGCCATCTCGCTCGGCGACGACCCGGGCGTGCGTGCGTTCGTGCTCCCCGAGATCGCCTTCGGCGTGACCAGGTATTCGGCCGCGTTCACCGGTGCGATCACGATAAGCGAGAGCACGCTGCACGCCATGGTCGTCGAGGTGTGCGCGTCCTTGCGCGCCCAGGGCTTTGGCCACGTCGTGATCGTCAACAGCCATTTCGAACCGGCACACGTCGCCACCCTGCGAAACGCTGCCGAGGCTGCGGGGGTGGGCTTTCTCGACCTCACTCGGAGGGCGGTTGCCGAGCAGCTGACTGCTGAGTTCCAGCGGGGCGCGGCCCATGCCGGGCGCTATGAGACTTCGCTGGTGCTCTCCAGCCGCCCTGAGCTGGTGGAGGCGGAGACGATGCGGCGCCTCCCCGCCTATGAGCTGGACATGCCCGCCGCGATGGCGGCCGGGCAGACCGACTTCCTCGCCATGGGCATGGACCGGGCCTACTGCGGTGCGCCGGCCGAGGCAACCGCCGCCGAGGGCGGGGAGACCCTCGCCACGCTCAGCCGGCTCCTGGTCGACCTGATCCGCGAACGTGTCGAGGCCGCGACGCGGGCGTGAGCACAGTTGGCGAGCGGCCTGCGGTGAACCTGGCCACCGCCTTCCTCGACCGCAACGTCGCCGAGGGGCGGGGAGAGCGAACTGCGCTCACCGGCCCGGCGGGCAGCTGCACCTATGTGGAGCTCGCCGATCTCAGCAACCGCGTTGGCAACGCGCTCCTCGAGCTCGGCGTCGAGCCCCGCGAGCGAGTGCTCCTCGCGCTCACCGACTCCATCGAGTTCGTGGCGACCTGGTACGCCGTCCAGAA
>Ga0182015_10006241_pt1 | contig 12043 bp, 10 predicted proteins | sample 712P3MmetaG_FD_120478 | JGI IMG/M metagenome (GOLD analysis project Ga0182015, IMG submission 120478) | Permafrost microbial communities from Stordalen Mire, Sweden - 712P3M metaG | ecosystem: Environmental > Terrestrial > Soil > Wetlands > Permafrost | place: Sweden: Stordalen | collected...
AACAACGAAATGAACAGATACTCGCGCAACAGTGCCCGAAATGTCGCAACACCGCCGCCCAAGACCTCGGGCAGGTTGGCGGTCGGCCAGCGGATTGCGGACAGCCCCCGCCGCCACTCTGCATCGAGAGGCAACAGCCGCTGGCCCACCGGCTCGTACAACGTTCCGGACAGTGGGCGGTTGTGAAACACCCAAAGGGGAGTATCCACGGTATCGTCGCGATGTGCTTCGGTTGCGATCAGAATCTGCCCGACGAGCCCAGTGATGGCATGAACGGCATTCGGCACCTCGAAGAGTCCGGCCAGCGGCAACCGCGCGTCCGCCAGGCGCGAGTGCACACGCTGGCCGACCGCCCAGACCCGGCACCGTCCGGGCACGCGGCCCAGCGCAAGAATCGCATGGTCGGCCACAACGTCGTTGAACTGGCCCACCAATCCCTGATCCGAGCCGAAAACGACCGCGCCGGTTGCGCCCGCGGGGTGGCCCGGCTCGGCCTCCTCCGAGCCGCCGGCCGTCGCACGGGGCTCGCGTATGCATGCGGACAGACCAAGTTCGACGGCCCGGTAATAGTCGGTGAGCGCGAGCACCGACTTCTCGTACTGCCCGATGCTGGATGCGGCCAATGCCTTCATCGTGCGGACGACGGACTGCAGATCGGCGGCGCCGCCGATCTTGCGGCGCAAGCTCTCCATGGTGTCGCTCAAGAGTCTTCCTCGGGCTCCGGCCTGAGCTGGAAAGACGTCAGCGCACGGCGGGCGCTCTCTATGACCGTCCGGCGGTCCTCGCCGCTCAGCTTGTCCGCGCTTTCCAATCGCCGCCGGACATCCGCGGGAAGGTTCGCTGCCGCCAATTGAACCGCCTGCTCGGCGGCGGCCATGCGGTCGAGCGCCACGCCGTCGAAAAGCTCCGTGGTCAATGCCAACAACACGGCAATCTGTGCCGGCATGGATACCGGCGCTCCTTCCGGCTGTTTGAGGCAGGCACGGATGCGCCGTCCGTGATCGATGACCTTGCGTGTGTTTTCATCGAGCCGGGCGCCGAATCGGGCAAAGGCCTCCAGTTCCTCGAACTGCGAGTACGCGAGTTTCAAGTCGCCCGCCACGCCACGATAAGCTGCGCATTGCGCTTTGCCGCCGACCCGCGACACCGATCTGCCGACATCGACGGCCGGCAGCACGCCCAGTTCGAACAATGACGGCGAGAGATAGATCTGGCCATCCGTGATGGAGATCAAATTGGTCGGTATGTAGGCCGACATGTTCTGCGCCTCGGTCTCGATGATGGGCAGCGCAGTGAGCGATCCGCCGCCGAGTTGCTCGCGCAAATGCGTCGCACGCTCGAGCAACCGCGCGTGGATGTAAAAAATGTCCCCGGGAAATGCTTCACGCCCGGGCGGCCGCCGCAGCAGCAGGGACAGTTCGCGATACGCCCGCGCATGCTGCGTAAGGTCGTCATAAACGATCAGCACGTCGCGGCCCCGTTCCATGAAATGCTCCGCAATGCTGGTCGCGGCATAGGCAGCAATGAACGCGAGCCCCGGCGGGTCGTTGCCCTCGGTCACGACGACCACCGTGTAATCCATCGCGCCCTTCTCACGCAGGGTTGCCACGGCCTTGGCGACGGCGGACGCACGCTGCCCGATGGCGCAATAGACGCACAACACATTCTGGCCGCGTTGATTGATGATGGTGTCGATCGCAATGGCCGTCTTTCCCGTCTGGCGGTCACCGAGTATCAGTTCCCGCTGGCCACGGCCCACCGGAATGAGCGCATCGATGACCTTCAGCCCGGTTTGAAGCGGTACGGTGACCGGTGCGCGATCCATGATCGGCGGCGCCGCCCGTTCAATGGGCAGGCGGATCTCGGCGATCACGGGCCCGTTGCCGTCGAGCGGCCGGCCCAGTGGGTCGATGACCCGCCCCAGCAGGCCGTCGCCCACACCCACGTCCATTACCCGGCCCGTGCGTTCGACTTGATCGCCGGCGTTCAGGCGCCAATAGTCGCCGAGCACCACGACCCCGATCTCCGTTTCGTCCACATTGAAGGCGATGCCGAGCAACTCATGGGGAAAACGCACCAACTCCTCGAAGCCCACGGCGTGAAGCCCCGACACCCTGGCGATGCCGGTGGCGATGCTCGTGATCGTGCCAACCTCTCGCGGCGCCAGCTTCGGTTCGAATGCCGCCCGTGCCCGGCCGATTCCGTCAAACGCACGCTCGAACACCGACTGCAGGTCGTACGGTTCGTCGCTCACGGTCGGCTTGGTGCGGGATCGGGAAATTTGCGCGTCGGCGCCGGCTCATTGGCTTCCGTCAACTCACCGACGCTGGCTTCCAGCGACGCAAGGTAGTCGCCAATGCTCCACGCCAATCTATGTTCGTCCGTACTGAGTTCAATGCCGCTGATGAGTTCCGGCGCCGTCTCGAATCGGACGCGGATGCCGGCGCCGAAGGTCTCGTCGAGGGCGCTCTGAATCTGCGCCCGCTGTGGGGCAGGCAGGTCAAACGCGCTGCGCACCAGCGCCGGACCGGACGCGGCCATCAGCGCCCGGGCAACGTCCGCTTTGGCACTCTTGTCCATCGATCGCAGGCGTCCGCTGAAGACCTCGCCCATGCGCTCTTCCAAACTCGCCCCCGCAAGATCCTCGAGCGCCTTGCGCGCGATGGCGAACACCTCGTGTTCCGTGCGTCGCCGGATGGCCTGATTGAGCCTGACCGCTTCACTGCGCAGCGCCGCCTGTCGGCCGGTGCGCAGCTCATCGGCGGCCGAGCGCGCCTCGTCGATCAATCGCAGCCGTTCGGATTTCGCGTCCTCGGTTGCTTTCCTCATGAGTGATGCACGCCCGAGTTCGAACTCCTCGTTCTTGTGCAAAAACACGTCGCGCTCTTTTTGCGCCTCTGCCATTATCGATTGCGCGCCTGCGAGCTCAGCCGCAATCCGCTTCTCACGCGCATCGACGGCATCGAGGATGGGCTTGTACAGGTAGCGCTTCAACAACCACACCAGGATGAGGAAGTTGAGCATTTGTGCGCCGACGGTGAACCAATCGATCAGCATGGGTTATTTCGCCGCCCCTTGGGCAATGACGTGATTCCAGAAGGGGTTCGCAAAGATGAGGATCATCGAGACCACGAAGCAATAGATCGCGATGGACTCGATCATGGCCAACCCAACGAACAAAGTGCGGGTGATGGTCGCCGCGGCATCGGGTTGTTGCGCCAGCGAACTCAATGCCGTGGCCACCGCTCGTCCTTCGCCGAGCGCAGGACCGATGCTTCCCACGGCGATCGTCAATCCGGCGGTGACGATTGATGCGATGGCGATGATTGTCATGTTATCCATAATGTCCTCTCCCGTAGTCCTTGATTCGTGTCATGCATTGGCAGGCCGTTTCGCTTCCAGGCGCGCACGTCGGCCGCCCGTGGCGGCCGCGATATACACCGCGGCAAGAATGCTGAATATGTAGGCCTGGACCATGCCGGTGAGCAGACCGAGCATGCTCATGGCGATCGGGAATATGAACGGTGTGATGGTCAGCAAGATGGCGAGAATCATCGTTCCGCTCATCATGTTGCCGAACAGGCGGACCGCCAGGGCCAGGGTGCGCGACAGCTCGCTGATGATGTTGAAAGGCAGCATGACGACGGTCGGCTCCACATAGCATTCGAGATAACCGCGCAAGCCGTCCTCTGCAATGCCGAAGAAAGGCACGGCCGCCAGCACGCACAGCGCCAGCGCCACCGTCGTCGAAAGCGACCCCGTCGGCGGCTCGTAGCCCGGAACGACCGTGCACAGGCTCGCCAGCGCGACGAATAGAAAGAGCGTCCCCAAAAATCCGATGTACCGCGCCGGCCGGCGGAGGCCGACATCCGCGATCTGTTTCTGGATGCCGATGACGACGATCTCCAACAGGTTCTGCCAGCGCGAACGTTGAAAATCGGTGGAGAGCCTGCGCGTGACGAGCCTGGATCCGGCCGCAAGCACGAGCATCAATACCCAGGTGAAAAGGATGGTGCCGTTGAGCTTGAGGAACCCGCGCTGCCAAAAGATCATCTGATCGGGGCTAAGGCGCATGGGCCGTCTCCTGCGCGCGCGTCAGTTGGACCAGGATGCGCGCCACGATAAAGCCGAGGAGACACGACAGCCAACGGGCCCAGCTTTCGCGTCCGACAAAATAAAATCCCGCCAGCGTGACGCTCGTGCGCAACAGCATGCTGCCGAGGAACCAAAGCGCCGGCACCCTGGACGAAACACCCTTGACGACCGTCCACCAAAGGCCGGCGAAATACCAGGCGCCGAGAACCAGACCCGCTGCCATCGCCGGGCCAAGCGGCAGGAATTCATGCAGCATCGTCATCCTGCTCTTCCCGGATCTTTTGATCCTCCTTCGCCACCCAGTGCCACGCGTTGCAGCAGCCGATGGCGAGTCCGGCCGCCAACAGCGCCAGAGTCCAGGGATGCGCCCCCGGATGATGGCCGTCCAGCCAGACGCCCAGCGAGGTTCCAACCAGCGTCGGAACCACCACCGACCAGCCGATGAGGCCCATCATCCCCAGGCCGAACCAAACTCCCGTCGAGGAATTGCGGCGGGCCTTCAGCTTGCGCGTCGCCTTCGCGCCGACCGCCTCCGCGAGCGACGGGCTAGGCTTCGGCGCCGTGTGTTGCCTCTCACCGGGCATCGTGAAGTCTCGCCATGCGCCTGATGAGATCGCTCTCCATTCTCGAGAGCACCGAGCGGACGCTCTGCTCCTGCTCGTTGAGCGCCAGAAACTCGTGCTCCACGGCCGCGCGCAATCGCCCGAGAGCCACTCCGGTCAGCGCCCGGCGCACGGACACCAGAACGTCCGGACCGGTCTTGACGAGCACGCCTTGATCCACCGCAACGAAAACCTCGCCGTCCGAAGATGTTTCGTAGGTCAGTATCCCGGGCACCAGGGCAGCCACGCAGTCGAGCCGGTGAGGCAGGAGCCCGAATGCGCCATCGCGCGTCTCGACGACCATTCGTGAAACGCCGGTCTTCGCGGCGAAAATCTGGAACGGCAGGAGGATCTTGAGGTTCATGGATGGTTGGCGGTCTGCAGGGTCGCGGATTGGGGCGCCGCAGTGGCTGTGCGCGGGCTGCCCGTCGTTCTCTCCTTCGCTTCGTCGATGGCGCCGATCATGTAGAGCGCACTTTCCGGATGGTCCTTGAACTCGTCATTGAGGATACGCTCACAGCCGTCGAGCGCGTCACCCAGACCCACGAGCTTTCCCTCGAGGCCCGTGAACTGCCCGGTGGTGAAAAAAGGCTGGGTGAGGAAACGCTCCAATCGGCGGGCCCGCCCCACCACCTTGCGGTCCTCCGGCGAGAGCTGCTCCAGCCCCAGCATCGCGATGATGTCCTTGAGTTCCGCATATTGCGCAAGCGTCCGCCGGATATCCTGCGCGAGGCCGTAATGCCGCGCACCGACGATGCCTGGCGTGGCCATCTTCGAACTGGACTGCAGCGGATCGATGGCCGGGAACAGGCCTTCGCTAGCCCGCTTTCGCGACAATACGATCGACGCAGAAAGGTGCGAGAACACGTGCACCGCCGCCGGATCGGTGAAATCATCCGCCGGCACGTACACCGCCTGGATGGAGGTGATGGCGCCGGAATCCGTGTTGGCGATGCGTTCCTCCAGTTCCGATAATTCGGTGCCCAAGGTCGGCTGATAGCCGAGCCGCGACGGCATCCGGCCCATCAGGCCTGAAATCTCCATACCGGCCTGAATGAAGCGAAAAATGTTGTCGACGAGCAACAGCACATCTCGGTGCTCATCGTCGCGAAAATACTCCGCCATCGTCAGGGCCGCATGCCCGACGCGGAACCGGGCGCCCGGTGGCTCGTTCATCTGTCCAAACACCATCACCATGTTCCGGAGCACGCCGGCTTCCTTCATCGCATCGTACAACTCCTCGCCTTCCCGGCAACGTTCACCGATGCCGCAGAAAATGCTGACGCCTTCGTGATGGCCGATCATATTGTGGATCATCTCGGTCAGCAGCACGGTCTTGCCGACTCCGGCGCCGCCGAACAGGCCGGCCTTGCCGCCGCGCTCCAGCGGCAGGAGCACATCGATGAGTTTGATGCCGGTCTCAAATACCTCCGACCTCGTCGAGCGGCGCGCCAGCGGCGGCGGGGGGCGATGCACGCCACGCCATTGGACATCGGACAACCTCGGCCCGCGATCGATGGTGTTGCCGAATACGTCGAGCATCCGCGAGAGCGTTGCGTTGCCCACCGGAGCTTCCAGCGGTCCGCCCGTGTCCTCCACGGTCATTCCGCGCGCGAGCCCCTGAGTGGGCGTCAATGCAATCCCGCGCACCTGATGGGCGTCCAACTGCGCCAGAACCTCGATGATGACGTGCTTGGTCTCTCCCGCGCGCAGCACCGAGTAAATGGGCGGCAAATGACCGGCGAACCGGACGTCGACGACGCTGCCGCGCACGGCGACGACCACGCCGAGGTTTGCGTGCAAAGAAACCTTGGTTTGGTCCGTTGTGCTACTCATCCATTGCCAGTTGAGCAACCTCCGTCTGGCGCGCGCTCGAACGCCGGTCGTCCGCTGACTTGGCCCTGAGCGCGAATCATCCCATGAACGTTCCCTTGGTGGGAATATGGGCTTGACGTACGACGGGCGCGTTGTTCGTACCGAGGTCGCGCGCATCCAGCCGGGCCGGGGGCCTTGGAAATTCAACCGCTGCGCGGAACATTTCTGAAGGACTGAGCGCAATCGGCCGCGCGCGGCCCCGAATAACGTGAACCAGGCACGGGTCGCCCGTCGTCAAACCCAAGGGATCGCCGCGCCCGGCCATCACCATGCTTAAGTTCTCGCCCCCAGCCCCGATAACTTATCGACAGTGCTTTCTCAATTCCGCGGCGTGGCTGGGCCATGCCGGGTCATTATGGACTCATACCGTGCGACGCAAGGGAGCGAAAATCGATCGTGTGCCTGACGATTCGGCGCCTCATGAAGAGGCGCCGCGTGAAACAGTGCCCGACACGATCACCGATATGAACGCGCAGTTTCAAGAACAGCCCGAGGTCGCCTGGCCCGCCCCGCCGATGTTTCGCTTCGAGACACCGCCGCCGGCGGCGCTCTGCGCGTGCACGATAGAATACGTCGACGGGCCGGTCATCGGCGGTCTGTTGGTCGAGTTCTCGCCGGACACGAACATTGTCAATTTGTGGCCCCACGACGGCGTTGGTCCCCAGGCGGTCGCAATCTCCCGAGTCCGGTGCATACGGCTTACTGAGCCGGCCCGTTACGCGGCAGAGCCGTCGAAGCCGATCGCAGGCGACGGTTCCGGGCCGAACGCCGATTCCCCGCAACCATTCGTCGTTCTATTTCGCGATGGAGCGACACTGCAAGGCGCAACCCTCGGCGTGAAAAAAATTGCTGCGGGGTCGTTTCTGTATGTCGCAGAGGCCGATGGCGGCACGGTCATCAATTGCTTCATCCCGGCAGGCTGCATCCAGGAGCTGCGGATGAGCTCTTCGGTTGATGCCATCCGCGCGGATACCAATCCCCCTGATGCCATCCTCGCCGATGCAATCCTCAGCGATGCGGTCGCTGCACTTGTCATGCCGGCCGAAGCCGTGCAGGCCGGATCGCCGGACGTCAAGGCCGCCACACTGCTACAGGCCTTGAACAAGCAGTCCCAGCAACGCAACGACAAGGTGGGGCAATACCTCGCGCCTCGCGCAATCAAAACCTCCGACGACTTGATCCGCGCGCTGCATGTCCAGGGAAAACGCCCCAACGCGCGGCTCGGCGACATCCTCATAGAGGCAGGGGCGATCACCAAGGATCAACTCGCCCAGGCCCTGGCCGTTCAGTCCCAACACAAAGGACGCCGCCTTGGCGACATCCTGATCGACATCGGCGCCGTTTCCGGTCGGCTGATCCAGGTCGCCTTGTCCGACAAGCTTGGCATACCGTATGTCAACGTGCGCGAATTCCCCATTGGATTGGGCGTGCTGGAGACCATCACCACCGCGTTCGCAATCCGCCACCAAGTGCTGCCGCTGCTTCAGACCACGGATCGGCTCATCGTCGCGGTGGAAAATCCTCTCGCAGTGGATTTTCTGCAGGATCTGCGCTTTCAGAACCGCACCTGGATCGATCCGGTCATTGCCGATCCGCAGGAGCTCAAGGAGCGCATTTCCAAGGAGTATTCCGGGCTCGACAATCGCGTCGCGGTCGCCAAGGCGGACGCCGGCGGTCCCAGCGCATTCGATGTGAATGCTCAACTCGGGGTAAGCGCCCTGCAGGCCAATGTCGCAGATCTTACGAGCCAATTGGCGCGCGAAACCAAATCCTCCGCACGTACCGCCAAGGAAGTGGTCAACGATCCGCGGGTTTCCGAGAACACGCTGGTCCGATTGGTCAACAAGATCATCATCGAAGGCCACGCCCAGGGCGCATCCGACATTCACATCGAGAGCAACGGCGGCAATGCGTATACGCGAATCCGCTTCCGCAAGGACGGCGAACTCGAGGATTATCTCGACCTTCCGCAGGCCTACAGCAACTCGCTCGTATCGCGCATCAAGATCATGGCCGAGCTGGACATCTCCGAACGCCGGCATCCCCAGGACGGGAAGATCGACTTCGGCAAGCACGGTCCGCTCGCCATCGAACTGCGCGTGGCAATCATCCCGACGGCGAACGGCCTCGAGGACGTGGTGCTGCGCATCCTGAGCGCCGCCGAGGCGCTGCCCCTCGATCAGGTCGGCTTCAGCCCCAAGGACCTGGCTTCCCTGAAAAAGATGATCTCACGCAGTTTCGGCCTGGTGCTGGTCTGCGGTCCCACCGGGTCGGGCAAAACGACGACGCTGCATTCGGTGCTGCGTGAAATCAATACGCCTGACCTGAAGATCTGGACCGCGGAGGACCCGGTCGAAATCACCCAGCGCGGCCTGCGGCAGGTTCAGGTGAATGCCAAGATCGACTGGACCTTCGCCGCCGCCATGCGGGCATTCTTGCGGGCCGACCCGGACGTCATCATGGTCGGCGAAATGCGCGATGTGGAAACCACCAAGATCGGAATCGAAGCATCGCTGACCGGACATCTGGTGTTCTCGACCCTGCACACCAACAGCGCCGCGGAAAGCGTGGTTCGACTGCTGGATCTTGGCATGGATCCCTTCAATTTCGCCGACGCCCTCATTGGGGTGCTGTCGCAGCGCTTGGCGCGCAAGCTATGTCCGACCTGCAAGCACGCGCGCATCGCCACCGCGGAAGAGGTTGCCGATTTGGTCGAGGAATATTGCGCCAATACCGATCTGGACCGCGCGGAAGTCCTTCGTGGCTGGCAGCGGGACTATTGGACGGACGGGCATCTGATCCTGCGGGAGCCCAGCGGCTGCGATGCCTGCAAGGACGGATACAAAGGCCGCGTGGTCGTGTACGAGCTGCTGGCGGCAACCCCCGCCATCAAACACATGATTCGGGCGAAGACGGCGGTGCCGCAAATGCTCGCCGTAGCGCAGCAGGAGGGCATGCTGTCCCTTCGTCAAAATACCCTGCACCACGTGCTGCGCGGCATCCTGGACCTGACCAGCGCGCGCTCCGTGTCGAGCTAACCCCCTTCGCATGTCATCGAAGCCGCCCCGGCAGGCTGCGGATTGCCGCCCCCGGGGCACTCGATCCAGGCATCCGCAGGCTGGATTTCCCACGAAACTCACGGAATTCTGTTAACGTTCACACTCTTCAGGTGAATTGGCACCGTCGGCTCCGATGAGGCACGTGCTCAAAACGTTAGGTCTATGGTTGCTGCTCATCGTGGCGCAGCAGGGTGCTGTGGTTCACGAGATCAGCCACCTACCGGGCGCGCGCGGCGCTACGGTGGTGCGGGCCGACCCCGGTGGCACGGCTGAGACGACGTGTGCCTTGTGCCCGGCTTTCGCGCAGGTCATTTCCCCGGCCTTCGGCCATTCGTTTCCCATTCCCATCCTGGTTCGCGGCCCCCAAGAAACGCCCTCCGAGCCACGATACTCTGAAGTCTGCGCGGCAAGCCCCCGGCCCCGCAGCCGCGGCCCTCCCCTCGTTTAGCTGAATCGTCGACGCGAGCACTGAACCGCCCGAGCGATCGGCGGTTCCCATCCATTCAGCTTCAGCGGAGTTCTCTTGATGTCCAGACTCTCACTCTCGGGTGCAGCGCCATGCCTTGCCGCTGCCGGTGTGTTCATTATTTCCAATTCGCCGGCCATCGCCGACACGGACGACACGGCCGGCGGCACGGCTCTGCCGGACATCCTGGTGACCGCGCAGCGCCTGGACGAAGGCCGCTCGCGGATTCAAACCGAGACCGGCGCGTCGACGTACACCGTCGATGCCGCGGCGATCGCGGCGACCCCCGGGGGCGACAACACGCTGCTCAATCAGGTGATCCTGCAGGCCCCCGACGTCGCTCAGGACTCCTTTGGTCAATTCCACATCCGTGGCGAGCACAACGGCCTGCAATACCGTTTGAACGGCATCATCCTGCCGGAGGGCATCAGCGTTTTCGGGCAATCACTGGATCCCCGGTTCATCTCCTCCTTGAGCCTGGTGGACGGCGCATTGCCGGCTGAATATGGTCTGCGCACCGCGGGGATCATTTCCATCACCACGAAAAGCGGGGTCGAGGCTCCCGGCGGAGCGGTGTCGATTTATGGCGGTAGCCACGGCGAAGTCGAGCCGAGCTTCACCTATGGTGGCGGCCGGGGACCGTTCAGTTACCTGGTCACCGGCGACTTTCTGCGCAACGACCTCGGCATCGAATCGCCCGATGGGAGTTCGAACCCCATCCATGACCACACGACTCAGTATCACGGATTTGGCTACTTCGAGGATATCCTGGATGACTCCAACCGGCTCGCCCTCATGCTGGGCAGCTCGGTCGGCAGGTTTCAAATTCCCGATCTGAACGGCGAGGAACCCCCGCTGGGCCTGGTCGTCAACGGCGTATCCACGTACCCCAGCCAGGCACTCGACGAAACCCAGCGCGAGGTCACCGAGTTTGGCGCATTGAGCTGGCAGCATTCCGTGGGCGCATTCGACGTTCAAACCTCCTTGATCGCACGCTACTCATCGCTGACGTTCATTCCGGATCCGCTGGGCGATTTGCTGTTCACCGGCATTGCCCAGGATGCCTACAAACAAAATGTGGCCTATGCGGCGCAAAGCGATGGCGCCTACAAGCTCAATGACAGTCATACGATCAGGGCGGGATTGTTCCTCCAGTCGGATCATTCCATCAGCGATACCACTTCTCAAGTGCTGCAAACCAACGCTGTGGGACTGCCGCTGACGGACATTCCCACGCCGATCGTCGACACCGGCTCGGCGACGGAGTGGATCTACAGCGCCTACCTTCAGGATGAATGGAAATTGCACCCCGACGTCACCGTCAACTACGGCCTGCGCCTCGATCACTTTACGGCCTACACCAGTGCGAAGCAGGCAAGTCCGCGCTTGAACGTGGTGTGGCAGGCGCAGCCCGACACGACGATCCATGCCGGGTACTCCCGCTACCTGTCGCCGCCGCCGTTCGAGCTGGTGGGCGGCAAGGACATCGCACTGTTCGAGAACACCACCAGCCCGCCGTTGACTCCAGAGGCCACGCCGCCGCTGGCCGAGCACGCCAACTACTACGACATGGGCGCGCAACAGAAGGTCACTGAAGCATTCACCGCCGGCGTCGACACATATTACAAGCAGTCCGTCAATTTGATCGATGAAGGGCAATTCGGTGCGCCCATCATCCTGACGCCGTTCAACTATCGCTACGGCAAGCAATATGGCGCGGAATTCACCGCCAACTACTCCACCAAGGAGTTCAGCGCGTATCTTAATCTGGCGGTGCAAAGCGCCAAGGGCAAACAGATCGATTCAGCACAATTCAACTTCACGCCGACGGACCTCGACTATATAGCCGCCAACTACATCCATTTGGATCACGAGCAGCAGCACACCGCCTCGGGAGGCGTGTCGTATCTTTGGCAGGACACGCGTTTCAGTGCGGATTTCCTGCT
>Ga0182015_10006242_pt1 | contig 12040 bp, 14 predicted proteins | sample 712P3MmetaG_FD_120478 | JGI IMG/M metagenome (GOLD analysis project Ga0182015, IMG submission 120478) | Permafrost microbial communities from Stordalen Mire, Sweden - 712P3M metaG | ecosystem: Environmental > Terrestrial > Soil > Wetlands > Permafrost | place: Sweden: Stordalen | collected...
AGTGCGGCGCGGTTTTCCTCTATGTCGAAATCATGGGAATGTTTCGACTCTCGCGATTCGGACGCCGAGGGAACCCGCGTCGACAGAGTACGATCTAGCTTGACCCGCAACAGGTCGGACCACAGCAGGCGCTGGCACCCACGGGTTTCTTCGCGCGGACAAAGGCGCTAATAAATTTGCCTTCGACCTGCGGGGCGATAGCATCCACGTCGATGCCCGCGGCACCCAGAAATTCCCGCGCGTCGCCAAGGTTGTAAACGCGCGTAGCTTCGATTTCGATAGACTCGAATCCCGCAGCCTTGAGCTTGTCTCGGTATTCAGTCTCGGAAAGGGCACCGGCAACGCACCCGACCCAGAGTTCGACACTGCGGCGAATTTCTTGCGGCACTTCGCCACGCACGACGACATCGGAGATCGCGAAACGCCCGCCAGGCTTCAAGACGCGCAATGCTTCCCGGAGGACTCGATCCTTGTCGCCGGAAAGATTGATAACGCAGTTCGAAAGGATCACGTCCACTGTGTTGTCAGGCAGCGGAATATTCTCGATTTCACCCTTCATGAATTCCGCGTTCGTGAGGCCCGATTTGCGCTTGTTCTCCTCAGCGAGACCGAGCATCTCGTCGGTCATATCAAGCCCGTAGGCTTTCCCTGTCGGACCGACCCGGCGGGCGGACAACAACACATCAATGCCCCCGCCCGAGCCGAGGTCCAGAACCGTTTCACCCGGTTGCAGATTTGCCAGAGCCGTCGGATTTCCGCAGCCCAAGGACGCGCGGAGCGCCGCTTCGGGCACGGCCGCCGACTCTCCCACACCATAGAGGTTTGAAGTAATCGGATCGCATCCTTCGATGCTCGACGCAGCGCTTGTTCCGCAGCAGGCCGAACCAACCCCCGATGCGGCGCGCTTGGCCGCTTCGCCGTACTTTTCCTTCACAATATCTCTGATATTTCCGGAAGCCATCGAAGTCTCCTTCTACCTTGAAATTGAGATAATTTCCTTCGGCGCAACGACGCGGTTGCGCGTGCAACATTCGGCATACAGGAATCCCAGAAGGTCCTTGAGCGCGTGGGTGTTGGCCCGGCACCAAAGATGCGTTCCCTCCCGGCGTACAGTGACCAGGTCCTCGTTTTTGAGTTTGTCGAGATGGTGTGACAGCGTCGAATTCGGAATATCGAGTTCCGACTGAATATCGCCGACCACCAATCCTTGGGGCTCTGCGGTGAGCAGGAGCTGCATGATTCGCAGTCGCGCTTCGGTTCCCATAGCTGAGAACATATCGGCATAGCGCACGACCTGAGATGTCTGTGTGCTTGTCATATTTCCATTATACCAGAAATATAGAAGCGTGCAAATCCTTTCAGAGAATGCTATTTGGGGGCGGCGCGATCGGCCTGAGGAGTTCCTTCCGCAAATGTCCGGAAGCGCTCTCGGATTTGGTCACGAACAAGTCGGAATTGGGCCAGCTTGTCCTCCCGGCTGCCCGTCGCTTCTGCCGGATCAGCGAAACTCCAGTGAATCCGCTCCGCTTTGCCAGGGAAGAAGGGGCAATTCTGCTTAGCGTTATCGCAGACGGTGATGACGTAGTCGAAACTCTGGCCCGCGAACTCGTCTACCGATTTTGAGCGCTGCCCCGAGATGTCTATGCCGATCTCACCCATGACCTCGACCGCCTCGGGCCGGACCTGACTCGGCTTCGTCCCCGCGCTCCAAACCTCGAACCGATCGCCGGACCCGGCTCGGAGCAATCCCTCCGCCATCTGACTGCGCGCCGAATTTCCGGTACACAAAATCAGAACCCGCTGCTTTACCCGTTCGGTCACCGGGACTCCCCGTCTGGGATTGCTTCATCGTTTCGCGCGAGCACTTTGTTGGCTACCTTTGGCAAAGAGGGAATCATCCACCAGAGAAGAAGAGTTCCGGCAGCCGCGCCTGCCAGTTGCGCAACGACAAAAGCAGGAACGTCGGCAGGCCGGATTCCCGCGAACGTGTCGCTGGCTGTTCTGGCCAGCGTGACAGCCGGGTTCGCGAACGAGGTGGAAGACGTGAACCAGTATGCCCCTGCAATGTAAGCTCCGACCGCAAAGGGAACTGCTGAGGACCGCAATCGCGCGCAGCCCCAAATCACCGCCAACAATCCGAATGTGGCAATGAATTCTCCAAGGATTTGGCCGGAGCCCGCACGAACGCGATGCGAGACGAAAACGATCGGCTTGTCGAACATGAGATTGGCGGCCCCGACACCTACAAACGCGCCAGCGGTTTGCGTGGCGATATATGCGGGCACGTCTTTCCAGAACAAGCCCCCCAACGAAGCGTCCGCCAATGTCACGGCGGGATTGAAATGGGCTCCCGAAACTTGTCCAAACGTCAAAATCAGCGCGACGAGCGCCGCACCTGTGGCGATCGAATTCTCGAGCAATTCAAGACCGACGTTCCCGCCCGAGAGGCGCTCCGCCATGATGCCCGAGCCGACGACCGCGATGAGCAGAAAGGCCGTGCCAACCCCCTCGGCGACCGACCGTTGAAGAAGTGGAATCGGGGTGCGGCCAGCATCTTGCCTTTTCGCCATCGGATTCTCTTTACTCCTCAAGCACGCTTTAACTATAATCGCCTAGGCGAATATAATGAGTAAAGCGGGAACGCAAGTCAACGCCGTTCGAATTCCTTAGCGACAAAGTTGGCCCGCGCGGACGCAAGGGAGTACGGTATTGAACCAGGAGAGACTTCAGAATCAATCGGATCATCCGCCTGTAGCCGTCGGGTCTCACCCAAGCGCGCGGATCGCGGACCTCGCTGACTGTGAGGCCATCGCCAGAATCTATAACGACGGAATTGCCAGCCGACAAGCGACATTCGAAACAGAACCGCGGACTGCGCGCGACATCGCGCGCTGGTTTGACGAAACGCATCCGACAGTAGTCGTTGAACAGTCTGGGGAAGTAGTCGCCTTTGCATCAACGTCATCTTATCGGTCGCGGTCTTGCTACAAGGGCGTCGCGGAGTTTTCTGTCTATGTGACGGCTTCGCATCGTCGCAACGGGCTCGGACGAATGGCTATGAAACGGCTTATTGAAGAAGCGCAGCAGGCCGGTTTCTGGAAACTTGTGTCGCGGGTTTTCGTCGAGAACAAATCCAGTCTCACTCTGCTGAAATCGCTCGGCTTCCGCGAAGTTGGGATCTATGAAAAACACGGGCAGGTCGACGGCGTTTGGCATGACGTAGTCATCGTGGAGCGATTGCTCTGACTTAGCCGCCCGGGCCAATATATGCGGAAAGCACAAACCCAAGTCGACCTGATGTTCCGGGCTTTTTCGGATCGAACGCGCTTGAGGATTTTGCGTCTCCTGCTCGGCGGAGAGCTGTGCGTGGGGGACATCATAAGCGTCATTCAAGTTCCCCAGCCCACCGCGTCGCGGCACTTGGCTTATCTTCGCAGGGCGGGCCTGGTTCAGACTCGAAAGAACGGCCTTTGGAATCATTACCGGATAGCGCCCGCCGCGACCGCGTTTCAGCGGGATCTCATCAAATGCCTCCGGAGCTGCTTTCACGACGTGCCGGAACTAGCGGCTGACCAGAAACGGGCGACGCAACTCCGCAAGACCGGGGGTTGCTGCCCGCATTAGGTTTTTTTTGGCCAAGTATATTCGCATATGCAGATACAGTGGGAAGCACGGACCGGAGGAGGACATGGAGAGACCGTATAACGTTTTATTCCTCTGCACGGGTAATTCCGCCCGCTCGATCATGGCGGAGGCGATACTCAACCGTAAAGGCGCTCCCAATTTCAGGGCTTATAGCGCCGGCAGCCACGCAAAAGGGTTTGTCCATCCCGCCGCCCTTCGCCAACTCGAAATTGCGGGACTGCCGACAAGCGGGGTGCGCAGCAAGAATTGGGACGAATTCGCCAAGCCCGCAGGTCCGCATCTCGATTTCGTCTTTACCGTCTGCGACAACGCTGCAAGAGAACTGTGCCCGGTTTGGCCTGGTCAGCCTATGACGGCACACTGGGGCGTTCCTGATCCCGCCGCCGTTGACGGCGCCGAGGATCAGATTGCCCGCGCTTTCCGCGACGCTTTCATGATTCTCGACCGCAGGATCAGCCTTCTCCTTTGCCTGCCCTTATCAAGTCTCGACCAATTGGCGATCAAGAACGAAATCGACCGGATCGGCCAACGATGATGATTTCACCGCATCTGCGGATTGCCACTCACGCCGCTGGCCGCGAAGCCGCAAGCGCGCATATCCGGCGATGGGCAGTCGTCCGCCTGATTCTTGGAGTCTTGCAGATGTTGGGAGCTTCGCTTTCGCTCGGCGTCATCGTTCGCGGCGGTGTCACACCACTCGCGATGACCGCCGTGATAATCACCGGAATGCTCACCGGCATCAGTATGATGCTCTTCCAGGTACTGAGACGAGGGCAGGCCCCCAAGGCGCGCGCCGTCGGAGGAGCTCACAGCCGATGAATCCGGGAATACTGACCCGTGAGGAGCCGTGAAGGCCGCGAGCCGCATCCGCTGTAGACATTCGTCCGCGGCTTCTGCGGTCCTTGCGGCCATCGCTCTATGCAGCTCGTGCGCGGATCGAACCGGCAGAAATTCCTATGTCGAGGACCGGGTAAATGCCATCAGAGGACTAACCATTCCTGTCGGTGCCAGTGTCGGCAACAATTCCGCGCCGACTTTGGGACATTATTGCGCAAGAGCACGATGGGAGTTTGAGACCAGCGAGGAAAAGCACGTCTACCTGTCCTGGGTCACCGGACAACTTGACCACGCTGACTTCAAACTGAAATCCTCCGACGAATCGAGTTTGGTGTTCACGAGGAGTTTACAAGGCGACTCGGAGTCTGTCCGCGCGCAGGTCGCAACCTCCAACGGAATGTCGGATGTCGAGATTGACTACACCATCGATTCCGACTAGATACGAAACGCGAGTTGCCATGCTCGGTTAAATCAAGCTCGCTGGAACGCATCGTTTTCCCCTCGCCGTGAAAAGTGTAAACCCCGGAATCGATTCCAGGGTCAAGTCGAACCTTCGCTATCCACTTAAGACGTGACTCGGCCTACAAGTCCGCGTTATATCGAACGGATGGCTGAGACATTGAGAACTGTTCCCGCCGACCTCACGCGCCAAATCTACAGGGTCCAGGCGCTGACGATCCTTTGGATGATCGTTGAGACTTTTGTCTCGCTCGGGGCCGCGTGGAAAGCCCACAGCCCGGCGCTGCTCGGTTTCGGAGGCGATAGCGCGGTCGAGTTGCTCTCGGCGGCGGTCGTGCTCTGGCGCTTTCGAGAGAGGCCGCACAACCACCATACCGAACAGCGCGCGGCGAAGACTGCCGGAGTTCTGCTCTTTGTGCTTGCGGCTTTCGTTTGCGTCACCTCCGCCCTAAGTTTCCTGGGGCATGTCGAGCCGCGTCCAAGTTTGGTCGGCATTTCGCTTCTATTCCTCGCCGCGCTCATCATGCCTTGGCTTGCGAAGCAAAAACGGCGGCTGTCCGCCGCTACGGCTAGCGCGGCCTTGCGGGCCGATGCGGCCGAGTCGGCGGTCTGCGGATATCTCGCGCTCATCGCGCTTGCGGGCCTGGCCGTCAATTTTCTCTGGAAGCTCGACTGGGCCGATCCAGTAGCCGCATTGCTCCTGCTGCCGCTGATAGTGTTCGAAGGTCGCGAAGCGATGAAGGGCAAAGCTTGCTGCGGTTAGAATCGGTACTCACGAAAATACTATGAGCAGCGGATTATGGTCCGCATGTCTACAACAAAATTACAGACTTCTACCTCTTGCCAATAAGTCAAATCAGCACGATACTGGATGCGACCTCGTGAGCCCACGCAGGCACCATCTCAAGTTTTTGGGCAACAGAATGAGAAATGTAGACGCAAGTTCTCTTCTAAGTTATTGAAAACAATCAGGGCCGAGGTAGCTCAGTTGGTAGAGCAGCCGATTCGTAATCGGCAGGTCAGGAGTTCAACTCTCCTCCTCGGCTCCATATTTTTCTCACCTGCGTCCCGCCATGGAAGGCTGAGCTTCTCTGCGGCCAAAACCACCGGAGTGCGCTACCATCGAGGCAAGAAGCCCCGCGAGGTGCGCGATGGAATACGACCACGACAAAGTGGACGAGATGGTGCTAGCGCTGCTTGCCTTGACCATGGCCAACGACGGAAGGGGCTGGCGAGCGTGGAAAGGGCTGACTGGGGCGTGCTGGACCGGTTGGACGAGAAAGGCTATATCTCGAATGCCCAGAGCAAGTCGAAATCGGTGATCGTGACCGAAGAAGGCGCAAAACGCGCGCGCGAGTTATTCGAACGGCGCTTCGGGATTGAGAGACAAAGCGCGGGTCGGCGTTAAAACTCGCTGCTCTGCGTTATCGAGAACTTGCGGTATGGGAAGTTTGTGGAGTTGCTTGGTGCTGTGGATGGACAAAACACTTACCTTTAAGGGCGAAGGGTATGGCACCCAGCGATGCTACATCAGGTAGTTGAATGTAACTCCTGCGGTAAGTTCGCAGGTGCCGGTGGTTTCCTAACCGAGCACGTTCCTCATCCTTTAGTCCACTCATAAATTCTTGATTCGTCGCGGAATTGGTATATAGTCCCGGCGGTACGAGGCTGACCTAGCACGCTTAGTGATTTGGCCAGGTTCTTCCCACAAAATTCACGGTTCTAAATCGCGCACGAGAGGGAGTTCTATGATTGTTAAGAAAGTGATGTTCGCAGTTGGAGTTATGTTGATTGCGGTGGTTGCGGGTTTCGCTCAGGCCAAACCCGGCACGGTTGCCTCCTTGGAATTTCAGAAGCTGAAGCCCGGTGCGGCGAAGCAATATGAGGACGGGCGGAAGGCGCAAGCGGATTGGCACAAACAGCAAAAAGACACTACCCCACTGATGGTATGGGAGACGCTCAGCGGCGATGACAGCGGGACGTACGTGGTCGGGAGATTGGGGCAGCATTGGGCGGATTTAGACGTCCCGCCCGCCCAGAGCAAGGCCGAGGTGGAAGCGTACGATAAAAACGTCGGTGCGTATGTCGAGTCTTTGGTTACCCGCATCTATGAACTTTTGCCCAAGGACAGCAAACCGACCGACTCGATGACTCCTTCCAAGTACTCGGAGATAATCACCTACGTGGTGAAGCCGGGGAAAGGCGCAGAGTTTCATAGCGCGATCACCCGAGCCACCGAGGCGATCGAGAAGACCAAGTGGCCGGTACATTATTACTGGTATGAGCTGGTCAACGGCGGCCGCGCGGGTACTTACGTGCTGGTTATCCCCCACGATAAGTGGGCGGATTTCGAGGACGATCCAAATATGAAACCGTTCGCCGAAATGCTCAACGAAGCGTTCGGGCACGCGGAAGCGGAATCCATCCTCAACAGGTTTGACACCAGCACGGAAAGTGAGACCAGCAGTATTCTCGAGTATCGGCCGGACCTGAGCTACCTGCCGAGCAAGTAGCTACGGCTCGACTCACTCTCCATCGGCATGTTGCCGATGGAGAGTTTAGTCCTTAACGTAAAAATCGCCGCGCCAGTCCGCGCGGCGATTTTTTTTTCGGTGCGGCGGCTCAAGTTCCGGAGGATATTTGTTGAGCCAACGTCTGTGCCACGGTAAACGCCCACCCTTTGCGAAAGGCGCAAACATGGGGCACCCGAAAGAGACAAGGGCGTAGAACCGTAGAAGCGGCGAAAAAGTCGGGCGGATGCCTACCGCATCCGCCCGTTTTGCGCGTCGATCGGTTGGGCTGCGTGGGTTCCGCTGCGGCGCATGACGCAGCGGTGAAACCCAACCGACCTCTCACAACGTGGAGACCACCATGCGGCTCGCGCCGCGCAGATTAATCTTTTGGGTATTCTGCTTACTCGCTGTCGCCGGCAACGTTATCCGCCGAGCCCCACGCCAACAAACTCCCTGCCGGGACCAAAAACGCAATTCGATGCATGCTGGCGTTTCCCCAATTCTAACGATTTGATCCTGGAATCCCTCCATCCCGATGCAGAGGTCCGCCGCCACGGTTCCAAATGGCCAATACACATTTTCCCGTAGAGCGTCCAGCCGCGCCACGCAGCTGATGCAGCGGATAGCATCAACGGGGGAATTTCGTCGTACCCGCTATCCCATTGATGGTAAGTAGTTTAGAGGTAGAAGCTCGCCACCCGGTTTGCGGGTACTCGCCAGGGATCCGGGCCCGCCCGACCGAATTCCTGCACGTTACTCTCCATTTACGTCCCCTGCGCGTCATAAGGTAAACTACTGGTGCGCTTACTGTAACTTCCCCCCTTCTCGCTCTTGAGCTTTCCTGGGGCGCCCTTTAGCATCGATACATGACATCAGCTCAGGTGAATCCTGTGCGCATTTTGATTGCCGACGACCACGAATTGATGCGCCGTGGACTGCGCTCCATCCTCGCCACCCGGCCCGACTGGGAAGTGTGCGGCGAAGCGGTGGACGGCAGTGACGCCATCGAGAAAACCAAACTCCTCCGGCCCGATATTCTGGTTTTGGACATCAGTATGCCCCGGGGCAACGGCTTGGAAGTGGCACGAGCGGTCCGCCGCGATTTCCCGCAAACTCAGGTGATCATTCTTAGCCAGTACGAGGAATCGGAGATGCGGCCGTACGCGCTGGAGGCAGGAGCGCGCGGGTACGTTTCCAAGTCGGAAGCGTCGCGGCAGCTCCTCGCAGCGATCGAGAGCCTGATCGCCGACAAGTCGTTCGCGGCGCATCCGCAATCCAACTAGTTTCAGGGACTCGGCAATCCAGCGGCGTAGTTCTGTTTGAGCCAACGCCCGGGGCGGGCATCGGATTTTCCCCACGATACAGGATTATCGATACGCCGCGATGGAACGCAAGTTCCCCCTCGCACGTCTACCTTCCATATATATATAATAAGTGCACAGCGAAGCAACGTCGGGAGTAGCTTGGGTAGTTCATGAGCGCGGCGCATAACCGATCGATCGTCCGCAATCTCACGCGCGCCAGCCTGCTGGTGAGCACGGTCGCGCTGCTTTTGGCCTGCGCGCTTTTCATCGTTTACGACCAGATTGGCTACCGCAATTCGCTCACCAGCCACATCGCCATCCAGGGACAAGTGATTAGCGCCAGCGCGGCGGTGGCTTTGAACGACAACGATCGCGTTTCCGCCGAGGATACTTTGGCCGGTCTGCGCGGTTCCCCGCACATCGTCCACGCGGAAATATACACAGCGGATGGGCGGCCTTTCGCCGCGTACTGGCGGGATTCGGCCCGTCCTGTTTTGCCTGAGCCCGCTTTGCCCGTTGGGAAAAACATGGTGTCGTGGTTTGACGCCAACCGTTTCCATTTGGTGGAGGCGATCGTATCGGACGGCAAGACCGTGGGCGCGGTCTATATCCAGAACGATTTAGACAGCATGTATGCGCGGCTGAAAACCTACGCGCTGATGGTTGCCGTGGTCCTGCTCATTTGCTTGCTGGCGACTTCTTTTCTCTCGCGCATGCTGCAGCAAGCGGTGCTGCAACCGATTCTCAGTCTCGCCGAGACCGCCGCGCGCGTATCCCGAGAAAAAAATTATTCGCTCCGCGCTACGGCCACAACCAAGGGTGACGAGGTCGCCGCGCTCACCGGGATGTTCAATGAAATGCTGGTGCACATCGAAGAGCGCGATGCCGCGTTGCAGCAGGCGCGCGACGCGCTGGAGCGCCGGGTGGTGGAGCGCACCAGCGAACTGGCCACCGCCGAGATCAGCTTGCGCCGGCTGTCTGGCGAATTGATGAACTTGCAGGACGAAGAACGGCGCCGAATCGCGCGCGAGCTGCACGACAGCTCCGGACAAATCATCGCCGCGCTGGGCCTGAATCTGGCCACGCTGCAGACCGAAGAAGGGAATTTAAGTTCTCACGCCGCGATGGCCCTCGCTGAGAGCCTCGAACTGACACGGCAATTTTCGCGCGAGCTGCGCACCATTTCGCATTTGCTGCATCCGCCGCTGCTGGATGAGTCCGGGCTGGATTCGGCGCTGCGGTGGTACGTCGAAGGATTCGCCGAGCGCAGCAGTATTTCCGTGAGCCTGCAAATCGTTGCGGGGCTGGGCCGCCTATCCAGAGAACTGGAGATTGCCGTCTTCCGTATCGTTCAAGAATGTTTGACCAACGTTCATCGCCACTCCGGCAGCGAGCGCGCCACCATCCACGTGAGCCGCGACGACCGAAACGTCACGGTGCAGGTGCGCGATTTCGGCCGGGGCATTCATTCCGGCAATGGAATGGATTCTTCCCGGGAGATGCGGCCGGGCGTGGGCATGATGGGAATGCGAGAGCGCGTTCGCCAGCTCGGCGGGCGCTTGGACGTTAGTAGTGACGCCCAGGGAACTCTGGTCGTGGCGGTGATGGAATTGGAACCGGCCAATGGCAATCGGGTGCGAGTACCCGCGGATTGAACCGCCGAATTTTTCCGCCGCTCTCGAAAAAATGTCGTGCAAGCACTCTGGTTGTGCGAACGCGAAACGCCAAGCACTCACCACTCACTGGCGCCGGCCGGCACGCGTCGGTTTCTTTGTTCTTGCCGCGGAACAGAAAGTGCTACTCTCGTGATGCTTCGCGTGCGGAGCTGCTGCTGAGCGTTGCGATTGGAACCCGGTGAAAATGAAACGGCCTCAAGCCTCTTTTTTTTTCCGCCTCCTCGGTTGTCTGATGGTTGCCGCGATCCTGCCATTCCATGTATCGCGCACGCGTGCCGATAGCGCGGTGCGCGTCGATGTGGACTTGCGCGCCAGCGAAGGCCCGTTCGTTCCGATCCAGACCTGGTTCGGCTACGACGAACCCAATTACACCTACACCGCGAACGGCCAAAAACTGTTGGCGGAATTGCGGCAGATGAGTCCCGCGCCGGTTCGCGTTCGCACCCACAACTTGCTTACCAGCGGCGACGGCCAAGCGGATTTGAAATGGGGTTCGACCAACGCATACACGGAAAACTCCGAAGGCAAGGGGGTCTACGAATGGAGCATCATCGACAAAATATTCGACGCCTACGCCTCGGCCGGGGTGCAGCCGATGGTCGAGATCGGGTTCGTGCCCGAAGCGATGTCCATTCATCCCCAGCCGTATCACGTGCAGTTTCCCGCGGATATTTTTCAGGGTGGGTGGAGCTATCCGCCTAAGGATTTTCAGCGCTGGGGTGAACTGGTGGAGCACCTGGCGCAACACCTCGGCGAGCGATACGGCAAACACGAGGCCGAGCAATGGTATTGGGAAGTTTGGAACGAGCCGGACATCGGCTACTGGCACGGCTCGACCGACGATTACCTGAAGCTCTACGACGCCGCGGTGAGAGGCGTGCGGCGGGCTCTGCCGGGGGCGCGCGTGGGCGGCCCCGCGATCACCAGTCCGCACAATGAGCGGGCCGCAAAATTCTTGCGAGATTTTCTGGATCACTGCGCAAAAGTGCGTGACCAATCCACCAGCGGCGCGGTGCCTCTCGATTTTATTTCGTTCCATGTGAAAGGCCGTCCGGAATTGTCGGAAGGCCACGTGCGTATGGGACTCGATAAGGAGCTGGTAGCGGCGGACGAAGGATTCGCTATCGTCCGGCGCTATCCGGAATTTGCGAAGCTCCCAATCATTCTCAGCGAAGCCGATCCGGAAGGCTGCGCGGCCTGCTCGGCCCAAGTGAATCCGCAGAACGCCTACCGCAACGGCCCGTTGTACGCGAGCTACACCGCCGCGGCGATGAAGGGACTACTGGAGCTGCAGGATCGCCGCCAAGTGAATCTCGCAGGCATGCTGACCTGGGCGTTCGAGTTTGAAGGCCGCGACTATTTCGAAGGCTTTCGCACGCTGGCCACCAACGGCGTGGATAAGCCGGTCCTCAATTTCTTCCGTATGGCGGGAATGATGTCTGGCAATCGCGTCCATACCCAGAGCAGCGGCGCAGTGACGCTGGACGACATTGAGAAAACCGGAGTGCGGCAGTCCGATGACATCGACGCTTTCGCAACCACCGATTCCCACGAAGCGGCGATGATGGTCTGGAATTATTTTGACGATGACGTTCCGGGCGCGCCG
>Ga0182015_10006244_pt1 | contig 12040 bp, 9 predicted proteins | sample 712P3MmetaG_FD_120478 | JGI IMG/M metagenome (GOLD analysis project Ga0182015, IMG submission 120478) | Permafrost microbial communities from Stordalen Mire, Sweden - 712P3M metaG | ecosystem: Environmental > Terrestrial > Soil > Wetlands > Permafrost | place: Sweden: Stordalen | collected...
GCACGCACCGACCGCATCGGTCGCTTTGAGCTTGCCGATCGAGGCACGCTCTTCCTCGATGAAATGGCCAACGTGCCGCTGCGTCAACAGGCCAAGCTGCTTCGGGTGCTGGAGACCGGCGATCTTGAACGTGTCGGCTCTTCCCAAACCAAGCGTGTGAATGTGCGACTGCTTTCGGCTACCAATGCGGATCTGCAGGAAGAGTGCGCGGCTGGCCGTTTCCGCGAAGATTTGCTCTTCCGTCTCAATACGGTCGAGATCCATCTTCCCCCGCTGCGCGATCGTCGCGAAGACATTCCCTTGCTTGCCGGCCACTTCCTGTCCCGGTACACCACACGCTACCGCAAGGCTGTGACCGGCTTTGACCCCAGCGCTCTGGAGGCGATGTTCCAGCACGCCTGGCCGGGTAATGTGAGGGAGTTGGACCACGCCATGGAACGCGCCGTCCTGATGGCCCGCGGCCCGCGGATTCAGAACGCCGACCTCGGCTTGAGTCATGTCCGTTCCTCAACCCAGAACCTCGATGACCTCAGCCTTGAAGCGGTAGAGAGCATCCTCATTCGCAAGGCTCTGGGGCGTGCGGGCGGCAACGTCAGCCACGCGGCCGAGGCCCTCGGACTGAGCCGCGGCGCACTCTATCGGCGGATGGAAAAATATGGACTCTGATCCCACTTCGGACAACGGAAGTGAGTCAGATCCACAAGCATATCTACGCCCGGTAAAACATGTTGGTCGCGCCGCCCCCTTCGAACGGCGCATTCGTATCTTCTGTCTCTTCGTTGCTGCTCCCGCAGTCGTGCTCTCAGCGATCCTGTTATGGCAGGCAAACGTTTCCGGCTCCATGGCGGCGACTATTCTGGGTGGGATCGTCCTGCTCTATTTGATCGCGGTTAGTTTGCTCCTGGAGGAGATCGTTCGTCCGCTGCAGACTCTCGCCAACGTGGTTTCTGCGCTGCGCGAATCCGATTATTCCTTTCGCGCACGCGGCTCCAGGCAGATGGATGCGATGGGAGAGCTCGCGCTCGAGATCAACGAGTTTGCCGACCTGCTGCAGACGCAGCGCCTCGGGGAACTCGAGGCTACCGCGTTGCTGCGCTGTGTGATTTCGTCCATGGACGCGCCGGTTCTCGCTTTTGACCCTGCCCATCGCCTGCGACTTATGAATCCCGCTGCGGAGAGCATCTTCCATCTCAACGAGCAGCGCGTTCTGGGCTCCAGTGCCGCCGAGCTGCAGCTCGCCGGTTTGCTCGATCAGCCAGATCGGGGAATCCTTGTACTTTCCGGAAAGGGCAACCCGGTGCACTGGATGGTCAGACGATCGAGCTTTCGTCAGCGCGGCATCCCGCACACGCTTCTGGTGCTCTCTGACGTGAGTATCGCCTTGCGCGAACAGGAGCGCGACGCATGGCAGCGCCTCATTCGGGTGATGGGGCACGAGATCAACAATTCGCTCACACCCATCAAGTCCATTGCAGGTAGCCTTCGTTCGCTGATCCGCATCAACCCGCTGAAGGAAAAAAAAGATCAGTTCGGCGCAGAGGACGAGATGTTCAACCTCGAACGCGGTCTCAATATTATTGAGAACCGCGCCGAATCGCTCAACCGTTTCATCCAGGCCTACCGCCAGCTTGCCCAGTTGCCCCCGCCGGTACGACGGCCGGTTTCGCTGCAATTATTAATTGAGCGTGCGGTTGCCGTGGAAACCAGGATTGCCGTGCAGCTCAAGCCGGGACCGGATTTGGTGCTGGAGCTCGATCCCGATCAGATCGAACAGCTCGTCATCAACCTGCTGCGCAATGCCACCGAAGCAGCTTTAGCACGCTTCCCCGATGCACCCGCGAATGGCAATGGAGGGAGGAGCGTTCCCGAGGTGATGATTACCTGGCGAGCAGCCCCGAAAGCGCTGGTCATCTTGATCGAGGACAACGGCATTGGCCTGACCAATCCTTCGAATCTGTTTGTGCCCTTTTACACCACGAAGCCGGGAGGCAGCGGCATCGGTCTCGCCCTTGCGCGGCAGATATGCGAAGCCCACGGCGGGGTACTGCATCTCGCCAACCGGCTCGACGGTCCGGGGTGCGGCGCGGAGATCCGCTTGCCTTTCGGTCCCTCATCGCGAGGCTTGCTCCAGCCTGGGATGGAACCTGCGGAGAGCAAGCTCCCGGTTAGCTAAATCGGGACTTCGGCGCGCGGTCCGCATCTGTTAGGACACATGCAGAGCGGGAGCATTGTTTCCGCCCCGATGAGGCTTGATGATGATCTCGACGTCGTGATCGAGTGCGACCAGAAAGCGAAGCAGGCGCTCCACGGAAAACTGCCGGAACTCTCCCCGCAGCATCTTGGATACATCGGGCTGCCGGATACCAAACAAATCCGCAGCCTCGATCTGTTTCAAGCCGCGATCTTTCATGATGGTGTCGATTTTGAATACGAGCTGTGCCTTGACCAGGTGCTGCTCGGCATTCGGGATCCCCATATCCTTGAACACATTCCGGCTGCCGGTTTCGTATTTTTTTTTCATCGTTCTCGGTCCTTTGTAATTTGTTCCGCCAGTCGCAGGCGCTTTTTGATCAATTCGATGTCGCGGAGAGTTGTCTCCCGCCCTGTCATCGATTTCTTCTGAAATGCATGAAGGATGTAAACCGCTCCCGCATATCGCAACGTATATACCGCTCGAAAGGTATCACCGCGAAAGTCCGTGACCACTTCCACCACGCCCCCTCCACCAAAGCCGGTAAGGGTCTTTGTGTCTCGGTGTTTCCCGCCGCGCTGTGCGATGTATAGGGCATAGCCCATGTGGTCTTGTACAGGCTCCGGAAACGCGCGCAGATCTTTGCGGCTGGACCCGATCCAAATCACCGGCTTGAGCGACGGGTTGGCCGACATCAGCAGCACCGATATGGTGATTTCACTATACCACACGCACAGACACCCAGTCGCCTCTTAACGCCGCTTAAGGGTCTCCAGTTCATCCAGGGTGCGCGGCCAGTCTGACTTCAGGAGCCGTGAAAGACTGCGATCTGCCAGTAGCTTGCCGCCGGTCTGGCATTTGACACAGTAATCGGTCTCGTTGTCCGCATAGCGAATGCGCTGGATGGGTTCGCCGCATCTGGGGCAAGGTTGGCCGTAGCGTCCATGCACTGCCATATCCTTGCGAAACGCGGTCACCTTTTCTGGAAAGCCGGCCTTCGCCTCATCGCGGAGCCGATCGATCCAAAGTTCGAGTGTGGCCCGCGTCGCGGCGTGGAGCCGTTGCCATTCATCCGGCTCCAGCTTGCGCGTCAGCGCAACCGGGGATAATTGCGCAGCGTGCAGAATCTCATCCGAATACGCGTTGCCTATGCCGCTCAGAATGCGCGGGTCGGTCAACGCCCGCTTGAGGGTTCGATTCTCGATCGTGAGCGCTTCGCGAAAGGAGTTTAGATCGCTCGATAAAACGTCGATACCGCCGGGGTCGATGGAACGAAGTGCCTCCTCGCCCTCAAAAAGATGTAACGATGCGCGGCGCTTGGTCCCCGCTTCGGTGAGCACGAGAGAACCATGAGGAAAGTCGAACGCCGCCAGGTTGTGCCGGCCCGCCAACTTAACTCCCGGCGGACGCCAGTGCAGACGCCCGGCAATCATCAGGTGAAGCACCAGCCAGAGGTCGCCCTCGACTCCGATGGCGATACGCTTGCCGATTCGGCGCAGTTCTCGCACCACGTGACCTTCTGCGCTGGCGATGGGAGGTCGCGCCGTCCGCAGCAGAAACGCGCTCGCCACCCGCACATGCTCCAGCGGCTGGCCGACAATGCGTGGCTCGAGAGCGCTGATATACGCGGCGATATCCGGTAGTTCCGGCATGCCTATCAGATTGCAGCTTGCGCTGCCGTTTTCGCAACTTCGAATCGAACCTTGTTGCCCGCAGGGCGTGTGGTACACTCCGCCCGATGAATCGACGCATGTTTCTTGGTCAGGCTGCAATGGCCTATGGCGCCCTCTTGCTCCATGCGCGAGGCCAGGGAACCTCTCACGCCCCCAGCCTGACCATACGCGAGGTTCGGGCAGTTCGTTTGCGCGACGGATTCAACAGCCGCTTTGTCCGCGTCTATACCGATCAGGGTTTGACTGGTACCGGGGAGATGCTGGATACCGTCGGCGCGGAATATATCGTCAATCACAGCATGGGCCCCGCACTCGCGGGCCGTGACCCGCTTGAGATCGAAGGAATTCTCTTTGACCTCTGGGGCTGGAAGCACCTTGCCGGCGGTGGCTCCCCCGCGCCTCTCTTCATGCGGGGCATGGGCGGGCCGTACCTGACTGCCATCAGCGGCATTGAGATGGCCCTTTGGGATCTGGCAGGCAAGGCACTGAATGTGCCCGTGTATCAGTTGCTAGGCGGGCGCGTGCGCAACAAACTGCGAGTGTATCTTCACGCTGCCAACGCCGCGGAGGCGACGAGCGTGATCGCTAAAACGAAAGTGAAAGCGCTGAAGATCGGCATCGACTACAGTCCCGATGCGTGGACGATCAAGAAGGGTTTCGACCCCAACAAGCTTTGGGGGCTGCATCTCAACACGGTCCAGCTGGATGATGTGGTGAATTTTGTGGGCTCCCTTCGTGACGCGGTCGGCAAGACTTACGATCTTGCGCTCGAATGCCATGCCCGCTACGACGTGGAGACAGCCATTCAACTCTGCCAGCTGCTGGAGCCATTCCGTCTGATCTGGGTAGAGGAGCCAATCCCCAGCGATGACGTCGACGCCATGGTGAGGGTACGTAATGCAACCCGGGTGCCCATTGCGGCTGGGGAGAACATCTATAGCCGCTACGGCTTTCGCCCTTTTCTCGAGAAGCAGGCGCTGAGCGTGATTCAACCCGATGTCTCGAAGACCGGCGGCTTGCTCGAAACACGTAAGATCGCCGCCATGGCCGAGGTTTATAACATCCCCATGGCGCCTCATGGTGTGGCGACTCCTCTGGGCACGATGGCGGCTGCACACGTTGCTGCCGCCACGCCGAACCTCATGCTGCTCGAATTCACCCATTATGCCGATAAGGCGTATACGTCGCTGACGGAGCCGGTTACGCTTGACGACGATGGCTATTTGGAAGTGCGGAGCCTACCCGGAATCGGTGTGGCGCTTGATGAAGATGCGGTGAAGGAACGCACCGACCCGGAGTTCAAGCCTCTTTGAAGCCCGGTCGTTGTGGTGTTTCCTGGTCTCGTGCCGCCATTCAAGAGGCCCTATCCCTCATGCTATCGTTTGACTCATGTTGCCCGCTTTCCGCACCGTTCTGCCCTTCCTTTTGCTGACCGCTTTCCACTACTCCGCAGCAGCGCCAGTGCGTGAGATATTTCATTGCAACGCTGCTGCGCATGAGCCGTTTCTCGACCAGGCGAACCGTTTTATACTGACCGGACTTCGGTACCAACCGGTGGAAGCCACGCAGGCGGGATACCATGGCGAGGCCGGTGCTTCCCTGGATAACGAACTCGACGACTTAAGCCCGGCGACGATCGGGGCCTATCGCGCGTTGTATCTCAGCGGCAAACAGTGCTTTGCTGCGACCAGTGTGAGTACGCCTGAAGATGAGGCGGACCTCGCGCTGCTTCGTGTCAACATCGAGTCCGGTCTGTTCGATCTGGATGTCCGGCAGACCTACCGGCATCGTCCGCAGGATTACGTGGAGATGATCGGGTCTGGCCTGTTCTTTCCTCTCACCTCGACCGACGGCAACGAGCAGGCGCGTCTCACCTCGGTGCTCGCGCGCATGGAGCAAATCCCTCAGGTCCTCGATGAGGCGCGGCACAACATCAAAGAGGCGGATCCCGTCTTCATCGATACGGCCCTCGAAGAAAACGCCGGCAACACCGGAGTGATCGAGCAGATCGGGAGCATGATCCCGGTTGGATCGCCGTTGCGCGCGCGTTACGATGCGGCATCGAAGGCCGCGCGGGCTTCCCTCGACAGCTTTGGTACATGGCTGAAGGATGACCTGGCGCAGCGGCCCCACACCGTGACCTGGCGCACCGGCCCCACCGCCTACGCAAAGATCTTCGCCTTCGCGCTGGGCCCCGGCACCCATGAAACCCCTGACTCCGTGCTTGCCTCTGCGGAACGGGACTTGCCTCGGGTTCGCGCTGAGATGTATGCGGTGGCAATGCCTCTGCATAAGCAATGGTTTCCTGATCATGATGACCACAGCGATCTAAGTGGCGATGCACTGCAAAACAAGGTCATCGCCGAAGTAATCGGCCGCATCAACGACGACCACGTGGCTCCCGGTCAATTGCTGGACAAGATCAAGTCGCAGGCCGGGGGCATCCGCGCGTTCATTGCGCAGAAGGACCTGCTTACCTTGAGCTCGCGCGACAATATGCGCATTGTGCCCACACCGGTTTTTCTGCGTGGTATCTATTCCGTTGCCGGCTTTCATTCAGCGCCGGCGCTTGAACCGAAAGCGGAAGCGGAGTACTGGGTCACGCCGATCGACCCCAAGGCGCCTGCCGCAGAGGCCGAATCGAAGCTGCGCGAGTACAACAACTGGATGCTGTTGTACCTGACCATGCACGAAGCGCTGCCCGGGCACTACACACAGTTCGAGCACGCGAATGACGTGCACCCATCGTCACGCCGCGTGCTGCGTGTGCTCCTGGGCAACACTCCCTACGTGGAGGGCTGGGGCGAGTATGCGGTGAGAGAAATGGAGGATGCCGGGTACGCCAACCATGATCCGCGGTTCATCCTCATGGTGCAGAAGATTCGCCTGCGCGTGATCGCCAATGCGATTCTTGATATTCGCATGCAGAGCCGCAATATGACGGACCAGGAGGCTCTCGACCTGATGGAGAAGAAAGCGTTTCAGACCGGAGCCGAGGCTGAGGGAAAGCTGCGCCGGGCCAAGCTGACCGCCGGCCAGCTGATCACCTACTATGTCGGCTACCATCAGTGGATCGATCTTCGCGACGGTATCCAGCGGGAACAGGGAAGCGGGTTTTCTCTCAAGAAGTTCAATGATGCCGCGCTCGACGAGGGGCCGCTCCCGATTCCCATTTTGCAACCTCTACTGAAGCAGAAGCTTGGAGCGCACTAGTGGACTGTAATAGTTGATTCAGCGCTGGCAAATGCAAGGTGCCGAAGGCCTTTTAGCCTCTGCCGCTCTACCGAGGGCTTCAGGCGCGATGCTTCTTCATGTATTGGGCGTCGACCTTCAGGGCTTCCATGATGGGCCCCTGGAATTCCTCTTGTTCTACGAAAGCGTGCTTGATGCGGCCGGTGGCTGCGGCGGCAGCGAAGATGGGCGTGTAGTCAATAGAGCCGGTGCCTAATTCGACTGAGGGCTCCTTGTTGTCTTTGAAATCTTTGACGTGCAGCATCACGATGCGCTTGGGGTATTGCTTAAGAACTTTCACTGGGTCCTGGCCGCCGATGATGACCCAGCCACAGTCCAGCTCGAAGCTGACTTTGGCCGGGTCAGTGTTCTTCAGTAGTTCATCGTAGGGCATCACGCCGTCGATCGCGCCGAACTCTGCCTTGTGGTTGTGATAGGCGAAACGCATGCCTGCTTCTTCCACTTTGGTGGCTACCTGGTTGAACTGATCGGCGCTCCAGCGCCAGTCATCCATGGCGAGCGGTCCTTTGGTTCCCGGATTCTGATGCATGGGGGAGGAGCAGACCACATAGCCAACTCCGAGGGTTTTGCAGAACGCCAGAATTTCGTCAAGGTGCTGCTTGAGCAGCGCGAGCGGATAATGCGCGCTGACGCAGCGCAGACCGGCTCCCTTCATCGCGGCCTTCACCTGTTCTACCGGGAGGTTGAAGAACCCAGCCGCCTCTACCTCCGTATAACCGATCGCGCCGAGCTGCTTGAGGGTGCCCGCATAGTCGGTAGGGAGTAAGGTGCGCACCGAGTAAAGCTGCACGCCGACAGGGAGATTGAGGTAAGCAGCGCGGGCTACACCGGTGTAGAGCATGGCAGCGGCCGCTGAGCCGGTGCTGATGAAGCTGCGTCGGGTGATCGACATTTGAATTCCTCCTTGAACGGGCTGGAACAAGCTTGGAACAGCCTACTCCATAAACCAGCCGTGAGTGAGCAGGATGGACTGGCCAGTCAGCGCCAGCGTTGTTTGCTCGGCGAGGAAGACCGCGGTGTCGGCGATCTCGTCGGTCGAGGTGAACTGCTTATCGACGGTATCTTTGAGCATCACCTTTTCCACTACGTCCTTCTCGCTGATGTTGAGGATCTTTGCCTGCTGCGGGATCTGGTTTTCGACCAGGGGCGTGCGGACAAAGCCAGGACAAATGACGTGAGCGCGAACGCCGTAGGGCGCGCCCTCCTTGGCCACGGCGCGGCAGAGCCCGAGGAGTCCATGTTTCGCGGTCACGTAGGGTGCCTTGAGCAGAGACGCCAGCTTGGAATGAACCGAGCCGGTATAAAGGATGGTTCCGCCTTGCCCGGACTTGTACATGTGGCGCACGCAGGCGCGCGTGGTTAGAAAAGCGCCGTCAAGATGTACGGCCATGATCTTCTTCCAGTCGCTGAAGGCCAACTCGTGGATGCCGCCGATAATCTGGTTGCCTGCGTTGCTGCAAAGGATATGAACCCCGCCAAATTCGCGGATGGTTTTGGCGACGGCGGATTCGACGGAGTCTTCATTGGTGACATCCATCGCCAAGCCGAGCAGCTGGCTCCGGGTGATGGCGGCGATTTTCGCCGCAGCGGATTCCGACTGCGCCCGATTCAGATCGGCGATCACTACACTGGCGCCCTCCGCAGCAAAACGCTGCGCCATCGCGAGGCCGATCCCCGAAGCCGCTCCGGTGATGATGGCTACTTTCCCCTTCAAGCGCATTTTGTTCTTACCTCACCTTTGGATTGGGGGGTTGATATCTGTGCAGACAAAACTGGAGGCGTCGTGGGTGCTGCCGGTTCCACGGTATTGCGCGGTTCGAGGGTACGGGCAAAGGGGTCGCTGAAAGATTACGGGCCCTTCGCTTTCGCCGGGAGATAGCTTGCTGGCGATCATTTCTTTGGGAGCGACACCATGCTCCACCCACTCGACCACGGCGCCGAGGGCATCGAAATGGGTGACGCCGGGGCCGCCGCTGCAGTGCGACATGCCGGGGACCATGAAAAGTCGCACGGAATCATCGAGTGGTGGGGTCGTGTGCGAAGCCTGAGCGGACGATTGACCGGAAGTTTGATCGCGCGCAAGCACGGAGTTGTAATAGTTGATCGTTTCTCCCGGCGCTACCAGCCAGTCGCTCCAACCGTGATACGTGATCAGTTTGTGTCCGTGCTGGCGAAAGGTGTCGATGTCAGGGCTGGTCGCGTTCACCATGCTTGCGAGCTTGCCGGTGTAGAGACTGTCCTGACGGTCGAAATCGAATTGGCGCCAATCCCAGTTCGCTCCAAAGACCCATTGAAAGATGGGAGCGTAAGGAGGCAGGCCGCCGTGGTTGGGATCTAGACCATCCCAGCCAAACTCGCTGCCCTTGGGAAGGCCGGGATAGAGGCTTTGACCGGTTCGTGGATTGACTGGTCCGGCGTAGAGTTGCTTTGCGGTTTCTACCTGTGCGGCGGTAAGACAATTTTCCTGGTTGGCGTCCTTGCACTGCAGAGATGCCGGATCGAAGTGGCACTGGGCGGGATCATTGATCACTCCATCCTTGACGCCATCGAGCGCGTCGCAGGCATTGACCACGGCTTGTGTGAGCAGGGTTCGCGCGGGCGCCGGCAGGTAGGACGCCGGCGTCCGTTCGTTGGCAACGTAGTTCCACAGGATGCTGGCATGAACCCCGGTTCGGTTTTGCGCTGCTGCGCCGCCGACGATTCCGTCGTAGTCGTCGGGATAGCGCTGCGATTCCATCAGCGCCTGCTCGCCTCCGGTCGAACAACCGACGAAGTACGCGTGCCGGGCATCGCGGGTGTAGTAGGCGCGTACCACTTGTTTGGCTACCAGGGTCATCTCGTGGGTTGCACGATAGCCCCAGTCGATCCAGCGCTCGGGGCGATCGATAAAGATACTCGCGGTGGCGCCTGGCGGCGTCGCCATGCCCATATCGGTGTTGGCCACAGCGTAGCCATGGCGTACCCCTTCGGCCAGGGCGCCATAGCTGATTTTGCCGGCGAAGCCGCCATTGCCGGTTCCTTCGAGGCGCTCGTTCCATCCGGACTGGGGCAACCAGATTTCCACCAGGATGTCCGAGTCTGCGCTGGGTTTTACGGTTGCGGTGACGCGGCAGAACGGAGGGAGGTCGGCCAGTGGTTTCCCGGTTGGAGGGGTAAACGCGCCCGCGGTCACGACCTCGGCCCCGGTGATGGTGGTGTGTGGCAGGTGGAGCGTGGCGAGGCCTTCGCAGCTAGCTGCTGAGGCGGGCAGGGAAACGAAGAGGAAGGCAAGAAACGTTAGGGCTGCGGCGGTCAATCCTTGCGGCTCCGTCCTGTTCGGCTGGCAGTCAACAATCCGAAAGTGTACTCAGAAGGCGTTTGGGCGGCAATTGCAGTCCAAAATAAAAAGAACGCTCAAAGCGCCAAAAACGCTAAAACCCCGATTTCTACATTTGCTGGTTCTTGACGAATGAGCCAAATCCTTTGTTTCGGCAATGCGCCCAAATTATCGAAAAATACACAGGGTGGGGCGCGGCTACTGACCGTCCTGGCGGTCGATACTTCACCGGACACCGAGGGTAAGGGACACCCGCATTGGTTGCACCTCCTGAGAGACCGCTTGATCGGAGGCTCGGCAGGTTGGTTGGATTTCGCATAAGATCGTGCGCACGGAGGCTTTTGTTGCGATGAGTGGTTCTAATCAGTTTCCTCTTCCCAGAATGATTGAGATGGGGCAGATCTATCCCGCCTCGCGCAGTCTGGATTTTTCCGCGCTTCTTGGAGAGCAGTTCACAGAGACCGGTTTGCGCAGCAAGATCACGCCGGGGATGCGGATTGCCCTGGGCGTTGGCAGCCGGGGGATTACGAACCTCAAGGAAATTGTGAAGGCGGTGCTGGGCTTACTGACCGAGGCAGGGGCGCGTCCTTTCATTGTGCCCGCGATGGGGAGCCACGGGGGAGCGACCTCGGAAGGTCAGATCAGGGTGTTGGCGGATTATGGGGTTACGCCGGAGAGCATGGGAGTGCCTATCGAAGCCAGCATGGAGGTAAGAACGATCGGTACGGCATTCGATGGGCTCGATGTGGTGTTCAGTGCTCCCGCGTTGCAGGCGGCCGGCGTGGTCGTTCTGAATCGTGTGAAGCCGCACACCGATTTCCGGGGAACACTGGGCAGCGGGATCCAGAAGATGCTGGTGATCGGCTTCGGCAAACAGGTGGGCGCCGGTAATGCGCATCGGGCCGCGGCGCATCTGGGGTACGAAGCAGTACTGCGTGAGTTTGCGCGGATTATTCTTGCCAGCGCCCCGATTTTCTGTGGCATCGCGCTGGTGGAGGATCAGCATCATCAGACGGCTGAGGTTACGGTGCTTCCACCGGAGAACATCGTGCGCGAAGAGGGCAGGCTGTTTCAAAAGGCGGAGTCGCTGCTGGCCCGGCTGCCCTTTGAGGAGATCGACTTGCTGATCATCGATCGGATCGGCAAGGATATCAGCGGTTCCGGCATGGACACCAATGTGATCGGCAGGGACATTGCTGGTTACACATCCTCGCTGCATGCGAAGGGTCCGGTTACGCCGCGGGTATCGCGTATTTTTGTGCGTGATCTGACGCCGGCGAGCAATGGCAACGGGATTGGCATTGGCATGGCGGATTTCACGACCGCCCGGTTCGTGAAGGCGCTCAATCTGCAATACACGTATATGAATGCGCTGACGTCGCTCGGTCTGCTGCCGGCGAAGATTCCGATTTACTTTGATAACGACCGCGAGGCGATTGAGGCGGGCCTAGCTTCCCTCGCGGAGGCGGATGCGGAGAAATTGCGGGTGGTGCGGATCAGTGACACGCTGAACCTGGAGCGCTTCCTGGTTTCGGAAAGCTGCGTGGGAGCGGTCAACGGGCAGCCGGGTGTGACGACTGTGGGCGCGGCTCGGGATATGGAGTTTGA
>Ga0182015_10006245_pt1 | contig 12039 bp, 7 predicted proteins | sample 712P3MmetaG_FD_120478 | JGI IMG/M metagenome (GOLD analysis project Ga0182015, IMG submission 120478) | Permafrost microbial communities from Stordalen Mire, Sweden - 712P3M metaG | ecosystem: Environmental > Terrestrial > Soil > Wetlands > Permafrost | place: Sweden: Stordalen | collected...
GTGTGCCGCCCGGACTGTTTGCCGTGCTCGGGGCCGCCGCGGTATTGGCGGCAACCACACAGGGGCCGATCTCGACGGTGGTGCTGATGATGGAGCTCACGGGGCGGGACCGGTCGTTCATCCTGCCGATGCTGCTGGCAGTGGGGACAGCGAAGCTGGTTGCGCGGACGATCGAGCCGCGATCGATTTACGACGCACGGCTCATCGATCAAGAGATAGCGGCACGGCAGAAGTTGCGCGACTCGCCACCACAATGAGGATGGATGCGATGCCATCCCGATGCAGTAGGCGGCACACGAGTAGCGTAGATGGGTGGAGCACAAGTCGGGAATCCGGGCGCAGTTCCGACCATATTTGGTCATATGGCGCAAGGTTGCCATGCGACGACGTGTCCGGCTATGCATTCAAAGGATGAAGCGTTTGGCATCACTCGTGCACACATAGAGAAGGGAAACCTCATGGCAAATGCAGCAGTAATGGATAACCCGGGCGCGGTGGATGTGATCACCGAGGTCCGTCGCGAAGAGGCTTTGCTGAAGACCGGGGCATTGCAGAACGCGATTTTCAATAGCGCCAACTTCTCGAGTATCGCCACCGACGAAAAAGGCGTCATTCAAATATTCAACGTTGGCGCCGAGCGCATGCTGGGCTACGCGGCCGCCGACGTGGTGAACAAGATCACGCCTGCCGATATTTCCGATCCGTTGGAAGTAATCGCCCGCGCGGCGGCGTTGAGCACCGAGCTCGGAACCACGATTACGCCAGGCTTCCAGGCCTTGGTCTTCAAGGCCTCGCGCGGTATCGAGGACATCTACGAATTGACTTACATCCGCAAAGATGGCAGCCGCTTTCCGGCCATCGTGTCGGTGACCGCGCTACGCGACGATCAAGGCGCGATTATCGGCTACCTGTTGATCGGCACCGATAATTCCGCGCGTAAGCAGGTCGAAGCGGAGCAGATGAAGCTCGATCAGCGCCTGCGCGACCAGCAGTTCTACACGCGCTCATTGATCGAATCCCACATTGACGCGCTCATGACCACCGATCCGGCCGGAATCATCACCGACGTGAACCGGCAGATGGAGGCGCTCACTGGCTGCACGCGCGACGAGTTGATCGGGGCGCCGTTCAAGAACTACTTCACCGATCCGGAGCGGGCTGAGGCGGGCATCAAGCTGGTGCTGCGGGAGAAGAAGCTCACCAACTACGAGCTCACCGCCCGCGCGCGGGACGGCAAGACCACAGTGGTATCCTACAACGCGGCCACCTTCTACGACCGCGACAGGAAGCTGCAAGGAGTGTTCGCCGCAGCGCGCGATGTTACCGAGAGCAAACGTCTCGGCCAGGCGCTGCAGGAGCAGAACGTCGAGTTGAAGAGAGCCAGGGCCGCGGCGGAAAAAGCCAATCTGGCGAAATCGGATTTCCTCTCCAGCATGAGCCATGAGTTGCGCTCGCCGCTGAATGCCATCCTGGGTTTCGCGCAGCTCATCAACTCCGATTCCCCGCCACCCACGCGCTCCCAGACGGAAAGCATCGATCAAATTCTGCACGCGGGCTGGTATCTGCTGGAGCTGATCAACGAAATCCTGGATCTGGCGCAGATCGAGTCGGGAAGGCTGGCGCTGTCGCTGGAACCCACGTCGCTGACCGAGGTAATGTTCGAATGCCAGGCCATGATCGAGCCGCAGGGGCAAAAGCGCGGCATCAAAATGACCTTCCCCGAGAGCGACTCACCTTGTTTTGTGGATGCCGACCGGACCCGCTTGAAACAGGTTCTGATCAACCTGCTTTCGAACGCGATCAAGTACAACCAGGCGAACGGGACGGTGGTCGTGGACGTGGACTGCGCTATGGGCACCCCTGAACGGGTTCGCGTGAGCGTTAAGGATACGGGCGCGGGATTGCCTCCGGACATGCTGATGCAGCTTTTTCAGCCTTTCAACCGCCTGGGACAGGAGAGAAGCACTGAGGAAGGTACCGGCATCGGCTTGGTGATGAGCAAGCGGCTGGTTGAACTGATGGGAGGCGAGATCGGTGTGGAGAGCACTGCCGGGTTGGGTAGCGTGTTCTGGTTCGAATTGAACTGGGCCGCGGCGCCACAACTGGCAGTTGACAAAACCGAACCGGCAAATCCACAAGCGCAGGTTCAGCACGGCGCGCCGTTGCGCACGTTGCTGTATGTAGAGGACAACCCGGCTAATCTGAAGTTGATCGAGCAACTCATCGCACGCCGCCCGGATATGCGCCTGCTGACCGCGAAAGACGGAAATCTGGGTATCCAGATTGCACGCGCCAGCCGTCCGGAGGTGATCCTGATGGACATCAATCTGCCCGGCATCGGCGGTATCGAAGCCTTGAGAATTCTTCGTGAAGACCCGGCCACCGCGCGGATTCCCGTGGTGGCCCTGAGTGCCAATGCAATGCCGCGCGACATCGAGAAGGGCCTGCAGGCCGGATTCTTCCGGTATCTCACCAAACCAATCAAGGTCAATGAGTTCATGCATACGTTGGACGAAACACTGGAATTCGCTCGACAAGAGGCCGGCCATACCAAATGAACCTGGACGAAGGTCATGGTCAGGCCAGCCGACATTCTGAACGCCAAAATCCTGGTGGTTGACGATTGGGAAGTCAATGTTCGTCTGCTGGAGGGCATGCTGCGGGTCGCAGGCTATACTTCCGTCCAGTCCACGACCGATCCGACGGAGGTCTGCGAACTTCACCGCAAGAACCGATACGGCTTGATACTGCTCGATCTCCAAATGCCCGGCATGGATGGATTCCAGGTGATGGAAGGCCTGAAGGAAATCGAAAAGGACGGCTATCTACCGGTGCTGGTGATCACCGCGCAACCGGATCACAAGCTACGCGCTCTGGAAGCCGGCGCTAAGGATTTCGTCGCGAAACCATTCGATCTGGCCGAGTTGCGCGCGCGCGTGCACAATATTCTGGAAGTGCGCTTGTTGCACCTGGAAACGAGAAACTACAGCAAGAAGCTGGAGGAGACGGTCCGGGAACTGGAGGCAAGCCGCGAGGTGATCCGCCTCAAGAACGTGGAGGAGCAAGAGAGGAACGAGCGGGAATTAACCTTGGCGCAGGAAACTCAGCAAAGCCTGCTGCCCCGTTTCCTGCCACAGTTTGAGAATTTTCGCATCCATGCATTTAACAGCCCCACACGCTATGTCGGAGGGGATTTCTACGATTTCCTGCAACTCGGCTCAGGTGAGTGGGTGGGGGTCCTCGCAGATGTTTCCGGCAAGGGGATATCCGCCGCCCTGTTAAGTTCGATGGTGCTGGGCGCTCTCAGCATGGAATTTCACTCCGGGACCCAGCCGCAGGAGGTCTTGAGCCGGGTTAACCAGCTCCTTTGCGAAAGATCCCTTCCCTTCCAGTTCGTTACGCTCTTTGTCTTCCTCCTGAACGCGGACGGCACGGGGCAATTCATCAGCGCGGGGCATAATCCAGCCTATTTATTTCGCTCCGCTACGGGAAAAATCGAAAAGCTGGTCGCCGAGGCTCATTTCCTGGGGATGTTCGATGTGGCCTCTTATCCATCCCGCGCTTTCCGTTTGGACACGGGAGACATCCTGGTGGTTTATTCCGACGGCCTTACAGACGCGCAAAACCAGCAGGAAGAAATGTTCGGGGAGGAAAGGCTGCTCAGTATCATTCGGCAAGAGGCCCCTTCGGGAAGTCACGCGCTCGAACAGAGGTTCTTGAAAGCCATTGAGGAATTCACGCAGGGCATGGCGCAGACCGATGACATCACTTTCGTGGTGGTTGAGAAATGTCAGTGAGTACATGGTGTCGAGACGAGTCTCGACACGGCACGCATGAGTGCGTGCGCCACGTTACTTCAACTTGCAGAGGGGGTCGCCCACCACGATGTTCTGCCAGCTCAAGCCCGGTATGGCGAGATAGTAGCTCTCGGCCAGATTGCGGCCGTGGAAATAAGCCGGGAAAAGCTGATCGGGGTGCGGTGTGAACTCCAGGAACGGCTCGTAAACGTGGCCGGAACAGCCGGTGGCGCCCTCGTGGATGTAATCGGCGGTGAGCGTTTGCGGCGAGCCGTCGAACCAGCCCGCAACTCCTTTCCACGTGCCGATGGTCCAGTCCGCGGGCGGGCGCTGGAACGTGCGGCCATCGGTCGAAACATACTCGGTGACCAGGGCGCCCGGCAGCCATTGAAATCCGAGATTGCGCCGATGCCGATTGGGATCGTTGGATCCCCAGTCGGCGTAACCGATGACGTCCTTTTCTTCGGTGAGCACCTTGGCTGAGTCGTCCATCACGACGCGTTCCTTAGGTAGCGCCAGGGCCGCCGTGCGCAGCCAGTCGTTGCCTGGGGAATCGTCGCCGGACTTGAGGTCGAACACGAACTTGCCCCGATTGTGAGCGGCCAGGGACCGGGCCACGATGCCCTTCACGTCGTCGAAATCGTAACCGGCCAGGCGCGTCACCAAGTAGATGGGGAATCGCGCATGTGTGAACGGCTGGTCCTGCTGGCGATAGAACGGATTGGGCACCAGGCCCGCGCGCGGGAAGCGTTTCCCCTGCATTTTGGAATAGAGCAGGGTCAGTTCCGAATCGACCGCGCAGGATTCGGCGGCAAGTTGCTCGCCGCCGCCGCTTACTTTCAGCGGAACTCCCATGGTGGTGACGATGTAGAGCACTTGCTCGCGCACACCAGCCTTGGTGAGGCAGCGGGCGATGGGCCGCTCGATTTGTTCCACATAGGTGTCCCGGTCGATCTCCTCCTTTTCGGACAGAATGTCCAGCTTGCATACGTTCTTCAGCGGGATGCCGCGCTTGGGAATGTAATAGTCGGCGATGCGCCGCGAGAGCGTGCTGGCACGGTTCACCACCAACAGGACGTTTTGTCCATCCTGCGCCCGTAACGAGCAATAGCCCGCGGAATAGCCGGCCAGCAAGCTGAGCGCCAATGTGGATCGCCGCATAGTGATATTATGCGCGTGATCGCCATGCACACATTCACGTCCCTCACCGCCTGCGCAGGGCTGCTGGCCGGTACAGCGCCGCTCAGCGCCCAGAATCAGTACCCGTTTCAAAATGCAGGCTTGCCGCTGGAACAGCGGGTGGATAACATCCTGTCGCTGATGACCCTGGATGAAAAGCTCGCCTGCTTGGCTACCAGCACGGCCGTACCGCGCCTGCACATCCCGGATGCGGGCGGCTCGGAAGGGCTGCATGGCCTGGTGCGCAAAGGCGACTTCAACCAGAAGGCGGTGACCACCACGCAGTTCCCGGAAGTGATCGGGATGGCTTCCACGTGGGATCCGCCGCTGATCCGGCGCGCCGGCGCGGTGCAAGGATACGAAGCCCGCTACATTTACCAAAGCGAAAAGTACAAGAGCGCCGTGTTGGTGGTTTGGGGGCCCAATGCGGACCTGGCGCGCGATCCGCGCTGGGGAAGAAACAACGAGAGCTATGGCGAAGATGCGTTCTTCACCGGGACGATGGCGGTGGCGTTCATCAAGGGGATGCAGGGCGACAACCCGAAGTATTGGCAGGCCGCTTCCCTGATGAAACACTTCCTGGCCAACAGCAACGAAACCACGCGCGGCAGTTCTTCTTCGGATTTCGACGAACAATTGCTGCGCGACTATTACTCGGTTCCCTTCCGCATGGGATTCGTGGAGGGCGGCGCTAAGTCGTTCATGGCGTCTTACAATGCCTGGAACCACGTGCCGATGACGGTGAATCCGATCTTGAAGAGCCTGGCCATCAAGGAGTGGGGCGCGGACGGCATCGTCTCTTCGGACGCGCTGGCCGTGGAGCTGATGGTGAATCCGCGTCACTATTACAAGACTCAGGAACTAGCCTTGGCGGAGGCGATTAAGGCTGGCATCGGCCAGGTGCTCGCATTCCTTTTCAACGTGCCCAAACTGGTTAAGCAGGGACTGGACGACCACCTGTTGACCGAGGCGGATATCGACGCGGTCCTTAAAGGCAAGTTCAGAACCGTGATCCGGCTGGGGTTGCTCGACCCGCCTTCGATGGTTCCCTACTCGAGCGTCGGCGGCGCGGGCGAGGCGGAGCCGTGGGCCACGGAGAAGCACAAGCGCGTGGCCCTGGATATGGCGCGCGAATCGGTGGTGTTGCTGAAGAACGCAAATGGTTTTCTGCCCTTGGATAAGAACGCCATCAAATCCATCGCTGTGGTGGGGCCGCGCGCCGGTGAAGTCCTGATCGACCTGTATGGCGGGCGGCCGCCTTACGCGATTACGCCTCTGCAGGGCATTCGTGAAAAGGTGGCTTCCGGCGCGACGGTAAACTATGCCGCCGACAACGCGGATGGCGCGGCGGTGAAGGCGGCCGGGGCGTCGGATGTGGCGGTGGCAGTGGTGGGGAACCACCCCACGTGCGGCGCGATCAAGATTATGGAGATTTTCAATATGGACGTTTCGAGCAAGCCCTGTGCCGATCCGGGTGAGGGCCGCGAGGGACGCGACCGGGAATCCATCGATCTTTCCCAGGAAGAGTTGATCAAGCAGGTGTATGCGGCCAATCCGAAGACCGTCGTGGTGCTGGTGTCGAGCTTTCCGTACGCCATCAACTGGACGCAGCAGAATGTGCCGGCCATTCTGCACATTGCGCACGCCGCCCAGGAGCAAGGCACGGCCGTCGCGGATGTCTTGTTCGGCGACTACAATCCGGCGGGCCGGCTGAATCAGACCTGGCCGAAGTCGCTCGATCAAGTGCCGCCCATGATGGATTACGACATTCGCCACGGCCGCACTTACACTTACTTCAAAGGGGAGCCGCTTTATCCTTTCGGGTACGGGTTGAGCTACACCACTTTCCAATACTCACACTTGCGGGCTGGCTCGGGGATGGTTCGCGTGGATGTGACAAACACCGGAACGCGGCCCGGCGACGAAGTGGTGCAACTCTATGTGCGGCGGGCGGGGTTGAAGCAACTGCGCGGATTCGAGCGCGTGTCGCTGAAGCCGCGCGAGAAGCGCACCGTCGAGATGCCGCTGAAGGCGGAGGCGGGAACACGCGTCGTTGTGGGAGGCTCCTCGGCGGACGAGCGGCTGCAAATGGCGGTCAAGTAGCGCGATACCAAAATTGCAGGGCGGGCATTTCTGCCCAATGTCACTTAGTTATTCCATGGCCGAAGACCTCGTCGGCCGGTCACAACCGTCAGGCGCCGGATTCCTCGAGTGAAGAGCGGGTCCAGGGGGACCCGCGCAGACCGGGGGGTCTGCCCCGCAAATTATGAGCATTCCAGATAGTGCGAAAACGAAGTGACACTGGGCATTTCTGCCAAGATCGGCCGGTTCCGGATGCGACTATTTGGAGGCCCAAGTGACCGAGAAGCTGGTGCCGTCGCTAGACAGCGCCGACGGGACTGCTTCGTTTGTACCGCCGCTGGTTGCCATCGTGATTTCTTCGATGCTCGACGCCGGGAACGATTCGTGCCGCTGACACCGGTACTGTCCTCTCCGAAGAGCACCGTACCGAAATCGGCGTGGGGCAAAAATGCCGCCGCCGGAGGTGCAGCAGGGCGCCTCGGCAATCCATTCGGCCGACGACCGCTTCGCACTCTTGACCGTTGAACTCTTGACTGTAAGACTTGCCCGTAGTCACATCCTCGATCATGATGGTGAATTCCGATCCGCTGTAAACCACCTTCGCCGACATGCGATCTCCCGGCTTGATCGTCATGTTGATTTCGAACGAACCCGCCGGGTAAAACTCATACCAAGCGTAATAACTCGGCCTTCTTCCGTCGCAGTCGGAGTCAGTGCCGGTCTGCTCCACGGTTTCGGAAGTGTACCCATCAAGGCCCACCCAGAAAGCCGCGCATTCCTCCCCCATGCTCCACGCGGTCCTTGATCGGGTGGTGCTGACGGGGTGTCATTTTTTCCATAGAAGTCGGCGCACCGGGAACCTGCGCGAATGCAGGCAATATGGCGATCACTCCTAGACTGCAAATTGTTTCGTTATCATGTGGATTCTCTTGATCATGTGTATCATGTTATTGTTGTCCGCTGATGCCGGATGGCAACCTGCCCGACCCCATTCAACCACGTGCACCGCTGCGCCCGCGCGTGAAGATCTGGTGGCGCAAGGGGATGGATTGGTGCGGCCGGCAATGGCGCCAGATCCGTCCAGGCCCGGAGGCGCGCCACGGTGCAGTATGGGGAACGCTCGCGGCGGCTGCGGTATACGTGGTCATCGCGGGGCTGTACTTGCGGAGCGGATTCGGCTACGCCTTCGACTTCGCGTTTGCCATCGTGTTTGCCGCGGTGCTCATTCCCCTGACGATGCTGGCGGTCGCGCTGCTGCTGACCATCGCGCGGCACTTGCCCCGCATGGCGACGGGCATGGTCGTAGGATCGTGCGCCATCGTCATGCTGGTGTGGATGCCCCCGCAACTGGGGCTCCCGATGGCCATCGCGATCGGCCTGGCGGAGGGCATCCTGGGCGCCACTATCGCCACCTTCGTGGCGGGCCATTTCGACGCAGCGGCGATCGGCAAGAAGATCATCACAGTATCGCTTTGCTTGCTTGCAGTGGCCGCTAATATCGGGTTGGTGTGGCTGTTCGTGCACCAGGGTTCGATGGAGAAGGTGATCTCCTGGAAGCCGGCGGCCGGCTCCATGCCGGCCAAGCTGGACTTGGTGAACCCGGCGGACAATGGCCCTTACCGCGTGAACAAGCTGTTCTACGGCGTGGGCAACGACATCCGGCGTCCGGAATATGGGACGTCGGTAGCCATCAAGACGCGCACGGTGGACGCGTCGGAGTTCTTCAAAGACTTCACCGGCTGGAAGCGATGGGCGCGCAAGAAGTACTGGGGATTCGACGTGGACAAACTGCCGCTGAACGCGCGTGTGTGGTATCCGGAAGGCGACGGACCGTTTCCGCTAGCGCTGATCGTGCACGGCAACCACGACATGGCGGAGTTTTCCGATCCGGGCTACGCGTACCTGGGCGAATTGCTGGCGAGCCGCGGCTTTATCCTGGCGTCCATCGACGAGAACTTCCTGAACAGCGGCCTCTTTCACGATCCGCCCAAACAGCAGCAAGTGCGCGGGTGGATGTTGCTGGAGCATCTGAAGCTTTGGCGGGAATGGAACCGGGCGGCGGGCAATCCGCTTCATGGCAAAGTGGATATGGAGCACATCGCGCTGATGGGCCATTCGCGGGGCGGCGAGGCGGCGGCGACGGCGGCGCTGTTCAATCGGATGCAGTATTACCCGGACAACGCCGACATCCGTTTCGATTATGGCTTCGCGATTCAGGCGGTGGTGGCCATTGCGCCGGCCGAGGGCCAGTACAAGCCCGCTGGACAATATCGCCGGATTCAGGACGTGAGCTACTTGACCTTGCAGGGCTCGAATGACGCGGATCTCGCGGAGTTCATGGGCAGCCTGCAGTGGGAGCACGTGCGATATACGCGGCCGGGACCCTGGTTCAAGGCGGAGATATACGCGTACCGCGCCAATCACGGGCAATTCAACACGGTTTGGGGCCGCACGGATGCGGGCGAGCCGCAGAGCTGGTTCCTCCTTTGATGCCCGGCGAAGAGCAGCGGCGCATCTCGAAGACCTACATCGCGGCGTTTTTGGAAGCCACGCTGAAAGGGCGGCGCGAGTATCTGCCGCTGTTCGAGGATTGGCGGGCGGGGCGCGCGTGGCTGCCGGACACGATTTACATCAACCGGTTCCAGGATGCGTCGTATGTGCCGCTGGCTTCCTACCAGGAAGATGCCGATATCACGACGACGACCGCGCCGGGCGGGCGTATCGCGGGCGAAGGGCTGTCCATCTGGCGCGAGGGGCGCATCCCTTGGCGGGGCGGCGATCGGGACTATAACGGCGTGTTTCTGGGATGGAACCGGACGAAGGGTGCGCCCGCGGCGGGGTATAGCATCACGCTTCCGGAGGGCGCAGCGGCCAGGTGGCAGTTGGGAAAGACATCCACCATCGAGTTATCGATTGCGGCGCTGGATGAAAACGCGCCCCTGCCGGGAAAGAAGAAAGACGAGAAGACCAAGAAGCCGGACGAATCGAAGAAGTCGCGCGAATCGCCGGATTTCACTATCGAGTTAACGACCAGCGATGGGGCGACGGCCAGTGCGCCGGTAAGCCGCTTCGCAGCGATACCGCCGCCTCTGAAGGAGAAGTTCACCAAGCTCGATGCCATAGACAATGCGGCATACGAAAAAGATTGGGAGCCGGTGTTGCAAACGGTGCGCGCTCCTCTGGCGGCTTTTCAGGGCGCGGGTCCCAAACCGTTTGACCCGGCCCGGCTGAGTGTGGTGAGGTTGAAATTCGATCGGACCGCGATGAGCGTGATTTGCATAAGTGGTATAGGCTTTGGACAGGAGGAGCAATGAGAAGATTCGCGATTGCGTTGATGATGGCGGCGGGCGTGGTTCCAGGCGGGCTGCCCGCCGGTCCGCCGGAGGGCTTCGGGCATTGGACGGGCGGCGAGTTGCAGGACTTCGAGAAGAAGCTGGGGCCCAAAATCAATGCACAAAAGATAGCTACGCAGGCGCTGGCGAGTTATGGCAACCATAGCTTCCTGATCGCGCATCGGGAAGGCAGCGGCGAGGCTGAGTTGCACGAAACCCAGAACGACGTGATGGTGGTGGAGAGCGGCGAGGCCACGCTGGTGGTGGGCGGCACGGTGATGGATCCGAGGACCACCGCGCCGCACGAGATTCGCGGGCCGTCTATCAGGGGCGGCGAGAAGGTGGCGCTGGCCGCCGGAGATGTGGTGCACATTCCTATCAAGACGGCGCACCAGATGTTGGTTGCCAGCGGCAAGCAGATCACGTATTTCGTGGTGAAGATCGACGCACGGTAGGGCGCGGGGAACGGCGACCTTCTTGCGCCGGATGAGAAAACTTGGCGCATAATCTAAGCAAATCTAAGCAATCAGCGATGCAGCGCTGGTAACTAGACTAAGGAGATCCGGGTATGAAAAAAGTCACATTAGCGGGAATGGGCGTTCTTTGTCTCTGCTTTCTTTTCGCCGCGGCGGCGCGCGCAGGCCACATTCACCACATTCGCGGTTCCGGGCGCAACCGACACCTGGGCCTACAGCATTAACGCGGCGGGGGTTATGGCAGGAACGTACTATACCAACTCCCCGTCAATTACAGTTTCGATCACGGCTTCGTGCGTGCTGCCGATGGCACGATAACTTCTCTCGACGCTCCCGGCGGAGTCCACACCATCAGCACCTCCATCGTGGCCATTAACGCGGCGGGGACGGCTACTGGAAGTTTCGTGTACTACTTTGCCCGGAAGAGGGGACCGCGTACCCACTGACTTACGGCTTCCTGCAAGCAGCGGATGGCGCGTTTCACCACATTCTCCGCTCCCGGCGCAGGCACTGAACCAGGGCCCGGCGTCCGGGGAACATATTCCTTGAGCATCAACGGGGCGGGTACGGTCACCGGATACTACATTGACACGAACGGTGTGAATCACGGCTTCGTGGGCGCTCCCGGCGCCACACAACCGATTTCGATCCTACAGGCTCTACGTCAACCATGCCGGAGAGTATTAACAATGGCGGGGCGGTTGCACGATTCGAAAGCAGAACGCGAAAGAAAATCGCGTCGTCACCGGTCCAATCCTGGCCAAGCGTGTAGCGCACGTGGATCACATCCGGTCCAAGGGTTCCTACCACGTCGCGAATGGCTGGGTCGAGGGCGCCTGGCTGTGCGATCCCGCGAGGTATGTACACGATTCTATAATCACGCAGATTACGATTTCGAACAAACTCAGACGAGCGGGCGGTCGCGGGAAAGATGTGTTCACACGAGTGTGAACACGGCACGCTGAGAGCGTGCGCCACATATTAAGCTGGAGGGGTGGTAGTCGCCGGACGGCAGAAGTCGGTCGCGTTCTTCATCGCGCTGGGCGCCGGCCTGATCTGCGTCATCATCCTGCTGTATGTCGGCTGGGTGCTGCTGAACTGGCGTCACGGCATCCTGCTGGTCTTAGGGGCCCTGCTGATGGCGGCGATCGTCAGCGGCGTGGTGCTCAACAC
>Ga0182015_10006246_pt1 | contig 12038 bp, 9 predicted proteins | sample 712P3MmetaG_FD_120478 | JGI IMG/M metagenome (GOLD analysis project Ga0182015, IMG submission 120478) | Permafrost microbial communities from Stordalen Mire, Sweden - 712P3M metaG | ecosystem: Environmental > Terrestrial > Soil > Wetlands > Permafrost | place: Sweden: Stordalen | collected...
ATCGTATTTTGACCAAGCTCATCGCCGACACCCCCGAGCATCCTTCGATTCCCTACTGGTATTTTTTCAAGGCCATGGGCTGCACCCGACTCGGCCGTTTCGAAGAGGCGGTCACGTCGGCTTCCAAGTGCGTGGAAATGCATCCCCACTTTTACATCGCCCGCTATACACTGGCAAACGCCCTCGGCCAGGTTGGCCGATATGAGGAAGCCCGGGCGGAGATGGCGACGGTGGTAGCCATTAACCCGAATGTCACCGAGCCTCTGGTCAAACGGGAGTGGGTGGTCATCACTCGCGATCCCGAGATGGCAGAAGCGCAGCTGGCCGGGCTGCGCCAGGCCGGAGTCTTCCCTCCCCTGTCTACAGGAGAAAAGTCATGAGTTTCAAAAGGTCCGAGTTCCGGGTCCTGGCCAGTGGTCTTGAGTATCCGGAGGGTCCGGTTTATCGGTCCGACGGCGGAGTGCTCGTGGTAGAGATTCACAAAGGCACCCTCACCCGCGTGGCCCCCGACGGCACCGCCACCACCGTGGCCACTCTCGGCGGCGGTCCGAACGGAGCTGCGGTCGGGCCGGACGGTGCCATCTACGTTTGCAATAACGGCGGCATGAACTGGATCGAGCTGCCAGCTACGCCCGAGACCCTGCCCTTGTGGATTCCAACCACCCAGCCCGCGGACTATGTCACCGGCTCCATCCAGCGAGTCACGGGCTCGACCTTCACCACTTTGTACTCGCAATGCAATGGCAACCGGCTCTGTAGTCCCGACGATCTGGTGTTTGACGCCAAGGGCGGTTTCTGGTTCACCGACTGGGGAAAGCAGCGCGCCACCGACCGTGACATCACAGCGGTCTACTATGCCCAGGCCGACGGAAGCAAAATCGTGCAGGCGATTCCTCCCCAGGGCTATCCGCTCAACCGCTCGGCGCCGAACGGAATCGCCCTTTCCCCCGACGACGGTCGGCTGTATGTCGCCGAGACTTACGCGCGCTGGATCCTCTATTGGGAGCTCGCGTCTGAGGGCGTCATCAAACCCTCGTCTCGGCTCGATGGCTCCTATCTGTTGACCGCCAATATCCCGCGTCAAGGCACGCTCGACTCGATCGCCGTCGATGAGAAAGGCAACGTTTACGCTGCCACCATGTTGCCCGACGGGCAGGATCCGAAGGTGGCGGGCGGCATCACCGTAATTTCCCCCGAGGGCAAGATCCTCGAGTTCATCGAGCTCATGGTGGAAGGAAAGCCGGAGCCATTACCTTCGAATCTGTGCTTTGGCGGACCCGACCGGCGAACCGCATTCATCACCCTCGCCGGAACCGGACGACTGGTGGCCTGCGAAATGGAGATTCCCGGCAAGCCGCTGCATTATAACGGCTAGCTGGGAGTCTGGGCCCTGGCAATCGAGATTTTCAACTGCGAGGCAAGTATGGAAACGCACTGGCTGGAACGGTGGCGAGCCAAGCTCATGAACATCTTGCGACACCCCTGGCATTCCCTGGTGTCTCTACTGGCCGCGCTCGGCGGTCTGATCGTGTGGATTTGGAGCTTGCTGGTAAGAGTGGCCCTCGCCGGTCGACGAGGGGTGCACTACCTGTGGGGCTTTTCGCTCTGGCAAATGGCCAAGGCCGCGCTCTATACGGCGCTTGTCCTGTGCGTGCTCGGAGTCGTGGCCACGATTCTCCTGGTCACCTATCCCCAGACCAAAGTGCCGGCTTTTCAACCTGTCGACCAGCACGTGTACCTGACCCAGGGAGCGGGCTGGACGGGCGGGCAGAACGAACCGTTGCGCCAGCTTTTCTACTACACCCCCCAAGGCGCCGGGCTGAAGAACCTCCGCTACTCCTGGTTCGTGAACCTGGAGGTGCCTTGGGGCCAGACCAAGTTCGCCGACCCCGACCGCATGAGTGCCTACGGGTTCCTGGTCGACACAGCCCCTACCCCGCTCAACCCCGACCGGCTGCCGGCCGGATTTACCTCGCACTACGACGCCGAATTAGGGGAGAAGGTTCTCGATCTGAGCTGCGCCGCCTGCCATACGGGCGAGCTGACGGTGAACAAGAATGGCAAGCGGTATGGGCTGCGCGTCGATGGCGGACCTGCGATGCACGCCTTCACCGCCATGAACATCGGCGATTTCGCGCCAGAGTTGCTCGGTTCACTGGCCTCGACCTATTTGAACCCGTTCAAGTTCTCCCGCTTCGCTCGGCCGGTGCTCGGCGCGACCTATCCCCAAGGCCGCTGGAAACTGCATGGCGATGTTCGCAAGGTGATTTGGGCTCTGCTGCGACAGGCCTGGAATGACCAGCACCGCCATCTCTATCCGACCGAAGAAGGACCGGGCAGAATCGACGCCCTGGGGCGGATCGCGAACACCGTATTCGGCGACGAACTGAGTCCGACCAATTACAAAACATCGGATGCCCCGGTGCGCTATCCGCCGTTGTGGGACATCTGGAAATTCAACTACGTGCAGTACAACGCTTCGGTCCGGCAACCCATGACCCGCAATGTCTCGGAGTCGCTCGGGGTGGGTGGCGGCGCCCAACTGCTCACTCCTTACGGAGGGCCAATCGCGCGCGACCAGCACTTCGATACCACGGTCATGATGGACAATCTGTACGGGTTGGAAAGGGCCTTGTGGAGTCTTCAGCCCCCCAAGTGGAGCGAAGACTGTCTGGGGAAAATCGATTGGGACAAGGCCAGAAAGGGACGGGTCTTGTTCGAGACCATCTGCCAGCGCTGCCACGGGCCTTTTCCCGCGAGTGACCCGATCAAAGAAGGTTTTGCCTACCTCAAGGGTCCTGCATACCAGGCGGAGGTTTTGAAATCCTGGCAGGATTTCATGGACCATCTCTACGCGCCGCCCCAGCCAGACCAATCCACGGTGCCACTACCACCGCCTGGTCCAAACCAGATCGGAATCCTGTTCTCCACCGCAAAACATGGGGGGACAGAAGCCCCAGAAGGCCAAGAAGCCCCAGAAGCCCAAATTCCCCTGTTCACTACCGTCCAGCAGAAGGTGGCCGAGGGAGAATCGGACCAGGAACATACCCGTCACCCGGTGTCGGTGCCCGGATTCACCGGGCTCGTGCCCGCAGGTCCCCATGAAGAAGCGACTGAAGAAAGCAGAACCCGGCCGCTGGGGTCTGGCCATCCCCTGGCGACGGGCAATGCCCCGCGCGTTAACAGCACGTTTCCCTTGTGGATGATGCACCCCCTGGCGGTCGATGACATTGGAACCGACCCCACGGCGGCGGTGAATTTCGTCGAGAAAACATTCGATTTGCGCCCGGCAGGACTGATTTCCGAGGTCGCGATTGAAGGTATGCGCACTCTGCTCGAGCAGGATCTTAGCGATACCACCGACGCCTACGCCGCCGACATCCTGCGCCTGAAGCCGGAAGGGGGCACGGCTCCGCTCGACAACGCGGAATGCCAGAAGATGTGCCCCACCCTGCACCCCGACCCCATGAAGGCGGCCCGCTGTGGCTGCATCCGCCAATTGCCAGCGGACCAGCGCGAGGAGCTCCGGGCGAAGGCCCTGGCCATTGTTAACCAGCTCAAGGCCAACCAGTCCAAGCAGCCGCCCGAGACCTCTCCGCCTGCCCCTACCGATGAGGCTTCCAAGCCCGCCGCCCAGAGCGACCAGGAGAAGCAAAAGAAAAAAGACGCCGCCGACCTCCAGGCGGACATTCAGCAGTTTGAGGACGCCATTACCATCGGACCATCGCAGGTCAATAATTTTCTGGCTTCGCTCGACATCAGCAGGCTCAATACCGGGGTTGCTCTGCGCCTGATTGTGTTTCGCGCCCGCCGGCGTTTCTACGACCTGCGACGTTACACCGAGGACGAACGCGACGAGATGAACGGATTCGGAGAACTCGATGTTCCGAAGCCGCTCGCGCAATACAAGCCACGGCCGCTCGCCGGCATCTGGGCGGCGGGACCGTTCCTGCATAACGGTTCCATACCCACGATCTACCAGTTGCTGCTGCCCGCGGACCAGCGCGACAAGAAATTCTTCGTGGGCACGCGCGATTTCGATTCCGTCAATCTGGGCTTGAGCACGCAGCCCACCGAAGGTCGGGAAGGCTTCTGGTTCGACACTTCGATCACCGGCAATTCCAACGTCGGACACGAGTTCCGCAGCGGCTTCGTGCCCCCGCCACCCGGGGGCCTGCCGCGCCATGGCGTGATCGGGCCGGAGCTGACCGAGGAAGACCGGCGGGACATTATCGAGTACCTCAAGATCCATCGCGACGAGCATGCGGAGCCCGCCAGCAACGCGATAGACGCAATCGACAAAGACAAGGGTAAACCGCCGGACCCTTATTTGCAGGAAGGCCTCGACACCATTAACCTCTGCCAATAGTCACCGTAATGAGGAGGCATGCTTGACGACGAGAGGCATACGCGCTGTGCTTGGATTGAGTGTGATCCTGGTGCTCTCCTATTACTTGCTCCGCCCGCATCCGCCCCAACCGATGGGCGAATCGAGTACTCCGGAGGAGCGCTACCTAACTTCTCAGATCGTGGCTTCGGCGCTGAAAATGGTGGATGGCAGCCAACGCCTGATGACCACGCATCCGCTCCCGGGATATCCGCCCCGGGTTTCCGCTCCCGGCGCCGCGCCCCAGGGTGGGAATGGGGCTTCTCCGAGTGCTCCGTCTGTGCCCTACCGGCGCGACGTGCATTCGAAAACCCACGGATGCCTCAAGGCGACCTTCACGGTGCTGGACAATCTGGATTCGAGACTGCGCCACGGCCTTTTCTCGAATCCCCACGCCTATGATGCCTGGGTCCGGTTCTCGAGCGGCAACACTCTTCCGCAGCCGGATTCTGCCAAGGATGCGCGCGGAATGGCCGTCAAGCTCATGGGTGTCGAAGGCCGGAAACTGCTCGAGGATGACGGCTTGCCGCCAGCTTTCACGCAGGACTTTGCGCTCATGAATGCCACCCAGTTTTTCATTCGCAACATCACCGAGTACAACGAATTCACCAAGGTCCTGGGCAGCGGATATGGCAAGGCGGCAAAATACGGGTATTTTACGGGTGGCTGGCCGATCCCCCATCCAAGCCGGATGCACTTGCGTGAGATGTGGTTAGCCCATGAAACCCAGAAGGCACCTCCCGACAGCCTCTTGAACACCCAGTTCTACAGCGTGAGCGCTTTCAAGCTGGGCCCGCAGGAGAATGTGAAGTATAGTGCCCGGCCGTGCAAGGATTCACCGGCCGCCCGCGTCGACCGCAGCGATCCGAACTTTTTGCGCCAGGAGATGGTGAAGCGCCTGGCCGCGGGTGGCGCGTGTTTCGACTTCATGGTGCAACTGCAGGTGGCGGGGAAAAATATGCCGGTCGAAGACACGACGGTCGAGTGGTCGGAGAAGGACTCCCCCTTTATCCCGGTCGCGCGTTTGGACATCCCGGCGCAGCAGTTTGAGCAGAACAATGATCTGTGCGAGGGTTTGTCGTTCAATCCCTGGCATTCCTTGCCCGAGCACCGGCCGATCGGCGTGATGAACCGAATCCGCAAGGCGGTGTACTTGGAGGTTTCACGCTACCGACGGCAAATGAATGGCGTCCCGCTGTGCGAACCTTTGGACTGGACCCACGTCGACCCATGCAGTTGCGAGGGAACCCCGGCCCCGGCTTGTTCAAAGCCGGCCAAGACCCAAGCCACGGCGGCCCAGCCACCCGCGAAGTGAACTTCAGAAGCAGGCTGCCTCGCGCCGCTCGGGATAGAGTGCATCGAGTAAGAGATCGGCAGGAACCGAGTTCATAGGGAAACTGCTGCAGAACAACTTACAAGCGTACGGATGATACCTCTAAGCACCTATAAGGAACTGGGAGAAGTAGCGGGCGATCCCTCGTTTGGTCCGCCGTTCTAAAATCGGTTCCGGGTTGGGCCGACCACCAATGGTTTCACGACACGCATGGCGGATCACGGTTATTGAATGGCCTGGTCGATCCCAACTGGTCGAGATGCGCATAGTTCACGGCCAGCGCACCGCTCGGGCCAGAGTTGTCCGCCAAGAGCTTCCCCCCGGGGTAAACGTAAGAGTGGTCTACCACCTGGTTGGTCCAGCGCGCCGCGACTTGGCCACCGTCATACAAGTAGTCGGACCAGCCGCCTACGGAAGGGCCAGATTTTTCGACCCGGTTACCGAGACCGTCATAGAAAGACACGATCAAGACAACCATCAACATGGACGTAACGTCGGAAGGCAAAGGCGGGATCGAAGCCGGCATGAGGACCGCCTATCCGTCGCTGGAAATCTATTCCTACAGCTCCACCCATCAGTCCACGTCGATCCTGCAGATGCAGGAGCATAGCCCAAGTGACTTGGCGAACCAAAATCAACCGATTCCCCAAGTAGCATCACAATAGGAGCGAAGCGTGACAACAAGGGCCATACTCGCTTTCTTCGTACTCGCCGTTCTGCCGGCGATCCCATTGCTCATGACGTGGCAACGCGTCCGGGATGACCGGAGCATTGAGTCGGCGGCTCCTATGCTCCGTGCCAGACTCGAAGCCTTCCTAACCACAGTGAGCTTGGTCCTGCTGCTGAGTGGCCTGATCTGGAGTCCCGTTCTTGGCCCTAACTACAGCACAAGGCGCTTCGCTATGATCTACGCAAACCTGGTGGTCATGGCAGTGGTGTGCTTCTCTTCTCTTCTCTTCTCTTCTCGGATCGCGTCGCTACAAACTCCCTCTCAGCGTCGCTAGCTGCATCGTGGCGCTGGAATGGATATACCTTGCCGTGATCAATTCGGTGGTTTGCGCCGTCACAATGCAGCCATCGATATATGACGCGACGAGATATAGTTACAACGCCTGGGCCAATGCCGCTTCCGCGAACCATTCGCTCCTCCATCGCGTTGGCGAGCACGGATAGCCGGAATCGCCAGACGCGGCGTTTGCCTTCTCCTAGTGGGTAGGCCTGAATTGCGCCCTTCCGAGTGAGTTCCAAAAGCTGCCTTGGTTTGATGGACAGGGACTTCGCGGCGACCAGCGAATCTACGAATCGCTCTGGCTCTCGCACCGCGTTGCACTTGGCCGGTAATTCTCTGCGCATCTCAACCGCAGGAATTCTACAAATCCCGAATTCGTGCGTTAGCTTTCGTAGAACACCAAATGACGGAATCAATGCTTCTGGGATGGTTGAAACTGGACTGCTCGGATGTCCTCTGGAGAAAAAGGCGGCAAAGCTGATCTGGCAGAGCGCAGGCCTTGCGGCCCGCCACTCTGCCAATGTAGGTTCTCGTGCTGCCCTTCAAAGTACGCCACTTACGGGAGTGTCCACGGTGATTCGGGTTCCGCTGAGCAGGCCGGTGATTTGGATGAGCAGGTTTCCGGACTCATCATACTGGTCAATGGTAAATGTTCCTTTGAAGGTCTTCCCGTCCGGGCTCAGGATTACATCTTCGCGGATGTTGGCTGGGCCCTGCGGGTTATTGGGGTCAACAGTCGGGTCCCAACTGATGGCAAAGTGATTGAGCTTGTAATGCAAGAAGCTGACTTTCTTCCACACTCCCAAGCAGAAACTCTGCGTGGCTGGGTTACGGCCGGAATTCATGATTTCTGTGCCGTCGCTATGCCACTGGGCAATTGCGTTGTCCACGGGGGCGCCATCCGGCGGGAGCCCAGGGCCGACGTTGCCCTTGGCGGTAAAGAGTACGTGCCACATCCCCACTATCGAGTCGTCCGAATCGTCGTCTGACGCCAGCCGCAACGAGGCTGACCCGAAGTCATTCTGTCCTTGCCAGGACTGCGGTTGCAGGGATAGGCTGGATCGTCCCATTTTTCCGCATTCGGCTCTTGCCGTTGTGGTTAAGAGCGCTCCCATTAGAAATATCCCCAGAGCTACTGCCATTTTCTTGAATATCGAATCCATGTGATTCTCCTCTGCGAAAACCGTTTCTCGCCAGGTTTTCGGAGGGGCATCGTGCCTTTGAACTGCCCGCCGGCACAATGACTGCGAGGTGAAGCTTGGGTGAAGAATGGGTGAAGCTGTAACTCATTGAACCGCGGACTCATTCATCATAATGGCCGCGACTGATGCTATAGTTTGTGACTATCTGGGGGTCTGCTTTGTCGGAAACGTCCTACAGATTCGGTGAATTCGAGCTCGACCAGGCCCGTTTTGAGTTACTGCGAAATGGCCGCGCCTTGAAGCTCGAACGGATCCCCATGGAGCTGCTCATCCTGCTGGCGGAAAAGGATGGCAACGTAGTTACCCGTCAGGAGATCATCGAGCGGCTATGGGGCCGGGACGTTTTTGTTGATACCGAGCACGGAATTAATACTGCCATCCGCAAGATTCGTACGGTGTTGCGTGAGGATGCCGAGCGGCCCCGCTTTGTGCAGACGGTTCTGGGGAAAGGCTACCGCTTCGTGCCTGAACCCAAGAACAGCAATATTGCAACTGCAGCGTCTGCCGGAGCCTTCGAAGCTGTTTCCGCCGAAGCTATTCCCACCCAGACTATTCCAGCCCGGGCTGTTCCAGCCAAGCGACCTGCTCGGCGGCCGGCCGCGCTTGTGGCAGTTGCTCTATTCCTGATTGCCGGAGCATTGCTGGCCTTCAGGGTAGGAGCACTTGGCAACCGCGTTTTTGCGAGGAATCAAATCGGTCCCATCCACTCCATTGCGGTGCTTCCGCTGGCGAATCTTTCTGGCGATGCCTCCCAGGAATATTTCGCCGACGGGATGACCGACGAGCTCATCACGGCGCTGGCCAAGAACCGTTCTTTGCGGGTGGTCTCGCGGACGTCCGCGATGCAATACAAGGGAGTGCGTCGGCCGTTGCCCGAGATCGCCCAGGAGTTGGGAGTGGACGGAATCCTCGAAGGTTCGGTAGAGCGGTCGGGGAATCGGGTCCATATGACGGCGCAGCTGATCTATGCAGCGACGGATACGCACATCTGGGCGGAAAGCTATGACCGTGACCTGAATGGCGCACTGTCGCTGCCTGACGAACTCGCGCAGATGGTGGTCAAGGAAGCCAAAGTTGCTTCCGCGCCAGTCCGACCGCCGCGCTACATCAGTCCGGAAGCGCACGATTCTTATCTGCACGGGCGTTACCTCTGGTTTGGTGGAAACTACGTCCGGAGTAGGGAGTACTTTCAGCAGGCCATTCAGCTGCAACCCGACTACGCGGCTGCCTGGTCCGGCCTGGGTGACTCCTATGCGGCAAGCGCGGTGGGGGGTGAAATTCCTCCGCAAGAAGCCTTCACAAACGACGAGGCGGCTGCCCGCAAGGCCCTGGCACTGGATGATTCGCTGCCCGAAGCCCACAATTCCATAGCCGCTTTCTATCTATTCAACGCTTGGGACTGGCATCGGGCCGAGTCCGAGTCAGCGCGGGCCGTCGAATTAAATCCCAACTATGCCGAGGGGCGCCATCTACACTCCTATACCCTTTACGCGCTGAATCGGGATGATGAGGCCTTGCAGGAACAAAAACGAGCCACCGAGATTGATCCTTTTGCCAGGCCCTGGGCCTTGGGGGACGCTTATGTTCATCACCGGCAGTACGACGCGGCCATCAATGAACTTCGCGCGCGGGCGGAGGTCCAGCCACAAGACCCCTGGGTTCAGTTTACTCTGTCGGACGTTTATCGATTCAAGGGGATGAAGAATGAGGCGGCCCTGCATGCGAAGCAATCGTTTCTTGCGTGGGGTGACACGAAATCGGCTGCGGCGGTGCGGCGCGCGTTTGAACGAGGGGGCGTCCCGGCAATGGACCAGTGGCTTCTAAGCCAGGACTTGGACCAAGCTCGCAAGAAATACGTCTCGCCTTTCACCCTGGCGTATGACTACGCCCGCCTTGAACGCAAAGAAGATACGCTTCGCGCTTTAGAAGATAGCTACCGGGAGCGTTCCCCATCGCTCCTCTTCATACAGAAAGAGCCGGTTTTTGACTTCCTGCATTCCGAACCGCGCTATCGCGACATCGTGAAAAAAATGGGCTTGCCGCCAGCGTATTGAGCGGATGATGCGAGTTGGTCTTGGATTTGCGACCGAACGCCTCACCTTATCTTCGATCGATGGAGTTTCGAGCCGCGTCCAACTGGTCCTGTACGCGCTGGGCCATAATCAGTCCGTCAGTTCCCCACCACCGGCATCGAATTGGGATCAAGCGGGCTCGAGAAAAGTGCTAGTCGGCATGCCCCTTCGCATCCTGACCAGATGGAATGTGGGAAATAGACGTTACCTTCCAGCCTTTGTCGGAGCATTGGATTTGCGCCAAAGTCGAAGACTTGCCCTTTTGCTTTCGCTTCTTGGAGGATTGCTTTGGAGCCCGAAAAAGAGACTTTATTGCCTGCTCGAAGTTCTCTTTGCCTTCTGGCCCCCCTCGGCATTCTGATTTGATCGCAGCTATGTACCTTCAGCGCAAATCACGGCAAGCCCGAAGTCTGCAAACCACCTTCGCTTGGCCATCGCTAAACTGGGCCCTGAGTTTGGCTCCGTTGCATCAGCCAAGGCAGACCTGAAATAACTGTCTGGGGTAAGAGCCTTCACTATCTATTGTAGCTAGCGCGACCGTCGTCCGCGGCAATGTGAAGGGGGAAGCCACGACTGTAAGTGTAAGAGCAAACACACGGTTGACACATTGAGTCCACAGCCAGCGTGACTTCGCCACTTGATCAGCAAATTCTCAGGCGGCAAGTCTTCGTTCCTTCGTCCAGGGCGGATTACTGACGGTTAGCCGGTCATCCAGGACTTGGGCGTCAGAGGATGCCAGCAGGGATCACTTGTACGAACTGACGACTACGCTTCTAGCGTGAAAAGACCACTCCATGCGGCTGCCCGGTGCCCGTCCACCCATGGGGCCACTTTCTATTGGCGAAGTCAAAGCCGGGTTTCCCGTTCGTATCATGAAACGCGTTGTCCATCGTGAGAGCGCCGGTTGACTGATCCAGTTTCACCAGATACAGGCGTGCCTGATCCCCAGTCACGACCAAACGTCCAGTCTTCGCGTCCCATCCCGTCCAATGGGAAAAATACCCATCGTTGAGCTTCAGCCGGGAAACTTCCACGGGTTTGTTTCCGTTTGAAATGTCCAGCACAATCAAGCCGTGCATGACGGGCACGCTCTGGATCAGATAGTGCCCGACGATCGTCGGCACGCCGCAGAATGAACCAGGAAACGTATATACGAGCTTTGATCTTGGCTGGTCCTTATCCACATCGGTGATGCGCTCAATGCCGCAGCCGAGTGTTTGAACGTAAACCGCCCCGTCAGGCCCAAGACGCGCCTCCTCCGGACTGACGTGGCCATAGAGATTCTTGTCCACATCGAGATAGGCCGTCTTCAGCAACTTCAGGTCCGACAGCCGCCACACCTGATAGGTCACGCCGCTAAAAGCATTCACGTCGTCCATTGAGGAGTTGGTAGAGATGACCCTGTCCAGTTCGGGAAGCACAGCTAGGCTGTACGGTGTCAACAGTGCGCCGGGGAAAGCCGGATCTTCCGAACTCGCGGAGCGGACTAGCCTGCCCTGATCATCGATCTCCACCAAGCCGCCGCTGCCGCCCATCTGCCCTTCGCTCTCGCCGTGATGAACATGTTGGAAAGTCGCAAGCACGTGCCCATTGGGAAGCCGCAGGAAGGAGTGTGGATGCATATAGCCCGCCATGTCAGTAAACGAGGTTACCGTCTTCGGATGCAACGGGTCGCGCAGATCAAAGATGAACGTCCGTCCGGCATCATGATCGTTGGCAAACAGCATCCCGCTAGCGGGCATAACGTATTCTGTGTGATGGACCCGCACCGACTGTTGGTCGGTTGCTAGGGTCGTCATCAGCTGCCCGTATGATTTCGAAGCTGGGTCTGCATCGATCACCGCCAGAAAGTCGTTGCCCTTGTGTGCGGCATCCCCGGTCCAGGCAAACAGGTAGTGGCCCGTTGTAGTGGTCTGTGGTTCTTGCGACTGCAGCTTGGGATGAATGATGCAAGACATCAAGGCAAGTGCTATCAGAAGACGCCGCATCAAGAACCCCGATTTGAATGAAATGACAAACGACAAAGTCTATCAGA
>Ga0182015_10006248_pt1 | contig 12033 bp, 8 predicted proteins | sample 712P3MmetaG_FD_120478 | JGI IMG/M metagenome (GOLD analysis project Ga0182015, IMG submission 120478) | Permafrost microbial communities from Stordalen Mire, Sweden - 712P3M metaG | ecosystem: Environmental > Terrestrial > Soil > Wetlands > Permafrost | place: Sweden: Stordalen | collected...
CTTCGACCAGGCCTTCGACCTTGATCTGCAACCGGTCCACCGATGAATCCACATAGCGCGCGGTTCCGCCCGGACTTCCCTCCTCGCCCAGGACATACCAAGGCTCGGTGGCTTGCCGCACTTCAATATCGATACCCGCGTGATGTGCGTGGCCGAAAACTGGATAACGAAACTCGAAATGCGGAGCGAACCATTCGGCTTCGAATTCATAGCCGGCTTGGTTCAGATCGCTCAGCACACCGCGGAAATCCTGCGCGACAAAATGCGGCAGCATGAATTGATCGTGCAATCGCGTTCCCCAGTGGACGGGGGGCTGGGTATACGGCTGGTTCCAGAACCAGGCGACGAGCGCGCGGACCAGCAACTGCTGGGTCAGGCTCATGCGCGCGTGCGGTGGCATTTCAAACCCGCGCAACTCGAGCAGACCGAGGCGGCCGGTCGACGAATCGGGTGAGTACAATTTGTCGATACAAAACTCGGCGCGGTGCGTGTTGCCGGTGACGTCCACCAGGATGTGCCGTAAGATCCGATCCACCAGCCAGGCAGGAACCGGGCCTTGCTCCGGCCCCGAAATCAAGCTGAACGCAATCTCCAACTCATACAAACTGTCCGCACGCGTTTCGTCCACGCGCGGAGCTTGACTGGTTGGTCCAATGAAGATGGTCGAAAAAGCATACGAGAGCGAAGGATGGTTCAACCAATACGCAATCATGCTGCGCAACAGATCGGGCCGGCGAAGGAAAGGACTGTCGGCCGCCGTCGGTCCGCCCAGCACGAAATGATTGCCTCCGCCGGTGCCGGTGTGACGGCCGTCCAGCATGAACTTCTCGGCGCCCAGGCGCGATTGGCGCGCGTCATCATAAAGCGCGGTCGTGTTCGCCACCAACTCCTGCCAGTTGGCGGCCGGGTGCACGTTCACTTCGATGACGCCCGGGTCGGGCGTTACTTTGATCTGGCGCAAGCGCGGATCGGCGGGCGGCGGATAGCCTTCGATGACCACGGGCATTTCAAGATGCGCGGCCGTGTCCTCGATGGCGGCCAGCAAATCCACATAGTCTTCGGCCGAAGTCGCTGGCGGCATGAACACATTTAAACGCCCCTCGCGCGCCTCCACGCACAAAGCCGTGCGCACGATCCAGGGCGCGGATTCGCCCACTGTCGGTTTCCGATCGCGCGGCTTATCTCGATATGACGGCTTTTGCGATTGCAAGCGCGGGCCATCCGACGGAGTAAATCGGGGTGGAACGGGCAGCGGCGCGCGATTCGCCATGGGATCCACGGGATAGGCCACGGGAGCTTCCGATGGCGCCACCCAAGGCAGGCTCGGCAACGGAAGACGCAGGCCGACCGGAGAATCGCCGGGCATCAAGAACAAGTTCTGGCCGCGCAGCATCCATAGCCCAGTCTGCCACTCAGGACCATTCAGACCGGCGACGCGCTGCACGGGAAGCACGAAGCCGGTGGGCGTATCGAGTCCGCGCTCGAAGACGCGCCGGAGACGCTCGCGTTCGCCCGCGTCACTTAATCGGCTGTCTACGGGATCCACGTTGACGGGCAGTTGGCGCTCTTTCTGCAAGTAGTAAAAAGGATCTTCGAACGCGGGATTGACGTACTCGGGATCGAGCCCCAACCGCCGCGCCAAGGTTTCCGCGAAGTGCCGCGCTTCGAGCGGACCGAAGTCGTTACCAAGCTGTTCTTGCGCGAGCAGCGCGCGATCGTTCCACAGCGGAACACCATCGGCACGCCAATAGCAGGTGAGCGCCCAGCGCGGCAGCGGCTCGCCGGGATACCACTTGCCCTGGCCATAGTGCAGCAGCCCGCCGGGAGCAAAGCGTTTTCGCAGACGATCCAACAAGCGCTCGGCGAGCGCTCGCTTTTCCGGACCCAGCGCGGCGATGTTCCACTCCGGGCCGTCCATGTTATCGATGGAGACGAAGGTGGGTTCGCCGCCCATGGTGAGGCGAATGTCCCCAGTGCAAATGTCTTGATCGATACGGCAACCCAGCGCGTGGATTCGCTGCCACTGGGAATCCGTGTAAGGCAGCGTGACGCGCGGATCTTCGTAGATCCGCGTCACCGACATCTCGTGCGTGAAGGTTACTTCGCACTCGTCGACGGCGCCCGAGATTGGCGCGGCGGAGGAAGATTCCGGAGTCGCCGCCAACGGAATGTGGCCTTCGCCCGCAAGTAAACCAGACGTCGGATCGAGACCGATCCAGCCGGCGCCGGGGAGATACACTTCGGTCCAGGCGTGCAGATCCGTGAAGTCTTGTCCAGGCCCGGGCTGGCCGTCCAGCGGTTTCAGGTCGGGCTTCAACTGGATCAGGTAGCCGGACACGAAGCGCGCAGCGAGCCCAAGGTGTCGGAGGATTTCAACCAATAACCAGGCACTATCACGGCAAGAACCGCTGGCCAGCGTCAAGGTCTCCTCGCTGGACTGCACACCCGGCGCCATCCGGATCAGGTAGCCGACCTTATGCTGCAACTGCGAATTCAGATCGACCAGAAAATCGATCGAACGCCGCTCGGACAGATTCACTGTTTTCAGATATGCTGCCAGCTTGGGCCCGGGTGCGTGGACTTCGCGGAAAGGCGCCAGCTCGCGCTCGAGCGCGGCCTCATAGCAGAATGGGTATTTTTCGGCGTACGGTTCCAGAAAGAAATCGAAGGGATTGATCACGGTCATTTCCGCGATCAAGTCGACATCAACGGAGAAGTACCGCACCGGCTGCGGGAACACCACGCGAGCCAGGAAGTTACTCTGCGGGTCCTGTTGCCAGTTGACGAAATGGGGCTTTGGTTCGATCTTCAGCGAATACGCCGTGACGGGCGTGCGGCAATGAGGCGCGGGCCGCAGCCGGATGGTTTGCGGAGACAATCCGACCAGCCGATCGTAATGATAAATGGTCCTGTGATGCAGCGCGACGCGGATCGCCATAGTGGCTCAAAACATTAGGCGGCCAACGGTGCCCTCTAGCATCCACGGACCAGGGGGAGACTTGTGTTAAATTATACCCCGGTCCGTGATCGGCGTCTGCCGTTCCGTGTAAGTATCAAGCATGTTGCCTTTCCGCAAGATTGTTTTCCCGGTTGACTATTCCGAACCCTGCCAGGCGGTGGCGCCTTACGTCTTAGACATGACAGCGCGCTATTCCGCCGAGCTGACGGCAGTGCACGCCTACGCGCCCTTGGATGCAATTGCGCACAGCGCACAGGCGTTTGGTGCCGTTGTGCGCGGTTCACAGAGCGAACTGCTGATCACTGACCCTGATTTGCAGGCCAAGTCACACGCCATGGAAGAAGACCGGCTGCGGCAGTTTGTCTGCCAGGTCTTCCCAGGCCAGGCAGTGGAATGCTTCGCTCAATTGGGAGAACCGGGCAGTATCATCGACAAACTGGCCCAGGAGCAACGAGCCGACCTGGTGATGCTGGCCACGCGCGGCCACGGCCCGGTGCGGCGGTTCTTGCTGGGTTCAGTCACGGCCAAAGTGCTTCACGACCTCAGCGCCGCGGTGTGGACCGGCGCGGGAGCCGCGCTGCCGGACCATCCGGTGAGAATTCCGTACCAATCGATCGTGTGCGCCTTGGACGAAAGTAACGAAGCCGAGGCCGTGCTGCGCGCGGCCGCCTCCATCGCCTCGGCGTATCGCGCGCAACTGTGGATTTTGCATGTCGTGCCAACGCCGCCCGCCTATCCGGATGTCGACCTTGAAGAACACACCAAGCAACTCGATGAAGCTTCTCAATTCAAGCTGCGGGAGCTGAAGGCCAAGCTCGGCGTGGACGCGCCGCATACCGTGATCGACAGTCTGTTGGCCGATGGCATACACCAAGAAGTTGTTCGAAGGAAAGCCGACCTGCTCATCACCGGCCGTGGCCACGCGACTGGAACCTTCAGCCGGCTGTGGTCGCACCTTTATTCGATCATTCGCGACTCGCCGTGCCCGGTGCTGAGCATCTGAGCTACTTGAGCGGCGGCTCCCAATTCGGCGGCATCTTGGAAAAATCCATCAACGGCTGCCGCTCGTTCCGATCCATGGCATCCTGCGCCTGCCGGTAAAGATTCGTGCCGGCCTCGGCGGAGAACGAAACTTCCGGAAACGCCGCTCCCTTATGCACGGGCCGCTCGACAAATTCGGGAAATCCGACTTCAGCCGAATTCGTGTCGTCGTGATAACCCCGAGCGAAGACCTGCCGCACGTATCCGAATCCGTCGTGGCGCTGCAGAATCGGCCCCAGGAGGTTCACTCCAAACTCCATCACCTGCGTGCGAAACCCCGACAGATCCTGCACCAGAAAAGCGACGTGCTGAACTGCATGATCGCCGTGCTTCTCCAGAAACGCGGTCACGTGCGATTTTTCTTCCCGGTCGATTCCGGCCGCGAGCGCGATCCCGAATTCGCCAAAATCGATGCACCACAGCATCATGCTGGATTTTTCCCCAGGATTGGTGTCGTCCTTCCGCAGGATCATTTTGCCGCCCATCACCTCAAGGTAAAACCAGGCCCACTTGCGAATAGTTCCAGGGTCGACAACAAACGTGACGTGGTCGACTTTCGTCAGCCGAGACATTAGGATTCCCTCCCTACCTCAATTATCCGTGGTTTAATTATCCGCGCTTGAGCGCCGCCAGAACACGTTTCGGCGTGAACGGAAATTCGTTCATCCGTACGCCGGTCGCGTCAAAAAATGCGTTCGCGATGGCGCCCGCGGCCGCTGCCATCACCTCTTCGCCCGCGCCCGTCGAGCGCTCGTTCAGCCGCTGCACCACCACCGGTGTCACCTGCGGGCATTCCTCGAAGCGCAGAATCGGATAGCTTGCCCAATCGAGACTCGTGACGTTGGTCCGCGTGAACGTCACTTCCTCGTGGAACATGCGGCTCGCGGTTTGCACCAACTGTCCGCTGATCTGGCTCTCGACATTTCCGGGATTGACCACCAGACCCGCGTCCACCGCGCCGTACAGATGCTTCGCGACCACCTTGCCGGTTTCTCGATTGACTTCGATTTCGGCCACGGCCGCGCCATAAGACGCCAGATGCGTTCCCATTCCGATGCCGCGCCCTCCGACTATATTGGCCACGGTATTGGCCTTCGCCAGATTCGAAGCCGCCGTTCGCGGAGCCCAGTTGGCCGCTTTCGCCGCAGCATCCAACACGCCCAGCCATCGGGCATCCTTGATGTTGCGCTGACGAAACTCATAAGGGTCCAGCTTCAACAGGAACGCCAGTTGATCGATGGCCTGTTCGGAGGTGAACGAAAACGACAGATCCAGCGGCGAGCGAAGCCATGCGCACTTCAAATATCCGAGACCGGGCACGTGATGATTCACCAAGCGCAGGTTCGGAATGTCGTACATCCCTCCGCAACACAGCGGATTCACCTGCATGGCGGGGTTGGGCTGCCATTCCGCGGCGGGCTTACCGAGCGCGAGTTGCTCGGACGTTTCCACGTTGCTCCAATGATGCTGCCAGCCCTCGTACTCATACCCCACGATCTTTCCGTCGGCGCCGGCAGCGGCACGAACTTCGCCCAGGTGCGAGGGCCCGTAGTTGTCCCACCCATGCTCGTCCCAGCGCATGAATTGCAGGCGGACCGGCTTTCCGGCTAACTGCGACAGCAGCGCCGCCGCTTGCGCCACATCGTCGTAGCAACTGTGCCCATAGGTGCCCGAGCCTTCGTAATACTGCACGCGGACTTTGGCCACCGCGAGGCCCAAGATCCCCGCCAGCGTGCTGCGTGTGGCATAGACGTCTTGGGTCGAGCACATCACCAGCGCCGAATCCGGTCCGACGTCCGCGAGCGCGCAATTCGGCCCAAATGGAGCATGCGCCTGATAGGGAGAACGGCAACTGTAGGCGACTTTGTGCGGAGCCGCTCCGATCGCGTCCGCCGCGTTGCCCCGCTGCAGGACAATCCGGTCGTCCGTCTTCGCGGCGCGCATCGCTTCATAAAGGCCATCGCTGCCGGAAAGCGACGGCGTGGAGTCCCACGTGATTTTCAATTGCCGGGCGGCGCGAATCGCGTCCCACTCGCTCTCGGCTACGACGCCAATAAAATCGCCCTTGCGCAGCACGCGCGCACCGGAAATATTTCGGATGGAGCTTTCATCCAGCGCCAGAACTTTTGCGCCCGCTCCGTATGCGCCTTGCCCACGCGGGCGAACCACCCGGCCGTGCAGCATGCCAGGCACGCGCACGTGCTGCATGTAGACGTACTTGCCGCTGACCTTGTCCGGCATGTCGTTGCGCGGCACCGCGGTGGCTACGATCTTATACTCCGCCGGCGTCTTCACCGGAGCCGAGCCCGTGAAGGCCAGATGGAATGGCTGATCTCCCACCAGCTCGCCATATGTGACCGAGCGCGAGGCCTCGCCAACCACCGCGACTACACCCTTCGAAACCGAAAGGCTATTCACCGGCGCATCCAGCTTCTTCGACGCGAGTTGCAGCAGCGCTTGCCGAGCCTCGGCCGCGGCCGTGCGAACCTGCGGCCCGCCGCGTTGGATGGACGCGCTCGAATACGTGCCACCTTGATTGGGAGTGACGTTGGTATCCAGCCGCACTGTCTGGAGCTGGCTCATATCAAAATCCAATTCCTCCGCCGCCACTTGCAGCAGCGCGGTCGAGTTACCTTGTCCCAGCTCCGCGAATCCGATGTAAACCGTGGCCGTGTTGTCCGAATGGATGGCGAGCCAAGTATCCACCTGCTTCGCATCGGGCGGACCAGCCATGGTGCCACGCGCCGGCGCGGCCTTCTCCTGCCCAAGTAGATCGTCGCGCAAACGAAAACCGATGACGAGTGCGCCTCCCGCTTTCAGGAAATCGCGGCGCAACGTCACGCTTTCACCTCCGACATCGCGCGCGCTGCCCGTTGCACCGCTTGAATAATGCGAGGATAAGTCCCGCAGCGGCACAGGTGGCCGTTCATCGCCGTGCGGATTTGCGCTTCGGTCGGCCGCGGCGTTTTCGAGAGAAACTCGGACGCCTTCACGATCATGCCGTTGTAGCAATAGCCGCACTGCAGCGCTTGCTCGTCGATCACGGCTTGCTGCATCGGATGCAGCGCCGGCGTCTCAGCCAATTTCTTTTGCACTGCGTACCAGGCAGGCAGACCCTCGAGCGTGGTAACCGACTTCCCCACCACCGCCGACACCGGCGTCACGCAGGAGCGCGTTTCAACGCCATTCACCAGCACCGAGCAGGAGCCGCACTGGGCGAGCCCACAGCCAAACCGCGGGCCTTGTAGCATCAGCTCATTCGAGAGGACGTACAACAGCGGCGTGTCGGGCGACGCGGAGACACTCCACTCGCGTTCGTTGACTTTGATTTTGAGTCCACTGGCCATCCGGCGCAGCCTCCCCGGGAAGCGATTGGGATCTTGGTAACAGCCTATCAGCTTTGCTGTATGCTTTATGTTGCCCCAAAGGAAGGGTAAATCAACATGCGAATGTTACTCAAGGTTTCGATCCCGGTGGAAGCCGGCAATGCCGCCGTCGCGAACGGCACTCTCGGCACAACTATTCAGCAAATCGTCGCCGATCTCAAACCCGAAGCTGCCTATTTCGCCGAAGATGGCGGAGAGCGAACTGGATATATCTTCTTCGACATGAAGAATTCCTCCGAGCTAACGGCAATTGCCGAGCCTTGGTTCATCGCTTTCAACGCCAAGGTCACAGTTCGTCCTGCGATGAACTCGCAAGATCTCGCGGCGGGAGTAAAGGGTATGCAGAAGGCGGTGAAAAGCTACGGCAAGTCCGCCGGAGCGTGATGTTGGCTGGTCGGGCTGCCGGGATTTGAACCCGGGACCTCCTGCACCCCAAGCAGGCGCGCTAGCCAGGCTGCGCCACAGCCCGATGATTTAAGTTTAGCGGACGCCCCATTCTATCGCACCCGGACCCCACACCCACTTCGGCGCTCTGCTATACCTGATTGCTGATGCTTATTCTCGCAGCCAGTCTGGCGATCTTCGTCTATGGCATGACCGCCGCGACGCTCGGCACCATCCTGCCCGATCTCTCCACCCGTTTCCACTTAACGCCCAAACAAAATGGGACCATCGCGTTTTGCCAGGCTTTGGGCTTGATCCTGGCCTCCATCGGCGTGGGCCCGCTCATCGACTACGAAGGCAAGAAAGTCGGATTGGTTCTGGGGCTGGCTCTGAGCGCGCTGGCCGTCGCCCTTCTGCCCCGATCCAACGGTTTTCGCTCTATCGCAACGCATCTGTTCTTGCTCGGAATCGGCGGCGGCATCATCGTTACCGCGGCCAATGCTCTCGGCAGCGACGTGACGCCGGACCATCGCGCAACGGCGCTGAATCTTCTGAATATCTTCTTCGGGCTCGGCGGTTTTGCCACTCCCTTCGTTTCCGCCAACCTGCTCGGCAAAAACTCCACACGGCTCTGTTATCTGATCGCGGTGTTTGCGGTGGTGGCCGTCGCCGTCAGTTTCGTCGCGCCCATTCCACCGCCTACCAGCGCTCAAAGCTTCGTGTTCTCGGATGTCGGCAGCGTGCTCGGCCGTCCGTACCTGTGGCTTTCCGCGCTGCTGTTGTTCCTGTACGTCGCATGCGAAGTGGGCGTCTGGAACTGGCTGGTGCAACACCTGATCGCGCAAGGCGTGCCTCAGGTCCGCGCGCTGAATGTTCTTTCGTTCGGCTTTGCGTTGGGATTGCTGTTCGGCCGCCTGGGCGCCTCTGAAATCCTGATCTCAGTTAGCGGGCTCAACGTCACGCTGGCCGCATCCATCCTGATGGCGGTCACCACCTTCCTGATGCTTCGAACTCGCAGCCCGACCGTGGCATGGATTCTCACGTTTCTCGCGGGAATGTCCATGGCGCCGATATTCCCGACTACTGTTGCGCTGATTGGCGACGCGTTTCCTCGCATGACCGGGACCGCAATCGGCATCGCCATCACATCCGGTTGGATCGGTCTGGCAGTCAGCTCTCGCGTGATCGGCTTGATCGCCGCGGGCGACCCCGCGCGCCTGAAAAAAGCACTACTCGTGTTGCCGGGAATGTCGCTGGTGATGGTCGCGGTGAATCTGGCGCTGCGTTATCGTTCATAAAAACTCAGCGAGTTGTCTCCTTGTTTGATCACGCGATAGAGCCGCAAATGTCCACATTCTTCCAGCGGGGTGAAGCGCGATGAATGCTGGACAATCACGAGGGGAGTCTCGGATCGGTCCAGAGCGGACATCGCGGCATCGTATTCCTTCGATATTTCGTATGGCGGGTCTAGAAACGCGATGTCAACGCGCATGCGTTCGAGCACTGCCGCGGCTTTGCTGGCGAAAACTTCGGCGCGGCTTTCGAGGCCCAGCGTCGCGAGGTTTTCGTGAATCACTTCCACGGCCCGGCGGCTCTTCTCGATGAACACGCAACGGCGAGCGCCCCGGCTCAGCGCTTCGATGCCGACGGCGCCAGTTCCGGCGTAGACATCCAGGAAAACGCAATCGTCGATACGCGTGGCGAGCACGTTGAACAGCGCCTCGCGCAGACGATCCGGCGTGGGACGGGTCTCCAAACCAGGCAGACTCTTCAACCTGCGGCTGCGAAACTCACCCCCGATGACACGCATGCCTAACCGACTTGAACCAGGCCGTAGCGGCGCTGCCAGTGTTCGCGAAGATAGGTCACGGCGCGCCGCAATTCCTCGGGCGTCGGCGGATTGGTTATGAATGCCTGGGCTTCTCCGCGCGCCAACTCGAGGATGTCCTGATCGCGAATGATATTCGCAATACGCAAGGCCGGCAGGCCGGATTGCTTGGTCCCAAAAAACTCCCCCGGACCACGCAACTTCAAATCCATTTCGGCGATGTAGAAGCCGTCGCTCGAATCCACCAGGGTGCGAATGCGTTCCCGCGCGGAGTCGCCGAGCTTGCCTGTGACCAGGATGCAGTGGCTCTGTTCAGCTCCCCGCCCCACGCGGCCGCGCAGTTGATGCAATTGCGCCAGTCCAAAGCGCTCCGCTTGTTCGATGACCATCACGGTAGCGTTCGGAACGTCCACACCGACCTCGATTACCGTGGTCGACACCAGGATCTTCACGTCCCCTCGGCGAAACTGATCCATCGCCGTTTCCTTCTCGTCGGCCTTCAGTTTTCCATGCAGCAGCCCTACGCGAATATCCGGAAACACCTTCTGGGACAGGTGCTGGTACATCTGCTGGGCGGCCTTCATGGCCTCCGATTCTTCGATCACCGGGTACACGACATACGCCTGCCGTCCCTGCGCGATCTGCTGCTTCATGAAGCTGTATACGCTTTCGACGTGATCGTCGGTGACGTTCCTGGTCTCGATCGGCTGGCGGCCGGGCGGCAGCTCGTCGATGATCGAAATGTCGAGATCGCCGTAAATGGTGAGCGCGAGTGTGCGTGGGATGGGAGTGGCGGTCATCACCAGAACATCGGGATGCTTGGCTTTCGATACCAGGCGCAGCCGCTGCATCACGCCGAAGCGATGCTGCTCGTCCACAATGGCCAAGCCGAGCTTCTTCCATTCCACGTCTTCTTCAATCAGCGCGTGCGTTCCAATGCCGATATGGACGAAGCCTTGCGCAAGTAATTTCTTCAGCTGGGATTTTTCCCGCGGCGTATTAGATCCGGTGAGCAGCGCGGGCACGTAGCCCATTTTCTGGAACAGATTCTTGAAATAGAAATAGTGCTGGCTGGCTAAAATTTCGGTGGGGGCGAGCACCGCGGCCTGATAGCCGTTCTCGATCGCAATCACCGCTGCTTCCGCGGCCACCAGCGTTTTGCCGCTGCCTACATCGCCCTGCAGCAGACGGCTCATGGGATGCGGCGCCTTCATATCTTCCGCGATTTCCCCAAGCACGCGCTTTTGTGCGCCGGTGGGTTTGAACGGCAGCATGGCTTTGATCTTTTCGCGCACGCGTTCGTTGAGCTCGAACGAAATTCCCGGCTGCAGCCGCGCTTTGGCGCGCTTGAGCGACAGGCCGCACTCGAGCCAGAAGAATTCTTCGAAGATCAGCCGCCATTGCGCGGGCGTGCGGTAGTTGTTGAGCAGGCGCAAGTCGGTGCCGGGCGAAGGGAAATGCAATGAGCGGATGGCGGTCCAGCGATCGGGCAGCTTCAGCCGCTCGCGCAGGGCGGCCGGCAGGTCATCCTCAAGTGGTGCGATCGATTCGAGCACGCGATGAACCAGCGACCGGAAGGCACGTGTCGTTACCTTGCCTGCAGCTTCGTAGACCGGCACGATACGGCCCGTGTGCAGGGAGGCGTCTAGCGCGGCATCGCCGTCGGAATCGTCGCTCGTAAGAATCTCAAACTCCGGATGCATCATCAGCAGATCGCCGGTGTAATTGTCGAGCTCGATCTTGCCGTAAAGCGCAGCCCGCACTCCAGGCAGAAAACGATCGACAAGATAGCCGCCGTGAAACCATTTGGTGAGCAGGCGCTCCTTCGACGCGTCCTTGAAGATGGCCTCGAAGAGTCCGATGTTCCGGCGGCGAAAACCACGCAGATGCGCGGACTGCAAGTCGGCCACCACCGTCGCCATCTCGCCCGGCGCTAGCTGCGCGATGGTCTTTATGTTGGTGCGGTCTTCGTAGCGGAAGGGAGCGTAGGCGAGCAGGTCCTCCACCGTGACCAGGCCCTTGGTTTCGAGCATCTCGGCGCGGGCGGGTCCGACGCCTTTGACGTACTTGAGCGGGGTGGAAGTGTCTAACCTCGAACTGCGGGGCTGCAAGTGCCAGTGTACAATGGCGGGCGAGCCTTGCCGTGAAAAAGAGCAAATCCCATGAACAAACTGGCTGAAAAGCAGTGCGTGCCGTGCCGCGGAGGCGTACCGCCGCTACAGGGCGCCGAGCTGCTTCCTTACGCCGAGCAACTGCCGGACTGGAAGATCATCGAAGAGCATCACCTCGCCAAGAGTTTTCTGTTTCCCGACTTCAAGACGGGGCTCGCCTTCGTGAACCAGGTGGGCGCGGTGGCCGAAGAGCAAGGGCACCATCCGGATCTGTGCCTGGCGTGGGGGAAGGTTGGTGTCGAGATTTATACCCACAAAATTCGC
>Ga0182015_10006249_pt1 | contig 12033 bp, 8 predicted proteins | sample 712P3MmetaG_FD_120478 | JGI IMG/M metagenome (GOLD analysis project Ga0182015, IMG submission 120478) | Permafrost microbial communities from Stordalen Mire, Sweden - 712P3M metaG | ecosystem: Environmental > Terrestrial > Soil > Wetlands > Permafrost | place: Sweden: Stordalen | collected...
CTTGAGCGTGCGGGATTCTTATAAGGATGCGGCGGAATTTGAATCCGATCTGGTTCTGCTGCGGACGAGCCTGATGTCGCACCGCGGGCAGCGGCTGGTGGAGGCTTTTCTCGATCCGCTGTTGCGCCAGCTCCGCACTTTCGGATTTCATCTGCAGGTTCTCGACATCCGCCAGCATGCCCGCGTGCACGCGGAGGTTTTGCAAGAGATTAACGCGAACAGGATCGAGGCAAGAAAGATCGAACCCAAAAATGCCGAGCTACGAAAAACCAAATTAAGAAAGGCTGAACTACGAAGAACCGGTCCGGCGGTGGCTGCGGGCGCCGCTTTGCCCGCCCACAGCGATACCGCTTCTCCCCAGGCTCGGGAGTTGATCGATACCTTCCACGCCATCCAGCAGCTCAAGCAGACTTATCCCGCGCGTTCCATCTCTCAGTACATTATCAGCGGCGCGTCGTCTGAAGACGATGTGCTCAACGTGGTCCATCTGGCGAAGGCCTGCGGTGTGAGTCTTGCTGGTTCTGGCGACGATCCATCTCTGAGTGGCCGCGGGCTGGGTGACCCAGGCCTGATGCCGGTGCCGCTATTTGAGTCGATCGATTCTTTGCGCGCGGCCGGCGGAGTGATGCGCCGTTTGTGGCGGCATCCAGAGTATCAACCGCTGCTCGATTCCTGGGGCCGGTGGCAGGAAGTGATGCTCGGCTACTCCGACTCCAATAAAGATGGAGGCATGCTGACCAGCACGTGGGAATTGCACAAAGCGCACCGCGAGTTGCATTGTGCAGCGCAAGAATGCGAAGTGAAGCTGCGCCTCTTCCATGGCCGCGGCGGCACCGTCGGGCGCGGCGGAGGCCCTACGCATGCAGCAATCCTGGCTCAACCGGAAGGCTGCTTTTCCGGACGCATCCGCATCACCGAACAAGGAGAAGTTCTCAATTGGAAGTACGCCGATGCCGTGCTGGCGGAATGGAACCTGGAATTGATGATTGCCGCCAGCCTGGAAGCGCTTACGCGCTCTGGCGCCCAGCCGGCAAAAGATCAGGCGCGCTGGGAAGAGGCCATGGAGGAGATGTCGCAGGAGGCTTACCACGTTTACCGCCGCGATATCGCGGAGAATGCCGATGTGCTGGATTACTTCGAGCAGGCCACACCGGTGCAGGAACTAGAGGCGGCGCGCATCGGCTCGCGGCCGTCGCGCCGCACCAAAGGCCGGCGCCTGGAGGATCTGCGCGCCATTCCCTGGGTCTTCGGATGGATGCAGAGCCGCCATGCGGTGCCAGCCTGGTACGGTGTAGGTTGTGGACTAGAAAGCTTTGCCGCGAAAGGAAGAGGACATGAGCGGCTGCTGCACGAAATGCTGAAACATTTCGCCCTGTTCTCGGACCTGATGCGCAACGTCGAACTCGGCATGGCCAAGGCGGATCTCGACATTGCCCGGGTTTATTCCGGTCTGGTGAAGAATGCGGCATTGCGCACGCGCGTGTTCGCCATGCTGGAAGATGAGTTTCTGCGGTCGCGGCGCATGATTCTGCGCATCACCGGCCAACGCGAGCTGCTGGCCGGTAACCGGGTGCTGGCGCGCTCCATTCATCTGCGCAATCCCTACGTGGATCCCATGAGCCTGATCCAGGTGGAGCTTTTGCAGCGCAAGCAGCGGGGGCAAGACCTGGCGAATCTTGAGTATCCTCTTGGCGCCACGATCAACGGCATCGCCGCCGGACTGCACAATACGGGATAGAACTCCCGGCTAACCATCCCACTCGCGCCCCGTCTGTAGTATGTTGTTCTGCGGGTAGATGCCGAAGTGTGTCGCTTTGTTCCAGTCCGTGTGGAACCGGCGCGTCCTTATGTGCGTACTTGCAATCAGACATTGTCATTCTTGCTCCCATTCCGTCCACTTCCAGAAAGAGGCACCATGTCTATTTCCAAAGTCTTTCTATGTCTGTTCCTGGCTTTGCCCCTCGCGCTGCTCGGGCAAAACGCGACCCTCAACTCTGCTGCCGCAACTGCCACTGCCGACGAAACGAAAGCCGCTCCCAAACTTGAGCACTTTGATCCAACCGCGGTCGACAAGGCGCTTAACCCTTGCGACGATTTCTACAAGTACGCCTGCAGCAAATGGATCGCGGCCAACCCGATTCCAGCCGATCAGGTCTACTGGAGCACCGGAAGCGGTCTGGAGTTGTGGAACGACAACGTGCTGCGCGAAACTCTCGAAGCGAACAGCAAGAACGATCCTAAGCGCAGCCCCGTGCAGCAGAAGATCGGCGACTATTGGGCCGCCTGTATGGATGAAAGTGGCATCGAAGCGGCTGGCATGAAACCGCTGCAGCCAGAACTGGATCGCATTGCCGCCCTCAAGTCGAAGAAGGACATCACGCTTGAAATCGCTCATCTTCATCACATGTTTCCCGGAGCCTGGGCCCAGGCCGACAATCAGACGAACAGCCCATTTTTTGGTTTCACGGGACAGCAAGACTATGACGACGCTTCCAAAGTGGTGGCGCAAATCGATCAGGGAGGCTTGAGCCTGCCCAATCGAGACTATTACATCAAGACCGACGAGAAGTCGGTGGAAACTCTTAAGAAATTCCGCGCGCACCTGCAGAAAATGTTTGTGCTGGTGGGGGAAACGGAAACGCAAGCCAGCACGGACGCGGGCACCGTGATTGAATTAGAAACCGCCATGGCCCAGGCGCAGATGGATAACATCAAGCGCCGCGATCCAAAGAACATCAACAACAAAATGAGCCTGGCTCAGATCCGCGAGTTAACGCCCTCCATCGCTTGGGATGTTTATCTGAAAGCGGTAAACGCTCCGGCCAGCGATCACTACATCGTCAGCTCACCTGATTTCTTCCGCGCCGAAGATAAATTGCTGGCGGAACATCCGCTCGAGCATTGGAAGACCTACATGCGCTGGCAGGTGATTCACCGGGCCGCGCCGTATTTGAGTAAGGCTTTAGTTGAGGAGAATTTCGCCTTCTTCTCGCGCACGCTAGCCGGCCAGGAAGAACAACTTCCGCGCTGGCGGCGCTGCACCGGCGCAGCCGACCGCGACCTGGGCGAGGCTCTAGGCCAGGCTTATGTCGACCGCGCTTTTCCGCCGGAGAGCCGAGCGCGCACCATTGAAATGGTGCATGCCATCGAGCGTGCCATGCATGACGACGTTGACAGTGTGACCTGGATGACGCCCGCCACCAAGGAACAGGCCATCGTCAAGCTAAAGGGAATCGAAGACAAAATCGGCTATCCTTCGCACTGGCGCGATTATTCCAGCGTGAAGATTACGCGGGAGAGTTATTTCGCCAATATGGGACAAGCCTCGGCGTTCGAATTCGAGCGCTGGGTCGCCAAGATCGGTAAGCCCGTTGACCGCAGCGAGTGGACTATGACGCCGCCCACTATCAACGCGTATTACGATCCGCAATTGAACACCATCAACTTCCCCGCCGGCATCCTGCAGCCGCCATTTTTTGAAAAGAGCATGGATGATTCCGTAAATTACGGCGCCATCGGCATGGTCATCGGTCACGAACTCACTCACGGCTTCGACGATCAAGGGCGCAAGTTCGACGCGCACGGCAACCTGCGCGACTGGTGGACTCCGGAAGACGCCAAGCAATACGACGGACGCGGCAAGTGCATCGCCGACGAGTACACACAGGAGGTTCCCGATGCCGGCTCCGGGGTCAAGCAAAACGGTTTGCTGACGCAGGGCGAGGATACAGCGGATAATGGCGGCATCCATCTCGCGCTATTCGCGCTCGAAGCCGAACTCAAGAAGCAAGGCAAATCGCTCGACGACAAAGGTCCAGATGGCTGGACCTATCGCCAGCGTTTCTTCCTCTCGAATGCCTACTCGTGGTGCGCGAGCGTCAGGCCGGAGGTGGCGCGCCTGATCGTTACCACCGACCCACACTCGATGCCCATCTTCCGGATTGACAATGTGGATTCGAATATGCCCGAGTTCGCCCAGGCTTTTGGCTGCAAGGCTGGTCAGAAGATGGTTCGGGCGAACGCTTGCCGGGTGTGGTGAGCGGGATCGATCATGTTTTACTAGGGAATAGTCTGCAAAAAGGATGGGCCAGCCTTTCGGGCTGGCCCATCTTCTTTCTCACCGCCTTTCGGTGCTGGGTTGGCTAGCGGTTAATGTCGTCCTTAGACTGCAGACGCTTTACGTAGTTCTGCAAGTTCGATTTGTTGGCATCATCGGGCACGCCCGTGAGAGCGGTTTGTACCTCTTTGACGGCATTGTCGAAGTCACCCTGGCTGCTATAAACGCGGGCCAGACCGAGGTGCGAGGTCCAATAGTCGGGGAACTTCTTAGCGTTTGAGCGATAAACCGCGAATGCCTCTTCCTGTTTCTTGTCTCGCTGCAGCTGACGGCCATAAAAGTAAAGCTGCAACGCGCTGCCCTTCTCCAACGCCTTATTGCGAAACTCCGTCGCGGCATCCTTGCGGCCCATGGTTTCCAGAATGCGCGACTTGTTGAGCAGATTGTCGAAGCGTTCTTCCGCCTGGATCGACTGATCTTCATCTTTCAAGGCCTCGTCCAGATTGATCTTGTTGGCGAGGAAGTATCCGGCGGCATCGTCCCAGCCTTCCCAGTAGTATTGATTGAGTCCGTGGATCTGCCGGTGAATGCTGGCTTCGACGATGTCGTTTACTTTGACCGCAACCTTGAAGGGCACCGCGACTTTATCCCAACGCAGAGTGACCACGGCAGAATCCGGCTTGAGCTCATCGAAGTCGTAGGCCAGCGCATCATGCAGTTCAGCCGTTTGCGGCTTCACTGTGACCCGCAGTGCATCTTCGTCCTGCTTGTAGCTGAAGCTTCCCCAGGCGGCGGAGATCTTCGAGAAGATCACCGTCCACTGATTTTCGCCGGGAATCATGTGGAGGCCGTAGGTCCCTTTGTCGAGCGACTGGCCTTCGATGGTGACGGGATCACTAAACATAATCGTGGTGTTTTCGTTGGCCCCGGCGCGCCAGACTTGCCCATAAGGCACGACCTTGCCCCAAATCTGGCGGCCATTGGCCAGAGGCCGGTGATAGTTGATGGTGATGTCGGTAATGCCGATGCGCTGCGTGATCTGCGCATGCTGGCTCTGCCGGGGCAGATCGAGCATTAGGGTTTCGCCGGTAGCGGTTTGAGCGTGGCCAAGACCTACCATCGACAAAACGCCGGATAACAGAACAAGCAAACGAACTCTATGCATGGAATACTCCTCTTCTAGTGGGAATCGAACAGCCGATTCAGTCGCAAACCCTGGGATACGGCACTTGGATGGAGCACCCGCGCCTGACCGCTGTGCTGTTGGGCTTAGACGGATGGCGAGCGCCGGAGTGAGCAAGCGGGCATGGCGGTGGAATGATGACGGGACAAACTAAAGAAGTTCAGTCGTGCCTACGGCACGAGGTTCATAGATCGCGAATCGTCTCCCGCCAGTGAACTGGCGGGCTATTTTCGACGATCCCTACAGGGATCGGCCCTGGTCCGCAGCCCCCGATCGACGCCTACTCTTCCGGCTTGCCATTTTCTTGAGGGGCGAGCGGCAGCCGAGTGGCTCCGCGCATGATGTCGCGCTCCTCCGGGGAGAACACGCCTTGGAACCGCTTCGAATCGATGACCTGCTCCCGCTCCCCTGGCGGCATGGCGCGCAAATCGCGGACGGCCGTGGTTACCATGCGCCGCCGGTCCGGCGGAAGCTGCTGCATCCGGCCGAACAATTCCCGCGCCCGTTGTTTCTGGCCCGGTGTGAGATGTTCCCACGTTTCCATGCGGTTCAGCATGCGTTGCTGTTGCTCGGGCGGGAGGCTCGAGAAATGCTCCAACCGCTGCCGCAACAACTGCTGGCGCTCCGGCGACAAATGACGGAAGCCGGGATCGTTCTGCAACGCACGCTCCCGCTCGTTAGGCGATAGGCCCTGGTAGCGCCGCAGCCAGTCGCCGGCATGCCCTTGATAAGGCTGGCGATTTTGAATCCGCTGAGGAGCAAATGCGAAGTTACTGCGTTGCGCCAGGCAGGGAGAGAGAGACGTCATCACGGTCGCCACCGACAGCACGACCGTTGTCATCCATCCCATCATGAAATTTCCCCGCCGCATTCTCCCCGCCCTACTCTACTTACGGATTTGCCACAACATCGTGCTGCACTTCCAGGTCATCCAGCAAATCGAAATCGGAATATAGATCGTGATTCTTTTCCAAAGCCTGCAGATCGCTCACTGCCGTACCCGGCTCCGCCGGTTGCGTCTGAGACTCGACCGCCGCAATTTCGCCACCGCCGGAATTGTAGACACCGCTGCTCTTGGTGAAGAAAAGGCCGATTCCAACTCCTATCAGCACCGTAAGCGCCGCCGCCAGCACCGGACGCCGGAACCACGCCACCCATCCGGCCTTAGGCGTGGCCATTTCCTCCCGCAGACGAGCCTGCAGACGTACATCAAAATACGGTGACGGCTCCGGCGCCCGCCACTCATCCAGGAATGCCATCGTCTGGCGGAACTCCTCCATCTTGGCGGCGCACGCTCCACAGCCTGCCAGATGTGCACCGATCTCCGGCGTCACTCCCATCAGACCGGACGCAACGTCCGGAATCACTTCGCGAATCTCCTCGCACCTCATAACCATGCTCCCTTTAAATTCTCTTCGCCTCTGCCGCGTTGCTCCAAACCTTCGATTCCTAGAGGAATTCTTTTAACTGTTCCCGCAATGTCTCATACGCCCGGAATAACAACGATTTTGTCGCCGACTCGCTCAACTTCAGAACTTCGGCGATTTGCTTGTAATCCAGCTGCTGGTACTTATGCATGAGGATCGCCAGCTTCTGCCGCTCCGGCAGAGCCTCCACTTTGCTGCGGATCGCCAACATCCTTTCCCGCCGCAGCAAAGCTTCTTCGGCGCTGATCTTACTGTCAGCCAGGTCCATCGTGGTGCCGGTTTCCTCATCCGGCTCGTCCAGGCTGACCGTTACCTCCGGGCGCTCATGACGACTATCGCGCGCGTGATTCACGGCCAGGTTGGTCGCAATGCGATACAGCCAGGTGGTGAACTTGGCGCTGGCTTCGTAAGTCTGGCGGGAGCGGTACACGCGCAGAAAAACCTCCTGCGCCAGATCCTCCGCCACTGTCGCGTTGCGCGCCATCCGATACATGAAACTTACCAGCGGCCTGCGATACTTCTGCACCAGGTAATCGAAAGCCGACTGATCCCCGGCCTTCACTCGCAGCATGACCTCGGCGTCGGTATAGCCTTCGGCGCCGGCCATCGCCGGCTGCAGACCGCCCGCCGGGCGCGATCCCATAGCGGCCATTAGAACGCCCCGGTCCATGGCGGCAGTGCTCACACTAGATCGAACCCGGTCGGAAAGGGAAAGTTGCTCTTTGTCCGGCCCGGATGAGAGCCCTGAAGTCCCCGCAGATGAGGGAGATACGGCGGGTCGGCGCGGCGTGGATTCGTCCGGCATGCAGAGTTACTTTGGGGCGTGGAAGCCGGCGATCCGAACCCGCCTCCAACCCTGCCGCCGATAGGCTACCACGGCAGGGCGCGGCCTCCAAATACGTGATTGATCCGGGTTGTCATCCCGATCCAAGATGCGGATCGTGGGGACGCGTTTACGGTTAGGGCCGTATCTCTGTGAATCGTTCCCGCGCCGTTGACGGTTTGGGCCGTATCTGTTTGAATCGTTAAGGTTGGGCGCTTAACTCAGCGGTAGAGTGCCATCCTCACACGGTGGAAGTCATAGGTTCGAATCCTATAGCGCCCACCATTGTTTCAATGGGTTGGCTGGATTCGCAACCCGTTTGTGCGGAATGCTAGCTCGGGGACCTTCAAACTTGCGGTACTCATCTCATCCTTAACCACGCCCCCCTAAGCGTTCATTATGGTACGGATGTCCGTGTGACGCATCATTTTCTGCTGTACCGCAATCGGGGTCTTAACGACGGGGCTGGCCGACGTTCTCTCCCCTTTCCTTTAGAAAGTCGCTCATCGCGGCAACTATGACTACCGCAACTTGTGCCTCTCGACCTTTAAGACTTGGCTCCAGCTTCACCATAGAATCAACCGCTCTTTCCACCGCGTCTTTTCCGTCGTGTGCCATGTTTACCTCCGTTTGCACGACGATAGCAGTTTCTATGGATTGTAGGTACAGTACTCGGATTTTATTGTGTTGATTTTTCTCCCTGGATGAACGTCCAGATGCTCGACACCGGATGGTGTCAGTTGCAACTTCAAAGTGTTCCGGATCGCCAGAGCAGCATCGTCCTTTGCTGCCTGTTGCGTGGCCGCCTTGTGCTCCAAAGAAAACGCCGACATCTCTCTCTCGAATGCAGCGGCGTCCGGTGCGGTTAAGTGAAGGCGCAACCTTCTTGGAGAGGCTGGCGGTAGACGTAGCCTCCCGCATGTACGAGAAGACCATACGACAGGCCGTTAGATCCACGAGATCGTGAACAAACGCAATTGGGAACTCGACTTACCAGTTGGTACCCCAGCAAGCCCTCAAAACCTGCGTCGAAAATCCAATGCCCCTTTATTTCACTTGCACATCCATGTTGAGGTTGTAGGCGACGAAGGACCAGGCGTCGGCAATTTCGTCGATCTGTTTCGAGATGGGCTTGCCGGCGCCGTGTCCAGCCTTGGTTTCCACCCGAATCAGCACCGGCGCAGGGCCGCCTTGATCGGCCTGCATGGTGGCGGCAAACTTGAAGCTGTGTCCGGGCACGACTCGGTCATCGTGATCGGCGGTGGTGATGAAGGTTGGAGGATATTTCGTCCCCGGCTTCAGGTTGTGTAAAGGCGAGTAGGCGTAGATGGCCTTAAACAGTTCGGGATCGTCGGAGGAGCCGTAGTCGGAGGTCCAGGCCCAGCCGATGGTGAATTTGTGAAAGCGCAGCATGTCCATGACGCCGACCGCCGGCAAAGTGGCGCCGTAGAGCTCGGGACGCTGGGTGAGGCACGCGCCCACCAACAGACCGCCGTTGCTGCCGCCGCGAATGGCCAGGTTGGAAGACGTCGTGTAATAGTTGCTGATCAGCCACTCCGCGGCCGCGATGAAGTCGTCGAAAACGTTTTGCTTGTGCAGTTTGGTGCCGGCGAGATGCCAGTCCTCGCCGTACTCACCACCGCCCCGCAGGTTGGGCTGAGCGTAAACCCCTCCCATCTCAAGCCACACCAGATTTGGCACCGAGAACGCCGGAGTGAGAGAAATGTCGAAACCTCCGTAGGCGTAGAGCAGAACCCGGTTCCGGCCGTCGAGTTTCAGTCCCTTCTTGTAGGTGAGGAACATGGGAATACGCGTGCCGTCTTTGCTCTGGTAGAAAACCTGCGTAGTCTCATAGCGGCTGGCATCGAAATCGACTTTGGGCTGGCGAAAGACCGCGCTGGCGCCTTTTTCCGGGTCGTACCGGTAGATGGTGGTCGGCACGGTAAAGCTGGTGAAGGCATAGAACGTTTCCTTGTCTTTGCGCTTGCCGCTAAAGCCCGGAGCCGTGCCGATCCCGGGCAGATCAACGTCGCGCAGGAATTTGCCTTGTAGATCGTAGACCCGGACTTCGGCGCGAGCGTCCTTGAGATATTCGACCAGGAATTTATCGTTGACGACATTGGCATTGGTCATAGTTTCCGCAGCTTGAGGCACAATCGTCTTCCAGTTGGAGCGCTCGGGAGTGCGAGTGTCGATGGCGATCAGGCGACTGCGGGGAGTGTCGAGATCAGTTTTGAACCAGAAGACCGGACCATCGTTATCGATGAACTGGTATTGGGCATCGAAGTCGTCGAGCAGTCTGACGACTTGCGAATCAGGCTGGCTGAGGTCTTTGTAGTAGAGGCGATTCTTGGGAGACGTGCCTTGCCACACAGTAATGACAAGGTAATGGCCGTCGTCCGTGACCGAGCCGGCGAATCCTAATTCTTTGTTGTCGGGGCGTTCGTAGATGAGCCGGTCTTCGGATTGGGCCGTGCCCAGGCGGTGGTAATAGAGCTTCTGGAAATAGTTGACGTCGCGCAAAGCGGTGTCCTGCTTGGGCTCTTCGTAACGGCTGTAGTAGAAGCCCTTGCCGTCCTTGGTCCAGGACGCACCGGAAAATTTCACCCACTTTACGAGGTCGGTCAGGTCCTTGCCGCTGTCGACATCGCGGATGTGCCACTCCATCCAATCGGAGCCGGAAGCGGCGGTGCCGTAGGCCATCAGCTTGCCGTCGTCCGTAATGGCCTGGCCTGACAGCGCAACCGTGCCATCGGAGGAAAGTGTGTTGGGATCGAGAAGCACGCGGGGCTCGGCGTTCAGCGAATCGGCCACAAACAGAACATTCTGGTTCTGCAGGCCGTTATTGTGCTGGTAGAAATACCTTCCGCCATGCTGCTCGGGCACACCGTAGCGCTCGTAGTTCCAGAGTTTCGTAAGGCGTTCGTGAATCGCTGGACGGTAGGGGATTTGATCGAGGTAGCTGAAAGTGAGCTTGTTCTCGGCTTGCACCCAGGCCATCGTGTCGGCTGAGTCGGTGTCCTCAAGCCAGCGGTAAGGATCGGCGATCTTGGTGCCATGGTAATCATCGACCTGGTCAACCGTTTTCGCCTTCGGATAATCGAGCTTGGATGGAGACGGTGCGCTCCCCGCGAGCAGCGCGACCGCGCAGAGCAGCGTGGAGAGGAAGAGGAGAAACGGCAAGGTAGCGCGGCGCATAAGATTCATAGAGGGCCTCGGCAATTCTTTCCCGGGTGGAAACTGAGTATTCTACCCCACAGTGAGCGACGCCCGCCGATTCTCCCACCGCACGAGTAAAAGGATTACAATCATCAGCCATTGCACCTCAATTCCGGGAGGAGGACCTATGATTTTCGGCATGACGACCGCGACCTATACCTTTGTGCACGTACTGATCAGCCTGGCTGGGATCGGCTCTGGATTCATCGTGCTCTACGGGCTGCTCGTCGGGAAACGACTCGATGGCTGGACCGCACTCTTCCTGGCGACCACCGTTGCGACCAGCGTGACCGGTTTCGGCTTCCCGTTCGACCACCTTTTGCCGTCGCATATTGTAGGCATCATCTCACTCGTGGCGCTGGCGGTGGCGATTGTGGCGCGTTATGCGCTTCACATGGCAGGCGCCTGGCGCCGGACCTATGTGATCTCGTCTGTAATCGCTCTCTACCTCAACGTCTTCGTCCTGGTGGTGCAGTGTTTCGAGAAAGTGTCGACTCTGAAAGCGCTGGCTCCCACGCAGAAGGAGCCATCCTTCGTGGTTACGCAAGTCGTCGTGATGGCATTATTCGTTGTGTTCGCCATCTTCGCCGCGAAAAGATTCCGCGAAGGGCCGGCAAGCCCGCTCGCACGCGCCGCCTGACCGGGCACGTTGCTTGTCGGTTCATCCAGTTGCGGCAGAAAAGAATTACCACCATAGGAGAACATTTATGGCCACGATTAGGACGAAAGACGGAACGCAGATCTATTACAAAGACTGGGGCACGGGCCAACCTGTTGTCTTCAGCCATGGCTGGCCACTCAGTTCGGATGCGTTTGAAGACCAGATGTTCTATCTGGCTTCCCACGGCTACCGCTGCGTCGCCCATGACCGCCGCGGACACGGCCGGTCGGACCAGACCTGGGATGGCAACGAAATGGACACCTACGCCGATGATCTCGCGGCTCTGGTCGAAAAGCTCGACCTGAAAGACGCGATCCACGTTGGCCATTCGACCGGCGGCGGCGAGGTTGCCCGCTATATAGGCCGCCATGGCACGAAGCGTGTAGGCAAGGCGGTGTTGATCAGCGCCGTGCCGCCGCTGATGTTGAAGACGGCTGCCAATCCCGCCGGTTTGCCCATGGAAGTGTTCGACGGTCTTCGCGCCAGCGTTCAGGCCGACCGTGCGCAGTTCTTCAGGGACCTGAGCGCTCCGTTCTACGGTGCCAACCGGCCGGGCGCAAAAGTGTCACAGGGCCTCCGCGATTCTTTCTGGATGCAGGGAATGCTGTGCGGATTCCCGGGCTCCTATGAGTGCATCAAGGCGTTCTCGGAAACAGACTTCAC
>Ga0182015_10006250_pt1 | contig 12032 bp, 9 predicted proteins | sample 712P3MmetaG_FD_120478 | JGI IMG/M metagenome (GOLD analysis project Ga0182015, IMG submission 120478) | Permafrost microbial communities from Stordalen Mire, Sweden - 712P3M metaG | ecosystem: Environmental > Terrestrial > Soil > Wetlands > Permafrost | place: Sweden: Stordalen | collected...
GATCTACCGCGGCGCATGTGACGCCGTCGGGACGATCGAGTTCATGAGCGACCAGATCGAGGACCTCGTCGGCTACCCGGCGAGCGACTTCATCGGCAACAAGGTGCGCACCTACGACTCGATCGTTCACCCAGAGGACCTGCCCTACATGATCTCGGAGGTCAACGACGCCGTCGAGCGGGGCTCGGCCTACGCGCTCGAGTACCGGGTCATCCACCTGAGCGGCGAAGCGCTCTGGGTCGCAGAACGCGGCCGCCCCGTGTTCGGTCCCGACGGCAGGCCGCAGTGGACCGCCGGGGTGATCGTGGACATCACCCGGCAGAAGGCCTCGGAGGCCTCCCGCGAGCTCTTCGAGCGCCAGGTCCGCCACCAGTCCCTGCACGACTCGCTCACCGGCCTCACCAACGAGGCCTTCTTCCGCGACAGCCTGGCCCGGGCAATATCCGAGGCACGCGAAGCCGAGAGCGAGCTGGCCGTGTTCGTCATGAACCTGGACAGGTTCAAAGAGGTCAACGACACGCTCGGGCGCGAGACCGGCGACCGCCTTTTGCAAGAGGTCGGGAGCCGCTTTCACCACGTGCTGAGAGGTGGCGACTCGATCGCGAGGCTCGGCGGGGACGAGTTCGCCGTCCTCGTGTCCGGGGCGCGCCGGGCCGAGGCCCTCGAGGTCGTCCACCGCCTGCGCGAGGCCCTTGAGCCCTCGATCGGACTCGAGGGGCTCAGCGTGAACGTGGAGGTGAGCATCGGCATCGCGTGCTGTCCCCGCGACGGGGTAGATGTCGACCCGCTGCTGCGCTCTGCCGACACGGCCATGCGCGTCGCCAAGGACGCCAAGTTGGGCTATGCCTTTTTCGACGTCTCGGTCGACACCCGCGCCGCGATGCGGCTCTCGCTCGTCGGCGAGCTGCGCCGGGCCATCGACGACCACGAGCTCGTCTTGCACTACCAGCCGAAGATCGCCGTGCAGTCCGGACGCGTCGTCGGCGTCGAGGCGCTCGTGCGCTGGCAGGACCCGGGCCGAGGCCTCGTCATGCCGGACGAGTTCATCCCCGTCGCGAGCGAGACGAGTCTCATCCGGGCCGTGACCCAGCGAGTGCTCGACGAGGCCGCAAGGCAGTGGCGGGCCTGGGCGGACGAGGGGCTCAGCTTGCCCGTCGCGGTCAACTTGTCGAAACGCGACCTTTTGGACCCGGCCTTCCCCGTGGAGGTGGCGGCCCTGTTGGGCAAGTGGCGCATGCCGGCGACGATGCTCAAGCTAGAGGTCACTGAGCGCGCCATCTCGGAGGACCCGGCCAGGACCGAGGACGTGCTCGAGCGCCTGGGCGCGATGGGGCTTTGCCTCTCGGTGGACGACTTCGGAACGGGCTGTTCCTCGATCGCCTCGCTTAAGAGCCTGCCGATCGACGAGATCAAGATCGACCGCTCCTTTGTCTCGACGATGGTCGCCCGGGAGGAGGACGAGGTCATCGTCCGGGCCGCGATCGAGCTTGCTCACAACCTCGGTCTTGGCGTCGTCGCCGAGGGCGTGGAGAAGCGTGCCGTCATGGAGCGCCTCGCCCAGCTCGGCTGCGACTTCGCCCAGGGCTACTACATGAGCCGGCCCGTGCCTGCAGACGAGCTGGCCGTCTGGTTCGAGCAGAACCCGGCCTCGGGAGCGCCCGAGATGAAAAAGCGCAAGTTCCGCGAGGACCCCGGCCGCGAGACGCTTGCCTCAGCTTGAGGCCTCGATCCGCACCGCGATGATGTCGTGCCCCGCGGCGGTGAGGCAGTGGCCGGACTCGAGATCGAAGCGCCAGCCGTGCATAGCGCACTCGAGCACCCCGTCGCAGACCGTGGCGAACCGGGACAGGTCCGCCTTGAGGTGCGGGCAGCGGCGCTGGACCATGTAGCCGCCGAGCTCGACGAGGTCGTCGCCGCTCTCTTTCTCCGCGTACCAGCCCTCCGCATAGCTGATCCGCTCGGGCGACAAGCACTTGAAAAACGCAAAGACGTACTCGTTGTACTGCCCGCGCCGTTTCGCCCGGAAGCGCATCGAGAGGAACAGGCTGTTCACCCAGTCGATCTCGTGGTTGGCGACGAGGGCCTCGACGAGGCGCCTGTCGATGCTGAAGCGGTAGCGGTACTCCTCGCCCGCAAAGGCGCGCACCTCGCGTCCGGTGAAGTCGATGAGGATCTTCTCCTCGCCGAGGTCGATCAGCACCGGCGCGCCGACGCCCTCGCAGATGTGGTCCGCCAGCGACAACAGTGGCTCCCACCACTGCTTGAGCGTTTCGAGCAGGTCGCCTGCATAGCGAGGCCACGACCTGTGCGCCCGCTCGAGTGCGGGCTCCTCCCGGGCCGCGTAGGCCTCTAGATAGCGGCGCTTTTCCCCAAAGATCCGGGCCAGCTCGTCATCGGCCAGCGGCTGGTGCAGCTCGCAGCCGTTCGGGCTGAGCGTGGCGACGCTTCCCGGGACAAGGAGGCGGCCGTTGTCGAGGCCTCCCTCGGCCAGGTAGGCGAGGAAAACGCTCTGGTCCGGGAAGATGTTGTCCGGACTGTGGTCAAAGTCGTTGTGCTCGAACAGGTCCTTGTCCAAAAAGCACGGCGGCCCTGCGGTCGGGAAGACGTAACGGGCGCCGACGGCGTCGACGAAACGGCGTGCCCGCTCCATGCCGTTTTGTCGCTTGTGCCTGGCGAACTCGGTCTTGGTCGCCTCCGCCAGTTCGTAGGCGACGGGCCACCAGATGGCACCGGAGAACTGGAGGAAGTGGCCGTCGTAGTCCCCGAAGGCGTTCAGCTGGGCCGGGTCTGGGGGCCGGGCGTCGTTCTGGTTGAGGATCCTCGTCACGCCGTCGTCCAACGAGAGGGCCGAGTCGCCTATCGGCCCGTCGTTGGGCGAGATCATGGCGGTGATCATCACCCTCAATCCGTCGAGCTCGATGGGCTCGCCGTTTCGTGTCTCGACAAAGGAGCTAAAGCCGAGGTCGCGCAAGGCCGACCGCAGCTCGTCGGTGGGGAACTGCGGCAAGAGCACGGTCGTGGACTTCGGGATGTCGCGGGCCAAAAGCTCCGGGTCGAAGTGGTCACGGTGCAGGTGGGAGATGTACAGGAAGTCCGGCTTGAAGAAAGCGAAGTCGACCTCGCTGTTGTCGGGGAAGACGAACCAGGACGCGAAGTACGCCGGCGATCGCCAGGGGTCGCAGAGCACGTTTCCCTTGCCTGTCTCGAGGAACAAACCGGCATGGCCTGTGGCAGTTATCCGCATCGTGGCGGGGGAGTTTAAACGACCGGGCTCAGCGCCAATGGTTCAGGTTACGATCGGACATGGTCGAGCATGCGGACGTCATCGTCCTCGGGATGGGCCCAGGTGGTGAGCACGTCGCGGGCCGGCTCGCAGAAGAGGGCCTCGACGTCGTCGGCGTCGAGGGGCGCCTTTTAGGGGGCGAGTGCCCGTACTGGGGCTGTGTCCCCTCCAAGATGATGCTCCGGGCGGCGGGCCTGCTCGCCGATGCCCGGCGGGTGCCCGGCATCGCCGGCAGCGTCACGGTGTCACCCGACTGGTCCCTTGTCGCCAAACGGATCCGGACCGAGGCCACAGACGATTGGGACGACCGGGTCGCGGTCGAGCGCTTCGAGTCCAAGGGCGGCCGCTTCATAAGAGGCTGGGGCCGCATGACTGGACCGCGACGGGTCTCGGTCGCGGGTCGCGAGATCGAGGCCGCTCGTGGCGTGGTGGTCAACACCGGAACCCAGCCCTGGGCGCCGCCGGTCCCGGGTCTTTCCGAACTGGACTACTGGACCAACCGCGAGGCCATCGAGGCGGCCGAGGTGCCGAGATCCCTTGTCGTCCTCGGCGGTGGGGCGATCGGGGTCGAGCTCGGGCAGGCCTTTGCCCGCTTCGGCAGCCAGGTCACCGTCGTGGAGGTGGGCCCGCGTCTTGTCCCCCTCGAGGAGCCCGAGGCCGGCCAGCTGCTCAAAGAGGCGCTCGAGGCCGACGGGATGCGCATCGTGATCGGGGCCGAGGTGCGCGCGGCGGCACGCAGCGCGGCCGGTATCGCCCTCGAGCTCGCGAGCGGGGAGACGCTGGAGGGGGCGCACCTGCTCGTCGCCACCGGGCGGCGCAGTGACCTCGGGGCAATTGGGGTGGGATCGGTCGGCCTCGACGAGTCGGCGCGTTCCATCTCCGTCGACGACAGGTGCCGTGCCGCGCCTGGGCTGTGGGCGGTTGGCGACGTTACCGGTGCCGGTGCGTTCACCCATGTGTCGATGTACCAGGCCGATATCGTGCTCGCCGACATCTTGGGACAGACCCGCGCGCCGGCCGACTACCGGGCCCTTCCCAGGGTGAGCTTCACCGACCCCGAGATCGGCTCGGTCGGCCTCAGCGAGGCCGCGGCCCGAGCCGCGGGGCTGAACGTGCGGACCGGCTTCGCGGACTTGCCCTCTTCGGCCCGGGGCTGGATCCAAAAGGTCGACAATGCCGGGTTCATCAAGCTGGTCGAGGATGCGGACCGCGGCGTGCTCGTCGGCGCGACCTCTGCCGGACCCTGCGGCGGCGAGGTCCTCTCGATGCTCACCCTTGCCGTCCACGCCTTGGTCCCGACGGCGGTGCTTTCCACCATGATCTACGCCTACCCGACGTTCCACCGCGCCGTCGAGGTGGCGGTGAAGGACCTGTCTGACTGAGGGGGCGAACCGGGCGCTGGCGGCGCCGGCGCCGCCACCTGCACGAAGAGGCACTGGCTGAGCCGCTCGGGTAGCCTGCGAGAGATGTCACGTTCGGGAAGGGGACTCCGGCTCGTCACCGAGCCGACCCGGCATCCTTCGACAGGAGGCCAGCGCGTGCTCGTCGTTGATCACCCGATCGTCGCCCACCGCTTGTCGTATCTCCGCTCGGTCGAGACCGACAACGCCACGTTCCGCACGGTCATGGGCGAGCTGTCCGCCGTTGTCGCCTACGAGGCGCTGCGCGACCTGCGCACGGTCGAGCAGAGGATCGACACGCCCATGGAGCGCGACGTCGCCTGCCAGCGCGTGAGCGAGATGGTGCTGCTCGTGCCGATCCTTCGTGCCGGCCTCGGCATGATCCCGGCGATACAAGAGATGCTCCCTTTGACAGAGGTCGCCCATGTCGGCTTGCGCCGTGACGAGGAGACCCTGGTCCCCGCCGTCTACCTAGAGCGCCTCCCGCGCGACCTCTCGGGCCGGCGCGTGATCATCTGCGACCCGATGCTGGCGACGGGCGGATCGCTCGTGAAGGTATGCGATCTCGTCAAACAGCGCGGCGCGACCGAGATCCACGCCCTCTGTCTGATCGCGTCCAGGGCGGGACTCGATCATTTCTGCGGATTTCACCCCGCGGTGAAAGTGGCCTGCGTCGCTATCGACGAGGACCTCAACGAGCATGGTTTCATCGTCCCCGGCCTCGGCGACGCCGGCGACAGGCTCTTCGGGCCTCCCGCCTGATCTAGCTCTGCAGCGGGTCGCTGCGACCCCGACAGTGACGGTTGCAGGCCTGTAGTTGCGCTCGGGCGCGAGAAGGGCGAGCATTCCGAACATGGTCATAGCCGCAGGCACATATCACGCGACGGTCGGCTCCCAGGAGATCGACCTGCCCTTGATCCCGATCACCGAGGATCTCGCGATCGCACTGCTAATAACGGTGGACCACGGAGTCCGTTTCGTCGAGCGTGCCGCGACCGAGCTCGCCGAGCAGCTCAAGGCCTTCGACCTCGACCTGGTCGTCTCCGTGGCGACGATGGGGATCCCGCTCGCCATCGAGGTGACGCGGGCACTCGGGCTCGACGACTACCTGATATTGCAGAAGACGCCGAAGCTGCACCTGCGCGACGCCATCACCGAGCCGGTGAAGTCGATAACCACAGGTGCCCAGCAGCGCCTGTTGTTCGACGCCGCCCGCGTCGAGGTCGTGAAGGACAAGCGGGTCGGCCTTGTTGACGACGTAATCTCCACCGGCGCCTCCATGCGCGCCGCGCTCAACCTGCTCAACCGGGTCGGGGCACGACCGGTCGTCATCGGCACCTTGCTCACCGAAGCGGCCACCTGGCGCGGCGAGCTCGCCGACGAGGTGGACATCCTGCACGCCCTCGGGGCGATCCCGGTCTTTCGACGGGACGGATCCGGGGCCTTTGTCGAGGACTGGGACGGGGGCGGCGAGCCCGACGGCTTGTCGCTGGGACCGCTCGACCCGGGAGCGTCGGCCCCACGCTCCTAGCGACCAGCCCCCGCTCCTTGGGACCAACTGCGACGGCGCGCCCGCACCAAGCGCGTGCCGCTAGCGGGCCAGATCGAGCTCTTCGAGGCGCTCGAGCACCTCTCGGGCGATCACGACCTCCTCGTCGGTCGGGACGACGAGTACAGCTGTGCGCGACCCCTGGGCGCTTATCAGGGCTTCGACCCCAACGGCCTGCTGGTTCGCGATCGGGTCGATGACCACGCCGAGGGCCTGGGCGCTTTCGCACACGGCCTGTCTCACCTGCCATGCCCTCGTGCCGGCGTCGTCGGTGAACACGATCGCGTCCGCGCCCCCGAGCAGCCAGAAGTAGGCGCCGAGATAGTGGCTCAGCCGGTGCGCGTACACGTCCACGGCGAGCTTGCAGTCCCTGTCGCCCTTCTCGGCGCCGGCGATGATCTCGACGAGGTTGGAGGACACGTGGGCCAGGCCGACCAGGCCCGACCGGTTCGCCAAGATGTCCTCGATCTCGTCCACGCCGTACCCGGCGCGCATGAGCTCGAGCTCGACTTCAGGCGCGATGTCGCCGCAGCGCGTCGACATGACGAGCCCTGACATGGTGCTGCCGATCGAGGTGTCGAGCGAGCGGCCGGCTCTTACCGCGACGACGCTCGATCCGCCCGTGCCGAGGTGGGCGATGACCATCGTGAGCTCGTCGAGCGGGCGCCCGAGCAGCTCGGCGGTGCGCCCGCTCACGTACTGGTAGGAAAGGCCGTGGAAGCCGAACTTGCGGAAGTTGAACTTTTCGGCGAGCTCGCTCGGCAAGCCGTAGGTGTAAGCCGCCTCGGGCAGGCCCGCGTGGAACATGGTGTCGAAGACGGCGAAGTTGGGGACCCCGCGGAAGCGTCGCAGGCAGACCTCGATCACGCTCAGGGAGTTCGGGTTGTGGATCGGCGCCAACCGGGCCGTGGCTTTGAGGCCGGGGAGCGTCGCGGAGTCGATCAGCGTCGTAGAGGTGAACTCGGCGCCGCCGTGGACAAAGCGGTGGCCGATGGCGTCAACGGTCATGGCGCTCTCGTCCAAGATGGAGATGATCGCCTCTGCCGCCAAGGCGTGCGAGGAAAGCTCGAGCTCGCGCCTCGCGCTGCCGGCGGTGCCCGACCATTCCACGAAGGCGCCCGCTTGGGTCTTCGTGGCGACGTTTCGCGCCTTGCCGGTCACGATCATCTCAAGTGAGGAGTCCTTCTCGGTCCGAAAGAGCTTGAAGCCTTGAGACGAGCTCCCACAGTTGAAGACGAGGACGTTCACGGGCCAGCTCGGCTGGCTCACACGCCGAGGCGTATGTGCCAGATCCTCTCGGCGTCTTTGATCGTGGCGACGGCGGCTATGTCACAACCGCCCGGCACGGCGAGATGGATGCCGTCCGGGTCGCGGGCAAGCACCGACTGGCCCGAGCTGTTGGTGAGATAAGTGCTGAACTGGCCCTCGGAGTTGGAAAACAGCGACCACGTCGGCATGAACTCGACGCCACGGTGAAGCGCCGCCTCCGATTTGTAGATGGCGTTCAACGTCGCCATCGAGGCGGCGAAGGTGGTGTTCGCCATGATGGGTAACCCGACCCATAACAGCCGGGCGTGCGCCTTTAGGACCTCGCTCATCATGACGGCGACACGCCCGGTGTAGATGGTGTGCCACAAGGTGCTTCCGAAGACGACGACCTGGTTGTCGGCGTCGAAGCTCTGGGCGTCGTTGCCGCCGACGAGGATCGTCACGAGCTGGGGGTGGTACTTGGCGAGGTCTGCGGCGAGATGGGCGGGCCAGTTGTAGTAGTCGGGCCGGGCGAGTCCCGTGTCGCCGACGGCTGCTTGCACGACGTGCACGATCGGGCTCGTGCCCAAGGTGTCCTCGAGACCGATCCCGAGGTCCTCTCCGAGCGAGTCGCCGACGTCGAGGATCGTGATGGGCTTTTGCGCGTTGGGTTGGCTGAGCCCGAGCGTCGTCGTCGTCGACGTGCTCGTGGTCGAGCTCGTCGACGAGGTCCCGGGCACCGAGGCATTGGCGGTGCAAGCCGTGAGAACGATGCACGAGCCGAGAACGAACGCCCCGCCCCGGGCGATGCGGATCCACGCCGAGGCTGTCTCGGAAAAGCGCGAGGTCATGTCGCAAAAGCTAGCCGCGCCGCGATCGCGGCTAGCGGCGGTGAAGATGGGGACATGACAGACGACGCGCCAGTCACATTGAGCCAGGGCCTGCCCGAGACAGTGCTCCCCGCCCCGCCCGAAGAGTGGACCCGTGCCCTTGCCGAGGCCAGCGCGTTGCCGGGCGGCGCTCGCACCGAGGCCGCGAAGGCACAGGCCCGGGCGCACCCGCGGCATCTCGAAGCCTGGGCCATGCTCGCCGAGATCTCCGACGACGACGTCGAGTCCTACGCCTATGCACGCGTCGGCTACCACCGGGGTCTCGATGCCCTCCGGGCGGCGGGATGGCGGGGATCGGGCTACGTGCGCTGGCGCCACGAGCCCAACCGCGGGTTCCTACGCGCCCTCGAGGCGCTGCGCGCGAGCGCCGGGGCCATCGGTGAGGCGGAAGAGGAGGAGCGTTGCGCCCTGTTCTTGTACCAGCTCGATCCCGAGACTAAGTCCTAATCGCCCGGGCGCAGGGCTGAGCGCCTCAGCCGGCGTCGAGTCGCCCGTGCAGGTAGTCGTCGTAGGCGGCCAGGTCCAAGAGCCCGTGTCCGGAGTAGGAGAACAGGATCACTTTTTCCTCTCCGGTTTCCTTGGCAGCGAGCGCCTCGTCGATGACGGCCCTGATGGCGTGCGAGGTCTCGGGCGCGGGGATCGAGTCCTGGGTACGGGCGAACTGGATGGCGGCCTCGAAGACCTTGCCCTGGGGATAGGCGAGGGCGCGCATCCTCCCGTTTTTCACCAGGTTGCAGATGATCGGGGCGTCGCCGTGGTAGCGAAGCCCGCCGGCGTGGATGGGCGGGGGCATGAACTCGTGCCCGAGGGTGTACATCGGCAGCAGAGGCGTCATCTCCGCCACGTCGGCGAAGTCGTACTCAAAGGTCCCCTCGGTGAGGGTCGGGCACGACGAAGGCTCGACGGCGACAAGGTCGACGCCGGCCTCGGGCACAAATGGCAGGGCGATGCCACCGAGGTTCGATCCGCCGCCGCACGAGCCGATCACGACGTCGGGGAGCCCTTCGCCAGCGAGGGTCAGCTGGTCCATCGCCTCGAGCCCGATGACGGTCTGGTGCAACAGGACGTGATTGAGCACAGAGCCGAGCGAGTAGTGCGTGTCCTCGCGCGAGGCCGCGTCGCGCACTGCGTCCGAGATCGCCGAGCCGAGCGACCCCGGGCTGTTCGGATCGTCGACGGGGGAGGCGACGACCGATCCCCCCCAGGTCTCCATCATCACGCGGCGGTAGGGCTTTTGGTTGTAAGAGGCCCGCACCATGTACACCTTGCACTCGAGGCCGAACAAGGCGCAGGCAAAGGCGAGGGCGCTGCCCCACTGGCCCGCGCCGGTCTCGGTGGCGAGCCTCGCGATACCGTCCTGCTTGTTGTAGAAGGCCTGGGGCACGGCCGTGTTCGGCTTGTGCGACCCGGCGGGGGAGACCGACTCGTCCTTGTAGTAGATCCTCGCCGGGGTGCCAAGCGCCTTTTCGAGCCGTGTGGCGCGAACCAGCGGCGTCGGGCGCCAGAGGCGCAGCACGTCGATGACCTCGCCGGGGATGTCGACCCAGGGCTCGGGCGTCACTTCCTGGGCGATCAGCGCCATCGGGAACAGGGGGGTGAGATCGTCCGGCCCGATGGGCTCGCGGGTGCCCGGGTGAAGATCCGGCGCGAGCGGCTCGGGCAGGTGCGGGACGACGTTGAACCACGACTCGGGCATCTGTCCGGGGGGAAGGTTCCAGCGCATGAGAGGTCTCCTTTCGCTTCCGGGATTCAGATGAGTGAGGGCACTGTATAGAACCCTTGCGCCGCGCGCCGGGTCGGGAGCTGAGGCCAGTAACCGGCGGGAATGAATTCGCTGAGTCAACGTTATATTGAGGCATGCTCACTAATCGACCTTCCGCGGTGCCGGCGGACCAGGCGCGCGAGGCTTCGCCGGCCGACGAGCCTGCTCAGCTCGCCGAGCTTGTCGTGCGCACCGCCCGGCGCCTGCACCGAAGCTCGATCGCTGAGCTGGGCCCGATCGGCCTCACCGGTGCCCAGGCCCGGGTGGTCCGGTACCTCGCCGGGCTCGGCCACCCTGCACGCATGGCCGACATCGCGGCGGCAATCGAGGTCGTGCCCCGCAGCGCGACCTCGGTCGTGGACGACCTCGAGCGTTCAGGCTTTGTCACACGGGCCATCGATCCCCGCGACCGGCGCTCCCTGCTCGTCTCGTTGACCGACGATGGTGCGCACTTGCTCGACCGGCTCGCCCGGGCCCGCAGGCGGACCGCGGAGGCGACCTTCAGCCCGCTCTCGCAGAGAGAGCGCGGCGAGCTCACGCGGCTGCTGGGCCTGGTCTGCGGAGGATGCTGCGCCGTGAAAGAGCATGGTCCGGGCGGGGCCGAGGGGCGGCACGGGCGTGGGAATAAGGGGAGCTGAGATGGGCCATCCCGCCGGCATGCGCTCACTGATGAGGGACGCGTCTGTGACCAAGGAGAAGCTGCCTCCGGGCACCTTGGGCAGGATCATGAGGTTCGCCGCGCCCTACCGGAAGATCCTCGGCGTGTTCCTCGGCCTCATCGTCGTCGACGCCCTCATCGGGGTCTGGAACCCGCTCATCTACCGCCAGATCATCGACGGCGGCATCGCCAAGCACGACTCGCGCCTCATCGTCGCTCTGGCAGCGCTCCTCGCGGGCCTGGCGCTCGCGGACGCGTTGTTGTCCCTCGCGCAGCGCTACATCTCCTCACGGGTGGGCGAGGGACTGATCTACGACATGCGCGAGAAGGTCTTCGGCCACATCCAGGAGATGCCGCTGGCGTTCTTCTCGCGCACCCAGACCGGCGCCCTCATCTCCAGGTTGAACAACGACGTCCTCGGAGCCCAGCAGGCCTTCACCGACACTCTTTCCTCGATCGTGAGCAACATCATCACCGTCATCTTGACCGTCGCGGTGATGGCGTTTCTTTCCTGGCAGATCACCGTCGTGGCCTTGCTCCTCCTCCCGGCCTTCGTGTTCCCGGCCCGGCGCATCGGGCGCAAGCTCCAGCAGCTGACCCGGGAGGCCTACAACCTCAACGCCCAGATGAACAACACCATGACCGAACGCTTCAACGTCTCCGGCGCCCTGTTGGTCAAGCTGTTCGGCCGCCCCGATGTCGAGCACAAGCAGTTCGCCAGCCGGGCCGCCCGGGTGCGCGACATCGGCGTGCAGACGGCGATGTACGGGAGGGTCTTCTTCTTGTCGTTGATCTTGACCTCGTCGCTGGCGACGGCGCTCGTTTACGGCTGGGGTGGCGTGCTCTCTGTCGACGGCCGCTTCAAGGTCGGGACTGTGGTCGCCCTCGCGGCACTGCTCGGCCGCCTCTACGGGCCACTCACTGCCCTGTCGAACGTGAACGTCGACGTGATGACGGCGCTGGTTTCTTTCGACCGGGTCTTCGAGGTGCTCGATCTCGCCCCGCTCATCGCCGAGCGGCCGGACGCGGTCACCGTTGCCCGGGGGCCGGTCGCGGTCGAGTTCGACCATGTCGACTTCAGCTACCCGACGGCCGAGGAGGTGTCGCTCGCCTCGCTCGAGTCGGTGGCCGTCTTGGACCAGACGCCGTCGAGCCAGGTGCTCCACGACGTGAGCTTCAGGGCCGAGCCGGGCCAGCTCGTGGCCCTCGTCGGCCCGTCCGGCGCCGGCAAGACGACGATCA
>Ga0182015_10006251_pt1 | contig 12031 bp, 9 predicted proteins | sample 712P3MmetaG_FD_120478 | JGI IMG/M metagenome (GOLD analysis project Ga0182015, IMG submission 120478) | Permafrost microbial communities from Stordalen Mire, Sweden - 712P3M metaG | ecosystem: Environmental > Terrestrial > Soil > Wetlands > Permafrost | place: Sweden: Stordalen | collected...
GACCTGAACGCCACGCGCGGTTAGCATTGCTTTTGTTCCACCAACCCGGCCTTGCGCTTCCAACACCTTGGGTGTGGTCAGCGTGAGACTCTTGCCTTTGCGTACATCCTTAACGTCTTTCTCCTTCGCAGAAAACAGATCATCGATCTCGTCAAGGACAGGAGTTTCGTAGTTAGCACAATATGTCTGGTCGGAGGTACGCACTGCAAAATGAAGCGGGTGGTGTTCGGCGTCAACTTCAAAGCGATTCGGCTGGCACGCTGCGTCGTAAAATGCTCAGTCGATCGCCCGAATCCATCTCTCCAGTACTGTCGGGCGTGACGAAGCGATATTTCGATACTGTAAGGAGCCTGGTTCGCGATGCACTCGGCAATGGTCTGATTAGTACGCTCACGGTCCTCGGGTGGCAGCGCATCAAACGCGTCCACCGTTTCCTCCACATTCGGAGGCAGCCAGAAATGTTTCCTTTCAACCGGCTGTGTCCCCTTTCAATTTTGCAAAGGGAAGATCGCAGTACCAGAACCTACCTGGCAACTTGCACCAACCTGTGATCTCAATCACACTGCGACGTGATACTCAATGCGGCGCAACCTTGCTCTTGTGCCTCAGAATCAGCGCCATCAGATGTGGAACCGCTAAATACGCGTAATTTTCACGGAGGAGGCGGAAGATGCAAGTGCATCATCGCACGTCGGCCCTATTGCTGGCCCTGTTTACATGCCTGCTGTTTTCGACTCATAGTTACGCCATTCCGGCCTTTTCCCGTCAATACGGCACCTCCTGCAGCACCTGCCATGTCGACTTTCCTAAACTGAATGACTTCGGCAAGGCTTTCAAGGATGCGGGGTTCAAGTTTCCCAAGGATGATGACGCGTTTATCAAGCTCGCGCCCATCCTGCTCGGAGCGCCTGCGCAGAAAGAGCTGTGGCCGCACACCATATTTCCGGGGACCATTCCAGGGTTACCGCCTATTGGGCTGCGCTTCAACCAGTTTTTCCAGTACACCAACGGCAACGCCAACAACTACAACCAGATGCCTGTAGGGACCCCTGGGACGCTGCAATCACCGAATGTTCCGACCACCGATTTTGAACCGGGTTTTTTCAGCATCTTCATGGCAGGAAATTTTGGGAGCGATATCGCCTTCTGGGTGGATGACGATATTAGCGTGGGGGGAGAGAACGCTAATGGCGGGCTCGGTGACGGTTATCTGCGCTTCGTCAACATTGGGCGCTTCTTCAAGCTGCCGACGGACGCGTTGACCGTGAGAGTGGGCCAGTTCGAACTCGACTTGCCTTTTACGCAGGCTCGGTCGATCAATATCAGCCCATACGATATTTACACCGAGGCCAACATTGCCGTGGCCAATCAACAGAACCCTCAAGCGGGGGTGAACAACCTGTTTGCGTTGAGCGATGCCGCCCGCGGAATCGAGTTCAGTGGAGGCCATCTATACAAGGGTTATCATTATTCGCTGGCCATCGTGGATCAAAATACCAGCGGCGGCAGTTCGTCGCCGGCGACCAATGTGCCTTCGCCCACGGGAGAACAGATCGGGGCCCCGGGTGTGGGCTTTTTCTCGGACTCCAGTTTCAAGGATCTCTACGCCAACGTCTCTTACCGATTCAATCTGGAAAAGGACGCTGCGAGCCGCAATTCGATCCAGGCGGCCGGCGCGAGTGGGCCGCGTGACCATACCTACTTGAGCGTGGGCGCTTATTCCTTCTACGGCAGTTCAGAGCAGCGTTTCTCTGGTTTCGCGTCGGACGGCGTGACGTCCGCTGTGATCACCGCGCATGACCCGTTCTATCGTGTCGGAGGCGATTTCAGTTTCAACTACCGCACCTTCAATCTGTTTGGCCTGTACATGTATGGCCACGATCAAGATTTGTTGTTTAACCCTCTCTTCACTGGATTCGTTCCCGGCAGCCCAGCCAAGTTCAGTGGCGGCTTCCTCGAGGCCGACTATCTCATGCTCCCGTGGGTTATGGGGATCGTGCGTTGGGACCGCGTCCAGTCCTCAGCGGATTTTCTAAATCAAGCGGGTAGCCTGAACTTCTATTCGCCAGTGGGGAGCACGCGCGACCGGATTACCCCTGGCGTGCAGTTCCTGATTCACGCCAACATCAAGGCGTCATTTGAGTATGCGTTCCGGCCGCAGCAAGCCCTCACCTACGACACGAACGGAAACGCAGTGAACGTATTCCGTACGAATACCGCCACGGGCGGCTTGGAGTTCGCCTACTAACGACGAGGATTTAACCACGAGTGATTGCGGACAGAATGAGGAGGCAAGAATGAGACGTACTTTAGTGATGGTGATGGTGACGGCAGTAGTCGCGATGATGAGTGCGGCCGCCAGCGCGGGCACGATTACTGGAAAAGTGTCAGGCGTCGTGGGCGAGTCGGTAGTTTACGTTGAAGCAACAGCGGGCAAAACTTTTCCCGCTCCCACGGAGGAGCCGGTCATGGACCAGAAGGGCCTGATGTTCCAGCCCCACATCATCGTGGTGCAGCAAGGAACGACGGTGCAGTTCTTGAACAGCGACAGCGTCGCCCACAATGTTTTTTGGATTTCCGTCGGCGGTAACAAGAAACTGGGCCACAACTTGGGCACCTGGCCCCAAGGGCAGAAACGTCCCTTCAAGTTCGATAACCCGGGCGCCGTTCCGCTGCTGTGCAATGTGCATCCTGAGATGTCTGGCTACATTGTCGTAACGCCAACTCCGTACTATGCGTTGACCGACAAGTCGGGGGACTACAAAATCGAGAACGTCCCCGACGGCAGCTACACCGTGACCGGCTGGCACGAAGGTGCAAAGAACCAGTCAAAGCCCGTGACGGTTGCGGGCGACACGATGGCGAACTTCACTCTAAGCAAGTAGCAGGCCGGGAGTGGAGAACGCAGTCTCCGCTCCCTTATTCTTTTCGGCCCAGGGATCTCCCCATCATGCTGAAACGCTACAAAGATAAGAAGGTAGACCGGGATTGGCTCAACACCAACTTCCCTTGCATGATGGCTTGTCCGGCCCATACCAATGCCGGCCGATACGTGGAACTGATCGCGGAAGGCCGCTTTGAGGAAGCCTACAAATTTGCTCGTGATCCTAATCCGCTGGCGAGCATCTGTGGCCGGGTTTGCGCGCATCCTTGCGAGACCGCATGCCGGCGCGGAGAAATCGACCGGCCCATTGCGATCCGAGCCTTAAAGCGTTTTTTGACCGAGCGCCACGGCCCCGAGTCGAAACATCCGGTTGACGTAAATGCCGGGCGCGCTCAGAAGAAACTTCCATTCAAAATCGCGGTTGTAGGAGGCGGGCCCGTCGGTTTGTCGGCGGCTCATGACTTGGCCCTTATGGGCTACTCGGTCACAATCTTTGAAGCTGCGCCGGTTGCCGGAGGAATGCTTTATCTCGGTATTCCCGAATATCGTTTGCCTCGCGATGTCGTCGAAGCCCAGGTGCGGGAAATTCTCGAGACCGGAGACATTACTCTCAAACTCAATCACGCAGCCGGGCGCGACTTCGCGATTTCCGATCTGCGGGGTCAGGGCTTTGATGCTGTGCTGATCGCGGTGGGCGCACATCGCAGTCGCGACCTGACGATTCCCGGCGTCGATCTAGACGGAGTCTACAAGGGAATTGATTTCCTCTTGAACGTGAACCTCGGCTACAAGTTCACCATCGGCAAGAAGGTCATTGTGATTGGCGGCGGGAACGTGGCCATGGATGTCGCCCGTTCTGCGGCTCGCGAGGTGGTGCGCCAGCATGTTGCCGGAGTCGAAGATCTGGAACCATCGCCAGAGAACGTGGCCGCCGTTGCCACTCGAGAAATGGTGGATATCTCGCTCTCCGCGCTGCGCCTGGGGGCGAGCGAAGTGAACCTTGTCTGCCTGGAAAAGCGCGAGGAAATGCCGGCTGCCCTGGAAGAAATCGAAGAAGCGGAGATGGAAGGCATCATCATGCATCCCGGCCTGGGCCCCAAGCGGATGATCGGCAAGGACGGCAAGGTTGTCGCCCTGGAGGCGCTGAGGACGAAGTGGGTGTTCGATCAGAACAAGCGCTTCAATCCGGCGTTCTACGAGGGCAGTGAAACCCAACTGGAATGCGACACCATCATCATGGCCATCGGCCAGGCGCCGAGACTGGACTTCCTGAAACCCGAAGATGGTGTGGAGCTCTCGCCGCGGGGCTTGATCGCCGTTAATCCCCAAACCCTGATGACCTCAGCCAATGGCATCTTCGCCGGAGGCGACTGCGTGTTCGGGCCGCGCCTGATTATCGACAGCGTGGCCGACGGCAAACGCGCGGCGGTTGGCATCGATGAATTCCTGCGCGGAGAAAAGCATCCCGAACCGATCGTCGAAGTGGAGGTGCTCAAACGCTACGGCATGCCGCTGAATTTGCTCGATCTGACCCGCGAGCCGATTCCCATGTTGCCGCTCGAGCGCCGCACCGGGGTGACGGAAGTGGAAATCGGTTACGACGCCCAGACTGCGATGCAGGAAGCCCAACGCTGCCTTCACTGCTGGGTGAATACCGTCTTCGAGGGGACCCCGGAAGACGGCACTATGTGCATCCTGTGCGGCGGCTGCGTCGATGTGTGCCCGGAAAGCTGTTTGCAGCTGGTGTCGTTGGATCGAATTGCCTTCGATCCGGAGGCGGTGCAACAAATACGTGAGCACCAGGAATTGTTCGGAGTGGAACTGGACGAAGTGAAGGCTGACGAACTCGGAGTGGTGAGTGGCTCCGCGATGCTGAAGGATGAGACTCGCTGCATTCGTTGCGGGTTGTGCGCCGCGCGCTGTCCCGTGAGCACGATCACCATGGAGTCTTACAGCTTGGTTCCGGCGGAGCCCACCGGACTGATCTCGATTGAAGCGTTGGATGGACCCTTTCGGCCCAAGGCGCCATTGGCAGGCGCGAGCTCCAGGTAAACATGTCCGAGGAGAAACCAGACAAGCCCGCGGCGCCCAGCAAAGAATTCGACCGACGCGCTTTCTTTGTGAAGCTGGGACTGGGGTCGCTGAGCATTGCCGCCACGGGAACGGCGGTGTTTGCCTATCAGTTTCTCTCGCCGAATGTGCTGTACGAGCCTTCCCCCATTGTCAACGCCGGCAAACCGGAGGGCTATCCCGAGGATTCCGTTACCCTCGATGTGAACTCGGGGATTTACCTGATCCATACCAAGGAAGGGTTTTTCGCGCTGAGCGCCATCTGTACCCATCTCGGCTGCATGACCGCATGGAAACCCGAGTTGGGCATCATTGCCTGCCCTTGTCACGGGAGCAAGTTCAACCGCGACGGAGAGAAGATCGCTGGGCCGGCACCCAGACCGTTGCCCTGGCTGCGGACCTGGGTGAGTGATGACGGCGATCTGATGGTAGACCGGTCTACAGATATCCGCCCCATGCAGTTTGTGAGGGTTTGACCATGGCCAAGACGATCGCCAACTATTTCGACGAATTGCGCACAACCCGAGCATGGCGTTCCGTGTTTCGCAGCGGGACGGGTTCGAGCACTCTGCATCGCGCCCTCGCGGTCCAGCAGAACATCTTCTTACACCTGTTTTCGACCAAGGTGCGGCGGCGCATGGTCAGCTTTAGCACCACCTGGTATTTGGGCACGCTGACCTTCGGGACCTTCCTGATTCTGGTGATCACCGGCATTCTACTGATGCTTTATTACCATCCATCAGTCCCGCAAGCCTACGCTGATGCCAAAGATCTGCAGTTCGTCGTTTCCTCAGGATTGTTTCTGCGCAATCTTCATCGCTGGTCGGCGCATGCCATGGTCTTTTTGGTGTTCGCGCATATGTTCAAGGTATTTTACCGTGGCGCCTACCGCCCGCCCCGCGAATTCAATTGGGTAATTGGCGTTATTCTGCTGCTCATTACCCTGCTCCTGAGCTACACGGGATATTTGCTGCCCTGGGATCAGCTGGCATTTTGGGCCATCACCGTCGGCTCGAACATCGCCTCCGCCGTGCCGGTTGTCGGCAACCGAGTGCACTTCCTGATGTTGGGCGGCAACCAGGTGAATGCGAACGCGCTCCTGCGTTTTTACGTGCTGCACTGCGTAATCCTGCCGCTGGCAGCGACGTTATTCGTTGCGGTGCATTTCTGGCGGATTCGTAAAGACGGTGGGCTTTACTCCCACCAGACCGAGCCCAAGACGATCGCGGCCCCAGCGGCGCCCGCCCAAACAGCCTCGACCAAGGATCGGCAATGAGCGACCCGAAGGATTTTTCCGCCGGCATGGACTCCGACGCGCGCAAGTCGCCAGTGCGCGTGGCTTTTGTCACCCGGCGCACCTCCGCCCAAGTAAGAACCGCGGACGAGGCGCAGCTCCAGACTTATCCGGAAGTTCTGTTCCGGGCGGCGGTTGCGATTGAGGTGCTGGCGATTGTGTTGGCAGTGATTGCTCTTTTGTTTAATGCGCCGCTCGAAGGCATCGCCGATCCCTCCCACACTCCCAATCCCGCCAAAGCGCCCTGGTATTTTCTGGGGCTGCAGGAGATGCTGCACTACTTCCCACCGGTGGTTGCCGGCGTGCTGGTTCCGACCCTGGTGGTAATCGCGTTGGTCGTCATCCCCTATTTCAACATCAACATCGAGGCCGAAGGCTTATTCCTGAAGCATCGCAAGCTCCGGCTGCGGATCTTCTATGTGGTCGCGCTGGGGCTCTCTTTGTTCCTGCTGTTTTTTCACGTCTACGTGGCTCTAGCTCCGACTCTGATCATGGCCGGATTCATGTTCATGGCCGGCCAGAGTTCGCCGCAGTCGTCCTCGGCTTTCCAGCGTTATCTCTCAGCCAAGCCGCTTTCCTATTGGGTGATGACGTGGTTCTTGTTCGAGCTGGTGGTACTCACCGCGGTTGGTACATTCTTTCGTGGCCCAGGCTGGTCTTGGGTTTGGCCTTGGGGGAGCTAAGTGGAATCATGAAGAAGCCGCTTTTCGCGGTGTGGTGGACATTGTTCGGCGACCCCGTCCGCGCCTTTGGCGTGGTCAGCCTGCTCTTGCTGATTTCGTTGGCCATTGCTCCGGCTAAGAACCATTTTAGCGAGTGGCGCCACTATCAAGATCAATACCTGAGTTTGATCCGGGGCCGCGGCGACGCGGTTACCCTGCAGCGCCATTTGCAGGGCGGAATTCAGCAAATCTGGCTTCCAGATCTCGGCGTGGTGGACCGCTGCACGACCTGTCACGTCGGACTGAAGGAAGCCAGCCTGGCTGACGTGAGTATGCAGCCGTTCCGCCGACATCCTGTGATCCCCCACAAGCTGGATGAATTCGGCTGCGTAGTGTGCCATCGCGGACAAGGCGCCGCCACAACCGTTGAGGAAGCCCATCGCAGCACCTTGGCCTGGGAGCAGCCCATTTTGCCCGCACGCTACCTGGAAGCTTCTTGTGGACAATGCCACCGTGCTGCTCTTACCGGTACGCCTCAGCTCAACTTGGGGCGGACTCTGTTAGCGCGTTATGGTTGCGTCAGCTGTCACACGGTCAAGCTGCCCGATGGCGGCACCATGCAAGCGACTGACGACCCGCCTTCGCTTTCTCACATCGCCGACAAGACCACTCGAGAATGGATTTATGCCTGGCTGAAGGACCCTCAGGCCTACGCTGTTTCTGCCACCATGCCGAATTTCAAGCTGAGTGATCCGGATGCCCGCGACATTTCCGCCTTCTTGATCGCGAACAGCACACCTCTGCCGGAAGATACAGCGACTCTGCCGGCGTCGGCGCCGAAAGCTCCGCCTGATCCCACTACGGCCGCCAGTTTATACGGCGAGTCGTTCTGCGCCTCCTGTCACGCGGTGCAGAATGCGGCTGGCAATGTTGTAGGCGGGGATATCGGCCCCGAGCTGACTCGTGTTGGCAGCAAGGTGAAACCGGAGTGGCTGCAGGCATGGCTGCGTAATCCGCGGGCCTATGACGCCGAAACAGCGATGCCGCACTATCGCTTCAACGATCAGCAGGTGTCATTGCTTAGCGGTTATCTCGAAGGCAAGGCCGATTCCGATCTGCTGGCTAATGTGCATTTGGACGTGGCCACGCCCGAACAAATTGCGCATGGCAAGACTCTGGCCACAGAGTACGGCTGCGCGGCCTGCCACGAAATCAGCGGGATTAAGAAGCCAGAGAATTTCGCCCCGGAGCTTACACGAATCGGCAGCAAGCCGATTACGCAACTGATCTTCCTGAGGGGGATGCCGCACACCTTGCCGGATTACATTTCCGCCAAGATCCGCCAGCCGCGGTCTTTCGGGGCGGCGCTGAAGATGCCGCAGTTCAGCTTCGCGCCTGCACAGGGCGACGCTCTAACCACGGCGCTGCTCTCGCTGACGGACCGAAGCCAGAACCTGCCGCGCGCCTTGACTGTGCCGGCGCCGCGGCCCTCCGACTACCAGCCCGCGGGAAAAGCCGGAAAGCTCATGGCCGACCTGGCCTGCTTCAGCTGCCATACCATCAACGGTCGCGGCGGCGACATGGCTCCCGATCTCACCTGGGAAGGCAGCTCCGTGCAGCGGCTATGGCTCCAGGCGTTCCTAAAGAATCCCAACACGCTGCGGCCGTCACTGATCCGCCGCATGCCCAGGTTCAATCTCTCGGACAGCGAAATCAACGAGCTGACCGACTACATCATGACCGTTTACCAAACCCCTGCCTTCGACCGCGACTCCATGCCGGAGAGCGGATATCCGGCAGCTCAAGTCGAACAGGGCAAACAGCTCTTCTATGCCAAATATGCTTGCCAGTCTTGCCACATCGTGGATATGAAAACCGACAAAGGATATATCGGGCCGACACTCACGCAAGTGGGTTCGCGCCTGAACGCCGCTTGGATCTACAACTGGCTGAAGAACCCGCAAGCCCTGCGCCCCGCAGCCATGGAGCCGAACTTCAACATGAGCGACGAAGATGCCCGCGCTTTGACCGCCTTTCTGATGATGCAGCGAAACTCCGGCAAGCAGGAGGCGAAGAAATGACCCGGTCTTCGCCGGCTCTCTTCGCAATCGGCCTCATCGTTGTCATTGGGAGTGCCGGCTGCGCCCAGAAATCGGTCCCACCATCCACGCTAGAGCCAACCGCGTTTGGTGCCGCTCTTGTCGAATCAAGCGGCGGCAAACAAATCGGCGCCACCGGCGCGGTGCTCGGCGAGCCGGTAGTCGTCCAGGTCAACGACGAGCAGGGCAATGCCGTCCCGGGAGCGCTAGTCGAGTTCAGTGGGCCGGCGGGAGTGAACTTTGATCCTCGCGCAGGTCTCGCCGACTCCAGCGGCCAGTTCACCTCTAACGTTGAATTGGGCGGAGTGGCGGGGCGCTACCAGATCACGGCCAGCACACTCACCAAGACACAGAAAAGAGTGGACCTCAAACTGGAGGAGATTGCGCTTGGATATCAAGCACAGGTAGGCCATCAGCTCGACGAGAAATACTGCGTTCGCTGCCACGATCCAGAATCGACCCCAGAACGAGTCTCCAACTACGACAATCTTGAGACCAAGCCGCACGCTTTCACAGACGGAGACACGCTCAACAAAATGACTGACGCCGACTTGACAGCCATCATTGGCCACGGCGGTCCGGCCTTGAACAGGTCCGCATTGATGCCACCCTACGGATATACTCTCAGCAAGACGGATGCGCAGGCTCTGATTACCTACATTCGCCTGATCTCCGATCCGCCGTATCAGGGTCCCGGAATGATGTATGTCCAGAAATAACTTTCTCTGGCTCGCCCTGTTCTTGGGGGCGGGCGGCACATGCCTCGCCCAAGTCGTAAGTCCTTGGGAAATCAAAGATCCCGAACTCAGTTCCCTGCAGCAGCAGTACATGGACGACTTGCAATCCGCTGGGCGCGACATTCTTGCCAGCCACTTCGAGTTTCCGTTCTATCTCAGCCGCAAACTCGACCTTGATCAGGCGGCACAGCAGCGCGCCGACCAGCACTCCATTCGTTTCGACAGCTACAACGGTTACACCGTACTGGCCATCACAGGAAACTACTATGCCGCGTATTCGACGCAGAAGATGGGCGAAGATCAGCGCGCCCGGGCCACATTCCTGGCCGTGGTCATGCCGATTCTTAAAGGCGCGGTGCCGCGCTTCCAGTCCAACCACGAGATTCAAGGCTATGCCATCGAAGTTTCCCACCACATCCTGGGCAATGTGATGGGTGTGGGCATGGAACGGCCAGAGAACCTGATGGTCTTCCTGCCACAGCGAGCCGCGATAAGGCTCGTTGGCTCCAAGAACGAGACTGTGCAGCAGGCCGCTTTGCTGGAAGGAAAAGCTTTATTGAACGCCCAGCCCGTCAACATCTGGCTGAACGGCGAAGAGCCGCCTTTGCCGGCTGATCGCTCCTCAAGCGGTTCTTCGCAAAGGAACGAGTCTTCCTCGACCGAAGCCGGAGCCGAGGTTACTCAAGGAGATAGTGCGCCGCTGCAGACTGGTGCGTCTGAGTCCGCTTCCTCGCCGGCCCCAAAACAGAAGGAAACGCTTGCTGCGCCCCCTCCTCCGCGCGATACTTCGCCGCAAGCGCTCGCTTCTCTACAAACCTCTGGCCAGGAAATCATCGGGCAGATGACGAAGGAGTTGAACTCACAAGCCCGCTTCGTCGGCTACGCACCCCCGAGATTCGTCGTGTTCCGTCAGGGAATCTACCTGGAACTCTCCATCAACACCTTGCTTGCTGAATCCGCCAGCGCTTCACGTTATAAATTGGCGGCACTGGCCTTTGATGAACATGTCGCCCACCTGGTGCGTCCCACACTGGAATACTTCAAAGGTGACCAGACTTTCGACGGAGTGGGTTTCAGCACGACGGTTCATCTGGCAGGCAAAACTGCGGCGGCAAGAGCCAATTCCGAAGCAGTCGAGTTCTTCTTTCCATTTTCCGCATTGCGTTGCTATGCAAACTACGAATGCACCGGCCAGCAGTTGGTTGACGAAGGGACCGTGCTGATTAACGGAGAACGCGTCTCTCTCGATTTGCAGATTGCCGAAGGCGGCTCCAGCCGCTGAATCAGCAGCGGCAGATTCCAATCGGTAGAACTGTGGGCCTCTGTCGCCAGTGCCTCGAAAAGTGAATGTCTTGGGATCCCCGCCAGGAAATCGGTCCCCGCCACTTTCCGGAATGTTTGGCTATGACCTAGTTCCGGGGGAACTCCCCATGCACGGTTCGTAAGGGCAGAATGGGTCGGTCCCGAGGGCGTCTCCGCTATAAGCGAAGGCGCGGGCGCGCGACCCACCACAGATGTGGCTATACTCGCACACGCCGCATTTGCCGTGAAACTGACCGGGGGAGTGAAGGGCGCGGAAGGTTTCAGAATTGCGGTACACGTCTACTAGCGAACTCGTGCGCACGTTGCCGCAATGCAACGGCAAGAAACCGGAAGGATAGATTTCTCCCTGGTTGGAGACAAACACAATGCCGTGCCCGTCGCGAATCTGGAAGCCTTTGTAGACCGCGGTCTCTTTCATATCCGCGTACGAGGTACCGGCAGCGTGCATTTTGTTGATGGCGAGCCGGCGATACGACGGGGCTTCCGTGGTTTTGACGGCAAAGGGCGCCTGCGGCACCAGCTCAAGTACCCAGTTCATGATGCGTTCGCCTTCCTCTGGCGAAACCTCATTCAGAGCTTTGCCTCTTCCCACCGAGATCAGGAAAAACAAACTCCAACGCATGACCGGGAAACTGCTTCGCAGCAGTTCGTAGATGGCAGGCAGATCGCCGGCGGTTTCTTCTGAAACCAGCGTGTTGACCTGAATGGGAAGGCCAAGGCGGCCGGCATGTTGGGCGGCCGCGACGGTGCGATCGAAGGTGCCGGGAATCGCGCGAATCGCGTCATGTTTTTCGGCCGATGACCCATCCAGGCTGAGGCCTAGGCTTTGAATGCCATGCTGCTTCAGCCGAGTAATCGCATCGTCAGCAAGTTCGGGAGTCGCACTGGGGGTGATGGAAACCTCCAAGCCGAGCCCGCAAGCGAAATCAAGCAGTGGATAGATGTCTTTGCGGCTGAGAGGA
>Ga0182015_10006252_pt1 | contig 12029 bp, 8 predicted proteins | sample 712P3MmetaG_FD_120478 | JGI IMG/M metagenome (GOLD analysis project Ga0182015, IMG submission 120478) | Permafrost microbial communities from Stordalen Mire, Sweden - 712P3M metaG | ecosystem: Environmental > Terrestrial > Soil > Wetlands > Permafrost | place: Sweden: Stordalen | collected...
AATTGACCGCGTTGGCTTAATTTTGAGCAATGCCCGGTACGATTAGCGGCAGAGCGCGTCTCATAAGCTTACATTATGGGCCTTTGACCCTTGTCTTCTGTTTAGCAACTAGGCGCTGAATAAACTTAGACTCATCCTTATTTGTAGGCCTCGACTCCTTCGTACAGGAGCATCTCGCAGACTTGCGTAATAGTCCTCTGTTCCTCATTAGCTATTCGCTCAATGTCTTGCCTTTAGTGCTGGGTCCACTCGGAATACAGGCGCTAGTTACTTAGCGTACAGTTCCAGTTCACCCGCTTTCTTCAAGTTCTTATAGGCTTTCTCGTACGACTTGCGCTCGCGCGGGTCGAGTTTGTTCGCTTCAAGGTATGTGGCGACAACCTGAGCGTTAGCAGGGGAACGCATGAAGTCCTTGTGATGTTCTGCGAACTGATTCGCCGAGGCAGTCACTTTGTCATCATCCGACGAGGCGTGCGCCACCATTGACTGTCCGAGGGCGGCTCCGATTTGCCGTCCCGTTTCGAAGGCTTGCCGCTGCTGTTCCGCTTGCAGGTTGTTATCAATGCTAGTGCTGGTGCAGTTTGCCGTGTTGCCATACACATTGCAGTCTGTGGTCGTGGTGGTGGTTTGCCCGTACATTGAGTGGTGCAGGGTGAACGACAGAACGATCAGCATTGCTAACCTACGAGTTGCATTGCTCATCGTCATGTGTGCGCTCCTCCTATGATTTTGTTTGTCTGTACCCTCCTTGTCGAGTTACTCCTGTGCCGGTCTGCCATGCGGGATTCTATTGCAAACACAAGGGTTACATGGCATAAAGCAAAGGAAACCTCAGCAAATGGCTTCCTGTGACAGAAAAAACAGGATGCACACGGCGACATGCCACGCTTTTGCTTCTCTCTCCGTGGTTCCTAGGCGGCCTCGCGAAAGGATTACGAAAGTGGTCCCGTGGGCTTCACTCGACAACCGCTCAGGCGGACACCCCGAAATCAAAGATGACCTACCGGGGCGGCGAAGAGCAAAGTGGATGAGATCGCCGCTTCGTTGAAGTGACTTCAGGAGGCGGGCCTTGTTTGGGCATCCGGCCCGTACTTGGCGACAATATGCTCCACGTCTTTCCGATGCTGTGCTGCAATCTGGAGGGTCAGCTCTGCCGCCGCAATCCACATTGCGAAATCAGGCGGCGTGGAGGGCTTCAGTGCGTGCCGAAGGTAGGTTTCCGCGTCATTCAAGCGATTCGTCGCCTGCCCTAGCATATTTTTCTTGATGTACGAATCTGAAAGCTTGGCGTTCAGTTCGGCGACCACTGCCCTTTCGGCAGCAACCTTCGATCGGATTTGTTGGATGAGCGCGCCATTTTGCATGTCTCAGTTGTACCTGGTGCGGTGGCGCGTCAGTTGTGCGGACCGTAGGAAAGTTGGTCGATACTGTCGCGGATGATTTCCCAGATGCCGTTGAGCAAGCCTCCGACAATCATAAATGCAAAGTATCCAAGGACTATGTACGCAAGAACGATTAGCACAATCTGCATGGGGACGATCCTAAGGGGAGAGCACGGGGAGGGCAACGGCTCTCATGGTATGCGCCTTTGGTAATCACCCTCGGTAGTCGGGCGTTATGCAATGCACGTACAGTTGAGGTGTCCGCGCGATGACATGGCGGCGCCGGCGGTGTGGTTTGCCTACTCACCGGACCGTAAGGGTGAACACCCCGAGCGGCATCTGCGCGAGTTTCGCGGAACGCTGCAAGCCGACGCCTACGCCGGATTCAATCAACTCTACGAAACCGGCCTGGCGAGATCACCATCGGGCTGCTAGATCCAGTTGGTTGCGTCGCCGTGGCCACCGACGAAGATAATAGCCTGGCCATGCTGCTCCGCCGTCTGGGCGAAACCTTGGCCCAGTTGCTCGCCCGCCGCGACCAAGCTATCGACAAAGCGCTCACCGAAGATATTTACACCGACGAAATCAACTCGCCGTCCATGCCATAATTCTTCTCAATGAATTCCGTACTGCCAGTCCCGGCAGCCGTCACGCTCCACCGCATTCGTCAGATTCAAATAATCACGATCGCATGGATGATCGCCGAGGCTGTTGTATCCCTCTCGGCAGCGTGGATGGCTCACAGCCCTGCCCTGCTGGCTTTCGGTGGTGACAGCGGAATAGAACTTGTCTCGGCAGTAGTTGTTTATTGGCGGTTTCGCTCAAAGTGGCACGAGAAATCAGAACGCTTGGCAACCCGAATCACCGGAGCTCTGCTCTTCGTATTGGCGGTCTACGTGGCACTCATCGCTATCGTGGCGCTACTGGGACATCGTGAACCGAAGCCAAGTTTTCTCGGGATCCTTGTATTGATCGTGGCAGCCGTTGTCATGCCACTACTCGGACAGCAGAAGCGTCGGCTGTCCGCGTTGACTGCCAGCGCAGCACTGAGAGCGGATGCAGCGGAGTCCGCCCTCTGCGGCTACTTATCAGTCATCGCACTCGCAGGCCTGGTTGCGAACGCCTTTTGGGGAATCACCTGGGCCGATCCTGTGGCTGCCCTGTGCCTGACACCGCTGGTTATGAGAGAGGGTTGGCAGGCTCTCAAAGGACGGCCGGGCGACTGCTGCTGACAGTTCCAGGTGGAGGTACTTCAAATGACTGAAACGATCGAACCAATCTGCGTGACAAGGTTCGGACTGCATATTCAACGTCGGGTGAAATGCGTCAAGAGAAGCATGCGTTCCCAGCTGGCCGATCGTTCGCTGAAGTGAGAGAATTCCACAATGTGACCAATCCACCGACTAACAGCAGCAATCACTTCGCTGCAATCGCAATTTCCTTCATGTTAGCTATGTTGCCTGTTGTTTTATCAAAGTGCCATGCTGCGCTAGATTCTCTTTTTATAGGGCTGCGGGCTGCAGCCTCAGTCGCCGAAGTAACTGCGCATTCGCGGCCACGATGATGGTGGATAGACTCATTGCGACGGCACCAACGCTCATGGGAAGATCAAGTCCCCAGCGGACGAAAAGGCCGGCTGCGACCGGAATGGCGACCAAGTTATAGGCGGTCGCCCAAGCCAGATTTTGGATCATCTTTCGGTAGGTAGCACGAGATAGTTCGATCGCTCCCACAACATCGCGGGGATCGCTACGCACGAGCACGATTCCGGCCGACTCAATGGCCACATCGGTGCCCGCGCCAATCGCGATTCCGACATCCGCGGTCGCCAGCGCCGGCGCGTCGTTCACGCCGTCACCAACCATTGCGACACTCTTGCCGCCGGCCTGAAAGCGCCTGACTGCCGAAGCCTTGTCGGCGGGAAGCACCTCCGCTGCGACTTCGTCTATACCGATGCGTTTCGCGACCGAATCGGCTACCGTTTTGGAATCTCCGGTGATCATTGCGACCCGGATACCAAGGCGATGAAGTTCCTTAACGGCCTCATTGGATTCGGGCCGAATCTCATCCTCGACGGCGAAAGCGCCGAGCAGTTTGCCTTCGGCGACAACATAGAGAATTGTCTTTCCCTCGGACGCCCACTGGGTCGTCAACTTTTCAACTTCTGGTGGCACTATCACCTTGCCCTCGGTCAACAGACGCGGTCCACCGATAATGACGCTCTTGCCACTTACTTGTGCATGTGCCCCTCGACCAGGCAGCGATTCGAAGTTGGCAGCTTGCAACATTGGCAGGTTTCGGCGCTTGGCTTCGGCCACGATTGCTTTCGCGAGCGGGTGTTCAGAGTTCGCCTCGACAGCAGCGGCATCGGCGAGCACGTCACTCTCGTTGCTGCCCGGCGCGGTCGCAACTCCCGATAATGCGGGCGACCCGCGCGTGAGCGTTCCGGTCTTATCGAAAATCACCATGTCCAAATTGCGGGCACGTTCGAGTGCGATTCTGTCCTTGACGAGAAGACCATTCTGAGCCCCGAGTGATGTGGAGATTGCAATCACGAGTGGAATCGCCAGTCCCAAGGCGTGCGGGCAGGCAATGATGAGGACCGTTGCCGTCCTGATCAGAGCATGTTCTTTGTCTCCGGAAAGCCACCAGTATGTGAACGTGATCGCGCCCGACGCGACGGCCACATAGAAAAGGATTGCGGCGGCACGGTCGGCGAGATCCTGCGTGTGAGACCCAGAAGCCTGCGCAGCGGCAACGAGCCGCATGATGCCGGACAGAGCGGTCTGCTCCCCGACTGCTGTAATGCGGACTCGAAGGCTTCCGCCAGCAGCAACGGTTCCCGCAATGACTTTGCCGCCTGGTGCCTTCGAGACCGACCGGGACTCGCCGGTAATCATCGACTCGTCAACATCGGCAGAGCCCTCGACGACTGCGCCATCCGCCGGGACGCGAGTTCCGGGCCGGACGAGAACAATGTCACCCAGGTGCAACTCAGAGATTGGAACGGTCTGAGTCTCCGTTCCGATTACACGTTCGGCAGTGTCGGGGAGCAGCGCGGCGAGTGCATTGAGCGCGCCACGAGCCTGGGAAATGGCTCGCATTTCGAGCCAATGGCCGAGGACCATGATCGTGATCAGAGATGCGAGTTCCCACCAGACGTCAATCTCGAACAGGCCGAATGTTGCGGCGAGCGATGTCCCGAAGGCGACTATAATCGCCAGGCTGATGAGAGTCATCATGCCGGGCTTCCGATCGGCAAGTTCGCGCCACGCCCCGCGGATGAAGACTAGCCCACCATAAACGAAGACCACCGTTCCAAGGATTGCGGGGATAAATTTCGAACCGGGGAAGGAAGGCGCTGTGTACCGAAGCCAATGTTGGACGTCCATCGACCAGAAGACCACGGGAATCGTGAGAGCGAAGCTTAACCAGAACTTGTCGCGAAACATCGCGACGGAGTGTCCTGCGTGGCGGTCGTGGTTTCCGCGGGCGCCGGACATCCTGCTACCGGTATGTGGGCCGGCCGCTTGTCCGTGGGCTTCATGTGTCATTTGTTCCATTTGAACTCCCAAACCGGAAACCGAACGCTGCCGGATTGCACGCAAGTATTCGTTAAACGCCGAGGGTACAAGCGATTGGCCGGGCGAGAGTGATCACTCTTGCTCAAGGCTTGTAGTCCCGATTACATGCGGCGATGATCCCCGCGACAGCCAATGTTCACGCTTGCTCCGTTGCCGGTTGTTTTGTCAAAGTGCCATGCCGCAGCGCGCGGCGCTTCATTAAGAAGAAGAAGACTGGGACCAGGATCAACACGTGAATGGTCGATGTAATCATCCCGCCCACGATGGGCGCGGCGATCGGTTTCATGACATCGGATCCGATGCCCGACTCCCACAAGATCGGCGCAAGACTGAGAATCACGGCGGTCACGGTCATCAGCTTGGGGCGCAGTCTCTGAACTGCGCCTTCGATTGTGGCCTGCTCCACGTCTTCGTCGGTTAAGGTCGTACCTGTGGCGAGCCGGTGCTGAAGCGCCTCGTGCAAGTAAACCACCATCACCACCCCGGTTTCGACCGCGATACCAAACAGCGCGATGTATCCCACCCACACAGCGACGCTGAAGTTGTAACCCAGTACCCATTGCAGGATGAGTCCACCAGACATGGCATAGAGGGTCGGGAAGATCAGCACGGCCGCTTCGGCCGCGGACTTGAAGACCATGTAGAGCAACAGAAAGATGACGAAGAACACGATCGGCAGGATAATTGTCAGCCTCTTTTTGGCGCGAAGTTCGAACTCATACTCGCCCGCCCAGCGATAGGAGTAGCCTGCTGGTAAATCCAGCTTGCTCCGCAGCAACTTGTCTGTCTGGTCCACGAATCCGCCGTAGTCTTTTGTTTTCAAATCGAGATAGACGTAGCCAGTGAGTGCGCCGTCTTCATCGCGAATCATCGCCGGTCCCCGTGAAAAAGAAAGCCGCGCTATTTCGCTGATGGGAATCTGCGCTCCTGACGGCGTACCGACGAGAGCCCGGCCTAGCGCTTCGGGATCGTCGCGGAAATCGCGCTCGTAGCGCACATTGATCGGAAAACGCTGGCGGCCCTCGATATTCTGAGCGATATTCGCGCCCCCGACGGCAGAGGTAATGACCCGCTGGACGTCTCCAACGGTTAGCCCGTACCGTGCAGCTTCGGGTCGATTTACTTCTACGTTCAGGTAAAACCCTTGCGACACTCGCTCTGCGAATACCGAACTGGTCGCAGGTATGCCGGTAAGAATCTGTTGCATTCTTGCGCCGATATCCTGAATGTGAGACAGATCGGGTCCCTGGATCTTCAGCCCAACCGGGGTTTTGATGCCTGTGAGTTCCATGTCGAGCCGGTTCCGCACCGGCATAGTCCACGTGTTGGTAAGTCCGGGGAATTGGAGCTTGGCATCCATTTCCGCGATAAGCCGTTCATAGGTTATACCTGGTCGCCACTTGTCTCGCGGCTTCAACATGATTGTGGTGTCGTACATGTCAAGCGGTGCATTGTCAGTGGCGCTGTCGGAACGGCCCACGGTCCCGAACACGCTTTCCACTTCCGGAAAGGAACGGATAATACGGTCCTGCTCCTGCATCAGCAGGCTCGCCTGCTGAATGGAAATCCCCGGCAGGGCGGTCGGCATGTACAGAGCTGATCCCTCGTACAATGCAGGCATGAATTGGCTGCCTAGTTTGAAATACAACGGAATAGTCACCGCCAGAAAGATCAAGTTGATCGCGATTAGCAGTTTCCAGTGCCGCAAACACCAGCGTAGGACGGGGAGATAAACAGCTTGAGTGATGCGTGCCGCCGGGTTCTGCGATTCAGGACGCAAGCGGCCTCGAATGAACAACGGCATGAGCACGGGCACCAGTGTGATCGAAAGCAGCGAGGAAAACACCAACGCCAGCGTCTTGGTCCAGGCCAACGGACGAAACATTCGGCCTTCCTGGGCCTCCAACAAGAACACGGGAAGGAACGATACCAGAATGATAATCAATGAATAGAACAACGCAGGGCCAACCTGCTTTGCCGCTCGCACCAAAATAGACCTGCGTTCCTGGGAGCTGAGTTTGTTGGTATGTTCGCCGGCGCCCAGGCCGCTATGTTCCGCCAAATGCTTGTAACCATTCTCGACCATCACGATAGCGGCATCTATCAACACCCCAATCCCCAAAGCCAGTCCGCCCAACGACATCACGTTGGAACTTACGTTGAGGTAGTACATCGGGATGAAGGCCGCTAGCACCGCGATCGGCAGCGTGATAATTGGCACCAACGCCGAACGCAGATGGAACAGGAAGGCGATGCATACGAAGCTGACGATGATGGCTTCCAGAATCAGATCCCGCTTCAGGGTCTTGATGGATTCATTGATCAGCCATGAGCGATCGTAGCCGGTCACAATTTCCACTCCAGGAGGGAGTGACGGTGCAATCTCACGCAGCTTGGCTTTCACACCAGTGATCACGTCAAGCGCGTTCATACCGAACCGCATGACCACAATGCCGCCAACGGCCTCCCCTTCGCCCTGCCAATCGGCCGCCCCGCGGCGTACCTCCGGCCCGAAATCTACGCTGCCCAGATCGCGCAGCAGCACGGACGTTCCATTTTTGGTCGCGATCGGAACGTTCTCCAAGTCGGCCACTGACCGCAGGTACCCAAGGCCCCTCACCATGTACTCGGCGCCGTTCATTTCGAGAACATTGCCGCCAACTTCGTTTGTACTGTCGCGCACCCGTTCGATTACGGTAGAGACCGGAATGCCATATGAGAACAGCTTGTTCGGATCGAGCTTCACCTGGTATTGCCGGACGTAGCCACCGATGGTTGCGACCTCGGCGACGCCGGCCACAGTTTCGAGTTGGTAGCGCAGGTACCAATCCTGCAAGGCCCGCAGATCGGCCAGGCTCTTGGTGTGAGTATGATCAATGACGGCGTACTCATACACCCAACCGGCTCCGGTGGCATCGGGTCCGATGGCGGGATGAACGTCCGCTGGCAGCCGTCCCCCGATCTGCTGCAGGTACTCAGTCACCCGCGAACGAGCCCAGTAAAGATCCGTTCCGTCTTCAAATACGACGAAAACGTACGAGTCCCCGAACATTGTCTGCGCACGCACAGATTTAACGTGAGGTGCTGCCAGCAGAGTGGTGACGATTGGGTAAGTGACCTGGTCTTCGATAACATTGGGCGGCTCACCCGCCCACTCGGTGTGGATGACCACCTGCACATCGCTGATATCGGGAAGCGCATCCAGCGGGATGTGACGCAGGCTCCAAACACCCGCTGCCGTTAGCAGCACGACCCCGGTAAAAACCAGGAAACGATTCTGTTCGCACCACTCAATAATTCGGGAGATCATTACATGCCTCCCGTGGCACTTACGCTGAGCTGCTTGGTGGCAATCGTCTGGCTGCCACGTTTCACCACTACCGTGACTTGCCAGGTCCCGCTGGTTTCGAGACTCAGCGGGCCTTCGTAAACGCCATCCCCTTTTTCGCGGAGCGTGGCTACGCTTCGCACAGCGGCCATGCCCATTGCCGGCATTGCTGCCATGAAGAAGGTCGCGGTCACTTCCGCTCCGGCGACGGGTTTGCTGTCCCCACTCGTGAGGTTCACTCGGACCGAGTTCGCTCCTTTATGGGGCGGTGACGGATCAGTGCTGAAATCGACAGCAATGCGCTCGGCCGGTCCATTCATCGCCGCTGCCGCTCCTGCACCCGGCGGAGGAGGCGTGAACGACCCAATCGCTGCCTGCAGCTGCGATTCTGAATCCACAAGGAAATTGGCCGAGCTGACAATACGCTCGCCAACCTTCAAACCCGCCAGGACGACGACGTGATCATCAAGCCGCGGTCCGACTTCAATCTCACGCGGTTCGAGATAACCGTCGCCACGGTCGATAAAGGCCATCTCCTGCGTGCCGGAATGCAGAACGCCAGAGGCAGGAATGATAAGTTGACGGCCAAGTGGAACCGTAATGCTGACGTTGACGTACATGCCAGGCTTGAGCGCGATTCGCGGATTGTTGAAAACGAAGCGCACGGGTACGGTGCGCGTCGTGACATCGACCTGAGGCAGGACTTGATCAATGCGTCCTTGGAACGTACGTGCTGGATAGGCATCAACCGTTACTGTGGCGGGCATTCCTGGCTTGAGGGCGCCGATGCCGATCTGAAAAACGTTGGCGTTTACCCAGACTGTGGAAAGGTCTGCGATGGTGTAAAGCTTCGTTTCAGGTTGCACGTATTGATTGGGAAGTGCGTTGAATTCGGTGATGTAGCCGGATGCAGGGGAATCAATCGTCACATCATGCTGCACTGTGCCTGTTTGCTCCAGTCTGGCGATCTCGCTCGGCGGCACGCCAAATTGGCGCAAACGATCGGCAGCAGCCTGAAGAAGCCAATCGCTCTCGTGCGATGCAGTCCCATGCGCGTCACCCGCGAAAGCCTGCTGGTTTTGCTTGGCCAGTAGATACTCTTGCTCGGTACTGACCAACTCGGAGCTGTAGATCGTGAAGATCGGCTGCCCCTTGCGCACGTACTGGTATGTGGCATTAGCAAATACCTTCTGGATCCAGCCAGGAAAACGTGTCTGCACGTACGCGCGCTGCCTCTCATTCATGTCCACGTTGCCCGGCACGCGCAGTTCGTTGCTCACGTTTCGCATCTCAACCAGCGCAGTCTTCACGCCTATTGCCTGCATCCGCTGCGGAGAAAGTTGCACCGGAGTGCGGGATACAGATGCACCGGGGGAAGGCACCGTGCTACCCGGCGGTTGCTCCGGAACGTCGGGGCCTTTGGCCATCACAGGGCTGGCATCATCGGTTGCAGGCGAAACGCGACCGCGACCCCAGATGACATACGCAAGCGTGCCGGCCAACACAAAGCAAATTGCTGCGCTGACTACAAAGGCTTGCTTATAAGTGCGTTCGCTCATTTCGTCACCTCCGGGGTATTGGGTTGTCCTGTCCTGTCGATTGGCGCTCCGACCGCGAGTTCCAAATCAGCGAATCGCGTTTCGAAGTCCGCCATGGACTGGAAATAAGCGAGGTCTATGTCCACGACAGTTGTCTGGCTGTCGAGGAGATTGAGGAAGTCCGTGCGGTCATTCTCGTAAGCTATGACCGTTGAGCGCAGAGTGGCTTGAGCTTGCGGCTGCAGCAAACTCTTATAGAGGTCTGCAAGCCTTTTCGCGGACCGCACCTGTGCCAGTGCTTCCTGAATTTGGCCGAAAGCGGCGTTCCGCAAAGCGGCAAGCTCGGCATCTTGCTCACTGACCTGGGCCTTGGCTTCATAAACTTCGGCGTCATGCTTGTGCCGGTTCAACCAGGGCAGGTTGATCGAGCCTTCCACCATGTAGTTGTTGCGGTAATTCGAGCCGCTTGGCATCAGCATGTAACCCGCTGAAACAGTGAAATCCGGGGTGTAACCCTTGTCTGCCAGCGCTTGCTGCCGATGACTCTTCTCCAAGGCGGCTTGCGCTTGGGCCAAGTCCGGCCGCGAGGCAATCGCCAATTTTTCCAGCGCTTCTGTCGCCGGCAACTGCAGCGGGATAGCATAGTCTCCGTGAACGTTGATGGACGCGGCTGGGTCATGTCCCAGGAGGGTATTCAGGCGAGCGCGGGCGACTTCGGCATCCTGCTCGAAATGAATCAGGTGCTCGGCCAGGCGAGTCAGTTCGACTTGTGCCTTCAGGATGTCTTGCTGAGGCACTTTGCCCACCGTGTATTTGATCCTGGCCGCCTCCACTGCCTGCCGGGCGATGGCCACGTGCCCGTCGTGGATGCGAAGCTCATCCTCAGCGCGCAGCAGATCATAAAAGGCCTTGTGCACCCGCAGCCGAACGTCGAGGCGCACGTTATCTAGCGCCGCCTTTGCTTCGGCTACATCGCTGTGGGCAATGTCTGTGCGTAGCCCTCGTTTGCCGAACCCCGGAAGAGTCTGGCTCACCATGAACATGTTCTGAGCCGAGTTGTAATCCCAGGGTCGGCGCAGAGGTACACCCCATCCTCGATACATCAATGAGGGATCATCGAGGGCACCAGCCGTGGGCACGTGGGCTTCAACGACAGCCATGTGCCGAACCGCGACGCGAATGTCCGGATTGTCGAGCAGTGCCATTTGCTCGATCTCATCAAGCGTGAAGGCGGGTCCCGATGCGGCCGAATGCTCGTACTGCGGCAACAAGGCATTTGCAGCGGGAAACGGGTCCTGGGCTGCAGCGCTGACCATGCACGCGCACACTACGACCAGTGCGTATGGAACTCTCATAATTCTCTCCGTCAGTAGAAATACACTTCGGGCTTTGGCCCGAAACAAGCAGGAGGACGGAGAACTGCCTAGACCCTCAGGACAGTGGTTTTAGGTAGGTATTCGTTTGGTGGATGGTCGGAAGTGTTGTTGTGAAACCAGTTCGAGCACGGCGGCGATATCGGAGCAGGAAGAACCACAACTACTTGCAATGTCGGACGAACCTGCTGGTTGTGGGTCACAACCATTGTTGTGCCCGGCCGAACTTCCGTTTTACAACAAGAGTGCGACTGCGGCATGTTCGTCGATCCGCACATCTGGGCCATATGCTTGCAGCATTCCATCTCTGGAGCCGTCATCGCTCTTTCTGGGATCATGCACGCCAACAGCGGCGCAGCAGTCCAGCAGATCACCAGGATGACGACGGCTATGGCGGCGAAACGTCGCATGATGTGAGTCTAGGCCGACAGTGTCTCGGAGGCAAGTGATCCCAATCACATTGCTGAGTGACCTAGGTCTTCCACTCCTGACGCGCAAAACCCAATACCGCTTCCCAAGGGTGGTCCTCACAAAAAGAGATGCGAAATGAGTTAAGGGAACGAATCAAGGGACAAGCTATGGCATTTCCGTCGGAATCACTGCATGATATCCGGCAGTTGCCAGTCCTCAGGTGCGAATTCTCCCTCTAGGATAGAAAGACATGGACGGCCCTCCGGGTCGCCTAAACGGATCTTCCGCAATTTGAAGAGGTCCTACTCCGAGATCGAAGATGCGTCGCGCATGCTCGACACCTTCGTGAAGAACTAATAGGGGAACATTTCTATAGGGAGAGCTAAGAAAATGCAGGAACTCGAAGTTTATTC
>Ga0182015_10006253_pt1 | contig 12026 bp, 8 predicted proteins | sample 712P3MmetaG_FD_120478 | JGI IMG/M metagenome (GOLD analysis project Ga0182015, IMG submission 120478) | Permafrost microbial communities from Stordalen Mire, Sweden - 712P3M metaG | ecosystem: Environmental > Terrestrial > Soil > Wetlands > Permafrost | place: Sweden: Stordalen | collected...
ACCCGCCGTTCCTGACAATTTCCACTCCCCAACCCCCCTCCCGGCAAGCGAAGATAAATCCATGCAAATCGCCGACGCCCAGCGCGACGTCCGCACGACCTTCCTGGGAGGATTCCCCGGCCAGCTTGTCTCCGGTCTCATCTGGCTCGCCTCGGCGATTCTCGCCACCTGGTCCACGCCCAAGGCCGCCATCCTCACCCTCATCCTCGGCGGCATGTTCATCTTCCCGCTCACGCAGTTGCTCCTTCGCCTGATGGGCCGCCGGGCTTCGCTCCCCGGCCACCCGATGAACGCGCTCGCCATGCAAACGGCATTCATCATTCCCATCCTGTTCCCCCTCATCGGAGCTGCCACTCTCCACCACCTCTACTGGTTCTACCCGGCCTGCCTGCTCGTCGTCGGAGCGCACTACCTTCCCTTCACCTTCCTTTATGGAATGCGAATGTTCCTCGTCCTCGCCGGACTCATGATCGTCGCAGGTATCCTGACCGGCCTTTACGCGCCCACCCATTTCGCGCTCGGCGGCTGGATCGGCGCTGCTCTCCTGCTCACCTTCGCTCTCATCGGACGATCTGCGGCAGTCGCCCGTCCCTGACCCCGCGCGACCCTCAATTCTCCGAAGGACGCGGCCACCCAAGCACCCGCTCGTAGTGCTCCACCACCGGCGGCGACTCGAAATGTGGCCCGATAATCGCACGCCACTCCCCAAACGCCGCCGACTGCCGAAACCCGACGGTGTGCGCTTCGAGCGTCTCCCACCACACCAGCAACAGATAGCGCCCCGGCGTCTCGAAACACCGCTGCACCTCGTGCCCCAAATATCCCGGCGATCGCCGTATCACCGGAGCAGCCTCGACCATCGCCGCTTCAAACGCAGATTCGCCGCCAACCCGCACCTGGATCAACGCCACTTCTAAAACCATCGCGTGCACCCCAGATCCATATCCTAAAGTCCCGTATCCTAAAGTCCCCACCGGTGTGCCTCAACTCTTTGCGCAACAGATCGGGAGGCCGCGAATGATTCCGAGCGAACGCAACTCGGGGAGCTGAACCGCCGCTTCCTCACGCCGACCTTCGATCCCGAGGTCCTGAAGAAGCCAATATCCAGGCGAGAAGCGAATATCCGGGCCCACCCCGCACAGCCCGGAAAAAAAAACAAAAAACCCACCCCCAAACCCGGCGAAGGCCAGGTTCACCCCACAGCAAGCAGCGGATACCCCCGGCGACCCGAACGTCAACGCGTTTCGATCCTCGGTCCACCCCAAAGTACTCCTCACGTACCATTTTGGAACTGACCTTCAGTCCCGCCGATCTCCAATCGCTCATTCCTGCAAATGTGGAAAATCTGTCAAGCCCCAGCCCCAAAATCCAAAGTAACAACCGCTGACTTAGAACCACTTACAAGCCATCCAACCCAAAGATATTTGGCATGTTTTATATCCAGACTTGATATCCTAAAGATATAGGGTAAGAAAAAGAGAAAAGCTCCGCTAGCCGCGGGGCTTTTTCTATTTCTGCTCTCGAATCCAGCACAAATCCGGGTGCCCCATTCTGGTGCGCGGCGCATTTTCCGCGCGCCAGGGTGGGGTCGTTTGCTTGTAACTCACGCACCGCCGCATGGAGGCCACGATGTCCACTGACGAAACAAAAACCGAAACCCAGAAACCCAAACCCTTCGACCCCAACAATCCCGACGGGGCCACTCCACGCCGCTGCCGCTCCCTCAAGGTCAACGGCATCCAGTGCCGCCAGTCCGCCATGAAAGGCTACGACTACTGCATCGCCCACTTCGAACGCAGCCCCCGCAAACTCGCCAGGCCCGGCAGCATCGTCGTCCCCCTGCTCGAGGACCACTCCGCCATCACCCTCATGTGCACCAAAATCCTGTCTGCCCTCCTGAACGGCGAACTCGATCCCGCCATCGCCCGCCCCGCCACCAGCGTCCTCAAGGTCGCCAGCCTCAGCCTGCCCAAACCCCCGCGCGCCAAAGCCTCCGACAAACCCGCGCCCGTCGAGGAATCCGTCTTCGACTTCCTCATGGACGAGGAAGGCAACTGGATCGGCCCGCGCGAAGCCTACCGCGGCCCCAACAACACCTTCGAGCCCCAGTGGTCCGCCGCCAAATATATGTATGAGCAGCACTGCAAACGCTACGGCACACCGCTCCCCGAATCCGCCGCCGACTTCCCCGACTGCGGCTGGCTCACCGAAGAAGAAATGAAAGAGGACCCGCGCGAGTGGACCGTGCGCCAAAACCGCCGCCTCGATGCTGTGCTCGCAGAAGCCAAAAAAGTAGAAGCCGCCCGAGCCAAAGCCCGCGACGAAAAGAAACTCCAGGCCGACAAAGAAGCCGGCATCGAACCCGCACCAGCGCCCAAACCCCTGCGCCACGGAGAAGCCCTCGGCTACTACGACCCAGTCTCGGAGAAGAAACCAGCCGCCTCAGATCCAGCATCACCGGCCAAAACTCAACCCACAGCAGCCAGCGAACAACCGGCGGAGTCAACGCCGACCCATCCGCCCTTCCCCATCCCCGGAGTCCCCATGACCTGCCCCGACGAAGAAAACGGAGTCTGCTGGTGCGGAGGCCCAGACCAGCAGTTCCCCTGCGAACCCTGCCGCCTCAAAAGAGACAGCAACAACCTCGACCTTCAAGCCGTTGCCGAGCCAAAAACCCGGATCCCACAACTCCGGGTGCCCCATTCTGGTGCGCGGCTTTTTGCGCAGCAGAGTGGGATAGTACGAAACCAGCCCAGCCGCAGTTCTGAAACCTGTACCCTGCCACCTGTACCCTGTTCCCCTGTTGTCGAGTCTGTAACGACGACGGAGAATCACATTCCAATCAAGATAAAAACTGTCACCCCAAAAAAAGTGACAGTTTCGCCCCAAAAAGCAAAAGGCAGCGCCACTCCGCTGCCTCTGCTCTCACTCGATGAACAAGCCACCCGCTACTACGTCATCGACCTAAAAGCCGTCGCCGAAACCCTCGTCCCCGAGTCTTCAACTACTCGAATTTGCCGCGCAGCCGTACCGCGACCTCTTCGTCGCCACGCAGTCCCTACTTCGTCGGCTCCTCGACCGTGTCGCCTTCGCCTGGAGCCAAAAACAAATTCTCCTCGAGCCCGTGCTGCCGCGTGTAGAGGTCGTAGTACCGCCCGCCCAGCGCATACAAACTCGCGTGCGTGCCCCGCTCCACGATCAGTCCGCCCTCAACCACCAGGATCTGCTCCGCTCTCCGGATCGTCGACAACCGGTGCGCGATCACAAACGTCGTTCGCCCCTGCATTAAGTAACTGAGACCATGCTGAATCATTGCCTCCGACTCGGAATCGAGCGAAGAAGTCGCCTCGTCCAGAATCAGAATCCGCGGACTCGCCAGAATTGCGCGCGCAATCGACAAACGCTGCCGCTGTCCGCCCGACAACTTCACCCCGCGCTCGCCCACGATCGTGTCGTATCCCTCCGGAAACCGCTCCGCAAACTCGTCGACACGCGCAATCCGGCAAGCATTCAAAAACTCCTCATCCGTTGCGCCAGGATGCGAGAACATCACGTTCTCCTTAATCGTTCCATCGAACAGGAACGACTCCTGCAGCACTACACCGAGCTGCGAGCGATAACTGTCCAGCCGGATCGTCGACAGATCAATCCCATCCACCAGCACCTGTCCCGAGTCCGGCTTGTGAAACGCACAAATCAAACTGATGATCGTCGACTTGCCCGAGCCCGACGACCCAACCAGCGCCGTCACCGTTCCCGGCTGCGAATCGAACGAGATCCCATGCAGCACCGGCTTGTCTTTCTCGTACGCGAACCGCACGTCGTCGAACCGCACCTCGCCCACAATGTTGTCGAGCGTCCGCACCCGCGCCGGATCGGCAAATTCGTCCTTCTCGCCCAGGATCTCCATAGTGCGATCGAGGCCGGCGACCGCCTCCGTCAGCTGCGTGCCGATGTTCACGATCTGGAAAATAGGCGCAATCATGTAGGCCAGCAGCATCGTGTACTGGAAATAATCGCCCGTCGTCATGTGATGGCTGATCACCTGATGTCCGCCGATCAGCATCACCAGTCCGCCCACCACACCCAGCACCGTCGTCGCCGCCAGACTCAGCAAGCTCGTTGCTGTCAGCGACTTCATCACGTTATCCAGCAGCCGCGTCACGCCCATCGTAAAGACGCTCGCCTCGCGCTGCTCCGCGTGATAACCCTTCACCACGCGCACGCCGCCCAGGCTCTCCGTCAGCCGACCCGTCACTTCGCCCGTGATCTTGGCGCGCTCTCTGAAAATCGGCCGGATCGTCTTGAACGCGTTTTGCAGAACGACGACAAAAACTCCAACCACGCCAAAAACAATCAGAGTCATGCGCGGTTGCTTGTAGACCAGGTAGCTGAACACCAGGGCCGCCGTCAGCATGCCGCCCACAAACTCCACCAGCCCGGTCCCGATCAGGTTCCGCACGCCTTCAACATCGTTCATGATGCGCGAGACCAGCAGCCCCGTCCGGTTCTGATCGTAGAAGGCCACCGACAGCCGTCCCACATGCTGCTGCACCTGCTGCCGCAGCTCGGTGATCATGCGCTGTGCAGCCTTCGAAAGCAGCTGTGTCAGCGAAAACGAGGTCACCGCCTGCAGCGCCGTCGTCGTGAACACTACGCCCACCAGCGGCAGCAGCAGTTTTGCATGGCCACCCGTGCCCAGAACCTTGTCGATCAAATACTTCGTAGAGAACGGCAGCACCAAACCGGCGACGCGGTTTACGATCATCAGCAGAAACCCGAACGCCAGCAGCCAGCGGCGTGGCCGGACCAGCTTCCAGATCTCCGGCATCACCTTTTTGAAGTCAGGCTTTTTCTTCGGCAGATCGGCGCGTGCGCGCGCACCGCGACTACCGCGCTCCGCGTTCATTCCCGTCACCGATCCTGTTCGCATCGAACCCATAGGTGTGCACCAAATTTCCAGCCCCAGGCTTGTGTAGTTCGCATGCCGTCAAGCCACAACGCGCTGCTAGCTCGTGGCCACCGGCTCCGCTGGAGTCCTTCTGGCCTTGATGAACGAGCGCACACAAAGGAGCACATAAATCAGCAGCATCATCGACAGCACGGCCTTGTCCTCGACTGCAATCGGCCGCAGCATAGCGTGCCCGCGCTCCATCTGGATGAAATCCCAGATGCTCTTCACGGTTCCAAGAAACAGCAGCAGCGCCAGGGTCACAGCAATGTGCATCACCGTCATCCGCTTCTTCTGGCTGCCTCTCCGCGCCAGAAATCCGAGGATCGTGAACACGATGCCAATGTAAGTCGGGATCAGAGCAGTCGACGCGCGCCATCCCGTCCCGACATATCCCACCACCCCGAGCATGATCAGCAACAGCCCGAACAAAATGGTCACCTTGGCCATCGGCCCTCCAGTCCCCCTAGTCTACTGGAGACCGGCTCTTCACTCGCTGTTAGCTCGTTTCTCGCTGGCCTTTCGCTGCTCTCTCGCTCGCAGTTCGCTCGCCGTTCTCTATCTCTGAATCCGCGCCGATCCACCCTGCGCGAACGCCCGCACCTGCTCGAGCGTCGCCATCGTCGTGTCTCCGGGAAATGTCGTCAGCAGCGCACCGTGCGCCCAGCCCAGCTTCACCGCCTCTTCCGGATCGGCGCCCGACAGCAAACCGTAAATGAAGCCCGCTGCGAATCCATCGCCGCCGCCCACGCGATCGTAAACATCCAGCTCCGCCGTCGGAGCGCTGTAGGTCTTTCCATCCACCCACGCCACCGCGCTCCAGCTGTGCCGATTGGTCGAGTGCACCTCGCGCAGCGTCGTCGCCACCGCCTTCACCTGCGGCTGCTTCTTCACCACCTTGCCGATCATGTCGAAGAACACACTCGGGTCGAGCTTCGATTTCGTCTTGTCCTCGACCTTCGGCCCCTCGCTCCCCAGTCCCTTCTGCAAATCCTCTTCGTTGCCCACCAGCACGTCCACGTGATCGACGATCCGAGCGATCGCCTCGACCGCCCGGTCCGCACCGCCCGAAATCCTCCAGAGCTTCTCGCGAAAATTCAGATCGAACGACGTCACCGCGCCCGCATTCTTCGCCGCCGTCATCATCTCCACTGCCAGCTGACCGGTGGTCGGCGACAGAGCCGCAAAGATTCCGCCGCAATGCACCCAGCGCACGCCGCCCGCAAAGATCGCCTTCCAGTCGAAATCGCCAGGCTTCAATTGCGCCGCCGCCTCGTTGCACCGGTTGTAGAATACGACCGGCGCCCGCACGCCATACCCTCGATCGCTGTAGACCGTCGCCATGTTCGGCCCGGTCACGCCATCGTGCTTGAAGTGCTTGTAGAACGGCCGCACCCCCATCGCCCGCACCCGCTCCGCGATCAGGTCGCCGATCGGATAATCGACCATCGCCGATGCGATCGCGGTCTTCATCTCGAAACAATCCGACAAATTCGCAGCCACGTTAAACTCGCCGCCGCTCACGTGGATCGCACACTCCGTGGCCTTGCGAAACGGAATAATCCCAGGATCCAGCCGGTGCACCAGCGCTCCCAGCGACAAAAAATCCAACTCACCCTCTTTGCGAATTGCCAATCCACTCATCGAATCTTTCCTTCCTCGGAAATTTTCTGCGCGCCTGCGATGCGCGCGTTTGGGCTCGTGGGCTTTTCTGGAAACCGCGTTCAGCTGACCGCTTCTTCGCTGCCCCGGCTCGCCTTTCGGTCGTTTCTCGCTGATTTCCCGCTCGCCTTTGGCTTGCGGCGTGGTCAGACCACTTACTTCATCACCATCATACAAGTCTCAACCCGCCAGCTTTCGCACATCGGCCAGCACCTGCTCGGGCGTCCATTCGTTGCCGGGGTACCACTTGAAAACTTTTCCATCCGGCCCAATCACCACGGTCGACAACGAGTGCGTAATCGTCTTGTCCTTCTCCGGCGTCGCACCCACGTCGAAGAACTCCATCACCTTCGGCAACTCCTCCGCCGTCGGCGCCGCAAAATCCCAGTGCGCAAACGTCTCCTTCGTGAACTGGCCCGTGTACGCACCGCCATAGCTCCGCAGCACCGCCGGCGTATCGTATTGCGGATCGAAGCTCACGCTCAGCAGGTGCGTCTTCGCGTACAGCTTTGGATCCTTCGCCAGCTCCTCGTCCATCTCTGCGAAGTTCCGGCTCATCCGCACGCAGAAATTCGGCAGCGGGCACCGCGTGTAGATGAACGTCAGCAGCACCACCTTGCCTTGCCACTGCCCGAGCCGTACCGTCTTTCCATCCTGATTCCGAAACGCAAAATCGGGCACAGCCTCGCCTGGCTCCAGATCGTTGTACGTCACCGCCGGCTTGTAATCCGGCTTCGCCTGCGCGATCACCACAATTTCGTCCAGCGTGTCGGCATCGGCCGTCACCGTCAGCGTCGCTTTGATCGTGTCTCCCGGATGCAGCTCCGCCGCGATGTTCGGTTGCGCCAGCGTGTAAGGCATGGTCATCGCCTGCATGTAGCCTGGAATCGCGTCCGTATCCAACGTCACCGCGCCGGTCTTCGCATCGCTCGAAACCACAATCCCGCGAATGGAATACTTCTTCGCCCCCGCCTGCTGCCCGGCCGCATTGCTTTTGCCACCGCCGCGGCATCCCACAAAAAACACAACCACCGCCAGAACACAAGCGGTGGAAATGTGCGCACGAAGTCGCTTCACCCGCCAGTTTACACTTGTACTTCGATCCCCCCATGCCGCTGGCCCGCCCAATCGCCGAAGCGCTCCGGCGCGGCGCCACCATCGTCGCCGCCAGCCCCCGAGCAGCCCGCGCCCTGCTTCTTGCTTTTGCCGAGGCCAAGCGGGCCGCCGGCCAAACCATCTGGCCTTCGCCCGCGATCCGCGACTGGGACTCCTGGCTCCGCGACCTCTGGCGGGACCACGCCTTCGCCACTCCTTCCGCGCCCATTCTCCTCACCTCGCTCCAGGAGCGCACGCTCTGGACCCGCATCCAGCGCGCAGACGCCGCACCCGTCGTCTCTGCCGAGTCGTTGGCCCTGCTCACCATGGACGCCTGGTCGCTGCTCTCCGCGTACAACGCCCATGCCGCACGCCGCCAATCCTGGAGCGCCATCGACGACCCCACCGACACCGAACGCTTCCGCACCTGGGCCGCGGACTTTCAGCGCGAATGCATGCGCCACGCCTGGCTCAGCGCCAGCCAGCTGGAGTCGACCCTCACGCCGCTCGTCGCTTCCGGAGCCAGCCTCAACCTTCCTCCCGAAATTCTCACCGTCGGCTTCGACCGCACCACGCCGGCCCAGCGCGATCTCCTTGCCGCACTCGAAAATCGCGGCCTCATCGTCAACGACCTTCGGCCCGAGCCGTCCTTCCCCCCCGATCAGGCCCACCGCTCCTGGATCGCCGCCAATCATTTGCGCGATGAAATTGCCGCCTGCGCTGCCTGGGCGCGCGATCTCCTGTTGCAAAATCCAACCGCGCGCATCGGCGTCATCGTCCCGGCCATCGCCACAGCACGGGGCGAAATCGATCGCACCTTCCGCCGCGTCCTCATGCCCGCGAGCGAAAACATTCTCGCCCCGTCCCCGCTGCTTCCCTGGGAATTCTCCCTCGGCCAGCCCCTCGCCGACATCCCCGCCATCCGTGCTGCGCTGCTTATCCTGCACTGGATCGCCGAGCCTCTCCACGAAGACGAAATCTCCTGGCTCGTCCTCTCCGGATTTGTCGCCGGCACAGTTACAAATCATCTCGCCCTCGCGCATCACGATGCCCGCCAGCGCCGCGCCGGCCTCATCACCCCGCATCGCACCCTCGCCGGTTACGCCGACTCGCTCCCCGAATCGTCCGCGCTGCATCCGCTCCGCATTCATCTCAACGCTGTGCTACGCGCCGTCGAAGCCAACAAGGTCCTCGACTCCACCCGCCAGCCCTCCGCCTTCACCGACCTCGTCTCTCTGCTCCTGGACCAGGCCGCGTGGCCCGGCCCTCGCTCCGCTGACTCCACGCAGTTCCAGGCCCTCCAGCGCTGGCAGCGCCTCCTCGACGAAATCGCACTCCTCGACTTCGACGGCACGCAGTACACGTGGTCCGATTTCGTCCGTCTTCTCGAGCACCACGCGCGCGAAACCATCTTCGCGCCTGAGTCCCATGACGCGCCGATCCAGATCCTCGGCCCCTTCGAGTCCTCCGGTCAGCAATTCGACGCAGTGTGGTTCCTCTCGACCGATGACCGCAGTTGGCCCCGTCACGGCCGCCTCCATCCCCTGCTTCCGCCCGCTATTCAGCGCCAGTTCAATATGCCCCACGCAGCGCACGATGACGATTGGAACCTCGCCCACATCGTCACGTCGCGCCTACTCAACTCCGCGCCTCGCATCGTTTTTAGCTACGCCCAGCGCGACAAAGATGCGGAGTTGCGCCCTTCGCCGCTCATCGCCAGCCTCTTCGCAACCGACGCCGGCCCACAATCCGCAGCAGCGCTCATCACCGCCGACGCAGCAACGATGCTGTCGCGCGAGGAAATCCCCGACGACAACGGCACCCTTCCCTGGCCGTCCGACAAAAATGCCGGAGGCGCTGAAGTTCTCAAACGTCAGGCCGCCTGCCCCTTCCAGGCCTTCGCCAACAAGCGCCTCTCCGCGCGCGCGCTGGAAAAAAATGAATGGGGCCTCAGCCCCGCCGACAAAGGCAGGTTGCTCCATGCTGTCCTGCAGCGCCTGTTTTCCGTTTCCGTCCGCAGCCGCGACGAGTTAGTCACCGTCATTGCTACAAATAGACTCAATGATGTCCTCGACCCCCACATCGACGCCGCGCTCGCCGAACTCCCCGGCCTCGATCCCTCCGATCCCTGGCAGCGTTCCTGTCTCGCTGCCGAAAAGCGCCGCCTGCGCGCGCGACTCGGCCAATGGCTCAGAATCGAAGCAGACCGCCAGCCCTTCACCGTCGAATGCACCGAGCGCCCCCTGAACGACGTCAACATCGGCGACCTCCGCCTGAACCTGCGCGCCGACCGCATCGACCTCCTCGCCGACGGCAGTCGTCTCCTGCTCGACTACAAAACCGGCACCATCTCCCCCGCGCTCTGGGAAGGCGAACGCCCCGGCGATCCGCAGCTCCCGCTCTACGCCGCCTATGGCAACGTCGAAAACCTGAGCGGCATTCTCTTCGCGCAGATTAAGGCGAAAGAGACCGGCTTTGAAGGCCGCGTGCGCGATGCGCAATCACAGCTAAGCGCTAACATCGGGTCGAGGAACGACCTCGTCACCGAGCCCTACACGGACGCGATGCGCGATGGCTGGGCCCGCGTCCTCGCCAACCTTGCAGACGATTTCCTGCAAGGGGAAGCCGCCGTCGCGCCGCGCGAACCAAAGGTCTGCGGCCTCTGCGATTATCACTCCCTCTGCCGCATCGCCGAGTCTAGCTTCGTTGCTGTGACCGTTGACGAAGACGAGAAGGAAGCCGATGACTAGGGTGTCGACACATCCTGATCTCCTCATCGAAGCTCCCGCCGATGCGCGCGCCCGCGAAACCGCGCTCGACATTCGCCGCTCCGTCATCGTGCAGGCACCCGCCGGCTCCGGCAAAACCGACCTCCTCACCCGCCGTTATCTCCGCCTGCTCGCCGCCGTCGACGAGCCCGAAGAAATCCTCGCCATCACCTTCACACTCGCCGCTACCGCGGAAATGCGGTCCCGCATCCTCGCCGACCTCGAAGCCGCCGCCGGTCGCCGCGACCCGCGCCCCGAAGAAGCGGACCGCATCGCGCTCGCCCGGGAAGCCCTCGCCAATTCCGAGCGCCGCGGCTGGAATATCCTCGACCATCCCGATCGCCTCGTCGTCGAGACCATCGACTCTTTCTGCCTCCGCATTGCGCACGATCGCCCGCTGCTGGCGCGGCTCGGCGGCCATCTCCATCCCACCGAGCAGGCCGAGCCTCTCTACGCTGCCGCCGCCCGCCGCACCATCGAGAAACTCGGCGGCTCCGATGCCGCACTCGACGAAGCCCTGAACCATCTCCTCGACCTCCGCGACAATCGCCTCTCGCAGTGCGAGTCGCTCATCGCCGACATGCTCAAGGTCCGCGACCACTGGCAGCACGCCTTCCCACTGTCGCCCACCATGACTGAGAACGACTGGCAGGCGGGCCGCGCGAAGCTCGAAGCCCCCTTCCGTCGCGAAAATCACCGCGTCCTCGCCGAAGCCCACCGCCTGCTCGCCGCTGAACCCGCTCTCGAACATCAGCTCCTTGATCTGGCCCACTATGCCGCCGATCAGGGCTTCGAGGACGTCGCCCTCCTCGCCGGAGTCTCCGCGCTCTCGCCCTCCATGCCCCCCGACCATTGGCGCAGCGTTTGCTCCTTGCTTTTGACCAAAGACAGCAACTGGCGAAGAGACGTCAATAAAGGTCAGGGTTTCCCCTCCAGCACACGGGAACAAAAACAGCGCAAGAGCGAAATGCAGGACCTCCTCCAGCGTCTGCAGCAAATACCTGGACTTCTCTTCGCCCTGTGCGCCATCCGCGATCTTCCCCCCGACGTCTACACCGACGGCCAGTGGACCACCCTCCGCCACATCTTCACCGTCCTCCGCCAGGCCATCGCCGAACTGAGCGTCGTCTTCGCCGAAAACAACAAAGTCGATTTCATCCAGCTCTCCATCGCAGCCCTTGAAGTTTTCAAAGAAAGTCCCGAACGCATCCTCGACCTCGCCGGCAACATCCGTCATCTCCTCATCGACGAATTCCAGGACACATCGCGGCGTCAGCACGAGCTGGTCTCCGAACTTCTTTCCGCCTGGAGCGAAGCCGCCGATGCCGAAGAAAATCGCACCGTCTTCCTGGTCGGCGATCCTATGCAGTCCATCTACATGTTTCGCCAGGCCGAGGTCGAGCTCTTCACCCAGGTTCGCGAACGCGGCCTCGGCTGCGTCAAATGCTTGCCCGTCCAGCTGTCCGTCAACTTCCGTTCCCACGTCGGCCTCACCGAACCCATCAACCAAATGTTCGCCGCCATCTGCGCCGGCGATGCGCCTCGCGGAG
>Ga0182015_10006254_pt1 | contig 12025 bp, 6 predicted proteins | sample 712P3MmetaG_FD_120478 | JGI IMG/M metagenome (GOLD analysis project Ga0182015, IMG submission 120478) | Permafrost microbial communities from Stordalen Mire, Sweden - 712P3M metaG | ecosystem: Environmental > Terrestrial > Soil > Wetlands > Permafrost | place: Sweden: Stordalen | collected...
AGAATTACCGCGCCAGCCATCATGATCCCCTGCTGATCAGTGAAGGTACCATTCATCGTCAAATAGCCGAGAGTTGCGGTATACGAAGATGGAGTCTGCAGAAACGTAGTCGTAATCAGATACTCATTCCATGCGAAGAGTCCCACGAGGACTGCAACAGTCAGCAAACCGGGCGAGACGATCGGCAGCATAACGCGCCACAACAGGCTGCCAACCCCGGCCCCATCCACTACTGCCGCCTCCTCCAACGCCGCTGGAACCTTCAAGAAGAAGGCTCGCATGAGGAAGACTGCGAGGGGAAGATTGACCGCCGCTACGATAAAGCCGACCGCTACAGGATTGTTCAGTAGGTGCAGCTTCGAGTATTCAAAGTAGAGGGGAAACAAGAATAGCCATATTGGGATTGTGACTGCCGCCAGGAAGTACATCGTCACAAGGGGCCACGCGCGAATCTTCTTGCCGGCTAAGACGTAGCCGGCCAGCGATGCACATATGAGTACGACGACGACCGTGGTGCCGACCAGCAGCAAACTGTTCACAAATCCTGTCGCGAAATGGCCGTAGTCCCACGCCGTCGTGTAGTTCGAAAAGTCAAGCTGGTGTGGCAAAGCGAGTGGATTCTCCGCGACTTGGAACGACGTTTTAAAGCTATTGATAAATACGAGCGCTATCGGAAACAGCTGGAGAACAGCGAGCACCATAAGCACAATGTACCCCGGCGTGCTCCGGAGAGCCTTCCGCAACTTCATGACGCCAGTTCCCTCCGGCTTAGAACCGCATAGGCGGCGCCCATCAGCAATCCGAAGAAGCTCATGACGAGGCTGACAGCGGCCGCCATGCCGAATTCGTATTCCGAAAAGGCGAAAGTGTACGCGTAGGTGCTAAGCACCTCGCTGGCGTGAGCCGGGCCGCCGCCGGTCATCAAATGTATGTAGTCGAACGAGAGAAAGGAGAAAATCGCCTCCATTACGAACATCAGCATCAGCGTTGGCATGATGTTCGGCAAGTACACGTGTCGAAACAATTGCCCGGTCGAGGCTCCTTCGACCCGCGCAGCCTCAATCTGCTCCGGAGGGGTCTGCCGCAGCGCCGCGAGATAGACCACCATCAAGAATCCCCAGAAGTGCCACATGTCAACGGTCGCCACCGCTAGCAGCACCCAGTGAGTGTTTCCGAGGGGCACCTGGCCGACCAACCCGTGACCCTGCAACCAGGCCCACAGACCAGCTACTGGGTCGTAAATAATGTTCAGCCAAAGAATGGCGTTTGTCACCGGCGCGAGCACGTACGGGACCAGAAAGAGCACCTGGTAGAGGGTTCGAGTTCGCGGCCGCCGAAGCAGGAGCAGGCTCGTGCCCAGTCCAAGTCCGACGGGAATGGTGAGGAACAGCCCGGCCCACTTGAGGTTGTCCCCCAGTGCGGTTCGGAAGACGGGATCGGAGAAGATTGCTCTAAAGTTCCCGATTCCCACCCAGTTGGCGTGTAGCGATATCCCGTTCCAGTTCGTAAAGGCGGCGACTGCGGTCAATATGCCTGGAATCAGAACAACAGTTGCCGACAGCAGCAGAGACGGAGCGACCAGCAAGTAATACTTCCCGGTCCGAGGTCTGCGACGTGTCCGCACAATCGGCGTGCCCAACGGCAGGACTTCGCTCGTCGTTGTCATGGCTTGAGTGGAGCTTGACCACCAAGATGCGATATCAAGCGACGCGACAACTTTCGATTCCGTGTCGGTTCACTCACGCAAGCTCCCACGGACTCCGGAACCACGACCGTAACCGCAGCAGCATAATTATCACCGGCATCCCATTCGAGAACCAGGCCGTCGCCAACGGCTTTTCCTTTACGTGAAACCACTCGGCTCCGATACCGCAGGTCGCCGCATCGAAAGAAACAGGCGACAACCGGTACAGCTCCCTTTGAAGTAAGCGAGCCTCCGTGCCGGTGCACAGCGCGGAGGCTCGCTTACGCTCTTACGAACTAACTAGCTGATCCCGTACGGCTTCGGGATCGGCGAGATGAGATGCAGCTTCTTTGCCTGTTGTTGAGCCTTCTCAACTCCCGCAAGAAACTTCTGAGTGGATTCCCTGTTAGTCCATACCTCGTCGATATTCAAGAATGCATTCTCGACAGTTGGCGGGTAGAAGGTGCTTAGCGAGTAGCCCATGTGTCCCGCTTTCACCGCCGTCAATAGGTTATCAATCGCCTGAAGGTAGAGCTTCGAGAGCCCCGAGTACTGCGAAGGCTTCGCGCTGATGTGGTTCAGTGGTACGGCCCAGTAGCCCGGCCAGTTGTTGGCCAACATCGCGTCGAGGAACTTTTCCGACATCATGTAGTTGATGACTTCAGCTGCTCCAGCCTGGTTCTTCGAGTATGGGTTGATGGACAGTGACGATGGTGACTCGAGGGTGTAGAGAGGGGAGGGCAGTCCAGGCGTGAGGGTCGGAAAGGGCTCGAACCCGAGCTCCGACAAGTTGCCGTTGGCTTGGTTGAAGTAAGCCGACAGGAACTGGAAACTCAGGGTCGGTGAAACCCAGAAGGGCGTCTTTCCTTCGGCGAGCAACTCGGCCGTGTCGTCGTAGTTGAGATTGAAATAGTTATTGCCACCAAAGTATCCGGCCTTGAACCATTGAGCCGAGGTGTCCACAGCCTTGACGAAGGGCGCCGCGGTCCACGAGAGGCTGCCAGTCAACGCCTTGTAAACGGCCTGCGGCCCCGACTCGGCAGTTAGGAATACATTTGCGACGTCGAAGTTGTCAGGTCTCCAGCCCTTGTTACCGCTGACTCCACCGTAAAGGCCTTTCTTCTCGGCCTCATTCATCTCCGTGATCAGTTGGCTGGCAGTCTTCGGAACAGCCCAGCCGTACTTCTTTAGCACGACCTTGTTGTAGAACACTCCGTCTGTGTCGAACGAGTTTGCCAAAGCGTACAGGTTGCCGTTCAACGTCCCGGACTCGTACATCGCAGAGTTGAGCCGAGTCTTCCAGCCATACTCCTGTGAGTACTTGTTCATGTTCGCGACCTTGCCGGCTGGTGCATATTCAGTGACGAACGACGGCCCGGAGCCGTAAACGACGTCAGGTCCTCCGTCGGCAGCAAGCGCGACCTGGATATTCGTGTCGACGTTGTTGTTGTAGGTCACCGACAAGCTGTACTTGCTCTGAGATGCATCAAAGCCGTCGATCAGCACCTTTTGCATTGTTCCCAATTTGTGTGATGGTAACCCTCCCTTCATCTGGTTGGCAAGTCGTATTGTCATCGAGAGGAGTGGTCGATATGAGGTCGTGGGCGGTCGAGGTTTCGTAGCCAAGTGCCTGGCTTCCGGCAAGGTCGAAGCGCTGCTGATCGGAACCCCTTCGGACGATCCAAGAGCTGACCGAGTCCGAGTTCGAGGCCTCGACGTCGAGGAACCGAGTCGGGAAACTCAACAGGCTCACCGTGGAACCTCGTTCGGGGCATCACCGAGCGGTTCAGTCTCAGGCTTGCCGGGTCGTCGGACAGGCCAGGTTTGCCCATCGCCGCTCCTCACCTACATCGGCGTCCCGATCCTTGTGCAGGTGCTGGAGGAAAAGGGCCTCCGGACCGGCCCGGGCGAGCTGAGCGAGTACCAGGAGGCCGTGAAGGCCGACTTCACCCGCACGCGGGGCTACTGGCACGAATTCTGGGACGAGATGCTCGAGCTGGACCCCGAGCTGTTCGCCGCCTACACCGAGTTCTCCTCGGTGCCTTGGCGCTCCGGCACGCTCTCGCCGAAGGTCAAAGAGTTCGTCTACATCGCCTTCGACGCCGCGGCGACACACCTTTATGTCAAGGGCCTCAAGCTTCACATCGAGAACGCCATCGGCTACGGAGCGACGCCTCAAGAGATCCTCAAGATAATGGAGATCGCGAGCGTGCTCGGCATTCACGCCACGACCACGGCCGCGCCGATCCTGGCCGAAGAGGTCGCCCGCTTCCAAGTCGGGAGCTGAAGAAAACGGGCCCTTCGACGCTCTAGTTGCCGGAGGGTCAAACAGGAAGCGAGCGAGGCCAGAACTCCGCTGAGCCGAGATCGGCGGCACTCTGCGGGCGGCCGAAGTAGTAGCCCTGTGCCACCGAGCACCCGAGATCGACGAGGATCTCGGCTTGCTCGGCGGTCTCGACTCCTTCGACGATGACGTCGAGCGAGAGCGCATCGGCTATGGAAAGGATGGAACCCAGCAGCGCTTGGGCGCGCTCGTCGGTGCCGAGCGGCACGACAAAGCTCCGGTCGATCTTCAAGATGTTGACGGGGAACTCGCGAAGGTACGCGAGCGAGCTGTAGCCGGTGCCGAAGTCGTCGATGGCGATTCGCACATCGAGGGCCTGCAGCTCCTTCATGGCCTGCCGGGCGCGAGCCTTGTCAGCCCAGACGATCTGTTCGGTGATCTCCAATATGAGCAGCCTCGCCGGGAAGCCGGTCAGCTCGAGCGTGCGCTCGACACGGTTGACAAGTCCGGGGGCGAACGCCTCGTCGGCAGACAGGTTGAAGGCGAGCGAGACCGCCCTGGCGGGATCTATCGGCTGCCAGTCACGAGCCTGGTGGCACGAAGCTTCCAAGAGCTGCTCGCCGAGAGACTGCATGAGGCCGAGCTCCTGGCAGGCGACCAGGAAGTCGGCCGGGAGGAGGAGGCCGCGTCGCGGATGGTTCCAGCGCACCAGGGCCTCCACGCCGATGATGGCCCCGGTCCCCATGTGGACGATGGGCTGGAAATGAGGCTCGAACTCGTCGTTGTCGACGGCATCGCGCAGCTCGGCCTCGACCTCTAGGCGTTGCACCATCCGGGTGTGCAAGGCTTGCTCGTAGACCGTCACCTGGTTCCGGCCGGCCGCCTTGGCCTGGTACATGGCCAGATCGGCGTGGTTCAAGATCTCCTCGAGGCTCGAGTGCGGGGCGATCTCGACGATGCCGATGCTGGCGGTGACCGAAAGGCGGCTGCGGCTGAGCGTGATCGGGGAAGCCAGGCTCGTGATCATCCTCGCCGCGACGTGGTTGGCCTGCTCGAGACCCCCCTCGTCCAAGACGATGGCGAACTCATCTCCCCCCAGGCGACCAGCCAGGTCTCCGTCCCGCAGACCGGCCTGGATACGCTTGGCCGCAACCGTCAGCAGCTCGTCACCGACGACGTGACCGAAGGTGTCGTTGACCTTCTTGAAGCCGTCGAGGTCGATGAGCAAGAGGGACGAGCCCGAGGCGACCGGGTTGGCGATGAGACGAGTCACGCGGTCCGAGATCGCCCGGCGGTTGCCGAGACCGGTGAGCACGTCGGAGTAAGCGTGTCTGACCAGGCGCCGGCTGCTGTCCAGATCGCGGTTGGTGCGCACTGCGAGGGTGCCCGAGAGCAAGAGCCACACCACAACGTTGAGGCCGAGCTTGATCGCCAGCCCCGAACCCCAGTGCTGCTGGCTGAGGACCCAGCTCGGGGCAGCCAGCAACGCGAAGACCCCGCCGGTGCCACGGGGCTGGGTAAGCCCGATGTAGACGAAGCCGAGAGTGAAAAAGGGGCTGTAGTCGGCAGACACCCCCTTGGTGCAAAAGGCGAGCACGACCTCTCCCGCGACGAGAAGGACCGGGAAGGCAAGCAGCATCTGCTGCGCGAACCGGTCCCAGCGCAAGAGCAGGAGACCGAAATCGACTGTGGCAAATCCCGCCACGACCAATATGACCGCTCTCCGCGTCTCGGGGCCGAGGTTGAGCGCCGGGCTAGTGACGGCGACGATGACGCAGAAGGCCGCCACCATCCCGGCGCCGAGGCGTATGTCGCGGTCCCAGGCCCTGAGCCGCCCGACCATCGCCCGCCACCCATCGGAGGCCAGCCCGTGAGCTTGCGTGACGGCGGGGGCCGCGGGCACGGCCTCGGCCGGCTCGGCCGTGAGCGAGGGGGCGGGGGCTGGTTGTGCGAGGCCTGGGCCAAAGGTGCCGTCGTTGCCGCCCATCCGCACAGCAGGGACAACAGCCCAACCTGTGTCGTCTCGGAACCGGGCACTACTCCAGAACATCGATACCTTCCCGGGGCGACATATGCCCTGCAAACGCGCTGAGGCGATCGCCTCGCGACCAACCTGCATCATGCGTGGCACAGTGGCGAAGCTGGAGGTGTCTTCAACCTCTTGCTCTTTACCATCGGCAGAAAAACGGGCCCTCTTTAGCCGCGCCATCGGTGTTTGGCACCGTTGCGGCCGGTCTGAGCGGGCAAACTACCGGCGATCGCGCTGGGCACAAACGACTCGCGGATGTCCTTAGGTTTCGAGGCGTTGCCGGGCGAATGGTGCCGCGTGGCCACCGGACCGCTTGGTCTCTGCCAGCGAAGGCCCGGAACCCGCTGCCCACCTGGCACTACGTGGTCTCGTCGGACCAGAGTTTCGCGTTGTGGAAGAACCTTATCCACCCTGAGTACGGCTCCCCGGCTTCCGAGTCTCCCCCGGTGCCTGAGAGCTGACGGCTCATGAACGCCCTCTCGGGATGCGGCATCAAGACCGTGGCCCGCCCGTCGCGGCTCGTGAGGCTGGCGACTCCTTGCGCGGAGCCGTTCGGGTTGTAGGGATACCTGCCGGTGACGTCGTGGTGGTTGTCGACGTACTGCAGCGGCACGAGCCCGCTGTGAAGGACGGTCTCGACCGAGGCGTCCTCGCCGGAAAAGCTGGCCCGACCCTCGCTGTGGGCGACCGGAACCGACAAGACGGACCCGCCCATGTCCCGGAAGAAGAGCGAAGGTGACTCGTTGACGCGGACGCTCACAAGGCGGGCCTCGAACTGCTCGGAGGCGTTCTTCACGAATCCGGGCCAGTGCCCGGCGCCAGGGATGATCTCGGCAAGCGCCGCCAGCATCTGGCACCCGTTGCAGATCCCGAGGCTGAAGGTATCGGGGCGGGCGAAGAATTCCGCGAACACGGCGCGCAGGTCCTCCTGCAACAAGATGGACTTCGCCCAGCCCTCGCCCGCGCCGAGCACATCGCCGTAAGAGAAACCCCCGCAGGCAACGAGGCCGCGAAAGCCGCTCAGGGCGACACGGCCCGAGATGACGTCGCTGAGATGGACATCGACGCTGCGGAACCCGACCGCATCGAAGGCCGCCGCCGCCTCGACCTGCCCGTTGACACCTTCCTCACGGAATATGGCCACGCTCGGACGTGAAGAGAGTGTTCGCGAGCCGGGCCGGAGGCGAGCGAAGCTCACCTTCTCCGAGATGCCCGGATCGGCCTCGTCGGACACGGCGCTGTACTCCTCGTCGGCACATCGCGGATTGTCCCGCAGGCGCTGCATCTTGTAGCTGGTCTCCGCCCACAACCCCTCGAGCCGGGCGCGGTCGTTCTCGTAGCCGCCGTCGCCGGTAGCGATCGAGATCGTCTGTGCCGCCCTCGGGCGGCCGATTATCGCCGCATGATCTCCGAATGAGGCGCGCAATAGCCCCATGACGAGATCGGCGTCAAGGCTGCGGACCTGGATGACAAAGCCCAGCTCCTCGTTGAAGAGCTTTTCCAGATCGCTTCCCGCAAGGGGGCGCAGATCGAGCTCGAGCCCGCAGCGGCCGGCAAAGGCCATCTCGCACACCGTCGCCAAGAGCCCGCCGTCGGAGCGGTCGTGATAGGCCAGGATCACCTTGGCCTGCTTCAGCTGCACGAGGGCTTCGAAGGCGGTTGCCAGTGTCGCCGGCTCGACGTCGGGCGCCTCGTCTCCGAGCTGGTTGTAGACCTGGGCGAGGGCGGAGCCACCGAGGCGGTTCTGGCCGAGACCGAGGTCAACGAGCACGAGGACCGAGTCCTCGGAAGGTCTCAGCTGCGGGGTGAGGGTGCGAGCGACGTCGCCAACGGCGGCGAAAGCGCTTATCACAACGGACATGGGCGATATGACCGATCTTTCCTCGCCATCTGCCTGCCACACGGTGCGCATGCTGAGAGAGTCCTTGCCGACCGGTATCGCGAGGCCCGCAGCCGGGCAAAACTCTTCTCCGAGGGCTCTCACCGCCCGGAAGAGCCGCTCGTCCTCGTCGCCGTAGGCGGCCGCCGCCATCCAGTTCGCCGCCAGCTTTATGTCCGACAGCTGCTGGACATCGGAGGCCAAGATGTTCGTGACCGCCTCGCCGACGGCAAGGCGGGCCGACGCGGCGGCATCGATGAGTGCCACGGGGCCGCGTTCGCCGATGCTCATGGCCTGTCCGCCACTCGAGTCGAAGCTCAAAGCGGCGACGGCCACGTCGCTCACCGGTACCTGCCAAGGGCCGACCATCTGCTCCTGGGTGATCAAGCCGCCGACGTTGCGGTCCCCGATCGTGATCAGGAACTTCTTGCTCGCGACCGCCGGCAGGCGAAGGACGCGCTCTATCGCCTCTTCCAGGGCTATGCCGCTTGTGTCTAGCGGGGCCAGCTCGGCGCGCGCGCTCGTGCACGCGACAGTCTTTTTGACCGGCTTGTCGAACAGCACCGACATCGGCAGGTCGATCGGCATGGTGCCGAACAAGCTGTCGGTGAGCACGAGCCGTTTGTCTCGCGTGGCGTGGCCGACGACGGCGAGCGGGCAGCGCTCCCGCTCGCACAGCTCGTTCAGCACTTCCAGGCCCTGCTCGGTAGTGCCGAGGACGAAGCGCTCCTGGGACTCGTTGCACCAGATCTCCATTGGGGAAAGGCTCGGTTCGGCACAAGGGATGCTTCTCAGCTCGAAGGTTCCACCCAAGCCCGAGTCGTGGACGAGCTCGGGCAGGGCGTTGGCGAGCCCGCCGGCGCCGACGTCGTGAACGGAGATCATCGGGTTGTCGGCACCGAGCGACCAGCAGGCATTGATGACCTCCTGACAACGGCGCTGCATCTCGGCGTTTCCCCTCTGCACCGACGCGAAGTCGAGCGCGGAGGTGCTCGCCCCCGCGTGCATGCTGGAAGCAGCCCCACCACCGAGCCCGATCCGCATGGCTGGGCCGCCGAGGATGGCAACGACGGCTCCGTCGCCGAGGCGGCCCTTTTTCACGTGATCGGCCCTGATGTCAGCCAGCCCGCCCGCGAGCATGATCGGCTTGTGGTACCCGCGGGCGATCTTGCCCCGTACCTGCTCGAAGGTGCGGAAGTAGCCGGCCACGATCGGCCGGCCGAACTCGTTCGCGAAACCCGCAGAACCGATCGGGGCCTCGAGCATGACCTCGAGCGCAGACGCGATCGTGTCCGGCCTGCCGTAATGGCCTTCCCAGGGCTGGCCGAAACCCGGGATCTCCAGGTTGGACACGCTGAAGCCGCAAAGTCCCATCTTCGGCTTGGCGCCCCGCCCGGTCGCAGCCTCGTCGCGAAGCTCGCCCCCGACTCCGGTTGCCGCCCCGGCAAAGGGCGCCACCGCCGTCGGGTGGTTGTGCGTCTCCACCTTCACCGCCGAGTGCACTGCCTCCTGGTGGTACTCGTAGGACCCGGTGCGAACGTCGGCGAAGAACCAGCCCCCGAGGCCTCCGGAGATAACCGCGGCATTGTCGGAGTACGCCGACATCACTCCCTCGGGGTGGGTCTCACAGGTGTTCTTGATCATCTGGAACAGCGTCTTGGCCTGGGCCTCACCGTCGAGGGTCCAGCTGGCATTGAAGGTCTTGTGGCGGCAGTGCTCGGAGTTCACCTGTGAGAACATCACGAGCTCGACGTCGGTCGGGTTGCGCTCTAAGGCCTCGTAGGCCTCGCACAGGTAGTCGATCTCGTCGTCCGTAAGCGCGAGGCCGTCGCGCGCGTTCGCCTCCGTGAGCGCCTGCCTGCCAAACCCGAGCACGTCCAGCTCGACAACAGGGCGCGCCACGCCGTCGCAGAAGAGCGCCGCGGCCGCCTCGAAACTGGCAAGCACCACCTCGGTCATGCGGTCGTGCAGGTAGCTGTCGAGGTGGGGCTTCTCAAAAGTGTCGGAGGACTCGAGGTAATAGGCCACGCCCTTTTCGACTCGCTGCAGCAAAAGGCCCGAGTTCCTGGCGATGTCGGTGGCCTTCGAGGACCAGGGTGAGATCGTGCCCGGTCTCGGCGTGACGAGGCGCAGCCACCCCGCGGGTGTCGGGCCCGGTGCGTTGTCACTTGCCAATAGCCGCCGCAACAAGGCGACGGCGGCCGGCGAGAGCTGGTCGCACCCATGGACGAAATAGATGTCCTCCGCGCTCAAGGCGAGGACCGACGGGTACTCGCCTTGCAGCTGGCTCAAGAGCTTCGCGGCCCGGAAATCGGAAAGTGCCGGCGCTCCTTTCAACACGAGCACTACCTGACCCCCAAGGTGTCGCCTGCGAACACGATCCCCAAGGGCTCTATCACGACCCGGCGAGGACCGACCTCGACGCTGCCGGCGACAAAGGCCTGAAATCCGCAGGAAGCCGCAACGGCGACCACCTCCTCGGCGCGGTGCTCGGGGACATAGACGGCGTACCCGGCGCCCATGTTGTAGTTGCCGTACATCTCCCTCGCGTCGTTGCGAGCCGCGGCAGCGATGAAGTTGAACACTTCCGGGACCGGGGGGAGGCCGCGGATCAGGTAGCTGAGCTCGGACTCGGCCCGCATGAGCTTGCGCCAGCCGTGGCCGGTTATGTGCGAGAGGTAGTGGACCTCAAGCTCTGCGGAAAGAAGCGCAGCCACGAGCTGGGCGTATATGTGCGACGGCCTGAGCACGGTTGCGCCGAGCTCCGAGCCGTCCGCGAGCTCGGTCCTCCATCGGTCCTCGAGGCGGCTGGCGATGTCGCGGACGAGGCTGATGCCGTTGGCATGCACGCCATTGGACGCGATGAGCACGATCGAGTCGCCCGGCTGGAGGTTCTTGCCCTGGATGAGATTGGCCCTTTGCTTTATGACCCCGAAGGCGCAGGCGGCGAACTCGAGTGCTCCGGGTACGACGACGCCGGGAAGAGACTGCGTCTCGCCTCCGCCCCAGGCGACCTGCGCGACGTCGCAGGCTGCCCGCCATCCCTTTATGAAATCCTCGCTCAGCCCGGCGTCGCCGAGCCAGTCATAAGAGCTCGCCGACCAGTAGGCGTTCAACGCCACCGGCCGGGCGCCGACGCTCACCAGGTCGTTGATGACCGCGGCGACGGTATCCTGGGCGATGGCCTGGAAATACGACTCTCCAGTGGAGTCGTAGACATCTCGGGCGATGAGGCTCTTGGTCCCGAGTCCTTCTTGCACGAGCGCCCCGTAAATGTCGCCCATGTCGAACACGTACGCGGACTCGCCCCGCGTCCCCGGCACCTCGCTGTAGCCGAAGGGCATGTTGGAGCTTGTGGCTTGACCCTGTTTTTGCGCGAGCACCTTCGCGGGATCGGCCGTCTCGTAGTCGACGAGCCTGTGATACGACAGTCCCTCCGCCATTGTCAGCTAACTCCCTTTGCCGTGGCCGCCTGCGGCGAGGGGCGCGAACCGATGTCGGTCCGGAACCTCATGCCGTCGAAGTCGATCAGCTTGATTGCCCCGTAGGCTTTGCGGCGGGCTTCCTCGATGTCTGATCCCACTGCGGTGACATAGAGGACCCTTCCGCCGGCTGTCTTGAGGCCGTCCCCGTCGCGGACGGTCCCGCCGTGGAACACGACGACGTCGGGCTCTGAGGACGCCGTGGCCACTCCCGATATCGCCACGCCCTTGGTATAGCCGCGCGGGTAACCGTCCGAGACGAGGGCAACCGAGACGGCGGCTCCGGGCTTCCAGGCGAGCTGTTGCGCGCTGAGCTCTCCTCGCGCGCACGCGTCCAGGACCTCGAACAGGTCTGCGTCAAAAAGCCGCATGTACGTCTGAGCCTCGGGGTCGCCGAAGCGGGCGTTGAACTCCACGACCTTGACATCGGCCCCGTCGACCATGAGGCCCGGGTACAGGCATCCGACAAAGCCGGCCTGCGCGGCGCGCAGGCCCTCGAGAGCCGGCTGCACGACACGCTCTTGTATGGTCTCGAGCTGCGCCGCGCTCACCCAGCGCACCGGGGCCACGACGCCCATCCCTCCCGTGTTCGGGCCCGTGTCGCCGTCGTTGAGCTGCTTGTGATCCTGGGAGGCGGGGAACAGCGCTGAGGTCCTGCCGTCACAAA
>Ga0182015_10006255_pt1 | contig 12025 bp, 11 predicted proteins | sample 712P3MmetaG_FD_120478 | JGI IMG/M metagenome (GOLD analysis project Ga0182015, IMG submission 120478) | Permafrost microbial communities from Stordalen Mire, Sweden - 712P3M metaG | ecosystem: Environmental > Terrestrial > Soil > Wetlands > Permafrost | place: Sweden: Stordalen | collected...
CGAAGCGTGGATCTCCGGCGTCGGGCCGCTGACGAGCCTCGTTCTGGGCGGCGTCTTTGCCGCCTTGAGTTATGCGGCTGCTGCGCTGCCGGGGCTGGGCGTCCTCTTCGCGTACCTCGCCTACGTCAACGTCGCGTTGGCCGTGTTCAATTTTCTTCCGGCCTACCCGCTCGACGGCGGGCGCGTCCTCCACTCGATACTCTGGCGGCTGGGCGGCGACCGCGAGCGCGCGACGGAGATCTCCCTGCGCATCGGCCGCGCGTTCGCTGCGATCATCGTGACGCTGGGGATCGTCGAGGCGGTCGTCTACAATGTCGGCGGCGGCCTCTGGACCACGTTCATCGGCTGGTTTCTGCTCCAGGCCGGCAGTGCCGAGGCCGCGCGGGCTGCACTCGTGCGGGGCGTGCGCGGCCACGTCGCCGGCGAGCTCGCGGTCGTGCCCGAACTTCTGGTCCCGGCCGATGCGACGGCGGGACGCGCCGCGCAGACGATGCAGGCCTTTCACGTGCACGCCGTTCCGGTCGTGCTCGGGGAACGCGTCATCGGTGTCGTGCGCGAAGACGCGCTGACGGCGCTTGATGCCCAGTCGCGCGAAGGCACCTACGTCACCGCCGTCATGACGCGCGTCGACGATCTGCCAAGCATCTCCGCCAAAGCGCCGGCGGACGATGCCCTCGCGCAGCTGGTCGGGAATCCGGCCCGCGCGCTCGCGCTGCACGACGATTCGGGAACCGTTGCCGGCGTCATCACGGCAGATTCGGTCGTTGCCTGGCTGGCCCGCGCACAGGCGGCCGACGCCCCGCCGCGCGCGGCCGCGACCAGCTCGGCATGAATCGCTGCGACGGAGGGCAAGGGGTTCGCCGCAGCGCATACGCGGCGATGGACATCGCTGCTCCCAACCGGCAGGCGTTTCTGCGCGGTTCGCTCGCACTCGGCACCGCGGCGGCGTTGCCGCTCGCCGCGCGGGCGCAAGCTGCGCGACCGACGATCCGCATCGGCTACCTGGATTCGCTCTCGGGACCGTTTGCCGTCGGCGGGATCCCGCAGCTCAACGGCGCGCGCCTCGCGCTCGCCGACGCCAACCGGCGCGGCCACGCGCGGTACGAGCTCGTCGTTGCCGACGACAACACGAAGCCGGCGGTCGGGCTCACCGAGGCACGCCGGCTGGTGGAGGTCGAAAAGGTCGACGTCCTGGTCGGCGGCGCGTCATCGGCGGTCGGTAACGCGGTTTCGGCGTACGCGGAAAACGTGGGCATCCTCTATGTCGCGGTCGGAACGCACGACACGGCGATGACCGGCGCCAAAGCCAACCGCGTCTGCTTTCGCCAAACCTGTTCGCTGGCGATGCTGTCGACCGCGCTGGGCGCGGAACTGGTGCGGCGCGCGAAGCGCTGGTATTTTCTGGTCGCCGACTATGCGTTCGGCACCGACGCGCGCGACCGTCTGCAGACGATCTTGCTGGCCCACGGCGGCTCGGTCGCCGGCATGGACCTGCACCCGATCGGCACCGCCGATTTCTCGCCGTACATGGTGAAGGCGCGGAGCTCGGGTGCCGACGCCTTTCTGCTGCTCAACGGCGGCACCGACACGCAGAACGCGGCGACGTCCTTCGTGCAGTTCGGTTTGCACAAGACGATGCTCGCGGCCGGCGTCACCGGTGAGAACGAGTTGGCGGCCGGCTTCCCATCGGAAGAACTGGCGGGCTCGCTGTGGGGCTACGTGTGGGGTCCCGATGCGGGCGGCCACGCGCCGGCGCTGCACGCGCGCTTCGTCGCGGCGGCCAAGGGCTTTCCGCCGAACTGGCGTCAGTATCTCGGCTTCATGGCGGTCACCAACGTGGCCGAGCGCATCGAGGCCAGCGGCACGACCGACACCGACACGCTCGTGCGCTCGTTCGAAGATCATCGCTACGACGCCGCCAAGGCACAGCCGGGCATCTTTCGGGCTTGCGATCATCAAGCCGTGCAAGAAACGTATTGCGCCGAGATGCTGCCACGCGCAAAGCGCCGTAATCCGGACGAGTACTTCAAGATCGTCGCCGCCGACGGCGGCGAGTTCGCCGCCGGCACCTGCAGCAATCCCGACAGCGCCAGGGCGACGGCGATCATCAGCGCGCAGAAGGTCGCGGTTCGTGAAGGCTATAGTGCGGTTCGGCTGCGCTAACCGGGCGCGTCCTTAGAGCCGGGCTCCAAAACCCAGCGACAGATCGGAGCGGATGAACCGGATTTGCGCGGGCAGGCCCTGCGCGCGCCGAAACTCGTTGCCGTAACCCGCGACGAAGTACACCGGCGCGCGCACTTGGATGCGAAAGCCGTAGTCGATTTTGAGGATCCGGAAGTTGGGGTTGAGCGCGCGAGGGGGCAGCGTCTCGGTCGTGTACGCGCCCGACATCCACGGATAGTAATAGATGGACCCGAAGGGCCGAATTCCGGGAACGTCGGAGGCGCGCTTTTCCAGCCCGGCACCGAACCCGCGCAGGGACGGGTAATGGTAGTTCTCCCAGGTTTGATCGAAGCCGATGCCTGCATACACGCCGCGCAGGCCGAGCGCACGTTCGGCGCGCGCCTCGAACGAGGAATCGCGTGCCAGGAACGGCACCACCGTCCCGTACCCTCCTTCGAGCCGCGCGTACTGCGTCAGCGCCCCGGGTCCGCCGCTTTCCGTGAGGTACACGTTGCGGCGGTAATCGATCCACACGGCGTAGCCGCGCGTGCTCGCGAAGGCGCGAACGCCGAGCGCTTCGGGATAGGAATCACCGTCCGAGGTGCGTTCGTTGTAGACGTCGCCGACCGGCCGCACGACTTCGAACGCAGCCGTCGTCGCGTTCGGTCCGGCGCTGCCGTCGGCACGACACACGCCGCCGGCGAGCCCGAAAAGAACGGCGGCGCGCACCACGCCGCACAGAACCCGAGCGATCACGAAGCGCCTCCTCGTAGCGTCTGTACGAGGTAGATGATCGTGGCTCCGCTCACCACTGCCGTCACGCCCCAGCCGCACGCGGCGAGCCAGCCGGGGATGGGATGCCGTTTCATCAGGTAATGATTGCGGCCGACCAGGAGCATCAGGATCATGGTAAACGGCGTGGCGACGCCGCCGGCGATCCCGCTATAGTAGAGCAGCGTGATCGGCCGAACGCCCCCGAACCCGATCGCGACCGAGATCGCGATGCACCCGATCAGCGTCAGGTAGAAGGCGCGAGCTCGGGCGAACTTGGCATCGAGGCTGCGACGCCAGCCGAACATCTCCGCCGCAACGTAGGCCGAGGTCGCGGCGATGACCGGGATCGCGACCAGCGCCGACGCGAGCAAACCGACCGCGAAGATCACTTGCGCGTACGGCCCGGCGATCGGCGCCAACGCCTGCGCGGCTTCCTCGGCGGTTTGCACGGTCCGGTGGTGCACGCCCAGTGTTGCGCCGGTCGCGATGAGGATGAACCAGAACGTCAGCCCGGCGACGACGATGCCGAGCGCTGCGTCGACCTGCACCAGCCCCAGTCGATTCACCGGGGGTTTCTCTTCGCTGAGTTCGATCGTCTCCCAAACGTAGGCGTACGCGGTCAGGGTCGTGCCGAGCAGCGCCAGCGCACCCGAGACGACTGCCGGACGCAAATCGAAGTGCGGGATGAACGAGTCGTGCAGCACCTGACCCCAATTCGGATGGGCGAGGAACGCCGCGCCGACGTAGGTCAGAAAGAGCAGCGCCGCATAGCGCAGGACGCGCTCGATCGCCTGGTACTTGCCGAAGATCAGGACGACCGCCGTCAATGCGCCCAGCGGGATGAGCCACCAGACGTACGAGACATGTGTGAGCAGCGCGAGGGCGGCGCCGCCGCCTTCGAGGTCGGCCGCCAGCGTGAGGATGTTGACGATCAGGAGTGACGCCAGCGCGGCGACGGCCCAGCCGCGGCCGTACGCCGACCGAACGCAGTCCTCCAAGCCCCGCTTGGAGACCGCGCCGATCTGGGCCGCGATTGCCTGAATCACGGCCAGCATCGGAATGACCAGCAACGCAAGCCAGCCGAGCTCGTAGGTCGTCGTCGACCCGATCACCGCGAGGGTCGCGACGGTGGTGGGATCGTTGTCGGAGGCGCCGGCCACGATGCCGGCACCGAACTTGACCGCGTTCGGGGTATGATGCCGGCGGTGCAGCGGAGCCGCAGGGTGATAGTGGTGGAGCGGAGCCACACGGCGCTTCACCGGGCCACTCTACGCGGGTTTGCCCTCGTGGGCCTGGGCATGGTAAACTTGAGCGTTGCGCCCGGCTCTGCTGGGCAAGCGCCGGCCGGTTCACCCCGGCCGCCGGCGCATGCACTCGTGGGGGAGACGGCGTCTGCTCGCGCAGCGCGCTGCCGAAAGGATGACATGGCCAAGAAAGTGGTCGGGAAGATCGGTCTCGCTCTTCCCGCCGGGAAGGCGACGCCTGCGCCGCCCGTCGGTCCTGCGTTGGGCCCCTACTCGCTCAACATCATGGACTTCTGCAAGCAATACAACGACCGGACGAAGGCCCAAGAGGGCTTCATCATCCCGGTCGAGATCACGGTCTACGAGGACCGGACGTTCACGTTCATCACCAAGACGCCGCCGGCATCGTTTCTGATCAAGCGCGCGTTGAACGTCGAATCGGGATCGAAAGAACCGAACCGCAACAAGATTGGCAAGCTGACGCCCGCGCAAGTCCGCGAGATCGCGCAAGCGAAGATGCCCGACCTCAACGCCAACGATATCGACGCTGCGATGAAGATCGTCGCCGGAACCGCACGCTCGATGGGCGTCGAGGTCGGCTGATGCGCACGCACGGAAAACGTTTCAAGAACCTCGCCGCCGCGTACGATCACGATCGGCTCTACGAACCCGCCGAAGCGGCGGCGCTCGTCAAGCGCAACGCGACCGCGAAATTCAATGAAACGGTCGAGATCCACGTCAAGCTCGGCGTCGACCCCAAGAAGTCCGACCAAAACGTCCGCGGTACGGTCAGCCTCCCGCACGGGACCGGCCGCAGCGTGCGCGTCATCGCGTTCGCCAAAGGCGACGCGGCGCGCGCTGCCGAGTCCGCCGGGGCCGACGTCGTCGGCGAGCAGGATCTGATCGATCGCGTCAAAGGTGGCTTCGCCGATTTCGACGTCGCGGTCGCGACGCCCGACATGATGCCGTCGATCGGACGCGAGCTCGGGCGCATTTTGGCGCAGAAGATGCCGAACCCGAAATCCGGTACGGTCACGCCGAACATCGGGCAAGCCGTTCGCGAGATCAAGGGCGGCAAGGTCGAGTATCGTCTCGACAAGACCGGTATCGTCCACACGATCGTCGGCAAGGCGTCGTTCAACGAACAGCAGCTGGCCGAAAACCTGGCCACCCTGCTCGATGCGATCGTGCGCGCGAAGCCGTCGGCCTCGAAGGGAACCTACTTGCGCTCGATCACGCTCAGTTCGACGATGGGCCCGGGCGTGAAAGTCGATCCCACCCGCATCAAGGCGACCGCCGGCAGCGGCTAGCGATCACCCGCGCAGGGCGCGGATGGTTTGGGCGGTGCGCGCGAATCCCGCGCGCGCCGCCGTTCGTTCGACCGGCGAACCCGGGACGGTCTTTACCGCCGCGCGGGTTGCGCCGCGGTCGTGGGCGATGCGAAGCCGGGCCGCCACGAGCGCGCCGTGGACGCCGCGGCCGCGTTCGTCGGGCAGCACGCCGCCCGCGATCAGCAGCGCGAACTCGCCGGTGATCAGGATACCACCCGCTCCGGTGTCGCGGCCGCCCAGGGAGGCGATCGTCAGCACGCTTGCGCCCGCAGCGAGAAAATGCAGCGTCTGCCCGAGCTGCTCGTCGTCCGTTCCGTCGCTCAGCGCGATGCGCAGCAGCGCCTCCCAGGCGCGCCGGTCGCGGGTGCTGCGGACGGCGATGGTCGTATCGCGACCCGGCGGCGGGACGGTCGCCTCGTAGATGACGGTCATGTCGCCCCGATCGGTGCGATAGCCTCGCTCGGCGAGAACGGCAGCGTCACGGTCGGCGGCTTCGGTGCTCAGCTCGAACGACGGCACGACACCGCGCGTGCCGTAGAACTCTTCGACGACGTCAAAGTCTTCCGGCCGCAGGGGCCGCTCCCAGCCGGCGCCCATGACGCGATCGAAACGGGTTCCGGCGACGTAGAGCGCGTAGCCCCCGGCCACCGGAAGGGCGCCGTCCGCGGCCGTGCGCTCGTCGACGTTGCGGTTGCGGATGTAGCCGGCCCAGAAGGCGGCGGCGGCAGAATCCGGGGTCATCCTTGACGCCGTGCCCCGGCGCGTACTAAACTGTTTGTTGGCTCCAATGACCGCAGGTCGACTCCCAAGGTCGATAATGTGCGCTCCCCGCGAACGCACGCCTGCCGAGGACGCGGAATCGAGACAAGTCTCACCGGCACGACCATGCCGGAGATCCGTGCGCCTCGCCCCCGTCGGCGGAGGCGTTTTCGTTTCCCCGGAGAGCGTATGCCGACCACGAAAAAACAAGCCACCATCGACGAGCTGCGTGCGCGCATCTCCGGTGCCAAGAACTTGTTCTTCACCAACTATGCCGGTTTGACGGTCGAGGACATCGGCAAGCTGCGTCATGAGCTGCGCAAAGACGGCAGCACCTACGGCGTCGTGAAGAACACGCTGTTCAAGCGCGCGGCCGGCGACGCGCTGGCTGCCGAGCTCGACGCGATCCTGGCCGGTCCGACCGGCGTCGTGTTTGCCGGCGAAGACCCGGTCGGGCCCGCCAAGGCGATCAAGACGTTCTCGGATCAGACCAAACCGGTCACCGTCAAAGCGGCCTACATCGACGGACGTTTCGTCGATGCCGCGCAGGTCCACGCGCTCGCCGCGCTGCCCCCGAAAATCGAGTTGCTCGCCCGGCTGGTCGGGTCGCTCACTTCTCCGCTGTACGGCCTCGTCCGGGTCCTCAGCGGCAACCAGAGCGGACTCGTCCGCGTCCTCAACGCGATCCGCGAACAGAAATCCGCGGATCAGCCCGCCGCCTAACCAGGAGCACTACCGATCATGGCCCTCGCAGAACTGATCAATCAGATCGATAAACTCACCGTTCTCGAGCTTGCAGACCTCGTCAAGCAGCTCGAAGAGAAGTACGGCGTCAGCGCCGCTGCGCCGGTCGCCGCAGCTGCTGCGCCCGCCGCCGGCGGAGCTGCTGCTTCCGAAGCCGCGAAGACCGAATTCGACGTGATCCTCGAAGAGGCAGGCGCCGAGAAAATCAAGGTCATCAAGGCCGTGCGCGAAGTCACATCGCTCGGGCTCACCGAAGCCAAAGCGTTCGTCGAGAGCGCGCCCAAGCCGGTCAAGGAAGGCATCCCGCGCGACGAGGCCGACGCGATCGCGAAGAAGCTTCAGGAAGCCGGCGCAAAGGTCACCGTCAAGTAACACCCGCACGGCGGGTCATCACGAGGGCACGCCACGCGGGCGTGCCCTCGTCGTTTCCGTTCACGTTGGTGTCTGATGAAAAATGCGCTTGGCCTTCGGTCACGCAAGCGGATGCGACGGGAACGGCCGTCGTCTCCCGCAAACGACACCCGCATGGCGCGCGCGATTTCGCGAGGAATCGTCTGTATCCGCGCGAAGGCGGCATGTCGTTCCGGCGCGGGTGTGATGTAATGGTAGCCTGCGACCTTCCCAAGGTTGACGCGCGGGTTCGATTCCCGCCACCCGCTCCAGGCACGACCGGCGACGTAGCCAAGTGGTAAGGCAGAGCTCTGCAAAAGCTCCACCCCCAGTTCGATTCTGGGCGTCGCCTCCAATCATTCTGCTCGTGCTTGCATTCCTGGCGACCGCGGTCGCCGGCCCGCTGATCGGCATTCGCCTTCTCGACGCCGCCTCGAACGCCCAAGTCCGATTAGCGGACGCGCGCGCCGATCTCGACAGTCTGCTGCGCACGCAGCTGGCCGAAGAAACGGGCGTGCGCGGGTACATCTCGACCCGCGATCCGCAGTTTCTCGACTCCGATAAGCCGCCCGATCCCGAGTTCGACCGCATGGCGCTCGAGCTCGAATCGCACCTGCGGGCGGCGCGACTGGAGCACGGGCCCGAAGCCGTCGAGGACATGCGCGCGCTGCACCTGCAATGGGAGCAGGCGGTGGCGCTGCCGCTGATGCGGGACCCGGGCTCGCGCGACGCCTATGTCCAGCAGGCGCAAGGGAAGTTTCTCACCGACGCGATGAGCCGCGATGCAAACCAGGTCCGCGTCGCGCTCACCGCGGCCGGCTCGAGCGTGCAGGCGACGCTGGCTCGGCGCATCAACACGACCGTCGCGGTCAGCGCGGGGATCGTCACCCTGTTCGCGATTCTGGCGCTCTCTTACGCCGCCGGGCGGGCCAACGCGATGACCCGGTTGGCGCGCGAGCAGTCGCTGGTCGACGCGCTGCAGCGCACGCTGCGGGTGACCGGACAGCACCTCGCGCGCACCCAGATGGGGTTCGCCTATGCGTCGGCGACACGTGAGGCGCTGGTCGGAGGCGATCTGCTCGATGCCTGGCGCGCAACGCCCGACCGAGGCTGGTTCTTGATCGCCGACGCGAGCGGCAAAGGCATCGAGGCCGCGCGCCACGCAGCCTTCGCGCAGTATGCGATCCGCGCGCTGGCGGCAGATGCCGATGACCCGGCCGAGGTTGTGGCGCGCTTCAATCGGCTCTTCCTCGACACGATCGACGATCCGCAAGCGTTCATCGTCCTGTTTCTGGCGTCGTTCGAAGCCTCGACGCAGATCCTGCAGTATGCGAGCGCCGGCCACGGCACGGCGTACGTGCGGCGCGGCACGGTGATCGAAGAACTGCCGCCGACCGGAATCGTCATCGGCCTGCAGCGCGATGCCGAGTATGCGACCGAGACGGTCCCGCTGGCGGTCGGCGACGTCGTGCTGCTGGCGACCGACGGGCTGAGCGAGGCGCGCGATACGCAGGGCGAGATGCTCGGTGAAGAGCGCATCATTGCCCTCCTGCGCGAAGCGCCTGCCGATCCGCAAGCGCTGTGCGACCTGCTGGTCATCTCGGCCGACGACTACAGCGGCGGCGTGCAGGACGACCTGGCGATCGTCGCGCTGCGCGTCATCCAGCAGGATGGGATCGATACGCCCTTCGACGCGCTGGACGCGAACCAGACCGGTTCCTGACGGCCGAAGAACGGATGATGCCGGCGGCGAACAGCGCTGGGTCGTGCTCGCCCGCCGGATCATCCCCTGCCTCGACATCAAAGACGGCCGTGTCGTCAAAGGCGTCCGCTTCGTCGCGTTGGCCGACGCCGGCGATCCGGCCGCGCTCGCCCGCCGCTACGAGGAAGAAGGCGCGGACGAACTGGTCTTCCTCGACATCACCGCGACGGTCGAAGGACGCCGCGCCACGCTCGAGGTCGTTCGCGCGGTGGCGCGCGAACTCACGATCCCGTTCGCGGTCGGCGGCGGCGTGCGCGGCGTCGAGGACGTGAACGACCTGCTGCGCGCGGGCTGCGACAAGGTGAGCCTCAATTCCGCCGCCGTGCGGGATCCGGTCATAATCCGCGAATCGGCGCACCGTTTCGGCGCGCAGTGCATCGTGGTGGCGATCGATGCCCGCCGTTCGAGGGCGGTACCATCCGGTTTTGAAGTGGTCATCGACGGCGGGCGTACCGCGACTGGTCGCGACGCCGTCGGGTGGGCGCGCGAGGCGGAGGCGCTGGGTGCGGGCGAACTGCTGGTCACTTCGATCGATCGTGACGGGACGAAGGACGGCTACGATCTGCGGCTCATGCGCGCGATGCGCGAGGTCGTGAACCTCCCGATCATCGCCTCGGGCGGCGCCGGTTCGGTGGCGGATTTCGTCGCGGTCTTTCGCGACGCCGACGCCGACGCGGCCCTGGCTGCGACCCTCTTCCACTACGCCGAACTCGCGATCGGCGACCTCAAGACGGGGCTCGCTCAAGCGGGAATCGTCGTGCGGCGCGACCCGGTCCCCGTATGAACGGACCGCTGGCCGCCGTGCGGTGGGACGCGAGCGGACTGGTCCCGGTGGTGATCGCGGACGCGGACACCGGTGCGGTGCTGACCCTTGCGTACGCGAACCAAACAGCCGTCGAAAGAACGCTGGAGACGCGCTCGACCTGGCTTTGGAGCCGCTCTCGGGGCAGGCTTTGGAATAAAGGCGAGGAGTCGGGCAACACCCAGCGGGTCGTGTCGGTCGCCCTGGATTGCGACGGCGACGCGCTGCTGTACCGCGTCGTGCCGGCGGGTCCGGCGTGTCATACCGGCGCGATGTCCTGTTTCGCGACGCCGCTCCTGGCGGCGCCCGCGGACGAGCCGGCCGGCGGGGCCGAATTCAGCCGCGCGGTCGCCGAACTCGCGCGGACGATCGCCGCGCGCCGCCGCACCGCCGGACCCGGTTCGTACACGGCCGAACTCTTCGCCGGCGGAGTCGATCGCATCGGCAAGAAGATCGGCGAAGAAGCGACCGAGGTCGTGATCGCGGCGAAGAACGACGATCCCGCGCAGCTGGTGTGGGAAAGCGCGGACTTGCTGTACCACTTGCTGGTTCTGCTGCGCGAGCGCGGGATCGAACTCGACGCTGTAGGAGCCGAGCTATCGCGACGCGCCGCGCCGGCGACCTGAGCCGCACCGGACTGAGCGCGCTGGCCGGCGTCGGCCCGCAGACCGCGTCCAAGTTCACCGAACTCGGCATCACCACGCCGGACGAACTGCTCAAACACATCCCGCGCGCCTACCGCGATTGGCGCACGCCGACGCCGATCGGCAGCCTGCGCGAGAGCGACGGCGAGACGATCGTCGTCGGCGACGTCGTGCACGTCCACGAACGCAAGGGCCGCTTAGCGCTGGTGACGGTGGTGCTGGACGACGGGACGGGGCGCCTCGAAGCGAAGCTGTTCGGGCGCAGCTTTTTGTTCGGGAAGCTTGCCGCCGGCGACCGCATGTTCGTCGCCGGACGCGTGGCGCGAGGCGGTCTGCTGCCGCAGCTCAATGTCACGGCCCACCGCATTCTGCGGGAGGGCGACGTATGGCGTGGAGAGATCGTGCCCGTGTACGGCGCAACGAAGGACCTGCCGTCAAAGACGATCCGCGGCGTCATCGCGCGCAACCTCGACGCGCTGATCGCCGGCCGCCAAGACGCGCTGCCGTCCGAGTTGGTTCGCAGCTTGCAGTTTCCGGCGCTGCCGCGCGCCTGGCGCGAGGTCCACGTTCCGAGCGACCCGGAAGCGACCGCGCGGGCACGCGAGCGCATCGTGTTCGATGAGTTCTTCGCGATCGCGCTGGCCGCGGCGCTCAAGCGTGCCCGGCGCGAATCAACCGGCGGCGCGACGGCGCTGCCGCTGCCCGGCGGTTTCTTCGCGGCGTTCGTCGCGCAACTGCCGTTTGCGCCGACCGGCGCGCAGCAGCGCGTGATCGAAGAGATCTGGCGCGACCTCGGCCGCACCGCTCCGATGAACCGCCTGCTCCAGGGCGATGTCGGCAGCGGAAAGACGTTGGCGGCAGCCGCCGCGATCGTCCTGGCCCATGCCGGCGGCGTCCAATCGGCGCTGATGGCGCCGACCGAGATTCTGGCGGCCCAGCACGCAGCGAAACTCGCCCCGCTGCTGCTGCCGTTCGGCGTGACGGTCGAGGCGGTCTTCGGCTCGCTGGGCGCCCGGGAACGGCGGCGGGCCGAGGACCGCATCGCCTCGGGCGAAGCCGGCCTCGCGGTCGGGACGCATGCGCTGCTCACCGAAAGCGTGACCTTCCGCTCGCTGGGTCTCGCGATCATCGACGAACAGCATCGCTTCGGGGTGGCGCAGCGCGCGCGCTTGCGCGGCAAAAGCGGCGTTCCGCACACGCTGGCGATGACGGCGACGCCGATACCGCGGACGCTGGCGCAAATTCGTTTTGCCGACATGGACCAGTCGATCATCGACGAGCTCCCGCCCGGACGTACCCCGATCCGCACCTTCGTGCTGCGCGAGCGATACAAAGCGGACGCCTATGAATTTGCTCGCAAGAACGTCGCAGCGGGGCGGCAAGTCTACGTCGTCGCGCCGGCGATCGACGGC
>Ga0182015_10006256_pt1 | contig 12024 bp, 13 predicted proteins | sample 712P3MmetaG_FD_120478 | JGI IMG/M metagenome (GOLD analysis project Ga0182015, IMG submission 120478) | Permafrost microbial communities from Stordalen Mire, Sweden - 712P3M metaG | ecosystem: Environmental > Terrestrial > Soil > Wetlands > Permafrost | place: Sweden: Stordalen | collected...
CGAGGCAGGCGGCCGGTCAGTGATCGCGCCCGGGACCGTGCCGAGGCTGAATCCGGGGGAAACTCCGTTGCCTGATGTCCTGGACACGACGTATCCGCCGACGAGCCCTCCGGCCAGGGCCGATACAAGAGCGAGCGTGAACGCGAAGACGGCGAGCCGCCGGCCACCCAGCGCATGGCGCCGTGGCGACTCGCCGCGGGCCAGGCGCGACGGGAGTTCGCCCGGAAGCGGCGGCGGCGCGGGAGGCAGCTCGCCAGACGGCGACGAGGGCTCTGGCCGAAGCTCCCCGGATGACGACGGATGCTCAGGCGGAAGCTCCCCGGCAGATGCTGGCGGCCCGGCGGGAATGTCCGGGGCGACGGGAAGCTCTGGTGCGGCCGCGGCTGGCTCCCCCGGAGGCCCGGCGGCAGCGGGCCCAACTCCCTCCGACATCGCGCGCCTCTCCAATCCGGCCCAATAGCGGGGAATTCGTCGCTTCCCCACCATTCCTGCCCGTGATCGGGGTGTGATAGGCCTGCTCAGCGGAACGGGTTGGCCCAGGAGGCGAGCCGCCGCATTCCCTTGGCGATCCGGCCCCAGAACCCTGGCCGCGCGTCGTGCGGCAGCGAGTCGACGACCTGATCGACGGTCGCCGCCGGGGCTTCCGCGATCACCGTGTAGACAAACCCGTGCGCGGACCAGGCAAGGCTGCGCGAGTCAGGGTCGGTTGAGTAGACGGCACTGCCGCGAAGCGTGATCTCCCGCCATCCTGGCAGCGCCCGCGGCAGTTCCCCTCGCTGCAGGAAGACCGAGACCAGCGACAGCCCGTCGGAGTAGTCAAGGTCAATGACCGGGCCGGCCGCGGTGGCGCTCTGGTGCGCGGCGATAAGAATCAGGTTGCCCGGCAGCCGGGGCGGCACTGGCCAGCCCTGGGCCCTGAGCCCGGCGATCTGCGCCGAATCCAGCCGGGATGACCATCCCCGCACGTCCGCCACTGGCATGCCGTGCAGGCCGCCGGCGCCGATCCGCAGGTTAATGAAGACGTCCTCGCTGATCATGCGCGCCCGGGAGTCGAAGGTCTCCCGGCGCAGCGGCAGCTTCGTGGCGGTGTCCAGCCAGTACCGTGCGGCCAGGCTGCCGCCGGGTCGCAGCACATCGACAATCTGCGCCTGCCGGTCATCCACCGAGCCCCGGCCCGCGTACGTCACCTGGTAGTTGTCGGGCATCAGGAGAAGCAGCTGCCGCGACAGCCCGAGAATCCCGTCCGGGTCCTGCGCGCCGGCCGCCGATGCCTGCGGCGCGGCTGCTGACGGCGCTGAGCCCATATCGGTGACCTGCGCCAGGATGCTGCGGTCACGTTCGTGCCAGACCTGCACGACCGAGGTGCTCGTGCCGTGCGGCCCCCACCAGGCCACGATCTGCACGCCCTGGTAGGAGGTAGCCACGCCCGCGGCAGCGGCCTCGCGCAGCAGCCGCAGGCCCGTCCGGGAACTGGCGGCCGTGCCCACCGGGCGCAGCCCGCCGGGCGCGCCGCCGGCTCCCGGCCGCCGGGCCACCGACTGGCCGGACCAGCCGTCAACGAGGACCAGCGCTGCCAGCGCGGCGCCCAGCAATCCCAGCAGCACGGCGCCGCCGGTGAGCCGCCGCGACGACAGCGACAGCGACAGCGGGCTCACGGCGCGTGCAGCACGGCACCCTGGCGGCCTGATGGGGCCGGCCGGGGCCGCGTGACCGGAACCACGCCGGTCATGATCTCGTGCTGGACCATGAAAACGTCCACCGCCGGCGTGACCTGCGGGCCGGGCTCCGCGGCGCCGCCGCCGGCGGCGAAGGCCGCGGCCCCCAGGCCTACCAGCAGGAACGCGAAGCATCCCGCGACCACGACGCGGCTTGGCCGCAGCTCCCGGGGGCCGGCCGCAGATCCGGACCCCATAACCGGCCGAAACGAGCCCGGTCCCCTGGTCGCACGGGTATCCGCGAGCGGATCGGCCGGCAGCGCCAGTCCCATCAGCCGGTGGGTCAGCGCCGAGTCGGCCGCCGCTCCGCCGAGCGCGCTCATTCGCCGCTTCAGCGTCCGCAGGGCTACCGCATCGGCACGGCAGGGCTCGCACCTGACCAGGTGGACGAGGACCCGGTCGCGCTCCACGTGGCCCAGCTCGCCGTCGATCAGCGCGGAGAGGCGTTGCCCGAGATGGCTCATGGCTGGCCGCCTTCCGGTAGCGGCGCTTTGAGCCGGGCCCGGGCCGCCGGCAGCGGCGGCGCCGTCGCCTGACGCGGCCTGCGGTGCTCGAGCGCGGCCCTGAGCTGCGCGCGGCCCCGGTGGATACGGCTACGGACGGTGCCGAGCTTGACCCCGAGCGTGGCGGCGATCTCCTCGTAGGAGAGCCCCTCGATATCGCACAGGATCACAGCTGCCCGGTACTCCGGGGCAAGTGCCTTGAGCGCGGCCTGGATGTCGTCGTCGAGGTGGCGCTCATCGAATGCCTCAGCCGGCGTCGGCTCGTTACCGCCCAGCCGCGCCGCGGCGTCGTCTGCGAGTCCCTCGAACCTGATCCGCTGCTTCCGGCGGGCCATGTCGAGGAACAGGTTGGTGGTGATCCGGTGCAGCCAGCCCTCGAACGTTCCCGGCGTGTAGGTCGCCAGCGAGCGGAATACCCGGACGAAGACTTCCTGAGTGAGGTCTTCCGCGTCATGGGAATTGCCCGTCAGCCGGTACGCGAGGCGGTATACCCGGGCGGAGTGGTCCCGGACCACCTCCTCCCAGGTAGGCGGCGTCCAGTCAGCCTCCGCCGCCTTCACGGGCACAGCACGATCCACGGTCAGCCCACTTTCTGCCTGCTACTACCCCCAACAACGACATCGCGCCAGGACTTCCGCCGGCCGTTGCCCGGCGTCCTGACAACGCCTGAGCGGGCCGGACTGGTTCCCGTGCCAGCCGACGTAACGCTAGGCTTCCCGCGGAGAGCCGGCCAGCGTTCACGGAGGAAGCCATCGCCAGCGCAGAGGACGCACTGACCTATGTCGAGGAGTTTCTCCCCGAGGATGACGTGCTGCATGCCGCCCGCCGCTATGCCGCTGAGGTCGGCGGCGCCGTGCCAGTCGGCCCGGCCACCGGCGCGGCGCTGCGTTTCATCGCCGCAGCCATCGGCGCGAGGTCAGTCGTGGAGATCGGCACCGGCTGCGGCACGTCCGGCATCTGGCTGCTCCGGGGCATGCGCACCGGAGGGGTGCTGACCAGCGTTGATATCGAGCCTGAGCATCAGCGGCTGGCGCGCAAGGCATTCGTCGACGCCGGGTTCGCGTCCAGCCGCTACCGGCTGATCAGCGGCCGGGCGCTCGAGGTACTCCCCCGGCTCGCTGACGGCGCCTACGACATGGTGTTCTGCGACGCCGACAAGCAGGAGTACCCGGACTACCTGGTCGCCGCGCTCCGGCTGCTGCGGCCGGGCGGGGTCGTGGCCTTCGACAACGCCCTGTGGCACAGCCGGATCGTGGACGCTCTCTGGCGGGAGCGGGCCGACGACGCCGCCGCGGACGACCCGGACACCGCCGCCGTGCGCGAACTATGCGAGCAGGTCAAGTCGGACGAACGGCTGGTCCCGCTGCTGCTGCCGCTGGGCGATGGCCTGCTCGCCGCCGTCAAGCAGGCTCCCTAGATCCCCGCGGCTCTCCAGCCAGCCCGGGCCCACGTGGTGGATCCGGGGATCCACCACCACGAATGGTGGTGGATCCCCGGATCCACCACCCTGAGGATGTGGGCACGGGCCCGGCCCCCTCGTTCTAGCCCGCATCAGCCCGGTCAGATCCCGCCGAGCCAGCTCAGCAGCAGCCTGGTGCCGAACCCGGTGCCGCCCTTCGTGGTCTCCCCCTCATCGGAGGCGGAACGGGCCGGGCCGGCCACGTCGAGGTGCGCCCACGGCCGGCCGCCGGTGAATTCGCGCAGGAACAGGGCGGCCGCGATGGACCCGGCCTTCGCCCCCGCCGCTCCGCTCCGCGCTATGTGGGCCAGGTCGGCTACCGGCGAATCGAGCGCGTCCAGGTAGTCCGCGGGCAGCGGCATCCGCCATAGCCGGTCCCCGGTCGCCTGGCCGGCCGCGAGCAGCGCGCCGGCCACGTCATCGTCGGTCGAGTACAGCGCGCCGATACCGGACCCGAGCGCTGTCCTGGCCGCGCCGGTCAGGGTCGCGATGTCCACCACCACGCCGGGGTCGAGCGCGGCGTTCGCATAAGCGATCGCGTCGGCCAGTACAAGCCGTCCCTCGGCATCAGTGTTCAGGACCTCGACAGTCCGCCCGCCGTGCTGCGTTATAACGTCTCCGGGCCGGTAGGCGGAACCCGACGGCATGTTCTCCGCGGCCGCCACCAGGCCGGTAACGCGCGCCCTGACGCCCAGGCCAGCCAGCGCGGACATCACCGCGATGACCGCCGCGCCGCCGGCCATGTCGGTTTTCATCAGCTTCATGCCGTCGTTGGGCTTCAGCGACAGGCCGCCGCTGTCGAAGGTGATGCCCTTGCCGACGAGCACGACGTGGGTTTCCCAGCCGGCCGGCTCGTAGCTGAGCTCGATCAGCCGGGGCGGCCGCGCCGAGCCGGACCCCACCGCAAGGATGCCGCCGAAGCCCGCCGCCGCCAGTTCCGCCTCGGCCCAGATGCGGGACCGGAGGCCGAACTGCTCGGCTGCCCGCACCGCCTGGCCGGCCAGCCACTCCGGGGTCTTGCCGGCCGATGGCGTGTTGACCAGGTCGCGCGCCAGCGCCACGGCCCCGGCGATGATGGTCGCGCGGCCGAGCGCGGCACCGTGGCCGTCAGCCTGGTCAGTCAGCAGCCCGACCCCCGCGCCCGGCGCCGGGCGCGGGGCGGACTTCAGCGTGAAGGAGTAGCCGCCCAGCAGGATTCCCGTCACGAAATCCTGCGCAGCCTGGTCAGGCAGGCCCGCGATCGCCGGCGAGCTGACCGCCACGCCCCGGGCCGCCCGGCGGCCGAGCTCGGCCCCGGCCCGCCGCAGCGCGCGCGGCGAGCCGTCTCCGGTGCCGAGGAACAGCACCCGGCTGGACCCCGCGCCAAGCCGGACGGCAGCCTCGGCGACCTCGCCGGCCTTGCCGGTCATCCCGGCGGCGGCCATCACCGCGGCGGAGCCGGCCGGCAGGAGATGGCCGAGTTCCGGCCAGTCCTGCTGCGCGGCATCCGGGCGGACCGGCACCGCGATCAGGTCAGGGGCATCGGCCTGGCCGTCAGCGACGGCGGAGAGATAGTCACTGAGCAGGCCAGCACCATCCGCCGGGCCCTCCGCGGGAAGGAGGGTGACGTGTATGTCGATCGGCAAGGGTCAGCCGACCGCCGACTTGAGCGCTTCCCCCAGCGCGGCGGCCTCCGTGGCTGACAGCTCCACCACGAGCCGCCCACCACCCTCCAGCGGGACGCGCATCACTATGCCGCGGCCCTCCTTGGTGACCTCAAGCGGACCGTCGCCTGTCCGCGGCTTCATCGCCGCCATCCTGCCTCCCCTTCCTGCCTCAAGGCCGCAGGGGACCTCACCTGAGGCCTTACGGCACCGGAGCCCCGGTACCTGGCGGGACCTGTCAGCCACATCAATGTCGATCAGTGCCTCTATTATCCAGAGTTCGGGCGCTGGGTGGTAACGATCACGTTCCATCGCCGGCCGGCGTGCCGTCAGGCGAGACTGGGTACGTGGACGCGAGATCGGCACTCTTCGACCTCTACGGTGACCACCTGCGCTCCCGCGGGGGGCGCGCGCCGGTCGCCGCCCTGGTCCGGCTGCTTGCCCCGCTCGGCATCTCCGGGCCGGCGGTGCGCACGGCCGTGTCCCGGATGGCCAGGCAGGGCTGGCTGCAGGCGGTCCGGCTGCCCGAGGGGGCCGGGTACGCGCTGACGCCGCGAGCGGTGCGGCGGCTGGACCAGGCGGCCGAGCGAATCTACCGCCGCGGCGCCCCTGACTGGGACGGCCGCTGGCACCTGATCGTGATCGCGCGGGCCCGCGACCGCGCGCGCAGGGACCGGCTCCGCGCGGCGCTCGGCTACCTCGGCTACGCGCCGGTTGACGAGACCACCTGGGTCAGCCCGCGCCCGTCGGTCGAGCTGGAAGCGCTGCTGGAGGCGGAGCGAGTCCGCGCGGAGCGGTTCATGGCCAGCTACGACGGCGATGCCCGCGGGCTGCTCGCCCGGGCCTGGGACCTCGATGGCCTGGCGCACGCGTACCAGCGCTGGCTGGCCGTGGCGGCCGGCCTGGTCGCCGACGTCAGCCCGGCCAGCTCCGATGAGACGGTTTTCGCCGTGCGGAGCAGGCTCGTGCACGAATGGCGGAAATTCCTCTTCAGGGATCCCGGGCTGCCTGCGGAGCTGCTGCCCGGTCACTGGCCGGGACGCCAGGCGGCCGAGCTCTTCGAGGCAGAATCCGCCAGGCTGCTGCCTGCCGCCGCCCGTTTCGTGGACTGCTGCCTGCGGCCGGGCGGGGCCGGCCGCCCGGTTTCCTGACGGTCGTCAGGCCCGGGTGCCGGTGGCGTCAAGCTCCTCGTGGGTGCAGACGATCTGCTCCGCCACGTCGACAAGATCGGCTAGCTGCCGGCGTGCGTAGCTGCCGTCCGCCTTCTTCCAGGACACCGAGCAGCTCCGCAGCCAGACCGTCAGGTCGCGCCGGACGGACAGCACCGCCATATCGGCGGCCGGCTCGTCGGCCCGGACCATGCGGCCGCCGATCCCGCGGCCGGTCAGCATTGCCTCCAGCTCGTCAACGGCATGGGCGGCGCTCATCCGCGGCCGGCCGGAGCGGACGACATCACAGGCCGGCGGCAGCCGCAGCGAGAACCATACGGCCTTGCCGGAAACCTTCCAGCTGCCCAGCCGGGCACGAGTCGGGTGGTATCCCCACTGCCCCGCGGACAGCCCGTTGACAACCTGAAGCCCCCGGCCGTTCACGCCCTCCAGGGCGTGCTTGGTGGGGTCGGGAAGCTCGCCGGTATACAGGTCGCCGGTCCGCCACCCTGGCTGCGAGTCATAGACCTTGCAGACCAGCTCGCACCTGACGCCGGTGCCGCGAAGATAAATCCACAGCTCAGGAAAACCGGTCACCGGCCGCAGCCGGTTACTACCGAACTCGACATTCCCCTGCGCGTGCATCGTGTTGGCGGCGAGCTCGCTGGCCATCGTGATGCCGTCGTGGACGAGATCGCCCGGCATCCCCATCCCGGCCACTGCCTCGCGGAAGAAGCGCCTCGCGGCGCCCGCGCAACTGCCGTCAAGCGGAAGCGGCCTAGCGAAGCAGCCGCCGGAACGCACGCTGAGCTGCGTGGGAACCTGCGGCACGATGGCGAAGGCGTCGGCCACGGGTGCTGCCATCAGTCCGCCATCGCTAGATGGCCGACCGAGGCCGGGCCGGTCCTCCCCGCTATCCGCGGGCGACGGTAACATGCTCCTCCGCCTTCGCGACTAGGGCATCTGTGAAACACAGATTATGAGTCTATTGCCCCTCTTCGCAATGGCCTCCGGCGAAAATGGCCAGATTGGCTGCATCCCGGCGGAGCCAGCAGGGTGCCGCAGACGTGGCAGTCGCGTCCGCCGGACCGCCTGCTCGGGCCTGTGCAGGCACCAAGGCCGCGTGTACAGTCGCAGTCGCGGCAGTTACCAGATGGTGACCTTGCCGGGCCTTGAGACAGGCGCAGTAAGAGGAACCCCCCGGGGTGCATCCCGGGGGGTTCCTGCGTTCGCGCTGCGGAGTGCTCAGCCGATGTCGAACCGGCCCGCCTTGGCGTCCGCGAGGAACGCCGCGAACGCGGTGCGCCGCACGACGTGGGCGCCGTCGTCCGGGCGCTTGCTGTCCCGGACAGCGGTCACGCCGGGAAGGTTGGCGGCGATCTCGACGCAGCCGCCATTCTGCGAACTCATACTTGCTTTGCGCCAGGTTGCTTGAGACAGATCATTCATTGTTCTTACTCCAGTTGTTCCGCAAGTTGCCTGAGGAAGGCCGCAGTGTCGGAGGACTCTAAGGCCCCCTCGCTAGCGCGGGCAAAGGCCTGGACGTAGGCGTTCACGGACTCCGCGTTGCTCACCTCCTCGATCGCGTAGTCGGTCTCCATGTACACCAGGTTTGGCTCCTCGTCGGGGAAGCCAAAAATATTGATCATGGAATGCATGCCCGGATACGGCCCGTCGATAAAGCGCTGGATGCGGAGATCGACGTTGGGACGGCTGCCGATGTCGGCAAGGTGCAGGACCTGGTCGTAGCGGTCGGCGCGGGTGCCCCAGCGATACATCAGCGAGGCCTCCGTGATCACCGCGTTCAGCCTGGGCGCGGTGTCGCCGGTGCGGTCGAGGATTTCCTGCCGTCGCAGCCGCGTCGCCTTTGCCTTGTCCCGCCAGGCCGGCGGCCGCGAGCCTGCCCGCATCAGCGCCTCCACGTAGGCGGGGGTCTGCAGCAGGCCCGGCAGGATCAGCGGCATGAAGACCCGGATGCGGGTGGCGTCGTTCTCGAAGCCGGGGAACTCGTTGTCGAAGATCTCCGGGTACTCTCGCCACCACGGCCGCGCTCGCGCCCTGATCGCGAGATCCTCGAGTTCCTCCGGAACGCCGGCCGGCGCGTCATAGATGCGGAGCAGGTCACGGATGTCGCTCATCTCCGGGCGCTTCCACTGATTGGCTTCGAAGCGCCCGACCTTCCCCCGCCCCCAGTTCAGGATGTCGCAGACGTGGTTGGCCGTGTAGCCAGTCGCTACCCTGAGTTCAGCAAGGCGCCGGGAAAGCCGGCGCTTGGCTATCGTCGCGCCGTATGCGTCGTCGGTCATCCGCGATCTCCCTCTTGACAGGACATCACTTCCAGCATATCGCTACTTAAGTTGTGATTCACAAATTTTATGATCAATGGTTGCGCATAGCACGGATGATCGGCTCGCACGGGGCTTCGCCGCAAACTGCCCGCCTTTGCGGGCTAGCCCCGGGCAGGGCGCACGCGGCCGGCCGGGATGCGGCCTGCGTCGGCGTGGCCGGGTGCCGCTAGCCTGCGCCGTCGTCGAACTCGCCCTTCCGCACACCGTCCAGGAAGCACACCCACTCGTGCCGGTCATAGACAAGTACCCGGCCGGCCTGGTCGCCGGCCACCCGCATCAGCACCCAGTCACCGCCGGCCCGGACGGCGTCACGGACGAAAGCGATCTCGATGGAGCCGTCGCCGTCGCCGGATCGCTGCCACGACTGCGCGGCGACGTCGATGCCCAGCGCCTCCACCGTCGGCTTCGCCATCACGATGCCCCTGCCCGCACGGCTAGCACGGCTCGCCGCCGGGCAGCCCCGGGACGGCCGGGACCGGCAGAAGGCAGCGGCGGGAGCCCGGTCACGGCCGCCGCGCCACGCCGCAGTACAACGCTCGTGACCCGTCGCTGTCCGCCGCCGCCGGGTCGTCGGCCCCCCACAATCCGACGTGCGCCACGACGGGGCCGGCCCGGTCATGCGGAGGGACGAGCTCCAGCCCTTCGAAGAACCGCTCTACCGCGGCCCTGGACCGCGGGTAGGCGTCCTGCGTGGCGTTCGAGTACACGTCGATGCCGGTCTGCACCGCCCGCGGCGGCAGCGCGTCGCCGGTGATGTGCGACAGCACCAGGTAGCTCTCCGGGGCGAGCGCGCCCACGTAGCGCGTCACCAGGCGCCAGGGATCCGAGCCGTCGGGGATGAACTGCATGACCGCGGTCATCAGCAGCCCGGCCGGCTCGTCAAAGTTGATCAGAGCGCGCAGGCCGGGCTCGGCCAGCAGGGCGTCCGGGTCGCGCAGGTCGGCCTGGATCACCGCGGTGCTGCCGTCATCGGTCAGCAGCTCGTCGGCATAGGCGAGCAGCATCGGATCGTGATCTACGTAGACCACCCTGGTGGCCGGTGCCACCGCCTGCACGATCTCGTGCGTGTTGCCGTGGATGGGCAGCCCGGAGCCAATGTCGATGAACTGGCGGATGCCGCGCTCGGCGGCCAGCCACCTGGCGGCGCGCTGGTGGAACGCGCGGTTCGCCCATGCCGCGTCCCCGAGGTCGGGCATCTGCGCCCGGAACCTCTCCACCGCGTCCCGGTCAGACTGGAAATTGTGCTTGCCGGCCAGCATGTAGTCGTACATCCGCGCGGCGCTCGGGGTGGCCGGATCCACCCCGGCGGGAGCCTGCTCGGATTGGGTCATCTAACCTCCATCGAACGGCCTGTCCGCGGTGGGCCGGCGCCACGGCCGACGGCTAAGGGCAGGGCCAGTTCGTCCGTTACAAATGCCGTTCTCAGTAACATTAGCCCCAATGCAAACCTTTGCGGTCCGCAAGTCACGACATTGGCGGGCTTGCGGGCCGGGCCCGAAGCCGACCCGGGGAGGAGAGCTGGAGGGACCTGCGGGCCCGCCCGCAGGATCAGGCCCCGGGCCGGTAAGCCGGACCGGGGGCAGCGCCGCCGGACTCGCGCCGACGGGGCCTGTTCGACCTTGATCACCCAACCTCCAGCAGGCCGTTAACGGCCATTCTGACACGTTCTGCGTGCTTCGCAACACGGCCGGGAATCGTGCGGATCATCCACCACTCATCCACCACGGCGCCCCTCTGGTGCGGCCGGGACAGCAGGCTAGCGCAGCCCGGGATAGCCAGCAGGATTGGTCAGGAAACTGCGGCACCGCGGAATGCGCATGCCTGGAGGTGGTCATTAACCACGCCGCTGGCCTGCATGGCCGCATAGGCAGTTACCGGGCCGGTAAAGCCGAAGCCATGCCGCTTGAGCTGCGCAGAAAGCGCTTTCGACGCTGGTGTCCAGGCAGGCACATCGGCGAGTGTCACCGGCGCCTTGGCACCGATGCCGGCATAGCTCCAGACCAGCGCCGCGAGGCCGCCGGGCAGCGCCAGCGCGGCCCTGGCGTTCTGGATCGACGCCTCGATCTTCGCCCGGTTGCGGACGATGCCGGGATCGGCCAGCAGCCTCGACACGTCGGCGGACCCGAAGGAGGCGACCGCCGCGATGTCGAAGCCCACGAACGCGGCCCGGAAGTTCTCCCGCTTGCGCAGGATCGTGAGCCACGAGAGCCCGGACTGGAACGCCTCCAGGCACAGCCGCTCGAACATCCGCGAGTCATCACGGATAGGCCGGCCCCACTCCTCGTCGTGGTAGGCGAGGAGTTCTGCGGGGGCGGCACCCCAGGGACACCGGGCGCGCCCGTCCGGGCCGACAGCGACGCCGCGGCCGGGCTCGGTCACCAGTCGTCCCGGGGGACGGCAGGATCGGAGTCCGGCGCCGGGGCTGAGCCCGGCGCCGGGGCGGCCGGGTCTGCGGCAGCGGTATCCCGGGCGCCGGCGTCCCAGGCGGTGCCAGCATCCGGCACGGTGGCATCCGGCGCCCCGGCATCCGGCACGGTCGCATCCGGTACCCCGGCATCCGGCACGGTCGCATCCGGGACGCTGGGAGCGGACCGGCGCTCCCAGGCGGACCAGGGGGCCTGCACTGGCCACTGGTCAGCGGATGGCTGCCCCGTGTCCGGCTGCTGATCAGCCATCTCACGCCGCCGCACGCTGGGGCGCGACGGCAGGGGCGGGCTGGTGGCAGCCGCGCCGGGAGCGCCGGTGACATCCGCTACCGGCGGCGGCAGTGGCTGCTGCGGCAGCGGGAACTGCTCCTGCGCCGGGAACTGCTCCTGCAGCGGGAACTGCTCCTGCGCCGGGAACTGCTCCTGCAGCGGGAACTGCTCCTGCTGCGTCATCTCCTCCTGCTGAGCTGCGCCTTCCGCCGAGTGCGCGTCGGCAAGCTGCCGCTGAAGCGTCGCGATCTCCACGTCCCGGTCGGACATCGTCTGCGCGATCAGGCCGAGAGCGTGATCCGTCGCCTGCGCGTGGTAGCCCCACAGCGCCCGAGGCAGCCGCAGCAGGGCCACGTCGGTAGCGGTCACCTCGTCGATGTCGTCCAGGTCACCGGGGGCGAAGTCGGCGGTGACCTGCGCCATCTCGCCGCCGCGCCCGAGCGCGACAACGACCACGCCGACGATTATCGCGGCGGCCACGACGATCAGCACCACTTGCACAGGAAGAATCG
>Ga0182015_10006257_pt1 | contig 12023 bp, 7 predicted proteins | sample 712P3MmetaG_FD_120478 | JGI IMG/M metagenome (GOLD analysis project Ga0182015, IMG submission 120478) | Permafrost microbial communities from Stordalen Mire, Sweden - 712P3M metaG | ecosystem: Environmental > Terrestrial > Soil > Wetlands > Permafrost | place: Sweden: Stordalen | collected...
AGGCATCGGAGAATTCGGGGCCGGGATGCGGGTAACGGCCAAGGCGAGATCCAGCTGTCCAAAACATTCTACACTCGGACCGCTTCGATAATCAGGCCCCGTGTGCGACGGGAGCAACAACCACCGCAGAATCAATGTGTTTACAAGACTGCCGGCTGATAATGATATTTGTTTACGAATGTAAACGCGAGAATTCACGAAAAATCTAAATTGCTGATACGGAAGAGGTTGACTCAGGTAAGCGCGCGGGGTCGGTCGGTATCCCTCACAGCTCCCGTTTGGGGGTGACGTGTCATCCTTCCTCCCGACGCCGTAGGCGGCGCGCTCTTGACTTTGGCCAGCAGCTCACGCGGCGGGCAGGAAGGTGGTCATCATCGTCCGAATCGTTGGCTCTGGCAGGCAGGATTTCGGCCAGCCGGTCCCCGATGTCCAGCTTGAACTCGGCGGCGATCTTCGCCAGGTGGACCCCGAACGTACCCCGCATCTCTCCCAGGGCGCTGTAGAACGTCCAGCTCGCCCACTGGCCGTGATGGTTGGCATACAGGGTCACCTCCCGGCCATCGGTTCCGACCCGGTCCAGGAACTTCCGGCAGGCGGCTCTCATCGCCCGCAGGCTGGCGGCAAACTCGGATTTGGCATCCAGCTTGCCCAACTCGCCGCTAAGGAAGTGACGGATTTCCAGGACAGAACGGACGCAGTGCTCGGGCATCTCCATTTCTTCGGGAGCGTAGAGCACGCGGCGGTCTTCCAGGAACGCAATCACCCGGCGAGCCGCGCTCACTTCCAGGTCGGTCGGCTGCCATGACACCCCCACCAGCGGAGTCGAGATGCCCGTCAACCGGTTCGCGATTTCAGAGAACTTCATGCGGCATTCCCAGCGACAGATTGGGTGCTCAACAGGTTTGTCATCGGCCCGGATTTCAACCGGCGTGCCGACTGGAACGAGTTTGTAAATCTCCTCGATCTCCGGGTTGGTCACGGCCACGCATCCCGGCGTCCAATTGGTCTGCCGAGGCAGTGATCCGACCCAAGCGTATTTCGATTCTAAGCTGTGGATTTCTACATCGCCGCCGGGACTCACACCCAGCTTGCGCGCGCGTTTGCGGTCAGCAGCATTTGGGTACGAGATGTGAAGCGCCAGATGGAATCGGCTGTGCGGGTTCTTGCTGTCGATTACGTACTCGCCTTCGGGCGTTTTCTGATCGCCTGCTTTTGTCTTAGCACCGACAGGATCACCGCCCAACGCGACCTGGTAAGTTTTGAGAACCTGGCCGTGATTGAACAGCGTGAGCGTGCGCGTGCTCTTCACGATCACCAGGCGGTCGGCTTTCGCTGCCGTACTCTTGTCCTCTTGTCCGTTGCCCAGCTCGCCGCGCATAGCGCGAGGATCATCAGGACACAGACGTTATTTCTAAGCCGCTTCCGCTGTGCCATGCAGCAGTTCTCGATGGCTTCTAAGGGCTGGATGGCCCCTGACGAACGCTTTCCCGCTCGAGGATGATTTTGAACTCGCCGTCGCCGTCTAGCTTCTCATCCCTGCTGAAGCGATCCTTTTGGAACAAGAGCGTGCTGCCTCTAACCCGGACATCTTCGCTCTGAACTGGGCCGGGGAGCGTTTCGCCCTCCTTCGCAACCGTACGGCTTATCAATCGGTACTCCACATGAAGAGAGCTGCCGGTCAGCTTCCATGTTCCGAAGTAAACAACACGACCATCACCCCCACTGATCGCCTCAGATGTGGGGCCTTGAATAACCGTTCCAGCTAGCAGAATGAACCTTTGATCGGGACTGAAGTAGAGGATTCTCGCTTCTGCATAGCGCTGCTTCAACTCAAGCTCTGCGGGCGGCTTCTTCCACGTCACATTTGTTTGCCGCCAAGCCCCCGAGGGCGGCGCAACTTGCGCCCTCAGAGAATCGTTCCCCAGCAAGCACATCGCCAAGCAGAGATATCTCAGGATCATTGTGGTTTCTCCACCTGAGTATCGACACTGACCCCGGTCCATGTGTTTCCAAAATGGCTCGACATGTAATCGATCATTGTCGTGTCTCGGCCGTATGAAAGGCAGCCATGTGTCCAGCCTTCTGAGTGGAAGGCATCGCCGAACTGCCCATGGAAGTACGCGCCTTGTGAGCCGCTGGGGTCGAGAGGGTTTAGTCTCGCTCGCATCGGCCCATACGCTTGGTACACCGCGTTTGCGTAAGGGTTTATGCTTGGATCGATTTCCTGATACCCATAAACGGGAGGCGGGTTGTTGTCGGGGCTTGAGGGGTTCGGCGCAGTCGGCGGCGCATCGAACCTTCCAAGGATTTGATAGTTCCCATCCTTGATCGCTCCGGTATTCGCATAGTTGTTGTTGCCTGAGAAGCCCGTTCCAGTTGCCACGACTTTGTTCTGGTCGTAGAGCGTCAGTTTGTACGTTGTTGCTCCCTGCTTGTTGGTACCGGTTGCCTGCGCGACGAGGAGACCAGCGTATCCCTTGTCTTTGGTGGCATTGCCATGCGCATCGTGATACACACGTGGCCCTTCTGCCATTGCCACGTGCCATTGATGTCGAACCAGTTGTGCCCAAGCGGGTCAATCCGACTCAGAAAGTTATTTGTGACATAGCTGTACAAGTTCAAGGATTGGGGATTCGCGGGGTCAGCGAACGGAACGGCTGCTGGCTTCGAACTCCAGTCAGGCGTCATGAAGCGGCCCATCGTAGAAGCGTTGTATCTGGCTCCGAAGTTGTCTAGCCCAGATTCGGAGTCTCGTTCTTTGCCGGTGAACTTGTAGTGCGACCGAACATGTCCATCATAGCTATGCACACGCCGCATCGTAGATTCCTAGTGATCCCCGACGGACGATCGGCCTGAATGCCGTAGCGCAATCATCGTCCAAATCCAGCCTAAGAGTGCTGAGGCGAGGATCAAAATTACAACATCTGCAACTAGCCCTGGCCAAACGATGCCCGCGCCACCGCCCTCACCGCCTTCTTGATATAACGTAAACGGCAGTCCGTAGGGGAAAAAGCAGTCCCAGCACGTAACCCGCCGACGAAAATTGAGAGCGTTGGCAACAGCAAATATCGTAAGCACTACCACGGACGCTGTTGTATATCTGCGATAGCTACTCAAGCCAATGAGTTTCATTGCTCCTGTGCCCCCGCCTAGTAAGGCATTCCGTTCAACTGAACATCGCCTTGAACGTCGTGTCCAGTGCGGAGTGGCTCACCTTCCAATTGGCGTGTCTGGTTTTCCATCCGAACGGCGTCTCCACTACTATCCTGCCCACCGTGATACCAATCGCTGTCGACATGGCCCAATTCATGGCTAAGAATCTCACCGAAGCTCTGCGCAGCCGCCTGGCCATCGCTTAACAAATCGCCTGGCAGGGCACCGGGCGGCCCGGAACTGAGGTGGATCGTCGCGCCTGTACCGTAGGAGATGGTCGCTGCTGGGGTTCGGTGATCGTCAATTGATCCTAGGTACGAGCGCCCTATCTGCGTCCCTGGGGGATTGAACACGATCGTTGCACCTCGATTTGCGTCTCCGATGATCCCTCCGATTTTGTTCGCAGCAGCGTTCAGCCTTCCGAAAGATGGCCCTTTCCCATCTGGGCCGTTTGTGTACACTCCGACGTAGTGTGTTGTTAATTGATTGCCGCCCTTGTCTTTCGTCGTCACGGCATTGTCATAGAGATAGCTCCCAGCCTGTTTGCCTACTGCCGACTGCAAAGCTTGCAACTGCTTCTTGCGCTCTTCGTCGGTTCCCGTTAATTCGATCGATTTGCCCTTCGGATCCGTGAACCGTAGAGGGTTATTGCGGACGTATGCGTACATGTTCCACTGCTGCGGATCAACGAGCTTCTGTTTCAGGATGTGGACGGGATCAGGCGTCATGAAGCGGCCCAGGAACGATTCGTAATAGCGTGCTCCGAAATTGTCGAGGGTGCTCTCAGAGTCTCGCTCTTTCCCCGTGAATCGATAGTTATTCAGGTCTGTATCGCAATAGTCGTTCTGCACGTAGCCATAGGGGTAATAATCGATGTCCTGCTCGCAGGTGGTTCCAGTTGCATTCTCCATCACGCCGTGCGAACCCAGATGGTCGGAAAAGTAGTAATACACCGCCGTCGTCGTTCCGCTGGAGGTTGTATCGCGGCGAGCGATTCTCTGGCCGTTGAAGAAGAGGTACTCATGCTGGTCATTGCCTCCAAGATCGGTTTCGGCCAGGGTGTCACTTCCAGTACCACGCCAGTAAAGCGTTCCTGACGTCCCACTGGTGGGGCATGCCGTGGTCGGGCTTGCCCCCAGGCACTTTTCCACGCGCTCTCCGCGGCCATCATAGATGTAGCGATAATCGGAGCCATAAAACCCATACCATACTAAGCGGTTCTCCGCATCGTAGACATATGACGCCGGGCCGTTACAGGTAATGTTGCCGGCTGCATCATAGCAGTAGCCCGCAAGCTGATTGTTTGTGCCTGCGGAGGTACTGAGGCTCTCGCTCGGCAGGCCGTCGTAGGGGCTGATGGCGGTCAGGTTGGCCCAGGCATCAGTCGTATACTGTTCGGCCCAGGTACCAGATTCGGATGTAGCAATGCGGTTCAGGCTGTCGTAGGTGAAAGTCTGATTTCGGGAATTGTTTCGGTTGTTGACAACCTGGTAGACATTGCCATTATCGCCGGCACCGAGATGAACATTAAAGGAATCGCTAAACACAGTAGCCGAGGCGGTGGCGGCAGAGAGCGTTATCGGTTGCAGGCGGCCATTGTAGGCGTTGCTAATCGCGAATCCCGCGAAGCCCGAGGCGGAGCCGAGTGTTGCTCCGGTCAATTCACCAGGCGGTGCGTAGGTTCCGCTGAGTGCAAAATTGATATTGTCGGTCGAATCCACTAAGCTCACCGCTTCTCCGGCACCGTTGTAAGTATAATTGAGCTGTTTCATGGGTGGCGTTTGCAAGACGGCAAGCGAACTATCCAGATTGTACGTGTAATCGATGTAGTGAGTGACCGAGGCTGCCTCGATTGCGCGGAATTCCTGAGTCACCCGGCCCATCTTGTCGTGAATCCAAGAGGTTCCACCGGAACCGTCGCACATCGAAGTGCTTCTGCCGATTGGATAGCTATCCGTATCGCCTGGTGGGGAGATCGTGCAGCCGGTGAGCGCTACTCCGTCATACCCATACTGGACGGTAGGGGTGTACGGGTCAGGGTTGCTGCCGTCTTGGTAGCTCTTGGTGGTCGGACGATTGAGTTTGTCGTACTTGTCGGTTGTTGTAACCGTCGCGGTACCCGTTTGGTTGGGCAGGGGCGCGGTCTTCGTGATGAGATTGCTGTCGGCGTCGTAGGCGTAGCTAATCGTGCCGGACTCGGGGTTGGAAGCGGTGGTGACCCGTGAAAGCGAATCGTAAACGAAAGTTCGCGTTCGAGCGTAGGCGCTGTTGCTGCCATTTTGCACTACGTTCGTCAAGTCACTAAGGGCGTCGTAAGTGTAGGTAGTTTGATAATTTAAATGAGGCGACGAGCCGGGGTCTTCGATAACGCTGGTCATTCGGCCCAGACCATCTACGCAAGACTGGCGTGACTTACCCGTTTCGTCGGTCACAGTGGTGCAAGGAAAGGCGCTGTAATTTGTGCTGACGGTAGAGCTATCCTGTTCGACTACGGAGGTAACGCGGTTCAACGGATCGTAGTTGGTGGTGGTGACTCCCCAGGTCGTTTCGTTGTTGCAGTTCGTAGTGATCGAGGAGCAGCGAGTTGGATTGTAAACCTGATATTTTCTGCCGTTGGCATCGTAGGTGGTGAGTGCGTACGTAATGCCGCTGGGGTCGGAATTGAGTTGCGTGTGCGAAGTTCTGCCTAAGCCGTCAAAGATGACGGTCGACGTTTCGTTCAGCACAGGCGACGAAGTGATGGCGGTTGTTTTCACCACCGCATAAGGTGCAGACCCTTGCGTGCACGTCGAGCCTCCCAGATCGGTATAGCAATAGCTGGTTGAGCCGCCGTCGGGATAGTTAACCTTTGTCAGGCGGGTCAAGATGTCGTACGCCTTAGTCGTCATCTGCGAGTTCGGGTCGGTGATTGAGGTCACCGCCCCGGTGTGGACATCGTAACCATAGGTTGTGCTTTGGCTCAGAGCGTTGGTCACCTTTGTGACGAATGCGCCGTAGTACGTGCTCGAATATTGATAGGTGGTCAAATAGCCGCAAGGATCAGTGACGGTGGGCACCTCGCCAGTGTCGTAGTAGGCCTTCGTCGTAACAAGATAACCGCCGGTGACCGCGTTGCAGTTCGTCGTACCTGTGGTGCTGCCGTTTAGCCAACGGTGCACGGAAGTTTGGTTGCCGGGATAGGATTCTCCCGTCGTTTTCTGCTCTGTGATCCCGGACGATTGCAGAGCCGTCTCGTCATAGCCGTAATACGTGTAAGCCTGCTGCGTGCCACTGCGGTTCTCTACCTGCACGGAATACGGCAAAGAGAGCAGATTGTTGGCCAGGTAGGATGCGGCATTCGGCCCACTGAGCGCTTGCCAATTCGTATTGGTCGTTCTAAGAATCGGACCTGCGCCGCCACTCCCGTAGTCGGATTCAGTTTCCGTCACGACCTTGCCATAAATTCCATTTGCTGTAACGCTCCCTTCGTAATTGACAAAATCAAATCCCGAGTCATAAGACTTTGTAACCGTAGATATCTGCCCATTCGGCCAAACTGTTGAAACGCTGACGGGCACGACATTTATACCAAGGTACGGAGCCGTATTACTGCTTTCCATGGATCCGCTGTAACCTGTGTTCACAGTCTTCAGCAGTGTTCCACTGGTATGGCTGCCCTGGTAATACTGCGTCTGCGTCTCATATGCGACACAGCCGACGTTATAGCCGAACGCATGGACAACGTCATTGCCTAAAGGATCAGTGACTACTGCCGAGGAAGACGAGAGATTATAGGTATAACTCCACGTGTGAGCACCGGTGCCGTCGTTAGCGTTTACAGTGCGCGAGGCGACCCAACGCCCTGACAGGCTCGGTTGAATCGAACATGAGGTAGGGTTTTCGGTTGTGTATGTGTACGAGATTGTGCCGCCCGTCGGCAGGGTGATCTGAGTAAGTCCAGCGACAACATCGTTGTACTGAAACTGCCAGCTTTGTCCATTGGGCAAAACGATGCTTTGCAGCTTAGTTGCAGTTCCCTCTCCACCGGGGGTCGAGCCTCCAGGGCCTGCGATGCTCGGGTAAGTGTAAGCGATGCTCGCATAGCAAAACGTGTACGTTGCATTCTGCCCATTGTAGGCGGGAACACTCCACGAAACTGCATGCGCAGCCGAGACACCGCCGACGACGGGACAATCGCTGGTGCTCGTGTTGGAGGCTGAATTGATGTTTGGAGGGAGGGTTATTTGCCTCCCAACAGAGTCTGTCATCGTTGACGATGCCAGGGTAATGTCATTCCCGTTGGGGTCTTCGTCCCCGATACTAGGAAGTAGGTCCTTCCCCAAGAGGTGACGAACTCCCGCTGGGTCTGTGACCGTCGTGGGATAGCTACCAGTGCAATAATTAACGGCTCCGCCATTCAAGCTCCAGCCAGTCGCGTCGAGCGATTCCCACGGGCCTGTCTGATTCAAGGAGTCGAAGCCGTTCTGAACACAGTTTGAGTCCGAACCGAGGTTACCAAGCACATGCTCTGTGCCATCGGCTGTGATGATATTGAAAAGTGGATACTGATATGTATTCGTTCCGACTGTCTTCGAAATTGTTTGGAGAACTACTCCAAGTTGTTCTGCCCAACCCACGAAGACGTCACCGTTTTCTAATGGAAGCGTACTAACGAGGGGTCCACCACCCCAAAAATACAGCACTGGAAGTTTAGGCTCCACCTGTGCCCAGTAATGCTGCGGCTCATTGTTGTACATCAGATTGAAACTGAGATGCAGGCTACCGCGCTGGGGATACGAGAGAAGAGGAAAATTGAGAGCCAACCTGCCATTCGACAGGTTGATCGAGTCTATATCTCCTCCGTGATAGGACTGGTACGGCTGCTCGCCGGTGAAGGCTGACGATGTCGGTGCAGGCAAGGACTGCCCTTGAGCGACCAGCAGCAGAAGGCTCGCTGAAAAGAACGCTAGAACAAGAAAACGGCAGTGACTTATTAGAGTTTGGAATGGGGTCGGAGCGATTCCTAGACAACTAGAGGGCGATACAACGTCGAGGTCAGGCACACTTCCTCCTTTAGCGACAAACGGTTGCCCTGGGCAGTCTTCTGCTTGCGCCGGACTACCCATGCGACAAGTTGCCCGCACTATTGCGCCGTCAACTACCCGGCGACGCAAGCCATTCTTACTTCAGGGGAAGCAGCGATCAGGATCATTGACGGAATTTGAGAATCCGCCGCCCCCCGGCGATCCCGTTCGCTGATTGCTGCGCACGATATACCCAAGAAGCTGTGGATTTCGCGAGCTGAATCTTTTTGTTACGAAATCCGAACACAGAGCCCATTCTCGGGTCGCTGGAGAATGCGTTGGAAAGCCTGCCGGAACAGAAAAAAGATGCTCTACTCGCTGTTGCTTTGAAATTTCTTGACTTGCGCAAAGATCCGATCGTTGACGACGTTCACAACGTCTTGCCGACGGAACTTCAGAGAACACGTACGATGTAGACACGCACGCCGTAGGAGCCTCAACGTTGGCAGCGGGAGCTCCAAGGACGGTCACAACGAATCGAATCGGGTTCGAAAGGAGGATCCCATGGGTGATTATAAGTTTGAATTTACTGTTTCCGTTGTGAAGTTGTCCGACGATCAGAAGCAGCGCATTTCCAACGGGATTGCGGCGGCGGTAACGCAGGCCATGGTTGGCGGTTCGCCTGATCTTTTGAGCGCCCAGTTTTTTAGTGTCTGCCGCATCAATGGCGGCAAGAACATGATTGGTGCGGATGTGCGTGAAGCGGTGAGCGCGCTCGAGAAGTCGCCTAGTCCCACGGTTACGGCGGGCCTAAATCCCCAGGGATGACTCTATGGGCATACTTAGTGTCAACCGCGAAGCCACTTGTCCGAGCGCTCCTGCCGATGAAGGAGCTGTCTTTTTTGGCGTGATCGTCAGAACCGGCGAGGTTGCCTATGTCAGTCCAAATCTTCCCGTGACGCCTGCGCTCGTGGACACATTCTTCACGAGCGGCATCTAGGCGGAGAACCGGCTTCGTTTCGCCAGCCGTTGTATGGAGCACAATTGCGTTGGCAGCTGACCGATGCGGTCTCATCGATAGGGCTGTTCCGCTTCTCGGAAAACCCGACCTCACCGAGGGGCTCTCGGACTGCGGAATCCGTGGAACCTGCCGATGGTTTGCTCAACATGGCCGCAAGGCCTGTGCGGCATGTCCGGAGGTAGTCCGAAAGCCTGCCAGCGGTCAATGACTTGCGCCTGTTAGGGAAAGATGGGGAACACGGGCTGTGGGCATAGGTCGCATAGGTTCCTTCGCGGGTAAGGTGGAAAGCACCAAGAGCCAGGTCGAGGCTGAGGCCATAGACCCCAATCTGAAACCGTTTTTGCGTCCTCGCCATCCCAGAAAAGGATGGAGTTGGTAAGCAATATGGTTGCCCATCGACCAACTCTCGCTCACTAATTACACGCTTCTTCGCAGCGCGAGGGCTCTGTCAAGTAAAGTGACGATCTTCTGTTTCAGCTTTCAATTGCCACCACTCGCCAAGCAGGGCTTTGGGCTCAGGTGCGCCGCTCGGACCGCCAACGAGCAATTGCGCCCTGAAGAGCTCTCTCAATGCGCGCTCCTCTACGACTGAAGCCAAGTTCCGCTATCATCTCGTCGATGATCTGATCGTCGGTTCTCAAGTGGCCATCCAGAGCAATCCATTCCAGCAGCCTAATCAGCTCGGGCGTGGTGTATTGGCTGATTGAGGGACGCGTGGGAATGTATGGTCGGGGTCCCCTCCGAGGAGTCGCTGTTCCAGTGTCAGCATGTTCTCGGTGGTTTCCATTTCCGTGATTGTTGGGAACCGCCCCACGGTCCAGCTTGTCAGCATGGACCACCGCATCTTTAAAGGCTTTCAGCGCTCGACGGATTTCGTCTTCCTTCCGCAGGAACCAGTCGGTTGACCAAATGCGGTGGAACCTCCAGCCGAGTTTCTCCAACTGCTGTTGTCGGAGCCGATCTCGGTCCCGCGCAGTGTAGCTGGAGTGCCAAGTGGCTCCATCACACTCGATTGCCAGAACATAACGCCCCGGCTTTGTGGGATGCTGCACGACCAAATCAATGCGAGATGATCGCGAGGCGCCCATCTGTGGAATCAGCTTCAAACCCGCGGAACTCAAGCAGTCGAAAACCTCTGCCTCGAATGCATTTAGCGGCACTGAAGTGAGGTCTGCATCTCCTAATCGCTTGCCATTGCTGGCAGCATATTCGAGATAGTTGCGGAGAAATTCGATGCCACTGCTCGGTCGAACCCGCGACAGATCGATATCCGAATGGCTGAAACTCGAAACGACCGTGAGCTTTTGGCGCTGACGAGTGACCGCCACGTTCAGCCGCCTGCGTCCACCCTCGAGCACAAGCGGACCGAAGCGCAACGGAAGATTGCCCGCTCGATCTTTGCCGTAACCGATGCTGATGATGATTGCTTCGCGTTCGTCTCCCTGGACCCTTTCCAGATTCTTGATGAAGAAGCGCTCACTCTTGTTCGCATCGAAGAACGACGCTAGTTCAGGATGGTTCTCAAGCGCATGATCCAAGGCCGATTGAACTCGCATCATGTGACGAATGCCCATCGTAATGACACCCAGCGTAACCTCTGGAGTGTTCTTGGCATGTTCCAAGACGAGCGAGACGACAGCCTGAATCTCTGCGGAAGAGCTCTCTTCCTGACCGTCGACACTGAATTCTTGCTTTACGAGGACATGGGAAAGGGCAGGTGGACCGCCGGGGCCGGGAAACGTCACGAGCCGATTCTGATAAATGTGGTGGTTGGAGAAGTTGATCAGACTCTCGTCTCGGCTTCTGTAATGCCAGTCCAGATAAGAGCCGTTGAGGAAGGCATTCATCGTATCGAGTAAGCTCTCGAAACCTTCTGTTCCACTTGACTCCTCGTCGGCAGCGGATTCATCGTCATCGGACGCAGCGAAAAATGTGGTCGGGGGCAACTGGTTGCTGTCTCCTGCCACAACCAATTTGTGACCGCGCAGAATAGCGGGGATGGCATCCTCTGGAAGCACCTGGCTGGCCTCGTCGAAAATGACGTAGTCAAAATACTGGCGACCGCTGTCCAACAGTTGACTGACCGAGAGGGGACTTGCCATCCAGCAGGGACATACCGCCGTGAGCACGTCTGAGGCTTGAGAGAAGACTTTTCTGAGTGAAAGATGCTTTCTCACCTTCCCGGCTTCGGCACGAATCAAATGCTCGCCCGAGGGATTCGCATTCATAGCGGCAATCGCGCGTTCACCGTGCGCTCGCCGCACCCGGTCGACTGCCAGCGCGATTCGTTCTTCGTCCAACGTCATGAACTCATCCACGTAGCGGCTGTGCGTTGAGCCAATGAAGCCGCCAATCTCAGGGTCCGTCTGCCTGACATTGTCCAGAGCGGATGCGAGCCAGGCATATTCGAAAATCTCGGGCCAGAGGATCGCCTCCGGCTTCCGCGATCGAATCTCGGCTACCAGCTTCTCGACGCCCGAAGCTGCCAGTGATCTCTCGATCTGGTTGAGCTTAGGAATCTGATGCGGCGTTCGATGGTCCGCCTGGAGACCCGAAACTAACGAAACTAGCTCATCTAATGACAACTGATTGACACGTTTTGCCGGCAGAATCTTTGCCAGGAATTCCAGATCGTCCGCCAGTCTTCGTAGCGCTGTGACATGCTTGGCACTACCATCGATGCCGATGGGGCCGCTCTTGCCATCGGAGGCGGCACCCCAGTTTCTTACATCGTTCAAAGCCGACGTTATCTCGGATACCAAGGTCTTCGATGGGGCCTTCCCGTTCCGAATGCTGAGAACAGCAGCGCGGGCGCGCCGATACGGGGCACTTACACAAAATGCCCA
>Ga0182015_10006258_pt1 | contig 12021 bp, 12 predicted proteins | sample 712P3MmetaG_FD_120478 | JGI IMG/M metagenome (GOLD analysis project Ga0182015, IMG submission 120478) | Permafrost microbial communities from Stordalen Mire, Sweden - 712P3M metaG | ecosystem: Environmental > Terrestrial > Soil > Wetlands > Permafrost | place: Sweden: Stordalen | collected...
CGATGCAATCAAGAAATGTCCTCATGCTGAGCTTGTCGAAGCACGTGCGGCATCGATGCAGGCTTTTCAATCGAGTCCCGCCGAGGCCGCGCGATGACAGGCATCTCAACCGATCTCCTCGTTCTCTTGCCGGAATGCCTGCTGGCGCTCGCGGCCATGAGCCTGCTGATGATCGGCGCGCTTTCGCGGCACGGGTCGTTTCGCGCCGTTCTGGTCGCCGCCGTCTGCGCGCTCGCGGTCGCAGCGTGGTTCGTTCATGCCCCCCTGACTGCCGCGACGACTGCCTTTCATGGCGCCTTCGTTGCCGACGGATTCGCACGCTTCGCAAAGTTGCTGGTGCTGCTGGGCTCGGCGCTGACGCTTCTCATGTCTCGGGAATTCCTCGAGCGGGAAAACATCGCGAGTTTCGAATTCGCCGTTCTCGTGCTGCTTGCCACCGTCGGCATGCTGTTCATGGTATCGGCGGCGAATTTCATCGCACTCTATCTGGGATTCGAACTGCAAAGCCTCTCGCTTTATGTGCTGGCGGCCCTCAACCGCGATTCGCTCCGGTCGAGCGAAGCGGGCTTGAAATATTTTCTTCTGGGCGCGCTCTCCTCGGGCATGATGCTGTACGGGATATCCTTCATTTACGGCTTTGCGGGCACCACCTCGTTTGCGGCAGTCGCCCAGGCGGTGGCACATGCCGGCGCCAACATCGGAGTCGTCTTCGGCCTCGTGTTCCTGATCTCGGGTCTCGCCTTCAAGGTGTCGGCGGTGCCGTTCCACATGTGGACGCCCGACGTTTACGAAGGTTCGCCGACGCCCATCACCGCCTTCTTCTCCATGGCCCCAAAAGCCGCGGCGATGGCTCTGTTTCTGCGTGCCATGATGCAGGCGTTTCCCGGCGCGATCCACGAATGGCGCCAGATCATCGTCTTCGTTTCCGTGCTCTCCATGTTTCTGGGCTCGGTCGCAGCCATCGGACAGACCAACATCAAGCGCCTGATGGCTTATAGTTCGATCGCCCACATGGGTTATGCGCTTATGGGCGTCGCCGCCGGATCGTTCCAGGGCGTCGAAGGCGTGCTCATCTATCTGGCAATCTATGTCGTCACCAATGCCGGCGTCTTCGTGTGTATCCTGGCGATGCGCCGAGAGGGCAAGATGGTGGAAACGATCCCCGATCTGGCCGGGCTCGCGCGCACCAATCCCAGACTTGCGCTCGCCTTTGGCGTGCTGTTCGTGAGCCTTGCCGGCATCCCGCCCTTCGCAGGTTTTTTCGCCAAGTTCTATGTGTTCCTCGCCGCGATCGAGGCACATCTCTACGCACTGGCGATCCTGGGCGCACTGGCCAGCGTGATCGGTGCCTATTACTATGTCCGCATCGTGAAGATCATCTACTTCGACGAGCCCGCACCGGCGTTCGAGGGCAGGATTGGAGCGCCCCTTGTCGTGATTGCCGCGGGCTCGAGTCTGTTCAACCTGTTCTTCGTCGTCCTCGCATGGCCGCTGGTCGGAGCTGCGGCCATCGCCGCGAAGGCACTTGTTCCGTGACGGAAAGATTCGCCTGGCCGCAAGGCTACGCGCTGCGGCATTTGCAGGAAATCGACTCCACCAATGAAGAGGCCCGCCGGCTTGCGCGGGGAGGCGCTCCTGCACCCTTCTGGATCGTCGCGGATCGCCAGACCAGGGGACGGGGACGGCGCGGACGCAAGTGGGAGTCGTCTGGCGGCAATCTGTTCGCCACGCTTCTGATCGATCCTCAGCGTTCGATTGCGCAATGCTCGCAGCTCTCTTTCGCTGCCGCGATCTGCGTCGCCGAGCTGGTCGGCCGCTACGCGCCCAACGCGCAGGTACGAGTCAAATGGCCGAACGATGTGCTGGCGGACGATCGCAAGATCGCCGGCATTCTGCTCGAGTCGGCAAGCAGCGACGGTTTGCGGCCCGATTGGCTGGCCATCGGCTTCGGCGTGAATCTCGCCGCGCATCCCGCGAACATGGAGTTTCCCTCGACCTCGCTCGCGGCGCTCGGCGCCAGTGTGCCCTCGGCCGGCGAAGCGCTCGCCTGTCTCGCCCGTATCTGGTCCGAGTGGTATGACGTGTGGACGAAAAGCGGCTTCGCGCCCATTCGCGACGCGTGGCTCTTGCGAGCTGCAAGATTGGGCGCGCGTGTGCAGGCGCGTCTCGCACGCGGAGATGCAACGGGCGTGTTCGAAGGCATCGACGAGAGCGGCGCGCTGCTCCTGCGCGAATGTTCCGGCGGATTGCGCACGATCTCTGCCGGCGAGGTGTTTTTTTGAGGATGATTAGGGACTCCAAGAGTTTTCCTCCCCCAGCATGGGGGAGGTGGCGCGCCTCGGCGCGTCGGAGGGGGGAGTGGCGTTTTTCCCAGTCCCCCTCCGCTTCGCTCCGCTGCGCTTCGCTCAGCACCTCCCCCACGCTGGGGGAGGAAAAGAAGGCGTAGCCGCCATGCTGCTTGCCATCGATGCCGGGAATACCAACATCGTCTTCGCCATTTGCGACGGCGGGCAAATCCGCGCGGAATGGCGCGCCGTCATGGACCAGGCGCGCACCGCCGACGAATATGCGGTGCTGTTGGGACCGCTGCTGTCGCTCATTGGAATGAGCTTCGCCGATCTCCACTGTGCAATCATCGCAACTGTCGTTCCGGCGGGCCTGTTCGATCTGCGCCTCTTCTGCCGACGCTATCTTCACTGCGAGCCGCTCGTCGTTGGCGAGCCGAACGTCGATCTCGGCATCGAAGTCCGCGTTGATCGACCGAGCGCAGTGGGCGCGGACAGGCTCGTCAACACGGTGGCAGCGCACGAACGCTACAAGGGGGCGCTGATCGTCGTGGATTTCGGCACGGCCACGACGTTCGACGTCGTCGGCGCCTCCGGCAACTATGAAGGCGGCGTGATTGCGCCCGGTGTCAACGTTTCGGCCGAAGCGTTGCACCAGGGCGCCGCGATGCTGCCGCGCGTCGCCATCCAGCGCACGCAGTCGGTGATCGGCAAGGACACCGTTCCCGCGATGCAATCGGGCCTCTTTTGGGGCTATCTTGGCCTCGTGGAAGGTCTGGTCGCGCGCATCCGCGAAGAGTATGCGCAGCCCATGACCGTGATCGGCACCGGCGGCCTTGCCAGCCTGTTCTACAAACAGACCCAGGTCATCGATCATCTCGACGCCGATCTCACCATTCGCGGGCTGGTGCTGATTCACGCCCGGAACACGGGCGTCGGCGCGAAGCGGTCGACTCCTTGATGGACGCGCGCGTGAACGAAAGCGAGCTGGTTCTCTTGCCCTTGGGCGGCGCGGGCGAGATCGGCATGAATTTCAACGCCTACGGCTGCGGCACGCCTGACGACCGGCGCTGGATCGTCGTCGATTGCGGCGTGATGTTCGGTCGCGAGACCGGAACGCCCGGTGTGGATGTGATCCTGCCCGATATCCGCTATCTCGCGGAACGGCGCGAAAACGTGCTTGCGATCGTGCTGACGCATGCGCACGAAGATCACATCGGCGCCATCGCGCCGCTCTGGCCGCTCCTGCGTTGTCCCCTCTTTGCAACGCCTTTCACGGCAAAGCTCATCGAGAACAAGCTTGCCGAAGCCGGTCTTGCGGAGCGGGCACGCGTCACCGTCGTACCGCTCGAAGGCCGAATCTCGATCGGCCCCTTTCAGATCGATTTTATTTCCATCACCCATTCGATTCCGGAGCCGAACGCGCTCGCCATCCGCACGCCGTTCGGCGTCGTCGTCCATACCGGCGACTGGAAGCTCGATCCGGATCCGCTGATCGGGAAGGTGACGGATTCGCGTGCATTTTCCGCCTTGGGCGACGAAGGCACGCTGGCGCTCGTCTGCGACTCCACCAACGCGCTGGTAGCCGGCGAGTCGGGCTCCGAGGCGCGGGTGCGCCAAAGTCTCGTCGACCTCGTCGGAGGTCTGAGCGGAAGGGTGGCAATCACCGCTTTTGCCTCGAATGTCGCGCGACTCGAATCGGCCGGCCACGCGGCGCGCAGGCACGGACGCGAGCTGGCGCTCGTCGGCCGCTCGATGCACCGCATCGTCGAAGCGGCACGCGCCACGGGCTACCTGAAGGGCTTTCCAACTCCGCTGGATCCGGACGAGGCAGCCAAGCTCCCGCCAGGCCGCGTTCTTTATCTCTGCACCGGCAGCCAGGGAGAGCCGCGCGCGGCGCTGGCGCGGATTGCGGCTGCCGAACATCGAAGCGTGTCGCTGGGTCCGGGAGACACGGTGATTTTCTCGTCGCGCATCATTCCCGGAAACGATCTGGCGATCTTCGAAGTGCAGAACCGCCTGGCCGCGCTGGGCGTGGAAGTGATTACCGAGCGCGATCACTTCGTGCACGTCTCCGGTCATCCCGCGCGCGACGAGTTGGCGCAGATGTATCGTTGGGTCCGCCCCCTTGTCGCCGTGCCGGTCCATGGCGAATTGCGTCACATGACCGAGCACGCGCGCCTCGCGCGCTCGCTTCAGGTTCCGCAGGCGATCGTTCTGAAGAATGGACAGATGCTTCGTCTGGCACCAGGTCGGGCCGAGATCGTCGACGAGACGCCGTCGGGGCGCCTGCATCTCGACGGCAAGGTGCTGGTCGCGGAGGGCAAGGGCCACGCGCGGGCGCGCGGCGCGCTCGGCTATGCCGGACTCGCTGCGGTGACGATTCCTGTAGACGGAAAAGGGCGCGTGGCCGGCGATCCGGCGCTCATCCTGGAAGGTATCCCCGACGAGGTGCACGCCGCGATACGCGCGGCCCTCGCCGACGCGCTCGGGCGGCACGACGCGAAACGCCGCGATGAGGATGCTCTTAAGGAATCCGCGCGACTGGCCGTTCGACGCGCCGCGATGGCGCATTGGGGCAAGAAGCCGGTCACGCGCGTGGAAGTGATCCGGGTTTGATGGAGCGAAAATGATCGGACGTCTCAATCACGTTGCCATCGCGACGAAAGACATTGCCGCTGCGGCGAAGACGTATCGCGAGGTGCTGGGTGCCAGCGTATCGGAGCCGGTGCCGCAGCCGGAACACGGCGTCACCACGGTATTCGTCGAGCTGGCGAACACAAAAATCGAACTCCTGGAACCGCTGGGCGCGCAGTCTCCGATCGCGAAATTCCTGCAAAGGAATCCGGCCGGCGGGATTCACCATGTGTGCTACGAAGTCGATGACATCCTGGCCGCCCGCGATCGCATGCGCGCGTTCGGCGCCACCATTACCGGCAGCGGCGAGCCCCGCATCGGCGCGCACGGCAAGCCCGTGCTCTTCCTGCACCCCAAGGACTTCGCCGGCACCCTGATCGAACTGGAAGAGGCGTAGGTGGCAATCGTTGCGCGGCCTGATGCGTTCCTCCCCCAACGTGGGGGAGGTGCCCCGCAGGGGCGGAGAGGGAAGCGCCAACACCGCCACGTCCCCCTCCGTCTCGTTCCGCTTCGCTCCACTCGACACCTCCCCCACCCGCTGCGCCGCGCGCGCAGTGCGGCGAGTGCCGGGGGAGGAAAGTGATGCACTGGATCGTTCTTGCGGGCGCGTTTGCCATTCTGTGGTTTCTGGCGCTGCAGATTTTGCTGCCGATCGGTCTCGGGGATGCGCAGGACAGCGAAACGGGCGCTCCGTCCAATCCGCGCATCGCGCTGAAGGCGGTCTTGGCGACGCTTGCGGCAGTCGTGATCTGGATTGTTTTCTATGCGCTTGTTCGCGCGAGACTCATCGATGTTTGAAGGAGTTTAGGGCGGAAACCTTGGCCTAACCCTCGGGCGCCTGATCCATGACCGTCAATTTGCCAGCCTCGGTCACGCTCTTCGTGACGCTGGTGTAGTCGGTCTTGCCGGTGCCGAGAACGGGTATGCTTTCGACGTGGACGACGCGGCGGGGAACGGCGAGTTCGTGAACGCCGTGATTGTGTACCCAGCCCGCGAAAACCGCGCGCTCGGCGTCGGGGCAGGTGCTGATCAGGACGATCTGCTCGCCCTTGCGGGAATCGGGGAGCGCGATGGCTGCATGACTGTGGTCCGGCCACATCGCCGAGGCGCAGCTTTCGACGACCGCCAGCGACACAACCTCGCCGCCGATTTTCGCGAAGCGTTTCAAACGCCCCTTGATCGCGATGAAGCCCTCGCTGTCGATACTGACGACGTCGCCGGTGTCGTACCATCCCCCCGGCGGAGGAATGATCGTCCCGGGTTGTTCGGGCCGAATGTAGCCGAGCATCACATTGGGTCCGCGCACGACGAGACTCCCCGCATGGGGGATGCCTTCCACCGGCTCGAGGCGGCTCTCGATTCCCTGCAGAAGCCTCCCCACCGTGCCTGGACGGTTGGCACCGGGCTGGTTGGCGGCAATGACCGGCGATGCTTCGGTGACGCCGTACCCTTCGATGAGTTCGATGCTGTATTTCTTGCGCACCAGCGCGCGCGTTTCGTCGCGCAAACGCTCGGCGCCACAGACCGCAAGCCGCAGGCTGTTCAGGTCGCCCTGGTCGCCGGCACGGGCAGTTTGCGAGATGAAGGTGTCCGTCGAGAGCAGGATCGTGGCGCCGGTTTCGCGAATGCGCCGCGCGATCTCGCGCGGCTGCAACGGCGTCGGATGGAACACGACCTTTATGCCGAGCAGAAGCGGCATCAGCGCACCCACCGTCAGCCCGAAACAGTGGAAGGTCGGCAGGGGGTTGAACAGCACATCGCTCGGGTAGAGCGCAATGTGCGAACGGACCTGTTCGACATTGGCGAGCAGATTCAGGTGAGAGAGGGCGACACCCTTCGGCTCCCCCTCGGTGCCGGAGGTGAAGAGGAAGACTGCGGGCGCGCGGTGCGGCGGGCGCGAGACGATGAGGCCCGGCGCGGCCTGCCCGATCGCCGCCAGGGCCTTGTCGCGCAGCGACAGCTTCGCCCGGGTATCTTCCAGATAGACGATTTCCGCCAGCTTCTCGAGTTCGGCGATCAGCGCTTCGAAGTTGCCGAGTTCGACGAACCGCCGCGCCGTCACGATGCGCTTCACTTTGGCCATGTGCATCGCCGCCCGGATCGCGGACGCGCCGGCCGTGAAATTCAGCATCGCCGGCACGCGGCCGTAGGCGGAGACGGCGAAGAAGGCGATCACCGCGGCCGCGCCGGATGGCAGCATGATGCCGACGGCTTCGCCGGCTCGCGTGCCTTTCCGCAACGCGCTGCCGAGCGCCAGCGAGGCGCGAACGATCTCCTCGTAGGAGAGCTGGCGCTCATCGCCATCGACGATCGCCGTCCGCTTGTGGCCGAAGCGGTCGCGGGCCTCGATCAGCGCATGAAAAAGCGGCTTCTGCGCGCGCGGCAGATCGAACGGCACGATCTCCTCGCCCGATGCCGCCGCGATGGTGGCCAGACTCACGAGAGGCTCCTCATGGGGATTACGCTATCCCAATCCGCGCCTCCGGCGCACGCCCTCACTTTCCTCCCCCAGCATGGGGGAGGTGGCGCGCGCCAGCGCGCCGGAGGGGGACGAGACGTTCGTACCGCATCCCCCTCCGTCTCGCTCCGCTGCGCTACGCTCGACACCTCCCCCACGTTGGGGGAGGAAAGGTTATGGCGTGCTTCAGCACGTGATTTTGCGTCAGCCAGACTATATGTATTCCCCATGGCCATCGTGTTCGACCAGGCGGCGAAGGATCGCCGCGCGCTGCGGCATCCCGAGAAGGCGCGCCGGCCCGACACCGCGCTCCTGCGCAAGCCGGAATGGATTCGCGTCAAGGCGCCGGGCAGCCGCGAATATCGCGAGACCCGCGACATCGTGCGCGCCTTCGGGCTGCACACGGTGTGCGAGGAGGCGGCCTGCCCCAATATCGGCGAATGTTGGACGCAGCACCACGCCACCATGATGATCATGGGCGACACCTGCACGCGCGCCTGTGCCTTCTGCAATGTCAGGACCGGACTTCCGGGCGTCCTCGATCCCGACGAACCGCAGAACGTGGCGCGGGCGGCGGCAAAGCTGGGGCTGAAGCACATCGTCGTCACCTCGGTCGATCGCGACGATCTCGCTGACGGTGGCGCAGGGCACTTCGCGGCGACGATCCGTGCCATCCGCAATGTCGATCCCGGGATCACCATCGAGGTGCTGACGCCCGATTTCCTGCGCAAGCCCGGCGCCGTGGAGATCGTGATGGAGGCGGCGCCGGATGTCTTCAACCACAATCTCGAGACCGTGCCGCGGCTCTATCTCGCCATCCGTCCAGGCGCGCGCTATTACGCTTCGCTTCGCCTGCTCGAACGGGCGAAGGAGATTGCGCCGAAAGGATTTACCAAATCGGGCCTGATGCTCGGGCTTGGCGAAAGCCGCGAAGAGGTGATGCAGGTGATGGACGATCTGCGCGCGGCCAGCGTCGATTTTCTCACCCTCGGCCAATATCTGCAGCCGTCGCGCAAACATGCGCCGGTCGACCGTTTCTGGGCGCCGGAGGAATTCGCAGCCCTTGGACAGATCGCCCGCGCCAAAGGATTTTCCATGGTCTCGGCGACGCCGCTGACGCGCTCCTCCTATCACGCGGATCGGGATTTTGCGGCGCTCAAGGCCGCCCACGCGGCCAACGCCGACACGCGGACGCACTGATTGCCCGCCCATTCGGAGTCGCGCATTCTTCCGTATACGGCCGATCACATGTACGGGATCGTGGCCGATGTGGAGCGCTATCCCGAATTTGTCCCATGGTGTGCGGGCCTGCGAATCCTGAGACGCGAGGGCGTGCCTTGCGGCGAAGTGATGTGGGCGGAAACGCTGGTCGGCTACAAAGCCCTGCGCGAGCATTATACCAGCCGCATCGAACTCGATCCTGCCGGCCGCCGGATCGACGTCACCCAGACGGAAGGTCCCTTCCGGCGGCTCGAAAATCACTGGCGCTTTGCGCCGCTTGCCGACGGCTGCCGCGTCGATTTCTCGATCCTCTTCGAATTCCGAAGTCGTGTCCTCGGGCGGATCGCGGGCGCGGCGCTGGCGCGCGTGATGAGCCGCATGACGGACGCGTTCGAAGCGCGGGCGCGGACACTGTCACAATAGCCGCTGCAATAGCCGCAACGCCGCCGCGACGCTCGCCAGGCGAATGGGGCCGCGACCGATGTCGCCCAACAGAAGGCGCTCGTGCAGCGTCCCACCCGTCGTGCGCGCGGCTGCGATGTGCACGAGGCCGACCGGCTTTTCCGCCGAGCCGCCGCCGGGCCCCGCGATCCCCGTCACGGCGACGGCCATCTCTACCGCGGCGCGCTGCAAGGCGCCTTCCGCCATGCGCCGCGCCACTGCTTCCGAAACGGCTCCCGCTTCCGCGATCAGATGTTGGGGAACACCGAGGATCTCCGATTTCGCGCGGTTGGAATAAACGACATAGCCGCGCTCGAAGACATCAGACGATCCGGCTATCTCCGTCAGCAGCGCGCTGACAAGCCCGCCCGTGCAGCTCTCCGCCGCGACAATCCGCAAACCGCTCGCCCGCGCACCGGCGAGAACATCTTCGGCAAGGCGAAGGAGATCATTTGGAAACAGGATGCTTCCCGGGACCGCGGGCGTCTCGCCCGCACGGCGGTGCGGGCGAGACGCCCGCGGTCCCGGAGGAGACATGCTCTAACGCCCGATTCCAGTTTGCACGAGCAGCACGATTGCCAGTCCGGCAAGCACGCCGGAGACGACATCGTCGGCGACGATGCCCAAGCCGCCGTGGAAACGTTCGGCGGCGCCGATCGGCCAGGGTTTCAGAATATCCAAAGTACGGAAGAGCGCGAACGCGATCGCGTAAGCGACGAGCGTGCGCGGCGCGAACGCACAGGCCACGAACTGTCCCGCCACCTCGTCGATCACGCACTCCGATGGATCTTCGCTTCCGCGCTCGCGCGCATACAGTTCCGCCGCCCACCCGCCGACCGCCATGGCCGCGATGGCGAACAAAAGCACGAGCGCCTGCCCGCCGATGGTCGCCAATCCCCACGCCGCGAGAAGGGTGATAAGGCTTGCCACCGTTCCCGGTGCGGTGCGGACGCGGCCGAGCCCGCCAAGCGTCGCGATTGCAGCCGCCCTGGTCATTCCGGCGGCAGCCTTAGCGTGGCGACGGCAACCGCGGCGAGCCCCTCGCTGCGACCGATGAATCCCATGCCCTCGGTGGTGGTGGCTTTCACGCTGACGCGCGACACCTCGAGCCGGAGAATGTCGGCGATGCGCGCGCGCATGGCGTCCCGGTGCGGGGCGATCTTCGGCTGTTCGCAGACGAGCGTCACGTCGCAATGGACGATGGCGCCCTGGGCCTCGGCGACAAGACGGGACGCATGCGCCAGGAAAACCGAGGAGGACGCGCCGCGCCATTTTTCCTCCGTAGGCGGAAAATGCCGGCCGATATCTCCGGCGCAGAGCGCGCCGAGGATCGCATCCGTCAAGGCATGCAGGCCGGCGTCGGCGTCCGAATGGCCTTCGAGCCCCGCGTCATGCGCGATATTCACGCCGCAAAGCCACAAGTGATCGCCGCGCGTGAAGCGATGGGCGTCGAAACCCTGGCCGGTGCGAAACTCGCTCATCGCGCCGCGGAGCAATCTTGCTGCATGGACGAAATCCTCCTCCGTGGTGATTTTCAAATTCGTCTCCTCGCCGGCCACGGCCGCGATGGGCAGCGCGGCACGCTCGGCGATCGCCATGTCGTCACTCACGCTTACCCAGCGACACTCCCGGTGCGCCGCGTGGAGTTCCGGAAAACGGAAGCCTTGCGGTGTTTGCGCCCGATAGAGCCCGCCATGGCGCGATACCGTCGTCCAGTTGTCGGGCTCCTTGCGCTTCAGGGAATCCGTGAGGGGCAGGAGCGGAATTGCCGCCGCCGCTCCCGCCTCGAGCGCGCCGATCACACGCCGGATCAAAGCGGAGGAGACGAGTGGACGCGCCGCATCGTGCACGAGCACGAAATCCGGCGACTGCGCCGCCAGCGCTTCGAGGCCGTTGCGCACCGAATCCTGCCGGGTCGCGCCGCCGATGGCGACGGCAAGGCAATTTATGCCATCAAGCGCGGCTTCGGTTTCCTCGCGCCGCTCGGAGGCGGCAACGACCTGTATGACGTTGACTTCAGGAAGCTCGACGAACGCTGAGGCGCTGCGGCGGAGAACGGGCTGCCCGACGAGCGGCCTGAACTGTTTTGGAACGCGACCGCCCGCGCGCTCGCCGTGACCGGCGGCGACGATAAGAGCGGCGATCTTCGCCATTTTTTCCGGTGCCCGGCGCTGCGGCGTCAGTTCTGTGGCGCCCGGCGGAGCCGGTCAAGCCGCCACAGATCAGGTGCGGCGGGGGCGACTGCCGGATTCCTGGCGGGGCATCGTTTGCAGCTCGGGAACGGTCGGCCGCGGCAAACTCATCGCACGTTCCTCTGCCAGGCGCAGCGCCCCTTCGGTTTCTGGCAGCGCCGGCACATCGAGCCGCGGCGTCTCGCCGAAGCCGAACGCGACCGTCAGATCGCCGCAGGTGCGCCGCCGCCATTTGCTGAGGTTGGCGACCTCGACGCCGAAACGCGTTTCGATCAGTCTAAGTGTGGACGTATGATCGAACGTCTCGCCGCATACATAGCCGCCGCGGCTGAACGGCGAGATCACCATGCACGGTACGCGATAGCCGAGCCCGATCGGCAGCGCCCCGACGAACTCGCCTTCGGTGCCCGGCTCAGGCGTCGGCGGCACCACATGATCGAACAGTCCGTCATTCTCGTCGTAATTGAGGATGAGGGCCGTCTTTGCCCACAGCGCCGGGTTCGACCACAACGCCTCGAGCACCTGGCGCGTGTGATCCTCGCCGGCCGCCGGCAGGTAATCCGGATGTTCCGACGCCGTGGATGACGGCACGATCCAGCTGACTTGCGGGATGTTGCCTGTCTTCAAGTCCCACAGCAGTTCGTAGAACGGGCGGTCGCGCATCGCATTGTCATAGAGCGAGGAATTGCGCGGCGCCTCGCGATACTGAGTGAAGTATTGGCAGGAGTTGCAGCCGTAATCGTCGAGATCGTGATAAACGCGCCAGGAAATTCCGGCGCGTTCCAGC